>Ga0180435_10000520_pt1 | contig 40321 bp, 63 predicted proteins | sample SS_ome_3_FD_132467 | JGI IMG/M metagenome (GOLD analysis project Ga0180435, IMG submission 132467) | Hypersaline lake sediment archaeal communities from the Salton Sea, California, USA - SS_3_S_1 metaG | ecosystem: Environmental > Aquatic > Non-marine Saline and Alkaline > Hypersaline >... | reverse complement strand
TGGAGGGCAGTCCAACACGATCCGCAAAAAGTTGCGCATTATGCAAACAACCCAGTTAACGAAGCTGACCTTACGGCGCGCCATATTTGGTTAGTGAATCAGGGCGCCGAACGCATAGCGCGAACATTGGGCGATCCGGAGTACTACGATGCCAAAGTAGCTGGTTGGTGGGTGTGGGGGATAGCCTGCTGGATAGGAAGCGGCTGGTGTTCTGGAAAAGGCCCGTGGGGGAGCGAAAACGGCCAGCGCGTCCACCTCGGCGATGCTGGTCGCGGCGTGAATCGCAAGCGTGTCCACCTCGGCAATGCAGGGCAAGGCGTGAATCGCAAGCGTGTCCACCTCGGCAATGCAGGGCAAGGCGTGAAAACGGGGGAGGCCGCTATACTGACATATCTAAACAAACTCGCGGAGCGGTTGCGTTATGTGCGTGTATGTTGCGGAGACTGGAAACGAGTTGTCACGCAGGGAGCATTATGCCATGGGAAATCCGTGGGGATTTTTCTAGACCCGCCATACGACACACAAACGCGTGATGGCCGTTGCTACAACACCGATGCTGGCAACGGGCATTATATCAGCTCAGATGTACGGCGGTGGTGTATAGAGAACCAGGATAACCCGCGTTATCGTATTGTTTTAGCGGGCTACGAGGGAGAACATGACATGCCGCATAGCTGGCGTGTGGTCGAGTGGAAGGCCGGCTCAGCATATCAAACGCATACCAGTGCGAATGACAATAGGCGCAAAGAGCGGCTATGGTTATCTCCGTACTGCCTAAATGACGACAAACAAGGGAGACTTTTTTAATGACCACTATCACCGCCTCACAACTAGCTGATGCCATAGCCGCAACCGATGGGAGTATGACACGCGGAAAAATCAAGTCCGCTATCGAGGCTATAGCCGGAAGGTGCACCGAGAATGCGCTTACGGACATTTTACAATGGTTGGATGATGAGGGATTAACTGAACGTGAACCACGCCGTCGTTTTATTCCTGAGTGGCATGGGCTTGACTATGTTTTAGAAACGCTACGCGAGGATTACAGGGGCGTTGAGTTCCCTGTGAAACTAAAACGAAAAGACGGGCGAAATCGGAGCATGTCATACGTCAACCCCCCCAAATTCGTGGTAATCCATGATCCTGATGGGCTGTTTAATGGTTTCGAGCTTTCAGAGTACAGCATGAAACTGCAATTTTGGGGGCCGGACAAAGTCCCGGTATATTCTCGTTGGGAAATGCTATATATTCCCAAAAAGGGTGAACCTATTCCATGCGTCGCGGATGGCCTGCGGATATTCAGAAAAGACACTTGGCGAGTGATCGAGCTATGACTCCCGCTGCCATCGCTGCCATCCTCCACGACCTAGAAGGAAAAGTCACTACTAGCGCGTGGGCTGACCGACTGCGATCCCATTGCGCAGCGGGGCAGGTGCTGCGGTGGCTGGATGCCGTGGGCGTGACAGCAAAAAAAGGCGGATATCGAAAACTGATTGTCCCGCTAACTGATGCGCTAATAATGATAAACGCCGCTGCTCTGGCTCCACCAAATATCAGCGGCGTATATCAGCCACGAGCACGCCAGCCATACAAAACGGGCGCATTGAAATTCTTTCGCGTGGTATCCGTGCCAGGATTTGACCCACTTTTCCACATCGGCGCAGAGTTTGATGCGATTCAGGTATGGGGCATGGGTGGCATCTCGCCACCGAAACCGGGCGAGTGGCCCACCGGAATTGTGATGGACTATATTGAGCGTTCCAACGGCGCAGTCGTGTTGTGTGGGCGCTATCGTTTTAATGGATATGAATTGGAGAGGATAGAATGAACACCGATTTAATGTTTAGCAGCGCCACCGGAAAATGGGACACACCCACAGAATTGATCGCGGATTTGTCCACCGTTTTCCCTTGGGATTTAGACGTATGCGCATCACGCTCTAATGTTTGCGCGAATTATTACAGCGAGCAGGATAATGGCCTAGCGCAGCCATGGCGCGGGCTGTGCTGGATGAATCCACCGTATGGGCGCGGAATTGGTGCATGGATGAATAAGGCGGCGATCAACCGATCTCAGGCTACGACGGTTTGCCTTGTCCCTGCCCGCACTGATACGCGATGGTGGCATGACAACGTAAAGTATGCCCGCCTCGTGGTGCTCATCAAGGGGCGGCTGAAATTTGGCGGCGCAAAAAACAGTGCACCTTTCCCTAGTGCATTCGTGGTGTTTGGTGACATCACGGCGGCGCAACGTGATAAACTCGCGTCATATGGTATGACGTTTGAGGTGGAATGATGCCACCCTACTGAGCGTTCAGTGAAAACGGAGCCAGACCCGGAGCAGGGTGAACTTTTTTAATTGTTGCACTTTCACAGAAACTAGACTATAATAGTAGCATCCTCTCCTTGCTAAAACGGGCAACGATATAAATGATCGTTGCCCGTTTTGCGTGTATTTCAACGGAGACGCACGCCAGCGCACAAAACGACCTTGAAAGCCGCATGCTGCGCGGAAAATCAACCATGCGCAAATCCTAGCGCCTGCCACGGCTACACGTTGCGCTTGTTTGACAGATGTTGTATAATTAAAACATGACCGACTGGATGACATTTGACCCGCCGCAACCGGCTATTATCGTAGCCGCTGACGGCACGCAGCACCGGGTGATCGTTGCGCGGATGCTGCGGGATGATGCCATGCCGCCGCAACTTCCCACGCTTGAATGGGTGGACTGTACCCACACCGCCGCAGATGTTACAGAAATCGCCGCAATTATCGCGGAGCATGGTGCATGTGAGGTGGAAGTATGGGCGGCGCGTGCGGGTGCACTGAAAGTCAGACACAAGACCATGCGGTATTTCGACGGCGGGAGAGACGACGATCTATTTTTTGAAATGGTAGACGCGGGGGAGCAGTCTATCGCTGAATTGTATTGGAAGCCGAGCATGCGGCTTCCATATCACGGCGGCACGCGCATGACACGCACAATCATTGGACACCAACGACGAAGACTTTAAATGCACGAAAATTTAACAATAACCATTGAAGAACACGTGCCGCATGCGCTACTGGAGAGTCTGGCGGAAGTTGAGTATACCGACATCGCAGATGTGGCACGTGTCAAAGTACTGCTCGCCAGTGGTGACGCCTGCGACAACTGCGAGTATTTTCAGGTGTTCACAGACGCGGAGATCAACCCGCTGCTATTTGCAGCACTGCGGGACAACATGGCGTTTGAGCCGCTACTAGACATTGATACCAAGCGAGTTGAATTCATACTCGATACAAAACTGGCGCGTGCATTGGGACTGGCTCTGGCAGATGCGGCAATGGGAAACCTGAGTAAAGTTGAGATCAACATTATGATACTCATTGAAACGGACAACGATGAAACGCTGGTGAACAAGGCGATCCGCCGCGTACAGGATGGGCACTATATTACGCTGATTCTGAGAATTGCGCCATGCCATTAGTCATTCCGCTGAAAACTATTGAAACACCGCAATCCCTGCCGGTTCGCTTAGTGCGTGCTGTTTATACATTGCGGGATTTGGAGCGGTTCAACCATAACAAATATTGTGAAACCATCGAAATTCGTTTGAGGCTGGATGCAGAAACGCGAAAGGCGCAAACGCCGAGAAAAGGGAAAAACTAAGCGACTTCCGCGTGCAGTGCGCTGGCTACGTCGTCGTCAAATGCGGCGCATAACTAGGAGTGGGAGGAAATGACAGAGGAAAAATCGGAATACAAAGCGCTGCGTGATGTGCCTTCAGCAAAGGCGCATGTCATTTCGCTAATTGCTAAAATTGAGTTATTGCGCTGCGAGCTTCTCATAACGGAAGCTACGCACGCAAACATTATCAGCGACGTGGCTTGTTTGCAGCATTTTATTGATATGGTTGAATATCTGGACGAATGACGTGCGAACTCAGCATGACAGCTCCGCCGCGACCATGTTCCTGGTGCTGACTTTGCTGGCGTTCGCATTGTGGATATTAGATGAGGCGATGAATGAATAGTGAAGACGAAGACCAAACTAATCACGAAATGTGCTCCATAGAACAATCCTGGTTTTGGACGGCTGAATGGCAAGCCGGTGAACGCGAAGCGGACGCGGATATTGACGCTGGGCGAGTAAGGCGTTTTAAGACAATTGATGAATTGATTGAGAGTTTAGGAGAATAATGAAACACTATCATAAAAACCCGCGACAGATAACGGGGAAACAATTCGAACAGTTGCGCGTCTCCCTTGCTGAGCTTGGGGATTTGTCGGGCATTGTGCACAACATCCCTACCGATGAGATCATCGGCGGGAATCAGCGTGTCCGGGTGTTTGACTTGGCAACCCGCGAGAATGACATCGTTGTAACGCAGGAATACGACGCTCCCACCAAGGCGGGAACCGTGGCCCTGGGTTATATCGAATGGAATGGCGAGCGGTACAGTTATCGCGCCGTGGTGTGGGATGCTAAAACCTGCGAACAGGCCAATATCCAAGCCAACAAACTAGGCGGTACGTGGGATTTCGACATCCTGGCAAATGAGTTTGATGACGGGGATTTATTGGAGTGGGGGTTTGAGGCGTTTGAGTTGGGGATTGAAGAAAACGATGAATCGCCGAGTGACTTCTCGGAATACGATGATGATATTAATACGGATTTCTGTTGCCCTAAGTGCGGCTATGAATGGAGCGGAACACCAAAATGAACAAGCCCGCGTATAAAGTGCCGTCAATGTCAGAAATAGAGACTACGCCCTGGAACGGCTTCAACGTCGTTTCTACATTTAGCGGGGCGGGCGGTTCGTGTCTTGGGTATCGTATGGCGGGTTATAAAGTGCTATGGGCAAATGAGTTTATTCCTGCAGCTCAGAAGGTATATAGGCTCAATCATCCCGATTCGATTTTAGATTTACGTGATATTAGAAAAGTACAACCCGCTGAAATTCTTGAGGCTATCGGGATGAGCGTGGGAGAGATTGACATTATGGACGGCTCCCCGCCCTGCGCTTCTTTCTCAACATTGGGTAAGCGCGAAAAAGGATGGGGCAAAGTCAAAAAATATTCAGACACACGCCAGAGAGTAGACGATTTGTTTTTTGAGTACGCGCGGATTCTCGAAGGTTTACAACCTAAAGTTTTTATTGCTGAGAATGTGAGCGGACTTGTGAAAGGTAAAGCAAAGGGCTACTTCAAGATTATTTTGCAGCGATTGAAGGATTGCGGGTATAACGTAAAAGCTAAGCTACTTGATGCGCAGTGGTTGGGCGTTCCGCAGATGCGACAACGTGTTATTTTTCAGGGGGTTAGGAATGACTTGGGGGTAAACCCTAAGTATCCAAGACCGCTGGATTATAGATATACGGTGCGCGATGCTTGGGAACAAGAGATGTGCAAAGAGACGGCGCCAAGTTTGGACGGGTATAAGGTCGGTGCTCTATGGGAGCAAATCAGCCCAGGTGAGCATCACCCAAATATGTTCAGCCTATATAAAGTCGGGCTTGATAAACCTTGTGCAACGATTCAGCAAAGAATGGCTAATGATAACGGAAAACCGTTTATGGGTGCATCTTGCACTCATAATATCGAGAAAAGGTATTTATCTATACAAGAGCTAAAACGAATATGTGCTTTCCCTGATGACTTCAGACTATCAGGTACATACGCCAGACAATGGGAGCGGCTTGGACGCGCCGTCCCCCCCGTGATGATGTATCATATTGCGCGCACTGTGAGGGATGAAATATTATGCAAGATCAAGTAATGCCTGATGGCAAATGGGAGTTTAACGAGAGCGTTGCAGATGTTTTTGATGATATGCTTCAGCGATCAATACCACAGTATAATGTTATGCGTAAACTTTCTTTTGATTTGGCTTGTAAGTTTCATAAACGTAATACGTCTATAGTTGATCTTGGGTGCAGCAGAGGTGAAGCTATAGCGCCGTTCATTGATAAGTACGGATGCCTTAATACTTACACATTGCTAGATGTAAGTGAGCCGATGCTTGAAGCGGCGCGGGAGCGTTTTTCATATATGCTTGAAGGGCCGTATAATGGGTCTGGACTTGTCACTATTAACAATATAGACCTAAGAAGCGATTATCCGCACATTAGGGCGTGTATAACTCTCTGCGTGCTCACTCTTCAATTTACGCCAATCGAGTATAGACTTAGTATACTAAAAAATATTTACGATCACATCATTGACGGGGGGTGCTTGATTCTCGTTGAAAAGGTCATCGGCGCAAGCGCAGAAATTGACTCCACAATGATTGAATTATACTACAATCTAAAGCGCGATAACGGATATACCGATGAGCAGATCGAGCGAAAACGATTAAGTCTGGAGGGCGCGCTTGTTCCGGTCACAGCAAAATGGAATGAGGAAATGCTAAAAATCACGGGTTTTTCACAGGTGGATTGTTTTTGGCGATGGATGAACTTCGCTGGTTGGATAGCCGTGAAAGATAAAGCGTAACACCGAAAACAACGAAGGGGTAGTGGGTGGAGAAGTATGCAGCAACGCAAAAAGGTAATCCAAAGGGGGTAAAATGACACAAACCTCCGATTTACTGGAAACCGCAGAACGCCGTTCTTATGTGCTTAAAATGCGCAAAGGCGGCGCGACGTATGCACAGATCGTGCAGGGTGCTATAAAAAAGTTTGGTGCGGATATGTTGCCCAGCGGATGGGATGAGCGTTATGCATACAAGGACGTGAAACGTGAGCTTGATCGTCTGCGTAGTGACATTTCAGAGAATGCAGAACAAATCATCGAACTCGAAAAACAGCGGCTTGATGCAATGCTCACCACGCTATGGCCCAAAGTAGCTCAAGGTCATCAGGGGGCAATTGATCGCGTATTGCGGATAATGGAAAGGCGGGCACGGTTGTTGGGACTAGATGCACCGTCAAGGCATTCGGGGCAGGTTGACGTAACCACGAAAGGCGAGAGCTTAAACGCAATCAATGACACTAGAGCAAAACTACTGGCGGATATTACGCAGGCAATTGCGGCGGATGAAGCCACAGAAGAGACGTGAGTGGATCGCGGGGCTTTCAGATACTGACATTGCCTCAATTCCGTGGTTTTTGGTATGGGGAGCACGCGACAAACAAGTACCCCCAGAAGGGGATTGGTCATTGTGGTTATCTTTGGCTGGGCGGGGGTTTGGGAAAACGAACATGATTGCAGAATTCGCAAATATGAAAGCGTCCACCATGCCGGGCAGTTTGGGGATTGTCATAGCCCCCACGGCTGCCGATGTGCGCGATGTCACAATACAAGGTCCCAGCGGAATCGTGAACGCGGGGGCAATTGCTGAGCGGCCAACTTATAACCCATCAAACCGGCTCATCACATGGCCAAACGGGAGCAAGGCATATGTCAGAAGCGCAGACAGCCCTGACCGGTTACGCGGCCCCCAGTGTCATTGGTTTGTAGCTGACGAATTGGCCGTATGGCGTTATGGCGTAGAGGCGTGGGATATGCTCATGTTCGGTTTTCGACTAGGCGATATTCCACAAGGCGCAATTGCTACGACTCCCAAAAACTGCAAGGTGCTGCGGGATGTGCTGAGTACACCAGGGCTTGTCAAAACTACTGGCACGACCTATGAAAACAGGCGCAATCTATCAACAGTGTTTTTTGACCGCATCATCACGAAATACGAAGGCACGCGGCTGGGGAGACAGGAACTCAACGCGGAGCTTATCGAGGATAACGAGCATGCACTCTGGAAACGCGAATGGATTGACGACACGCGCATACTCAAAACACCAGAGCTATACCGTGTGGGCGTGGCTATGGACCCGGCCGCGACATCCAGCGCAAATGCTGATGACTGCGGGGTAATTGGTGGCGGCGTGCTGGATACAGATGGTTATGTGCTCGAAGATGCCACGGTGCACGGCACGCCCACAGAGCAGGCGAAAGCGGCGATCACGATGTACCACAAACTGCAAGCCGATGTTTTGATCGTGGAAGCCAACAATGGCGGGGAATGGATTCCCACCGTGATTAACCAAATCGACAGCAGCGTGCACGTTAAAATCGTGCATGCATCACGCGGTAAACAAACCCGCGCAGAACCGGTGAGCGCACTGTATGAACAGCGGCGTATACACCATGTCGGCGCATTTTCTGCGCTGGAAGACGAGTTATGCCAGTGGGAACCGGGGCAGGCATCACCAAATCGGCTGGATGCTGTGGTATGGTTATTCACTGAGTTGATGCTAGGTAATACCACCGTTCCATCCAGTAGCACGGCAAACGTAGACGTAAATCAATATAAACCAGTACGCAGAAAAAGGCGGCGAAGATGAACATAACAGATCGCGTTATTGAATTTTTAGGCGGCGTTACCAAAGCGCAGGCTGATTACCACGCACATGAGGCATACGCCAGCGGCTACAACGACGGAAACGACGACCCAGCCAGCGGCGACATTGGCGCTGGCGGTTTCGGTTATCGCTCCTCCACATCAGGACGTGGGCGGGAGGGGGATATACCGTGGGCTGAGAACGTGGCGACAGCGTGGCAACAGTTTCAGAGTAACCCCCTCGTAAAACGTGATAGTGACATCACGCGGGACTACATCATTGGGAGTGGGTTTCAGTATCACAGCGACAATGACGATCTACAGGAAATAAACACGCAATTTGTTGAAAACAACGACCTCGAAGACCACGCGCCAAAATTCGCACGTGAGCTATTTTTATTCGGGGCTCAATGCTATCCGGTGTTCGTGAAAGAGTCAACCGGCGCGGTGACGTTGGGCTATATTGACCCTGACGCGCTGGACGGCGTGGTATTGCACCCTGACAATCCACTGGTCAAAGTCGCGGTTATCGTCAAAGCGCAGACGGGCGCTAACCCATGGGAGCATGCCACGGATGCGAAAGTGTACCGCATCGTGAGGAGAAATGACGCTGAAAAACTAGCAACCTGGGAACAATCGCAGATCGAGCCGTGGGAAGACGAAATGCTGGAAAGTAAGGGACTCGAAGAGTATTCTGGAAGTTGCCTGTTCTTCAATGCAAACGCAATGAGCAACCAGGGTTTGGGTTGTAGCGACTATTTACAGATCGCCGACTATGCCGACCAGTGGGACGAAACCCTGTTTAGCCTGGGCGACCGCGAGCAAGTCGGGGGATATTTCGTGTGGGATGTAAAAATGATTGGGGCTTCCCCAGAAGAGGTCGCTGAGGCCGCAAACGACCGCAACAAAAACACTCCACCCCGGCGCGGCGGCGTGCTGCGGCATAGCGACGGGGAGGAATGGACACCCGCATCACCTGACCTCAAACAGGCTGGGAGTATTGCCACCGTTCAAGAGCAGCGTGTCAACATCATCGGTGGACTGGGAAAACCAGAGGCGTGGTTTGGTCGACCGAGCGGTACACATTTGGCGACAGCGCAGGCACAAGGCGATCCCACTTTCCGCTCATTGGAATACAAACAGGGCCGCATTCAAAAAATGCTCAAACTGATGTTTGACTTGGTGCGCGATCAAGCCATCATCGCTGGAATGCCGGGTATCGCTGAGGATGACACCACAAAGATCGTGATGCCAGAAATGACGGCGCGTGATATGTCAGTTATCATCACCGCACTATCTGGGCTAGTTTCGGCGCTGATGATTATTGAGGATCGCGAATGGTTGGAGCAAGATGTTATTTTGGAGTTACTGCGCAAAGCCATTGGTGAGTTAGGGGTTGAAGTCGGCATGGATGATGATAACAGCGGGGGGGAGACTCCCGATCTTAGAGCACTCAAAAAGGCGTTACAGGTATTCAACCCGCGAACACAGGAACCAACTGACAGAGTAAGTGCAAGATCGTATTTTGAGAAACACGGCGTGATGGGGGAGTGATGAATATTCACGAATTTCTAACGCAAGTCAAAGCCCGCTTTTGCACACAAGACGATTGCCTTGTATCTTTGCAGGTAGGCAACCGGGCGAGTCTGCAAGGTTTGTCTGATAATGAATTGCGTCTCGTTATCGTTGATGACCAGTTCAGGGGCGTACAGTTTACGCCTGATGAACTCGCAGCGCCTGGGGAATTGATTGACAAAATAGCCAACCTATTAGACCACGCCATTGATCATGCCGACACCTAAAGAACTCTATACTCAGCAGCTTAACACCATCGCCGACAATTATGGGCGAATGGAGGATGACACCGTGCGGGCGTTGTTCAAAGAACTTGACACGCTGCGCAAACAGGTTAATGCGCAGGTATCAGACATTGACAGCCCATCCAATGCCCGCCAGCGACAAGCCGCCATCGAGCGGATGATATCCGACTTCGAGGCGAAATACAGCGCCCAACTAAACGCAGCCAGCGGCGCGGCATTTGACGACGGCGCGGCCTCGGTGAGTGAACCGCTAGCGACAATTGACATACGTGGTCCGGCTTTCATTCCCTCCCTGGCCCAAGTCAACGCCGTGCAAAACGTCAACGCGGCGTTGATAAAGGGAATTACTGAGGAACTACGCAAAACCGTAAATCTCAACATATCGCAAATTGTACTCCAACAAAAGACGCCATTTCAGGCAATGCAGGACCTGACGACCGCCTTTGGGCGAGGCAATGTTGATCGGCAAGGGCGTTTCGTTGCCAGCGGTGTGACCGCCAAGGCGGAGCGGGATATACGCACAGAGCTACAACGGGTATTCAATCTGTCCGAGCATAGCCAGCAATTGAAGACCGCCGAAACCACGCCCGATCTCCTCAAGCGTTGGATCGCCACCGCCGACAACCGCACCCGCCCCGGACATCTGGACGCCCACAACCGCTATCGACAGAACCCGATCCCCATCAAGGAAAAGTTCATGGTCTACGACATTGACAAAAAGGGACGGCGCAAAGGCTCGGCTTTGCTGATGTACCCGACAGACCCAAGTGCACCGCCGCAATACGTCATTAACTGCCGGTGCAAAATGTCCACCATCCATCCGTTGGTGGGCGTTATCGGTAGCAGTCTGGATGGGCGCATTGCCTCACAGTTAAAGCGGGCTAGTGCATCACAGCGAGCGCTGACGTTGCGCGAAAAGGTGCGCTATGTTCACACGCGGGAGATGTATAATTTGTATTGGAGGTTAGGGAGATGAAAAAATGAAATGGATAAACGCGAGGGAACAAAAGCCGCTATACGATGAAACAATAATTTTTGTGACGGAATCCGCGCCTGATAATCGAGAGATTGGCTGTTTTATGAATTTCTTCGGACACGACAGAATCGACCAATACGCATATTCTGTGGTTTGGGAGGATGTATCGTTTTGGATGCCGATTTCAGATTTACCGGCGATACCAACTGGGGATAATGATGGTAAATGACATTGACATATTCGCGCAAGAGCTAAAGCGGTTCATAATCGAACCCACCAACGCGCTGTACGATTTCAACATCGTCCCCCCCGGTGCGGTTTACTGGGGAATTCCAGGGGATACCAAAAAAACAACGTCGTTTAGAGAAACGCTGAAAGCCGCACTATCGAGCGGCGCTATAATTATTGAGTTCAACGCGCTATTAACCCATTATCCGAGTGATGCAAAATGGAAAGTTGCGCTGGTTATTCTAGTCCGCAGAGTGGGCGGCGATCTTGACCTTATCAAAACGGGCGCGGTATCTGACTCCGTTGAACAGCTAAAAATGTTCTATGATATGAGTCATCTGGTAAGACGTGATTTCGACAATTACATTGAGGCTCAAAATGAATCGACGCAAACGCACAGCTAAAAACCGTCAATGGCACCGCATACGCGGAAGGCGCATCAGCGGCGTGCTTTTCGAGCTTGACCCCTACACCGCCACCGTGCGGATAAAGCGGGGACGCGCAGTGGAGATCGTGGAGTTGGGAAAGTTCGGGGTGAGGCCATCTATTGACACGGAGCCGCAGATCGTCTATAATGAAATTGTGGAAAGAGACACACCCAAATAAAATTTAGCCAATAGGCACATAGAGCGGGATTCAAACGCCAAACCTTGTAACGAGGTTTGGCGTTTTTGCGTTTATGACTATACACACATTCTATCAGGGATTACAGGAATATTTCGAGGAGGCGCTTATGCCAGTTGCTGGATTACCCGGCGGAGACTTCGCTGGTTGTGTTGAGAAAATGCGCGGGCAGGTTAATAACCCACAAGCGTTTTGCGCATGGAAAACGCACGAGCTAACGGGGAAATGGCCTGCCGAAGAGGCGTTGAACGCAACGCCAGACACTGCGACAGCCGCCCCTCATTTCGTTGAAGCACAGATTTCCCCTAGTGGGGATAAAAAGGGCTACGTTTGGGATGTAGTCATCATTGGACCCGATACGCCTGACGACCTATTGACCATCAAGGGACGTGAGTGGGTGCGCAGCAAAAACGGGCGTTTGTATGACGTGGATGCATTGCGTAATGTAGAAATCTGGGAAGGTGTTAAAGTTTACGACAATCACCTGACTGACGATGAATTCAAACAGCGTGTAGGTATGCGATCATTCCTAACTGAGGGGGTGGGCGTTATCACATCCCCCCGCTTCGACGAACAGAGTCATAGCGTGTGTGGGGTTTTGAAGATCGTTGATGATGACGCGGCGCGGAAACTAAAACGCGCCTACGACCAGGGGGTGATCGAATCTGTTGGTCTCAGTATTGATACCCTGACCGAGGAGGGGGAGACGCTGATTTACGAGGGCCAGCGTTACCCATCAATGACAGGGTTTTCGAGAATATTTTCAGTGGACATCGTATCAGAACCAGCGGCGGGGGGACGGTTTAACCGCATTATAGCCGCACAAACTATCAACAAGGAGCAACAAACTATGGATATAGATGAAATCCGAGCAATGGTGAAAGAGGTCGTTGCGGAAGCCCTCGCCGCGCAAACGCCCGCACAGGAACAGGTGGACGAAGAGACGCCACCGGAAGATGTGGCCGCAGAGGTGGCAGAGGTGGCCGCGCAAGCCGCCGCCGATGTACCCGCCGATGCGACGCCTGAAGAGGCCGCCGCGATGGTGGCAGAGGAGGTTGTAGACAAGGCGATGGAAATCGAGAAAGAGGTGCAGAGCATGCAGGAACAAATCAAACTGCTCAAGGCTGAACGCGAGCTTGACCGCAAACTGGAAGCCGCGAAACTGCCAGAGGTAGACGCCAACGTGATCCGCGTAGCATTCAAAGGCCGTGTGTTTGAATCCAGTAAGTTGGACGATGCGATCAAGGCTGCGAAAACCGCGCAAGCCAGCCGCGACACTACGGGGCGAGCGGTGGAAGGCGGCGCTGGGCGCATCTATGCCCGCCAGACTTTCGGCGGCGCTGATGCCGCAATGATCGACTTTATGAAGCGGGTTTGGGGTGGCACGCAGCTATGGCGCGATCTTCCTCAGAACCTAGAGAATGAGCACGTTCGCGCATCTATGCCCGAAGCCTACACCAGCTGGATCAATGCAGGACGCCCCAATACTGGACGCGCACCCAGACTTGACAACTGGCTGGCGCAATTGGTTGAGGGTGGCGACCCGATGCGCCCAGTGGTCCGATCAAAGGAAAGCATCAACGTTTCATACATCGTTCAGGACGCTGTCAATGTGATGTTGGCTTTGGCCTACTCTAAGAAAAATGAATGGTGGGAGCCTCTGGTCACAGTTGAGGAAGTGCAGACTATTGATGATGCAAACCTCGTTCGCACCTATGGTATTGCCGATCTGCCCATCGTTAACGCGGGAGCGGCCTATACTGAAATGCAATGGACGGATGATGAGGAAACTGGCACGTACAAAAAGCGCGGCGGGTATATCGGCGTCAACCGGGAGCAATTCTTGCTAGATAAGGTGGGTGCAATCAAAAACCTACCCAAAAACCTAGCAGACGCTTGGTATAATACACAAGGGAGCCTCGTTGCGGCTGTATTCACCATCAACAGCGACACCGGCCCAACCCTGAGTGACACGGGCGTACTATTCAACGCCACCGCCGCGACCAGCGCCGGGGGGCATGCTAACCTACTCACCGCAGCACTGAGCTACACGGCCTTTGACGCAGCCTATACCGCGATGCTGAACCAAACCGACCGCAAATTAGGCGTGGGCAACAAACTCACAGATAACATCGTGCGGTGGTTGTTAGTGCCCACCGCATTGCGCGCGACAGGTTTACAGATTCGAAATACTAAATTCCAACCCGGAAGCGCAAATAACGACATTAACCCATACCACCAACAGTTTGACGTGGTTATGGTCCCGCAGTGGACTGACACCAACAACTGGGCGGTAGCCGGTGATAAAAACGTTCGGCCCCACATCCACATGATCTATCCCATGGGGGCACGCACACCGTCAATCTACACCGCCGACAGTGAAACCAGCGGGGCCGTGTTCACCAATGACCAGATTCGCTATAAAGCGCGCCTTGAGGTTTACCAGAAATCCGCATCCGATGTTTGTGCCCCGGTGGCCGACTTCCGCTCACTCCACAAAAACAACGTGGCCTAGGAGGGCGCTATGAAGGAATGGCTTGAAGAAAACAGGAAGCAAATCGGTTGGTCAATCGTAGTTTTGGCAATCGTAGCCGCATCTTTTTTCGGCTACGATACCACACTCCCAGAACCGCCCGATCTGAGCGATGTGTATATTCGCCTGCAATCCCTCGAAGTCACCAGCGGGATGGAAAGCTTTTCCGCGACGGGTAGCGGAGAGGGGTACACAAATCTCACATCCCTAGCATTATCGGACGATCTGTATGTGGGCGATGATGCAACAATTGTGGGCGACCTAGATACGGCGACATTTAGCGTGAGTGGAGCGACCACCATGGCAAGTCTTACGACCAGCGGGGCGCTCACAGTGGGGGGGTTAACCTATCCATCATTCACTAACTATACGATCACTGACGGCAGTACACTCACACCCACCGCAACGGTTTACGCACTAGATAGTGCCGCCGCCGTTACGGTGACTTTAGCCGCCGCAGGGACTGAGGGCCAGATGCTAGTACTAATCGGTGATGACGCCAACAATATCACGATTGCCGATACCAATGTGCGCACCAACGACGGAGCGGCACAGGTGATCGGTCAATATGACGTGATTATGTGGGTGTACCAGGACTCAGAATGGGTCGAGGTATCAGAGAGTAACAACAGCTAGGAGGCTGAAAAATGTTTAGTGGTGCAATTCCTCTCGTAATTACTGATGGCGAGGCGGGCGTAACCCTAGGGGCGCTCTATCGCTATATTAATGTTCCATTTCAAATGACCATTGTTGCAGTGACGGCCTCTCCGTCTGCCAATGACGCCGATCTAACGATTGACATCAACGACGATGGCACTGGAATCATTGAGGCCGTTTCTTGTGCAGTAAAGGCAACGCCCGGCAGCTGGAAAAGCACGCACGTCACCGGGGGGACTGAAACCCCCGTTACCGTTGCAGCGGGCAGCGTGTTAAGTTTTGATGCCAACTCCGCCGCAGCCGATACCGTGGTCACAATCGTGATTTGGTATATCCCTGGCGTGTTGAGTGCATAGCCTAACGCGGGCGGGGCGTAACACCCCCGCCCGCTCGGAGGTTCTTATGAGTAAATTTGCAACTTTAGCCGCACAGTTTTATGACGTGCAACCTGTGCAAATCGTGGGGTTACGTGAAACCGAGGACGCCGTCATAGTGCTAGTTGATTTAGGTATCAAGGGCACACCAAAATACACGGTGAGCAAGTCTGATTTGTTGGCGCTTGAAAAGCCCGCCCCCGCAGCATCCGCCGAAGTTTCTGACCCCGCTTACCTCAACTCACTAGCAGACGCCACACGCGGCGCGATTGACATGGCGAATGCAGCGGGCTTGGATTTACGCGCGCTAGGACTTTCCCGCCGCATCGGAAAACGCGATGTAGAAAAGTATCTTGAGGGGGGTGGATAGTGGCGACAACTGAGTATATCACCGATAAAGTAACCGGATTTTTAATCAAGGTCACTGCCACGGGCGCGGCGGCTATCGCAGCCAGCGCCACGGCTAAACGAGTTTGTCGGTTGGGGTCAATCGCGGTGAAATTCTCAGCCGCCCCCACGACATCGGAGGATTTGACGGTAACGCTAAACTCCATGACGGGCGCGGCCTATGACACCGTATTACTGACTGTCGATCCGAGCACTGATAGCACGACCAGCATCGTATATATTCCAGATGCACCGTTGCTCTTGGAGCCTGGGGATGCGGTAGACGTGGCGTATACAAACACCGATACCGTTACTTATGGCGTTACCATAACTCTAGATGAGGTTTTATAGTGGCATTGTATCTGAATGGGGTGAAAGTGACCGCGCCGACAGCATACGGGGCGTTTGCAGCCCTATCAGAACAGGCCAATACCACCATCACGGACGCGGGAACGTATTACCCAATTTTAGGGACGTTCACTAATTCGCCAGTCGTGGGGTTTCAGGGCGTAGCCGATCCAGCTATTCAATACACCGCCGCCCCAACGCGTTATTTCGAGATTGACTGGCACGCGACTCTAAGCGCTGATGATGGGCTGAGGACTGTCCATTGCGGCGTAAATAAAAACGGCACATTTGTGGACAGCTCGCGGATGGGTGCATATCTAAAAACCGCTGATGAACCCGGCTCATTTTCTGGAACGTGTGTGGTGCAGCTAGAAAAAAATGATAAAATCCAGCTAGTAGTCACATCCAGCGCCGACGGGGACGTGATCACATTCTATCACTTCACAACTACAATACGGGAGTTCTTTTAATGGCAGTATGGCTTGACGGAAAACTAACAACGGCACTCACGCAAACACAAAATGCAGAACTGTTAAAAATTGACAGCGCAGCAACTGACGGACTGTCTGGAACAAGTAACAGTCTGGCCTATCGTGAGAATGAGATTGAGCGCCATTTGCACAGCGCGGGGAGTTGGTTCGGCGTAGCGGCTGTGCCAACGGCAACGCATAAAGCAGATCGTATTGGGCCGGGTATTTCTGCTTTTCAGCTTGATGCCGGGAACGAGACCTGGGGCGACTGGGTGCAAGTTTTTGGGGCAGACGACACCCCCACGACCGACAGGCACGGCGGGGCAAGTGCATATTTTGACCCGCACATCATACTAATTACAGACGCAGAAGCAGCCGTACCGTACTTCATTCAGTTTTCACGCGGTGCAACCGGGGCGGCTGGCCTTGCGGCTGGCACTTACACGGAACTAGCCATCGGTATTGACGTAGCAAATCGACCCTTCTCAACTGAGACCAAAGTGCAAACCGGCAGAGCGCCGTCTGGGGCGTTGCTGTGGGCGCGTTGTTTGGCTGTTGGACAAAATACAGCAACGCTTGATTTTTACATCGGGATTCACGAATACGAGGGATAGTTATGACCTCATACCCACTCACAGATTTTAGAACCCGCACCAAAATTCTCATCAAAGCCAGCGATCCTGCTGACGATCTTGAGGATGACGAAATTGATGATCGCATCAAGGGCGCGTTATCGGCCTATGGTCACGATGTACCCAACGAAGTCACCGAAGACGAACCGGGCGACGGTGGGCGGTATTATGCGACATCGGGGCTCGCTAGTTGGGTGGAAGATTTCTCGCGGGTAATTCAAATTGAATACCCGGCTCCTGACGTTTCCAGTAATGAGACTCCCATCTATCTCAGTGAAGACGATTATGATGCTGACTATTGGGACGGAGTAACTCGTTATATCTATTTCAAAAACGTTTCCCCCTCCACTGGCGAATCTTTCCGGGTACGCTATACCGCACCCTATACATTCAGCGGCGACCCCGAAACGGTGGCCATTCCCCAAGAGCATTTTGAGGCAGTGTGTAACCTGGCGGCCTGCAAATGTTGCCGGGCGATTAGTGCGAAATATAGCCGTATCGGTGATGGATTCACAAATGCTGACAGCGCTGCGCACAGCACCAAAGCGCAGGAATTCGCCAACCGCGCCACCGACTATTGCGCGACATACCGCGATCTAGTGAACCTACCGCCCACCGGAGCCGCCACAACTACAAAGGCATCTTCTGCGTTTGCGCGTTGGGAGACATACCCGGAATGGCAGAGTGGGCGGCGTTATCGTTTTCACAATCGGAGACGATGATTTGTACAACGCTGATTACTACCTGAATTATAAGCCCAAGCCGTATATAAATCTTGATTTCTGGCGTGCCTATTTCGCGGAGATAGCGGGGCACATTGTCCGCACGCTGGACGTGAAAACCGTTTTAGATGTGGGCTGCGCTTTGGGGATTCTGGTTGATGAACTGCGCAGCCGCGACATAGACGCACGCGGCATAGACATTTCGCCGTGGGCAATCGCCAACAGCGTTGCGCCTGACTTTTGCACCGTGGGCAGTATCCTGGACGCACCCAAACAACGTTATGATATGGTCATCTGTATTGAGGTTGTGGAGCATCTTCCTCCCGAACAGGCCGAACAGGCTATTGACACCCTGTGCAGTTACGCGCCGATGGTGCTGTTTTCGTCAACGCCAATAGATGAAGAGCAAGACCCAACTCATCTTAATGTACAGATGCCTGTTTATTGGAATGCGTTTTTCGTCAAAAACGGCTATCGGCGCAATCCAATGCGCGAACCGTTTCACCTGTTACCCTGGGGGCAATTGTGGCGGAAGTATCCATAACCCAAACGGGCTTTGCAGAACTGCAACGTAAATTCGACGGCGCGGATGATGTTATCGATCTGGAAATGCGTCAGACGATGGACGCCAGCCTAAATATATTCCATCAGTTGGTTGATCCCATGACACCGGTGTTCAACGGACATTTACGCGCAGCCACAACGGAACACGTATTTGGTACACCAGCAGGGGGGAACTTTTGGGGGCAGTTGTTGAACCCGATGGAGTATGCTGACGATGTTGAAAACGGAAGACCGCCGGGGCAATACTCACCCATTTTTCCGCTTGAATATTGGGTTAGGCGCAAACTTGGTATACCCTTCCCAGGTTCTCTAGCTAGGGCGTTTCAGATTTCAGCGACACACAAAGAGAAGGGACGAAAAGGCGTAAAAATGTTTGAGCGAGCTTTCAAACAGGGCAAACCACGGGTTGAGCAACTGTGGCAGGGTATAGATGAACGCATCGCGAGGAAAATTGAATGAGCTTTCCAGAAACCAACATTTTAGACACGTTTAGTATAGACAGCGGCCCACCGCCGACGGGCTGGTTATTCACGTACTCCGATGTCGTAGCCACGGCGACAACAGTGAGCGGGGAACTACTGATGCACATTATCGCGGGAGGTGACACCGGTTCCATTTACTGGTCAGCGGAAACATTCACAGCAGACCAGGAATGCTATATCACGCTGGGCAGCACTCCCATTGTCGCAGATTCATATGGCGCGTTAATGTTGCGCATCACCGATCCGGAGGATGAAACCATAGACGGCTACAAGGCGCGGTTTTTCAATAATTTAGACGTGGATATTATCCGCATATCCACCGGTGACACCGTGCTATCTGGGGAGTCCGTCTCTTCGCTGGCAACCGGTGACGGAATCGGGTTTCGCGTTGAGGGGACCACGCTCACACTGTTTCACAAACCGGCTGCGGGGGCGTGGGCGCAAATCGCACAAACAACCGACAGTTCAGTGAGCGGCGCGGGGTATATCGGCGTTGAAAGCCAATTGGTGTTAGAGTAATGGGACTAATAAACTATTTTGATAATTTTGGGGGCGGTGCTTACACGTCTGATGTACCTATAACTGGCGTTGCCATCAGTGGTCCCAGCAATGCTGGAATTAATGAGCCGCTGTCCTTGTCCGCGACGATTGCGCCAACGACTGCGACCAACGTCACCTATGCGTGGGAAGGCTCCCCGCTGAATGATGGGGAAGCCGATGTCATCTATGAGCGCGTATTTGGCAATGAATTGGCGTTTGATTCGCAGATCATCAGCCTTACCGCGAGTAACCCGGTTTCCAGCGCATCCGACACGCACACGGTAGCCGTGTGGGACTACGCAGCGAGGGGCGTGATTTATGACATTATCAATGGGCTGAGCAGTTTGAGCAACACGGAGAAAGCCTATACTGGGCCGGTGTATGCTTACAAAAGATGGACGGCACTTAGGCCCGATTTTTTGACACTGTTCAAAACAACGGATGCAGCCAGCGAAGACACGATCCGTGGGTTTGAAATCACCCTCCACAATGGCAACATTGCGGATGAACAAATTATTTTCAGAGAGGGTGACGGGCGCGGGGGCATACAGCAAACGATACTGTTTAACATATACGGGTATTTTACCTGGAACGATAGCGACAAAAGCGAAATCATAGCCAGTAGTATTGTGAACCAAGCGATCTACGCGCTAGATCGTGACGACCGCCTGCACGATGGACAGCAGTTTATCAGCGCAGCAAACGCGCAATTGATTGCATTCGAGCCGTGGCTCTTTGGTAGTACGTTAGTTCATCGGGCGACAATTCAGCAGGCCGTGACGACATATTTCTACAATGGCGGGACACCGCTCACACCGGACTCATAATATGCGCATAATGATAGTTTACCCAGGGACGCAGCACAGCACGTACGATGTAGCACGCGGCTATGAGAAGGCCCTTAGACAATTGGGGCATACCGTCAAATCTTTTGATTATCACCATTACATCAAATTCTATTCCGTGGCACTGGATGAATGGGAGCAACGCAACGAAAACTATGAACGTCGCATTGACGACGCTGTGAAGTTTTCATCGGAACGGGTAGCCATAGAAGCGGTGGATTTTGTGCCCGATGTGGTGCTAGTCGTAGCAGGTGGGGCGTTTCACCATCGCGGGTATATGTTGCTCTATCGGCTGAATGTGCCGATCGTGCTGCTGTTGACGGAATCGCCTTATATTGATGATGTGCAATCGCGCATCGTGAATCAAGGCCGCGTTTCGTTGGTTTTGACAAACGACCGTAACAGTATCAGCACGCTATTGGATTTAACCGGGGTTGAAACGCGTTATATTCCGCACAGCTTCGACCCGGACACGCATCACCCTGGTAAGTCAAAGCTACAAACTGACGTATTCTTCCACGGCACGCTCTGGGATGAACGCGACGCGCTGTTTTCCCCGCTGCGCGATTTGGATGAATACGACATACACATCAGCGGCTATACATTGCAGGATACTGTTGAGACGCAAAGAAAAAACTTGGTTGACAATGATATAGTCGCAGATTACTACCGGGGGTGTAAGATCGCTATTAACCATCATCGTACCAGCCGCGAAAACGGCGAACGGCACATCGGCGCGAATGAGGCGTATAGCCTGGGGCCGAGGGCCTATGAGATCGCCGCGTGTGGGGCGTTTCAATTATGTGATGGAACACGCCCAGAGTTGTTCGACGTGTTTCGTGGAAGCGTGCCTATTTACGAAGGGCCGCAGGATTTACAAGAGCAAATTGAGTTTTATTTGCGGGATGATACCTTACGGCAGTCATACGCAGCACGGGCGCGGGAATATGTGCAGAATTGCACATTTACCGACCGCGCACAGAATATCGTAATACCAGCACTACAGGAGGTGCTCAATGGCAGATGGTAGACCGTTTCATAGTAAAAATGGGCGTGTGATTGTTTCGGGCGTGGAGATTGAGGGGGCCAGCACTTGGAGCGCAAACACAGCCAAAGATGTAGTCGAGGCAACGCAGTTTAATGACCGCCGCAAACGCAACGTACCCGGTCAATTGAGTGACGCGGGCAGTATCACCGCGTGGCAATATGCCGACAAACGCACGTTGTTAGACGCAGTACGGGCAGATGGTCCAGTGAGTTTGTATCTGTATCCAGATCGCAATGACGCCACCAACTATTTGTATGGGTTTGTGATTATGACATCCAGAAACTTGGAGGCCAGCACAGCCGCCGCTTTTGGTGGCACAGCCGATTATGTGAACTTCGATAACAACGGCTTAACCGTGATGGGATTCTCATAATGCCATATCGTAAACGTACTGTAAAAATATACGGCGACTTCCTCACCCACGAAGATGATGAGGGCAACGAGTGCCACATGCGAGCGGGGGAATGGATTGAGTTTAAGCGCAAGCAAACGCCAAACGATATGCGGCGGCTGTTGGAATTTGCGGAGATGGAAAACGCCGCGAACAACGAATTGCAAATGCAAATGGATGAGGCGGTTTCCTTTCTGGCCCGCAAGATCGTGTCCTGGAATTTCACCGACCTTTTCACGGATGGCGAGCCATTGCCCGACCCAACTGAGGAAACGTTGAATGAACTCGATCTTGATGACATTTTCGACATTTTGGAGATGTACGGTGAGGTGGGCGCTCCATCAAAAAACTGATTTTGGCGGCACTGCAAGCCGCCGAAGGTCATGGGCCGATACCGTGGGAGATCGTCGAAGACCAGCTTTGTGAGCGTTACCACTGCCTACCGTGGGATTTGGAGGGGCAGGACGTGGGGCGGCTGTTGCGTAACTCGCGCTTGCGTAGTGTGTACGATGTTATTCGTAAGAGCAACGGCGGTACAGAGTTAACGAATGGGGAAAGTGAGATAATGGGCAGAGTGTTACAAATGCGATTGGAGAATAATGGCTGAAGTAGCGATCACAGTACGCGCGAAAGATGCAGCGAGTCGCGTATTTAGAACCACAAGCGTCGCATCGAAGCGCCTGGGTACTGCCGTCCGTCGAATGGGGCAAGTAGCCGGCCGCGCCGGGGCCGGTGTAAAACGCCTTGCAACACGCATTTCTGGTTTGCGTGCAAAACTAGGCGGCGCTTTGGGTGCAGTGACGGCTTTCGCAGGGCGAATGAGCGGGCTACTATTGGGGGGATTTGCCCTAGTCGGCGGGGCTATCGCCGGTACTGTTGGAGCACTAAAGGGAATGCGTGAGGCACTAGAGGAAACCGGAGACGCATCCGGCGGAGTGGGCGACAAAGCCGAAGAAAGCGCCGGGGCCATCAGTGACGCCGTAGACACCACTGACAAAGCCGCGCAAAAAATGCAAGGCGTCTTTGGCGCGTTTGGGGATGTCGGCGCGGGATTTGTGCAATCACAAGGGCGAATGCTGGATCAGGTTGAACAGAACGCTGACAGCGCACTGGGCGCCGCAACAGCAAGCAAAAGCGCGATTGACAAAACTGACGCGGCGATGAAGGCCAGCACCCAAACTGCATCACGATTCGGAAAAGCACTAGACCGCATCGGAGGCGCGTTCAACCGGGCGAAGAACATCATCCTGCGAGCCGTAGCCAAAGCCATATTACCCGCGCTCGAAAAATTCGCGGATATGTTGGAGTCCCCAACATTTAAGAAGTTCGTGGATTTGGTAGCGGAGAATATGGCGAAGGCCGTCGAGAAGTTGGCAAACTGGCTCATTGAAAAAGTAATTCCCGCACTCGAACAAATGATGGAAGAAATCAACGAGGCCGGGGGCGTGGTCGATTGGATTAAGGGTAAATTTTCGGAATTTAAGAGCCGGGCCTGGGAGGCCGTGCAGGGCGTGATCAGTTATTTTCGGCAATTAGGTGAAGACATCGGCGGCTTTTTACTGGACACGTTTCTGAAATTCCAAAATTTCAAATATCAGGTTATTGACGCCTTTGCCGGTTTTTTTGAGGATTTGTTTAGTGGCGAGAAAATAGAGACGGCGCTGGCGGGACTGTCGGAGAAATTAAAAGATGCATTCAAATCTGCTTTTGAATCATTGACCGACCGTTTCCCGTGGATTGAAAAATTATTGGGGTTTTTAGACGGTGGGGGAGCAACGGAGCCGACGACCTCACCAGGGAGCGGCGGATTGGCACTTACGCCTAATTTTGCAACAGCATCGCCGACCTCACAAGTCATCATCAATGTAACTGTTCCCGCAGGAACAGCAAACCCCGCCGCGTTTGGCAACGTCGTGGGCGAGAATATTGTCACTGCCATGCGCCGCTCAGGGCAAAGGATACCAGTAACATGAGAATAGCCAGAATTGGGGCAACATACGCCAGCGCATACGAATTTAGCACCACGTTAATGGATGACAGTTGGAGCAGTTCGCGCCCGCCTGTGGCCCAAAAGGTCAGCGGGGCAGATGGGGTATTCGACTATTATGGTGAGTTGGGGTTTCCGCTTGCGCCTGTAACTGCGACGAAAAAGTTTGCCATCGTAGGAACATCAGCAGCAGATTTGGAGGACTCTCTAAATACACTACGGCTCAATACAATCACGTATTTCAAAAACCTCCAAAAACTCTGGTGGCTCGACCGTGATGAAACTACAAAATATTGGAGCTGGGCTAAAACGATCAGCCTAAACACTGCCGATTCATACAAAGATAAAGGGCGCTGGTTAAAACCTGTTACCGTGCAATTCTACATGCCGGAAGGGGTGTGGTATGCGGAGACAGTGAGCACTACAACGTTTGGGCCTATCACTGGCCCTAGTAGTGGATTCGCATCAACCACCTATATTGGGAACTACTATGCCGCAGTCAAGGCGACAGTGAACGCCTCGAATAAAGTTGAGGCGGTATCGGTTCAGGTCAGCATGTCCACTGGGCCAACTTTTTCGAGAACCGTGACTTTTGATGACACAGGCGGCGCGGGAATTGCAGCGGGCGAAGAATTGGAGATTGATAGCGCGTCTTTCAGTGCTTTGAATGACGCGGCGGGCACGCCATTCGACGCCTATGATAAAATCTCACTCCCCACTGGACAGGTGACATGGTTATATTTTCCACCAGCAATTCAGCCGTCAGCATTGAACGCTTTTGTAGGAGCGAGCGGAATCACATCTGGGGCCACGCTAACAATTGATTTTGAGTGGTATAACACCTATGTCTTCTAATCCCATTATCACCGTTGACGTTCTAGACAGCGGAACCGTGCAAGGCGCGGGGCCGCTCTATAACATTATCTCTGCGCAGGTGGTCACGGAGTTGGATAAAGCCGGGACTGTGACGGTTGTAGTTCCTGCGCTTTCACAGCGGGCTATTGATTTAGTAGCCAACGAAACACAATTGAACATTCATACCGCCGAGGGCCTGGTGGGTAGCGGCTTGCTCCAAACCTGGAATGTGAAAGCCGGGGATATGCCGGTTTATGAATTGACCGGCCCTGATTTGTTGGGAGAGTTAGTGTACCTCAACACGGGCTACAATGCCACGTATGATGATGTGGCGGTAGCTGATATTATCGGCACAGATGCCACCGCGACAACGTTGTTAGGTGATACGGGATGGACTCAAGGCACTATCAGCATAGATGCAGATGTCACGCCCACTACGATCACCTTCGAGGCTGCTACACGCCTAACCGCACTATTAACGCTCTGCAAACAGATTGGGCATCATTTGCGCCAGGGCAGCACCGCTCGCACTCTGGACGTGAGTTTGTTTGGCGATGATAGTGGGCTGCGCGTGTTGAACCCGGTGTTAATGCGCTATGATTTGAACGGCTCGGATTATGCCGGGTATATCTCTAAAATATCCACCGCAACGATTAGTGCCGATCTGGAAAACAAGATGCTTCCACTAGGTAAAAATAAATTCGATATGCGCGACGCCTCAAAAACCATCACTGATATTGAAGTGCAAACGCAATTCGGACCGCAGGGATACGCCACAACCACAGACGACACGACCAGCGGCGCGACAATCCCCGTCACAGCCACCACGGACGGGACGAGATCATTTAGGGTGGGCGACGAGGTGTGGATCGGGGATGCGGACGACTGGACGCAAACCAGCGAATACGGCATTATTGACAGCATCAGCGCTGGGGTAAGCATTGACCTCACCACGGATTTAGGGAACGTCTATAGCAGCGGCGCGGATGTGATTCAACGCCCGCAGTTCTACATCGAGGATTCCACCAGCATCGCGGCATACGGCACACGGGAAGCGTGCCCCCAATTCCCTTGGATTGGACCATCTGAGACGGCGGTTGACATCAGTATTCAGCAACAAAGCGCAGACGCTCTATACCATGCCGCACAAGCCCGGTTGACACGCTACAAAGACCCGTATGAGGCGTACACTATCAGCCAAGTGCTTGATTTGCCCACATCGTTACAGGTGGGGGATAAAATCCACGTCACCTATCGCGGGATAGGTGGCCCAGCGGGAACCGTGTTTCTGGACATAGATGATGATTTTTTTGTATTGAAGATCACCCGCACATGGGACGGTAGCGGGGCAGGCGGGGGGAGGGGCGTATGTGCGTTGGATGTGGCGAACGTTACGCGCCCGATGCCCAACAATGAGAGTTTGATTGTGTTCAACCTCGACAATAACAGGTGGCTAGGGCTATGACGGTAACACTCGTAAAAGTGACCGCTGACGACCGCAGCGGAACAGTTAAATATTATGTGGATGGTAAACTACTCGCTGGTGTTGGAGCAGTTATACCGATTGCGTCACTAGATGATTATGCGCAGGGGAGTATTATCAGGGGCGGCGCAGTGGATTGGGAAGCCTATGCCGCTGAAACCAGTGGACAGATATTGGTGGGCGATGGCACAGACATCGCCAGCGTTGCCGTTTCGGGCGATGCTACACTCGCGGCGGATGGCGCGTTGACTGTGATCGCTGCTGATACCACGAAAGCGGGGAAAGTTGAACTTGCGACGGATGCAGAAACGAAAACAGGAACAGATACAGAACGGGCAGTGACTCCGGTCACATTAGCAGGTGTTATCGTTTTGGATTCGACCACGGATGGAGGTGTTGTGAAAGATGGCGCGGGCGTCATGACGTTGGACGCCATCGGTGCATACACCCTTACGCTGAACGATAATTCTTCACTCAACCAGAATTTGCAAACGACCGATACGGTGCAATTCAACGAGGTGGGAATTAGGAATTCTTCACCGGACGCTATGCTGCATATAGAAAATCCGGATCTAAACGGAGCAGCAGACGTTATCTTGGAGGGGTCTAATAATGGGAATGCCTATCTGACTTTTAGGCGTGGGGCTGTAGGTCGCAAAAATTTAATTCGTTTTGAAGATACTGACGACACCGAAACGCTATTATGGTCGGTAGGACAGCCGTATAATAGCGGACTTACCGTAAAGGACCTACATTTTTCAACGTCAGAAAACACATCGGACTCTGTGTTGGTTTTGAAACACAGCACGGGATATGTTGGAATAGGCGAAAGTTCTCCGCTTGGAAAACTGCACGTCGATCAAGCATCAACGACGGGGGCAGTCCCCGCATTGCTGCTAGATCAGGCAGATTTAAGCGAAGAATTTATAAATTTTGTTTCTACCGTTGGCTCTGGTTATCCAATTCAAACTGGGGCAGTTGGGACATATTACGGGAAAATTCGTGTTTCAGTAAACGGGACGTTCAAATACATTCCGTTATACGACAGTTAAAGGAGAAAAATTATGAGTGAGACGAATGAGTTATGGCATGCTGTAGCCGGGGGGTTGCTTTCATCATGGGAGGCAAAACTAGCTGCGATTTGGTCGCAAGCAGACAGGGATTTACAAGAGCGACGTGGTGTATGGCCGGGATGGTTGATCGTTACCTCGTATGGTGCGATGGGTCACACAATCAGTGATGACGCATTAGGGCTTTTGTTTGATGAAATCCCGGATCGCGTTTCCGATCCGACTATTCGCGATCAAATCGCTGCGGGTAAGCCAACGTTCGTTGGGAATCCAGCCAGTGATGGAACAACGTTGACAGGCGATGATCCGGGGCCGGATGTGACCACGATGGTGTATTCCTGGGATTCTAGCCTGAAGGAATGGGAGGAAGTCGGCACACTGGCCGATAACTCTACGCCGCCAAGCGGCACGTATGTGTTGGTTAACGTGACGGATTCAGCGATTGGTTTACCGAGTCCGTTTCTCACAATATCACAGGAGTAATAATATGAGCGTTTCAACAGAAGAAGCTCGCGCCGCACTGGATGCGGATAAAAAGGCACGTGGCCAGGAACTCCTGAAAATTATAGAGCGGGAATGCCAGCGGTTAAATTGTGATCTAGTAGTGGATATGGCGATAACTGACGGGAAAATAGTTGGAAAGGTTGCAGTTGTTGCGCGATAGATTTGCGGCCTGCCGTCTGCTTTTTTGACAATTTCATAATCACAAATAAAAATCCCCGCTATCATCAGCGGGGATTTTTGCGTATACCTCAGAACTCAAATCACCGTCTCCCCCTATAAATCTTTAACCAGCGCGATAATTTTTACAATCTCGCGCCAAAACCCCACCATATCCATGTCCGCATAAGCGTCACGCAGGCGGATCGCGCCTTCCTCAACTTGCTCCCGCCGCCGCGCAACAGCCGCTCTGGTTTCCGTTCCGTAGTTCGGCGGTTTTTCAGTCATCACCTTCACCGGGACGGCACAGCTCATGGCGGAGCCTCCGCAGGATTCTACAAAACTGCTGGTTAACAGCAGACTTGCTGATGCCTAACTCATTGGCGACCTCAACCTGCGTCATATTGAGGCTACCATCTGCATTATACAGCATTGTTAGGAGTCGTGCGGGTGATACGCTGGCACGCGATTTTAGCCGCGCCACCTCATTAAATATAACGCTATGCGGGGCGTTAATTAATAACGCCCCTTGTAAATTCGAGAGTTTCTGATATTTTTGCATTTCGTCTCCTATTTTTTAGTCAATCGCCTATATTCAAGCTCGACGGTTTCAATGTCCTTCAAATTACGACAAATTGTGGCCGCGTCTACTCCTAACTGAGCGCCAATGTCCCGCATTGACCGCCCACTCAATACCATCTATGTTTGAGCGAGTCAAAAGCTCTGGAAGATGGGCTGGGGTTAGACAGCCCGGTGGGTTATTCTTCAATCCACTTTTTTACTGTACCATTCTTCAATTCGTCAATCAATTCGCTCGCACTCTCTCTGGTAAACTGCCAATTTTCAATTGCACAATGTAAACTACACAACGCCGCTTTGCGCGGCATTTATCAAGCCACCAAAAGCAGCGCGAATATCGGCGTCACTAACCAAAACGTGTGCATTGTGAATTCTGCGCGGCTTGGTATTGTACCAAGTGTTAGTCTCGCGTGAGATAAAAACAGCAATTGCTGTCTGTTCTGAGAACTCAGAGCACTCAAACTCGAAGAGCCGAACTATTTCATCATACGTACCAACTGCCCCCAACTTTACCCACGGCGTGAGCAAGTTCGCTCTCTCTGCGTGTGCCTCTGTGTGTTTGTTTCTGTACGCTATGATGTATCGTGTATTAATCATCTATCGCTCCTTGTGTGCTAAACTTTCACCTTCAAGAGCCATCAAGCGCGTTGATAGCTCTGGAAGATGGGCGGGGGGTTAGGCCGCCCGTTTGTTTTGCCTAGACTCTAGAACCAGGTACTAACGAGCCAGTCAACGATTTCATCAGGATTGGATTCATCAATCCAATCCTGGTGCTCCTGCCCTTCTGGCCAATCTGAGCAAATGTGGGATTCAATATCGTATGAGGTTGCGCCTGCGTCACCTTGTGGGTGTGCCTGAAATTCTGATACTACCTGCTCTAGTTTTTGGTTATTGATTTGGTATTTCATCGCGATCTCCTATTGTTTGCTTTCGAGGGCTACCCTTTTGTCTCCCTCAACTATATATATTATAACAAGATTTACCTCAACTGTCAATGGTTTTAGGTGAAACCGTGCAATATCGTGCAATATTGGTCACTGATGTTCGATTTGTTCTATTTTGTTCTAATACACCGGGGCATTAGGGACTGCTGTTGTGCTTTCATCCTCATTAGTTTCCCCTGGTGTGGGGTAGACCATACCGATCTCTTTTGCAATCTCACCCTCTGCATTTCCAGCCCTTGCCCGGAAGCTGTTTAGCCAGTTAGGCGCGATAATTTCCATTTTTGTGCGTAGATCATTGGTGAGGAGCAGCCCGATCACTATCGGGATGAAAACCAGCAACAGATAACGCGGCCATACCCACAGCAACGACACGGACAAGCCGCCACCGGGATAGTATATCCACATCACGTCACTATCAACAGAGAAGCCGACGGGCCACACCGTGAACGCCAGCGCAGTGAACACAACGCCACAAGCCGCCAGAATCGCCGATAGTTTGTTGAGCGGCTTAGTGCTGATGGATAGCGGAGAAAGCTCGACCTCAACAAACAGCACGGCAAAAGCCGCGCTGCACAGTGGGCCGAAATTTTCGCCAAACAGCAATGCTTCCAATACCAACAAGATGATGATCGCGCCATAGATGGCAATACGATCCAGTGTGAGTTCATTTTTGCGGTCGGCTTCGCTCTCGTGGGTTTGTTTCTCGTGTGGGCCAACGCCCATTGGATAATTGAACATAAAATAGCTCCTTTCCGCCTGCCTGAAAATAACTAGGTATATGTTTTTGTGTTTTCGTGCCATTTCTGGCGAAAACACACACCCTCACAATTTCAGGCGGGCAGGTTTGTGTGTTCCATTGCAGTGTTTACACGCCGACCCCATTTCATCAGTGCATCAGCCTGCGTGTTTCCCGGCACAGTGTAACCATTCGCCTTTAGCAATCGTTTGAATTTATCGCGTCCATAGCCAGCCTGCGCAGCAACCACGGCAGCCGCTTGCTGGTCCTCGGTGTATTGCACGCGGGGGCGGCCTCGTTTTTCGCCGTCGTCTCCCAGAACGCTGGTATCGAATTCTGGATACTCTCGGAGTTGCGGCTCACCGCCTGCGGCGCGTGATAGCTCGGCTTCGGGAATATAAACCATTTGAAGCCGCTCGCACAATTCGCCGCTCTGGATTTTCGACTTTCCGTAACCATCACCAAAACCAAGCAACTTGTCACACCGGGGCGTGTTACCGCCCATTATGGAGTTACTGGCCTGGAACGTCTCCACAGCCAGACCGATCCGCGTGGTATACTGATCACGAACTGAGGGGTCACTGCCCCACTCGTTGCTCGTGGGCTTTTGCGTGCCGACAACCAACTTAATACCAGCGGCGCGGCCTTGTTGACTGAGGGCTGCAAGTAACCACACGAATGCGGGGACACGGTCCCGCTTGGTGTAGTGTTGGAACTCGTCCAACATCACGACAATGGAGCTGTCCCATTTGATAGCGCGGCCGCCGTTATTCTGGATCGCCTGATACCGTTCGAGCATCAGGTTGTACACCCATCCCAACGCATTCACAGCGTCATCATCCTGCATGGCGATGGGGGCAACCTGACCGGGCAGGCCATTGACGATCCCCAACCCTTCCCCGCGTTTTCCGTCAATGAGCACGATCTGATTTTTGCCGTTAAGCGCCGCCTGCGTAGCCAAGCATCGCATCGTCCAACTTTTGCCGCTGTTCGTGGCCCCACCAATCAGAGTATGAACCATATCGTTTAGATATAGCGTGATATAGTTCCCAGCAGCATTTTTACCTAAGATCAGCCCATTTTGAGGGCGTGCCCCGGCACTGGATAGGGGAATATCACGCTCTTGGAATGCATCAGGATAGGCGACTTCCACGACATTCCAACGGCGATCACGGTAAACGTTGGGCGGCTGCGGCGCATCCCACGGCACCAGCGCCGCCGCCATTTTATCCAGTGCTTTTTCTAGACGTTCAGCGTCCAAACCGACATCGAATTTAGCGAGTGCCACCCGTTGTCCAGCGATGTGCTGTCTAGCGTGTGGTCGGTTCATCAATTGGAATTCACGTCCTGAGCAAAATAGTTTTTGCGTGAACTGACCCTGAATATGTGCCCGCAATTCGAGCGCCAGACGGTCACGCTGCGCCGCCTTGCTTAGGCCAAATAGGGCGCTGGCTACTTGTGGGTTGAACATTTCGAGTAATTCACGACGTTTCATAGTTACAGTTCCTTTACACTATCTTTCCAGCCTCTTTCAATTTCTTCAATCTGTCATTTACCGTAGGACGTGAAACCTTCACCGTAGCGGCAATTGCAGTTTTTGAAGGTCGCGGAGTTTCGTTGTAAAGTTGTAAAATCTGCATTGCAAGTTCATCAAGCTCCGGTGTAGGTTCCGTTGTAAAATCATCCTTTACAATTGTAGGTTGGCTCTTTACATCTTGGCTACGCGCCTTCACTGTAACCTGCGCTTTGTCTTCGCCAGACTTCCCCTTGCTTTCGTGCCGGTGCTTTTGCTCAAGCCATTTTTCATAACGCGCGTCAAATGAAGCGTTGAAAAATCCAAACTCCATTAACGCCGCGTAGAAGTCCACGCCGGAACACAACAGCAAAACGAGCGGCCCGTAATCGCGCACCGGCTGCACCCACGGAGCGTTAAACTCAGGTGCTAATGAGACGTACACCACAAACAGGTTGCCCAGCGTGGCGACCAGGGAAACGGCTAGTCCACCCCAATCAAGTTGGTTGGCTTCCGTTTTGGCGTGCTTTCTGAATACCTCAGCCGCCGCCGCCAGAGTGCCCGACTCCCCACCAAGCACCATCAATAGACTGCCCAAGGCGTGCCCGTTTTCTTGGGCCATCCCCGGCACGAATGCATTATGAGCGTAGACGATGACGCCCACGCTATAGATGATGGCGGGGACCAACAGCGCCCACCACGCGAAACTATAGCGGCGTGGTTCTGGCTTCCAGTATTGTGGTGATTGTTTCATAGATACCTCCATAAACGCACAAAAAAAACTAGCGTGACCGTTTTGACCTATTGACGACGGGCGTCTTTATAACATCTATCGCCGCGTCCTTCAAATGTAGATACGCCCGTCCATCGCGTAGGGTTAGGCGATAAATTGATTTGTATCCTGGACGGCAAAGCCCAGCATTGGCAGACACGCTCTTCACATGCAGCGATGGTTTACCGCGTTTTTTGCCACGCTTCCCACCCTGTACCTTGAAATGGCGTGAGTCCGAACCTGCCTCAAAAACCAGCCAGTCATCAGAGCGCAGAATTTTGATGAATTCAGGCTCGCCAATGTGCTCATACACTCTGTAAGTGAATGACATTCTCCCATCGTGGTTCACGATTACAACCGTCATATTTTCGTATGGATCAGTGTATGAACCGGGGTTTCCCTTATGCACAACTTGCATTTCATTAATATCTGGTAACATTTTTCATCTCCTTATAAACGCACAAAAGCCGCTTTTCAAAAGTTCGAGTGTCTTCCCGGACAGATCGAGCGGTTGAAAAGCGGCTAATTGCCAAATAGGTTATTAGATTATACCACTCGTTTTTTGTCCGGGAAGAACTACCTAAATATTACACCCGTTGCTGTTTTTTGTCAAATTTCATTCCTCCTATAACCGTGCTAGGCTATTTTTGATATAGTATGTCTTTTTCTGTGGATGATTGGCGTCTGTTCTCGTGTAGCACAACCGATCCAACAAACTCATAGCCTCGCGGGTAAACTCGCGCCACTGTTCATCCGTGACATTGACCGTGTAACCATCGGGTAGTTGTTCGATGTAGTTGATCTTCCCGATCTTGTAATGGTCCACGAATCCGCGTGTTTCCTCGATGATGCGCAGCGTTGAGGCTGGGTCAATAACCGGCTCCAACGACGCCCATGTCGGGATGCCCAGCGCGTGAAACTGTTCCAGCCCTTGATATCGCGACAACGGCGGCGGTGCGCCAGGCTCCCACATTCGCGAACGCTCAAACTCACATTGTGAGAAGGTGAGCGTGGCGGCGATAGCATCCTGCGGCGTATAGATGTCACGATCCATATATGCATCCGCCGGATTTTTGGTGAGGATTTGCACATTGATGTCGTAATCGTGTAGCACGCGCACGGAGTTGAGCGTTAGCTGTTTGTAGAAGTCTATCGCCTGATACGGGTCACTCGTGAAAGACAACAGCACCCGCGAATCAATCAGCGCGGCCTTGGACTGCGCTTCACGCGCCAACTTTGATAATGAGAACGTCTTTTTCACTGTTGGGTGTTCGTGAAATTCAGCGCGGCTTTTGCATTGCCCGAACCGTGCCGCCATTCCAGCGGCGAAACAGTAGACACATCTGTGTTCACATCCTTTGTAGTAGTTTAGCGCCCAGGGGGCATACTCGCTGGCGCGGCCTTTGGGTTGATATAGTAAAGTCATCACAGCACCCCTTCTGGTTTGGGGTACTGCTCAGGGAACACGACGTGCAGCACATACGCCACCAGCTCGCCGGCACTCAGCGCCCCGTCGTTCCACAGTTGTGCGGCGGTTACGCAGGTGCTCAATGCCTCACGGAGTTGGGCGTTGTCAGATTCTAGGGCCGTGAAGGCGTCCACGATTTCGGTGACTTGTTCGCGGCGTTGCTGTTGTAACTCCTGCATGGCCTCACGGTGGCACCTATTCTCATTACAATGCGTAATACTGTCTTGTGTTTGAATGAGACTGTCTAAATATGGCTTTATGTCCATAAGTTGCTCCTTTGCCCCGCCTACCGTAGCAGGCGGGGCGGGGTTGTGGTTATTTTAGTTCAACTTCTTCAACATACACATATGATTCCTGTGTATATTCAGCATGATATAACCAACCCTCTATGCGAGTATCAATAACAACACTATCATTCCAGATCGCGTATTCTTTCGCCTGCTTTTTGGCCGCGCTGATCGCCTCAGCTTCATCACGATACGCATCTATTGTTACTCCTGATGTACTATCATTAACAATAACCAGATATATTTTCATTTTCTGATCCATTGGCAATGGTTTCCTACTCGGAATCGAGCGCCGTCTCTGCGGTGAGCAACCATTCATCCACATCATCGGTATAACTGCCGATTGACTCAGCTAGTCCAGCTTTTTTGAGTTTGGACCATACGGAAGATGCCCGCCCGCGCTTTTGTTCGAGCGTGGCGTTTTTCAAAAATTCAGCCAGCGGCGCGGATGCCTCACGCATATTCTCTACGCGGCGACGGTCAATATCAGCGCACCATAGCACCGCCATTTCTGCGGCATTTTGGGGACTGCCCTCGCGTTTCACTTTTTCATAGGCGTTCATTGCGTGGTTGGGGTGTGTGAATGCGCCAGAAGCAAGCGCCCATTGAACAGCATCAGCAACAGAGTTAAACACTCTGGGGCACACGCTCGCGGCGGGAGCTTCATCTTCCACGATCTCCCCGGTGATGACCTCTGCGGCGGGTGGGGTCACGTCTACGATTTCGCCAGTTGCCCTCGTTGATAATTCCGGTTTTGAAGTATCTGAAATTCCACCCAACTCATCGGGCGTATAGACAGTATTTCCAACAAAAACATCTGGGCAAAACCACTTAATACCGTTGCTCATTGCACGAGCAAACAGCATGTTTCTAGGGAATTTACCTAGATTTTGTGTCCCTGCGGCCTTAGCATCTTGCGCAGAAAATGAACTTTCGCCCAGTTCCTCCCCGTTTTCATAGAACATAATCACGCAGCCTGCATTATCGATTTGCTTTACGCGGTAATCGTATTTAGGATGAGCCTTGACAGCCGATGCCATCAAATTCGCGCCAATACTCGGTTTGCCCTTGATGACGTGAATACCGGTCATCGAGGCGAATGGTCCAATGCCCATTTCCTGACCTGCCAAAATTTTGACGGCAGCTTGCGCGGCCTGCATTGCGTCTTTGAAATATCCGCTGCTTGCCATCGCTTTGCCGATGCGTTCAACATCTCCAAAAGAATTGATCATTCCGCCATCTTTTACTACTAGATCGTTGCCCATGCTTTTCTCCTATTTCCCACCCATCCCATCCCTGTTTATACCCCGCGATGCCTCAAAAGCGTCTATCGGGTTTTTGCTAACTCAGCATTAATCGTCTCATACATCAGCCGTGTATTGAGTTTGTAACTCGTTCCATGTCCGATTTGCGCTTGTGCCTGTCCAGTTTGCCATAGCCTCTGCAATACGCGCTTACGGAAAATCCAAGCGTTTTTGGTGACTTCCTCCTGGCGTTGGTTATTGAATTCAGTAAGGCGGATGGTGTACTTGTCACCGTGTTGGTCAAATGTGACAATGCACTCATCCTCCATCAGCGGGGTGCTGTTGGTGTTTGTGTTCGGTGTACCTATATGCGCGCTTGCGTTCGATAGTGCTGCATTCATTGTTATGCCTCCACGTTCAGCGCAAGAACCCGCAGCGCTTGACGCATTTCCTCATGTGTTAACGGGGTGTTAGGTGCATCAAGTTTGAAGAGTTCGCGCCTCAACTCCTTAACTGTCATTCCTTGATCTTCGACTAAAAATAAAATGCTTCTCAGTTGGTTGATCGTGATTGTGTTCTCGTTCATTTCGTTCGCTCCTGTGCTTGTGTGTGGTGAGTTTCAATTATTTTGAAAAGTATTCTTTTGCGCGACTACCCCCGCCTTTTATCGGTTCTATCTTTCCGTAAAACTCATCTTGCTTATCAGATGCCGCGTTAAGCAAGGCTTCTTTTTCTTCTGCGTCGTCGATTGTGTCGTAGTATCCACCATCGCCGATAATTTTTTGTATAAGTTCTTCTAGTTCATCTTCATTCGTTTGTGCGTTTATTTGCTCTATGTATTGCAGTGTCTGCTTGTTCATTTCGTTCTCTCCTGTGTTTGTGTGTTTGTTTTCTTAACTGACTATATCATACCATATCATAGTATATTTGTCAAGGGTTTTGGCTACCAATTTCTAAACTGTAATTACTACAAATAAGAATAGGGTATTGACAAATAGCGTATCATATGGTATGATATGTACAAATCAACAAAGGGAGGCCAAATGAGCGACAAGGTAGCAGTTTATGCACAAGTAGATGAAGAAGTGCGGCGAGGTATCATTGAAGCATCTGGTATTCGTGGTGGCCGTGGCGAGATCGTATGGGGATTGAGCAAGCTATACGAATTCTGGAAGCAGCACGGCAAGCCAGCCATCATCATTAAAGATGAAGTAAAAGACGATGCTGGGTAAAGAAGATATAATTTCAGGGTCATTGCAATTACACGACGCTAAATCCTGCTTTGTATACTTTCTTATTATGGATGGCGATATTGTTTATATAGGTAAATCGGTATCATTCAACAACAGGATAAAGGATCACATACGAACGGGAATGGTATTCGATTCAGTATTCTTGCTTCACATTTCTGAAAGCGAGTTAGACGAAATAGAACGAGTATACATAGAGGCGTATAAGCCTAGATATAACGTTGTTTACGCATCAAGCAAAGAAAAGCGCAATGCAAAAACAATGGCTAAATATTGTCATATCAAAACCGGATGGATGGAGATAAGAAATGCGTCTTTTATTTCAACGTTGACACTAACTGAGATATACAGACTGTCAAGGCGTGGTGATGTGAGAAAGAAGTACTCGAAAGAGTTAGACAAGTATTACATCAGAATTGACGACATCAGAATGGTAGAACAAGGCCACGCAAAGGACGCGCAGCAATGACCCCACGCCAACAATTCGAGCACGAGCTATTGTCACGACCAGTCCATTGTGAACACTGCAACCGCGACGTTACGCCAGACCTACAATACTATGCGCGGCACCACAGCTATGACCTGACGTGCCCGGAGTGTATGAGCGTAATCGGCGAGGTGGAAGCGCCGGAATTGGATAGTGAGAGACCAGAATTAGTGAGGTATTGAAATGGGTTATAGCGTGATCGAACGCTGGATAACTGAGAAAACGAAAGTCTGGCAGGTGCGCCGCGCCGGTAAATTTGTAGCGCAAGAGGGCAATGAGGAGACTGCGCAAAAATTATGTGAATTCCTGAATTCCAGTAAAATTCATACTACGCAGCAATGGGAATCCCACCCCTGGAAAGTAAGGGCCAGATTCACGCAAACAGCAGGGACGGGGCCGCTTTTTAATTAAGTGTTGGCTCTCTACTCCGAGAGCAACGTCACCCCTGGGGATAGGGACCCGCACCGGATGTCTACGGGCAAAACGGGCAATGCGGAGGAGACCGGTCTTAATCGAGGGGATACCGGTGGGGGGTGAAACCAGTTTGCGGTCTGGTCATCAAAACCGCACACGGAGCGGCGGCGTGGTGGGAACACGCACCGTCCGGTGAGGTGGCTGGTATCCATGGAGAATGCTTAACCGGCCCTGTTGGGTGCGACAGCCAAATCAGGTTCAAATCCTGACCGTTCCATCTCAGGCAATGGCGAGTAGTGGGGTGGCATATAGCACCACCACAGGCGGTTAACCGTCACACGTTACCGCCTGATTTGCGGCATAGCATCACACTAAAATACGAAAACGCAACGCAATGCCGCACGTTGCACAAAACGTGGCCGAAACCATACCAAACGGTCACGGAAAAAAGGAGAGGCTGGTCACAATTATGGGATTGTCAGGCATTGTACTGCAACAAACCTCATGGGGCGACAATGCTAATCAACACCGCCGCAGCACTCAGGCCGTAACCGGGCGGGGGATGGCGGGAATTTTATGGGAGGATTCGATGTCTAATGACTGGCTAAGAGGAATTAATGGCGCAACAGTGGGCGTACAATCATGCTGGCGTGACGGTGATGACGTTGAAGCAACTGTGCTTTTATCAACGTGTGAAAAAGCGGCCCGATATGAGCATCTAAAAATTATTGATGGTGCTTTGGTGTTTGATAAATACCCATCGCGTGATGATCTTGGAGCAGTCGGGCATGAGGAATTCACGCAGTTCATGCGGGATAATTCTGGGGCAGTGAAAGCATTTATTGAGGAGTTACTATTGTCAGCATTTACAAAAATGCTGAATGAGCTGTATACTGTCGGCGATGATGCTGGCTGTATTGACGCCCTATGAAATCGTGGAGATTGTGATTAAAACTTAGAGGGAACAATGAAGATAAACTTACAAAATTGCGATATTGACAAAATGAGGCTAGAACGCATAGTAAAAATATTGCTACAGAATAATATAATTACAAAATCGCCAATAAACGACGCGGTTTATGCAATGAGTTTGTTCGATGTAATAAAAACAGATGGGTATCAAGGTTATAGTCTGCATAGAAGCGTCACGGATGGTATCAATGGATATGGGACGCTAGATGAATGGTATGGCACATATAGCGTATACTATGAACGCTGTATACGCTGCATGGATGAGGGGCGCACAGAACCGCACACTGGGAATCACAGATGGAGAAAAGGGTGGCGGCAGATATTTACATTTAGCGGGGCAAGCATCGAAGAGCTGGCATGCCGCTTTGCGCTAAAATACCATTTGATGAAACCTGAGAAGATTCCTATTTATGAGTTCATACCACAACACTGATGAGGTTTGATATGATAGAGGTGGTTTTGACGCTGATATGTGATAGATGTGGAGCCAGGATAACGCGCGTGGAATTTGACATTATCTTCAGGGATGCTATAATTGTAGTTAGATAGATGGCTGAGGGATGGCGACCCAAAGCCCTTAACAAAAAGGCACAGGTACTGACGAGACTCCTAGATATTTGCTAGGTGGTTTCGGGTTTCACGTTAGCCGCGTGATCAAAACCTGATGCCGCCCGAACCACTTAGCAAATGTTTAGGAGTTTTTTGTTTTCTAGCAAAGGAGAATGATATGAATATATTTGAACATATTATTAAACGTGAGATTCAACGGAAAAACGGCAAACTGCGAATAACTCCGAGCAATTGGGTGTTTATTCCAACACAAGCGCAGATCGAAAGAACACTAGCCAGAAATCCACACTCGATAATTGTGTCAACTGATGATAATGGAGTTGAAATGTTATTAATCCGGCAGCGCGGCGTTATGTGTCCGAGTTCTGAGTTGTGCTCAGGTAAATACCCATACAACAAAAAATACCATTGCTGGTTTTTGCCGCTTCACGTTTGCAGAAAATGCGAATATCACCGCAAAGGGAAAAAACGTGGAACACCTCGTTATCCGTGCTGTGGGTACATGGCGTCAGATAATCCAAATGCAGATGCGGTTGCTGATACCATTTCATTGATAGGCAAAGCTGTTAAAACTGCCAATGAGCTAATCGGAATTTGACATTATCTTCAGGGATGCTATAATTGTAGTTAGATAGACACCCGGTGAGCACACCGGCGGCCTGTGGCAGGGTCGTTAGAAAATATAGAGAGAACAGGGAAACGCTTTTTTTGTGTCGACCTGTGTCCTTGATCAAACTCTCGATCACTGCCACAGGTCACAGGTCTACACAAAAGAGGCGTTTTTTTGTTTCAACATCACATAGGAGCAATCCATGGCAGAAGCTGTTATCAATAATCATTTGCGAATAGGTGACACGGTTTTATTGTTGGAGGATGGCACAACGCACAAGGTGACGAAAATATCACCGCACAAAGACAAGGTCCAAATTGATAAAAATCGATGGGCACGAATGAATCAGGTTCAACGTGTCTCAGGTAGCACGGAAACCGCCATATCTGACCACAAAAACAAAGCACGCCTGCCCTCTGCGCAATACATCGAAATTATGCAGGAGATCGGTTATGA
>Ga0180435_10000519_pt1 | contig 40356 bp, 32 predicted proteins | sample SS_ome_3_FD_132467 | JGI IMG/M metagenome (GOLD analysis project Ga0180435, IMG submission 132467) | Hypersaline lake sediment archaeal communities from the Salton Sea, California, USA - SS_3_S_1 metaG | ecosystem: Environmental > Aquatic > Non-marine Saline and Alkaline > Hypersaline >... | reverse complement strand
GCGTACTTCAAGAAGTGGGGTTGGATCGACCTGATCTCGTCGATCCCGTTCTGGCACTGGCTGCGGTGGGGGCGCATCGCGCGGGTCGTCTTCATCTTCCGCCTGCTCAGCGAACTGCGCGGGCGGCGGATCATGAACGAGGTCGCGGTGCAGCGCCGCGCGCACAGCTCGTTCCTCGCCGCCGGCCTGGTCAGCGTCGTCGTCATGTCGGTCGGCGCCGTCCTCGTGCTCGAGTTCGAGTCCGGCGTCAATCCCGACCTCGTGCGCGCCGAGGACGCCCTGTGGTGGGCGCTCGTGACGATCACGACCGTCGGCTACGGCGACGTGGCGCCCATGACCGACCCCGGTCGCATCATCGCCAGCGTGATGATGTGCTGCGGCGTCGGTCTGTTCGGCACGTTCACCGCCTTCGTGGCCGCGTGGTTCCTGCAGCCGGCCGAGCAGGAGCAGGACCAGGAGCTCGCCCGCGTGCGCCGCGAGCTGCGCGACATCAAGGGCGCGCTCGACGAGATCAAGCGCAAGCTCTGAGCGCTCCAGTGACCGGTACGGTGTCTGACCCCCTGGTCATCGTTCGACCCGCCGCGCAGCGCGCGGCGGGTCGAACGATGACCAGGGGGTCAGACACCGTACCGGTCACTGGAGCGCGCGCCGCCAGCTCGCGAGCGAGGCTTCGGCGCAGGCGCGCCAGGTGAAGCGCTCGCGCCAGGCGCGGCCGCGCTCGACGAGGCCGCGGCGGTAGGTCGCGTCCGAGACCACCTGCTCGAGCGCGGCGGCGAGCGCGTCGACCGCGTCGGCCTCGTTCGGATCGAAGGTGTCGGCGCCGAGGCCCACGACCTCCTCGAGGCTCGTCGCGCGACTCGACACGACCGGCGCGCCGGCCCACATGGCCTCGATCGGCGGCAGACCGAAGCCCTCGGCGCGGCTGGGGAAGACGAAGCAGGTGCAGGCTTCGTACAGCGCGCGCAGCTCGCGCTCGTCCACCAGCCGCCGCCACTCGATGCGCCGCGCGTGCTTCGAGGCCGACAGCTCGGCCCATAGTTCGTCCGCGCGATAGCCGGGCGGACCGGCGATCACCCAGCGGCCGTCGAAGCCGCGGTCGACGAGGCGCTCGAAGGCGGCGAGCGCGAGGTCGTGCCCCTTGCGCGGATCGAGGCGCGACACGGTCAACAGGAACGGCTCGCTCGGCACGGCGCGGGCCTGCTCGTGCTCGCCGAGCGGCTCGACGCGCTGCACGTGGTCGCCGCCCAGCGGCACCGCGTCGACGAGCGCGTCGTCGAACCAGCCGCGCTCCACCAGGTCGCGTCGCACGACCTCGCTCGTCACCTGCACGCGCCGTTGCTTCGGCAGGAGCGCGCGCAGTCGGCGCTCCATGCCGCGCGCGGCGCGCGGATCGAGCCACCCGCTCCCGCCGTCGGTGAACATCAGGTCGAAGACCATGAGCGTCGACGCGCCGCGCCGCGACACGGGCAGCTCGCGCAGCTGTGTGTGGTGCACGAGCGCGGCGTCGAACAGGCGATCCGCACCTCCGAGCGTTCGCAGCAGCGGCGCGGTGAACCGCGCGGGCCACCGCGGCGCGACCAGGCGCGCGTCCGGCGGCAGGCCCAGCTCCTCGCGCGACACCCGCGGCGCGCGCAGGCCGCCGCCGAAGAGCGCCAGCGGCGGCGCGTCCGCGAGCTCGCCCAGCGCTCGCACCAGCTCGCGCGCGACGCGGCCGATGCCCTCGCGGTTGAAGAGGGCGGGGCGGTGGTCGATGAGCACGCTCGGAAGTTCTTTCACGGTCCTGTGCCCGGGTCGGTCCCGGGTTGTCGCACGCCGCCGGGGCGTCCCGGACGCCGAAACCGCCGCTTTCGCGCGACTTGCGCGGATCGGGGCACCCGCGTTCGCCCCCGTCCGTCCCACGGGGCACCTTTGCTCACCGGGTACCCGAGGAGTGGTCCTCGGTCGACGCAGGGGTGCGTCGGGGTGACTCCGCGATCCACAGCAGGGGCGACGACGCACATGGACGCGAATCGAACGAACGGGGAACAGTAACGATCGACGCGACGGCCGCGAGGCCGCCTTCGAGGGCAGCGCCGCGCTGCGCATCGAGGAGGACCGCGCGATCGAGACGGAGGTCCACATGGGTCACGACGACGACAGCAGGGGGGAGCTCGCTGACGAGGTGCGCCAACTCGGCCGCCGCGTCACGCCCGAGGAACTCGAGCGCAAGGGCGTCCGCAAGCTGCGGCAGTTCACGCTGTCCGACCTCAACGACCTCGTGGCGCGCACCGTGGACCGCGTGCTCTGCGAGCGCTCCGGCGACGAGGCCGACGGCGCGCGCAACTCCGTCGTCGAACGCACCCACGCCGCGCTCGCCGAACGCGCCGCGAACGATCCCGCCGTGCGCATCGAGCTGCTCGAGCGCCGCCTGTCCAAGCTGGCCGACGCGCTCGATCGCTCCGAGCACGCGCTGGCCGAAGTGCTCGACGACGTGGAGGCCGGCCTGCCCGTCGCGCGCCGCTACGACGACGCCCTGCCCGACAACCACCCGCTGCGCCGCCGCGGCGGTTCCTTCCGTCCGCGCCGCGCGCTGGCCGGTCGCACCCGCTCGCGCCGCCCCGCGCCGACCGCCGAGGAGGAGCTGCGCGTCGCCGAGCGCCGCTCGATGCTGCGCGCGCTCGCCGAGGTGAACAAGCTCGATCAGGCGCGCGAAGAGGCCGAGGAGCGCGACGCTCGCGAGGCTGGCGACGGCTCCGAACCCGTGGTGGACGCGCGGCCTCCGCGCGATTCCGAGGCGTCGCGCCGCGCGCTCGAGCAGCTCTTCCCGAAGAGCCCGACCCCCGCGCAGGACGAGCGCGGACGCGATCCGCGCGCCGACCTGCGCGACGCGTGCGCGGACGACGCGCCGAACGCAGACGCCGGGTCGGCCGAGCGCTTCGCCGACCTGCGCCCCGACCAGCTGCGCCTCAAGATGGAGGTCGCGCGCCCGCACAAGGGCTTCGGCTGGCGCGCCGGACGGCGTCCGCTCAGCTGATCGCCACGACCTCGACCTGCGCCCCCAGCCAGAAGAGCAGCGGCGCCCCGACCAGCGTGACGAGGCGCGGGTCGCGGGCGCCGCGGTCGTTCACCATCAGGAGGACCAGGGAGCCGAGCGCGACCCAGGCCTCGGTGGCGAGGGTCGCGGCCGCCGCGCCGATCGCGCCGTGCCGCGGGACGGCCCAGGCGTTCGCGGCCACGTTGAGCACGAGCGCGCTCGCCGCCACGACGAGCGCCGCGCGCGTGCGTCCGCTGGCCACGAGCGCCGTGTGCAGCACCGCTCCCGCGTACACGCTCGCCGCCGCGCCCAGCAACCACGCGAGCAGCGGCGCCGCGTCGGCGAACTCCTCGCCGTAGACGAGCGCGAGCAACCACTCGCCGTTGGCCGCGGCGATCCCGAGGAACGGCGCGAGCAGCAGCGTGAACGGCACGACGAGGCGCGTCGCCGCGCGCCCCAGTTCGCCCTCGTCCTGTCGCCGCGCGAGCCACGGCAACGCGCTGCCCGCCACGTACTGCGCGCCGAGGATCGCGAAGCCCATGAGGCGCACGCACGCGCCGTAGCGCCCGACGGCGGCGTCGCCCTCGAACTCGCGGACGAACACGTTGTCCACGTGGAAGTACGCCTGCTGGCAGAACGCCGCGAGGCCCAGCGGCAGCGCCTCGGTGAACACGCCGCGCGGCGCGCGCACGCCGATCGTCGGGCGCGGCAGGTACGGCATCGAGCGGCGGTGCACCCACAGGTTCGCGAACCCCGCCGAGAAGGTCAGCGCGACCACGAACGGGCCGGCGTCGTCCACGCCGAAGCCGAAGAGGAGCACGAGCACGAAGACGAGCCGCAGCGTCGCCGCGAGCACGCGCGCCGCGCTCACCGTGCCGTAGAACAGGTCGCGCTTCAGCACCGTGGCCGACAGCTCGAGCGGCCAGGTGAACAGGTAGAGCGACGCGACGAGGATCCACGCCGCGTCCGGTTCGCCGAGGAGGCGCGGCACCGTCGCGAAGGCCGCGACCGCGACGCTCGCGTGCACGAGGCGCAGGCGTCGGCCGACGCGCAACAGCCCCGGCAGCGCCCAGCGATCGACGGCGCCGCGGCGCAGGGCGACGGCTCCGGTGCCCAGGTCGACCGCGCTCTCCACGGCGAGGAACAGCGCGAGCCAGAAGACCACGCGCCCGAACGCGTCGCCGGGCAGCTCGCGCGCGAGCGCGCCCAGGAGCGCGAGCGTGCACCCCGCCGACCACAGGCGCGCCGCGAGCTGCCACCCGGTCGCGATCCACAGGCGCCGCGGCGGACGCAGGCCCTCGCGCGCCGCGCCGTCCGCCGCTTCGGCGTCGCCGTCACGCTGGGGGCCGCCGTCCCGGTTCGGATCGGTGTCCCGGTTCGGATCGGTGTCCCGGTTTGGATCGGTGTTCCGGTTCGGATCGATGTTCCGGTTCGGATCGATGTCGCTGCTCGGATCGGTATCCCGGCTCGGATCGACGTCGCCGCTCGGATCCCTGTCCCCGTTCGGCGCGTTGTCACGGTTCGGCGGAGGGGACGACATGGGGGAGCGCCGCGGCGCGCGACGGGGGCGCGAGGATAGGGGGCGACCGGAGCTGGGACGGCGCGGGCTCGCCGGCGGAAGGCAGGGTCGAGACCGCTGCGGATCCCGGGACTATGGAGCGCGCCCGTTCGTCCGATGAAGGACCGCGGCCGTCGCGCGCGTCGCGCCGGCTCCGCCCGACCCGCTCCACCTTGGCTCGACCCACCACTCCGTCCCTCGTCGTCGCCGTCGGCGTCCTCGTCCTCGGCGCCGTCGCCACGATCGCGCTCACCCAGTGGGAGCCCGGCGGGCCGTCCGGTCCGCTGCCGACCGTGGACGACACCGACGAGCCGAGCGACTGGCCCGAGCCGGGCGCCGACGACGGACCGGTCGCCCTGGTCGACGACGGCGGGACCGCGACGACACGCACGGACCACGACCTCACGACGACGGTGGCCTGGCCGCTCGAGGTGCGCCTCGATCTGCTCGAGGACCGCAGCCTGCCGCCGGTGCCCGCGGGACCGCCGCTCGGTTCGGGGCGCACCGCCGAGCTCGCCGGACGCATCGCCGACGCGGACGGTCGACCGGTGCGCGCGACCGTGCGCTTCGTCGAGGGCGTGAACGCGGGGCGCGCGCTGTTCGCCGACGGCCTCGGACGCTTCGGCGCGACCGACCTCGTGCCCGGCATGGCGATCGTCGAGGTGAGCGGTCCCGACATCCTCGGTTCGCGGCGCGAGGTGCGCCTGCGCTCCGGCGTCGAGACGCTGCTCAACATCGGCTACGGCCGCCCCGGCACCGTGCAGGGTCAGGTCGTCGACGAGAGCGGCGAAGGCGTCGCCGACGCGCTCGTGCGTCTCGACGGTCTCGAGCAACGCACCGGCGAGGACGGGACCTTCTACTTCGTCGAGGTCGCCGCGGGGCGCTGCCTGCTCGAGATCGAGAAGGAGGGCTTCGTCGATCAACGCACGCTGCTCGGCGTCGCCGGCGGCTTCGTCGTCGAGCCGGGCACGCTGAAGTTCGCGCTGCGCCGACCGGCGTCGCTCGTGATCCGCATGCGACCGAACATCGGCGGCCCCGAACCGGCGCTCGCTTACCTGATGCCCGCCGCGAGCGCGCGCGAACGCGCGTTCCCGTGGCATCGCGTCAACCCGATCGAGCTGCCCGGCGAGGGCTCGATCACCGTGCACGACCTGCCCGAGGGTGCCGTGCACCTGCGTGTCTATCGCACGGGCGCGGTCGCGGTCCCCGAGTACCGACAGGTCTACCTGTCCGCGGGCAACGAGGCCGAGGTCGAGGTGCGGCTCGAGCCGGCGCCCGTCGTCGTGGGCGCGGTCTTCATGCCCGACGGCAACGCGGCCGAGGGCGCGACGGTGCGCATCACCGCTGCGGACGTGGCCAGCGCGAGTCGCCGTCACTTCCCGTCGAGCGACCAGCTGTGGCTCGAACACGTGCTGCCGCTCATGCCCTCGGTCGACCAGACCGTGGTGACCGACGCGAGCGGTCGCTTCCGCACGACCAGTTGGGCGGACCTCTCGCCGTTCCGTCTGCTCGAGGCGCGCTCGGCCGACGGCAGCGCGTCGCTGCGCACGCTGATCGGACCGGAGCACGACGACCGCCCGCTCGAGCTCCACCTCGTCGAGGGCGCGGACGACGAGGTCGGCGCGGTCTTCAGCGTCGTGATGCCCGGACGCACGCAGGCGCTGCCCGTCACGGTCACCGTCGACGGCGCGCCGCGCGAGACCGTTGTGATCGGCGCCGAGGAGGACCTCGTGATCGAGGGACTCACGCCGGGCGTCTACCGCCTCGAGGCGAAGTGGCAGCGCGAGCGCGTCGCCTACGACACGGGACTCGTCGTCGTGGGGGAGGCGCGCAGCGTGTGGCAGCTGCCCGCTGACGCCATCGAGGGCCAATCGCCCGCCGAGTGGCTGAAGCTCGGGCGCCCGTATCCCCGTGAGCTGCCGCCGGGTGGGACGGGCGGCGCCAGCGCGGACGGCGCATCGGGCCCGGGCGGGGAGTGATCCGCGGGTCGACGCGGGCGTAGAATCCCGCGCCGCTCGCCGCCCCTCCGCACGCCCCGACGGACCCGCCCCGCCCCTTCATGAAACTGCGCCTCGACGGACGCTCGCTCCACCTCGACGACTTCGCCCCGCTCCTCGGCGACTCGAACGCCGACCTCTCGATCGCGCTGACCGGCGAGGCGAAGAAGGCCGTGCGACGCGCGCGCGCGCTCGTCGATCGCACCGTGAAGAACGGCGACGTGGTGTACGGGCTGACGACCGGCTTCGGGCGCCTCAAGAACGTCGCGATCGAAGCGGACGACCTCGAGGAGCTGCAGGAGAACCTGGTGCTGTCGCACTGCTGCGGCGTCGGCGAGCCGCTGCCGTTCGCGGAGGTGCGCGCGATCATGGCGCTGCGGATCAACGGCCTGGCGTGCGGGCACTCGGGCGTGCGGCCCGAGCTGCTCGACGCGTGGGTCACGCTGTTCAACGCCGGCTTCGCGCCGGTCGTGCCGCAGCAGGGTTCCGTCGGTGCGTCGGGTGACCTCGCGCCCCTCGCGCACCTGTGCGCCGCGACGATGGGCGTGGGCCGCGCCGCGCTGCCCGACGGCAAGGGCGGTTGGAAGGAGATGAGCGCGAAGGCGGCGCTGAAGCGCTGCGGCGTCGAGCCGATCGTGCTCGCGGCGAAGGAGGGCCTCGCGCTCATCAACGGCACCGAGGTCATGAAGGGCATCGGCGCCCTCGCGCTCCTGCGCGCGCGCAACCTGTCGAAGGCGGCGGACGCGATCTGCGCGCTGTCGATCGAGGCGCTCTTCGGCAGCGTGAAGCCGTTCGATCCGCGCCTCGCCGAACTCAAGAACAACGCCGGCCACGCGCGCACCTCGGCCAACGTGCGCGCGCTGCTCGCCGGCAGCGACGTGCTCAAGAGCCACGCCGACTGCGATCGCGTGCAGGACCCGTACTGCCTGCGCTGCGTGCCCCAGATCCACGGCGCGTTCAAGACCGCGCTGCAGCACGTGGAGGAGGTCTTCGCCGGCGAGATCAACGCGGTCACCGACAACCCGATCCTGTTCCCCGACACCGACGAGGTCATCAGCGCGGGGCAGTTCCACGGCCAGCCGGTGTCGATCCCGATGGACTACCTGGCCGCCGCGCTGTGCACGGTCGCGAACGTGTCGGAGCGCCGCGTCGAACAGCTCGTGAACCCCGACCTGTCGCGCCTGCCGGCCTTCCTCACGCCGAAGCCGGGCCTGAACTCGGGCATGATGATCGCGCAGGTCGCCGCGGCGTCGCTGGCGAGCGAGAACAAGAGCCTCGCGCACCCCGCGTCGGTCGACACGGTGCCGACGAGCGCGAACCAGGAGGACCACGTGTCGATGGGCACGACCGCCGCGCGCAAGGCGCGCACGATCCTCGGCAACGTCGAGAACGTGCTCGCGATCGAGCTGCTCTGCGCTGCGCAGGCGCGCGAGTTCCACGGCGACCTCACGGCCGGCAAGGGCGCGCGCGCCGTCCGCGAGACCCTGCGCGGGCGCGTGAAGAAGCTCGGCAAGGACCGCTACCTGGCGAGCGACATCGCCGCCGCGCGCGAGTTGATCGCGAGCGGGGAGCTGGTCGGCGCGGTGGAGGCCGCGCTCGGTTCGAAGCTGGCCTCGTGAGTCCGCGGCGCGCCCACCCCGCCGCGAGCGCCGCGCTCCTCCTCGCGGCGCTCCTACTGTCTTCGATGGCTGGCTGCGCCGCGCCGTCCGCGCTCGAGCCCACCCCGCTGTTCGTGCCGGCGACGCCGCCGCGCGCGGCCGCGCCCCAGCTCCGCCCCGCGCACGATCCGTGGACGCACCGCGGCCTGTCGCGTTGGGACGACGGGTGGGACGAGTGGGGCAACTTCCTGCTCTTCGAACGCGAGTTCCGCGACCGCGGCCTGGTGGGCGACACCGATCACTTCGGCGTCGGGCTCGAGCTGGCCGGCGCGCCCTACGGGTCGTGGCTCGCCTTCGAGTTCGGCCTGTGGGGCAGCGCGAGCGAGGCGGACTGGACGAACTGGAGCCCCGTGTTCCGGGACCTCGGCGAGGAGCGCATCGAGGCCGGCGAGAGCGGGTCGCGCTCGTTCGAGATCTCCGTCGGCGTGCGCAAGGAGTACCGCCTGTTCGACGGTCCGATCGTCGTGTACGGCGGCGCCGGCGCGGCGATGCTGCAGTTGGAGGAAGCCGTGAACGACGGCGTGACCTTCGACGACGACAGCGACGCGGACCTCGGCCTGTACCTGCACTGGGGCGCGTACGTGGCGCTGGGCGTGCACGGCGGCATCGGCTTCGACGCGCGCTTCGTCGAGGGCACCGAGTACGAGCTGCGCGGCCGCTCGATCTCCGGCGACTACGCCCAGGTCGCGCTCGTCTTCGGCTTCTGGTTCTGAATGGGGCTTCTGGTTCTGAGCGGCGGCCGCGCGCGGGAGCGCTGCGCTCAATAGACGCTCGGATCGAGCAGCAGCAGGCGCGCCGGTGCGCCCGCGACGAGACCGTTCGTCGGCTCGAAGAACAGGTGCTGGAACACGAACGAGAGGTGGTCGAAGCCCGGCGGCAGCGCGAGCGTGCCCGGGAGCGACTGGTAGGAGATCGTCCCGGTCGGCCCCGAGGAGAAGAACGGGATCATCAGATCCGGCGCGCCGGTGGTGACGAGGCCGGTGAGGATCGGGTGGCCGACGAGCGGGCCCGGGCCGAAGGCGATGCGCACCCAGGTCAGCGAGTTCGGCGCGCCCTCGATCACGAAGAACAGCGGCGCACCCGCGCGCAGCGGCGAGCCGAGCAGGTAGGTGGGGGCGACGACGCCGGGCGGTTCGTTCACCGTGCCGTTCACGAGGTCGATCCGCGGCCCCGCGGCGCCGTCGACGGTCCCCGGGCAGCTCGTGGTGTCGGCGAGGCCGCCGGGCCCGGGCACCAGGAGGCAGTCGATCAGGTCGACCTGGGAGGGTTGGACGCCGCCGACGAGGAGCGCGGCCGCGCCGTCGCCGCCGTCCTGGCAGAGCGCGAAGGGGCCCGGAGCGAAGCCGGGCGCGCCGCTGCCGCCGGTCAGTGAACAGGCGGAGAGCGTCGCCGTCGCGCCGGACACCTGGAGCGCCGGCGTGGCGGGCACGCTGCCGCCGAAGAGCGTGCCGGCGACGCCCGGTCGTCCGACGAGCTCGACCTCGAAGAGCGCGGCGCGCGCGTCCTCGATGATGAGACTGGGGACGTGCAGGAACGCTTCGCTCTCGAAGATGCAGCGCGCGACGGTGACCGCGTCCGAGTCGCGGATCCAGCGCCCGCCGGTGCCCGAGGTCGGGTTGGTCTACTCGCCGCTCCAGAAAGTTCACTCCTCGAGCAGCACCGGGCCGTTGCAGTCCTCGACGACCAGGCCGACGCCCGATTCGATCGTCAGCGGCGCGACCTCGATGCCGTGCACGACGACGCTCCGTCCGGCGGCGAGGTTGCGGACCGTCAGTCCGCGCACGACGACGAGGCTCGTCTCCTCGGCGACCAGGTCGATGCCCAGGCCGTCGATCACGATCGCCTCGGCGTAGTCGCCGTCGCGCACGAGCAGCGTGTCGCCGTCGTTCGCCACGGCGAGCGCATCGCCGAGGGTCGCGAAGTCCGCCCCCGGCCCGGCGGCCTGGTCGACGACCCACACGGTCTGCGCGTGGGCGGTCGGGGCGGGGGCGAGGCCGACCAGGAGCGGCGTCGTGAGGAGGGTGGCGAGGGGCGAGGAGGCGAGCCGAAGGCGCATGGCGGAGCGGGGTTGGAGCGGCGGAACTCCACGATCCTAGGGCCGGGTCCGCGGTGGCGGGGGCGCGATCACCGGCCTCCCCTCGGGCTCCTCGTGGTTATCACAGTGGCGCCTGTGTTCACCCTGGACGATCGAGCACCCGCGGGGCACCCTGTGGCTCGACGGCTCGGGAACGGGCCCCTCGCACCGCTGCGACGGGCCGCCCCGCCACGACTCGCACCGCCACCAACCACCGCCTCGCCATGAGCCAGCTCAACGACGACCTCATCGCCCTCCAGGCCGACTACCAGGTCCTCTACCAGAAGGTCCGCCACTACCACTGGAACGTGCGCGGCCCGCAGTTCTTCCAGCTGCACGCCCAGTTCGAGCAGATGTACCTCGCCACCGCGATCAAGGTGGACGAGATCGCCGAGCGCATCCTCGCCCTGGGCGCCGCGCCGCTGCGCACCTACGGCGACGTGCTGAAGCACGCCGGTCTGAAGGAGGACCCGTCGCTGCCGAACGCGCAGGAGATGGTGAAGAACCTGCACGACGACCTGGTCGCGCTGACCGCCAAGCTGCGCGCCGTGGTCGAGAAGGCGGAGAAGGCCGACGATCCGGCCACGCTCAACCTGGCGGAGGGCTACGCGGACGAGCAGGAGAAGGAGGCGTGGATGCTGCGCGCCTTCCTCGAGTCCTGATCCGCCCGATACGGCGTCCCGATACGGCGTCCGACCCACCTTCGTCGGTCGACCGCGAAGAAGTGCCGCACGAAGAAGGGCCGTCCACGTTCGGACGGCCCTCTTTCGTGCGGCACTTCTTCGCGGTCGACCGACGAAGGTGGGTCGGACTCCGTACCTAGAGGATCCGCGCCATCTCGGCGGCCGCGTCGGCCAGGCGCGCGTGCAGCCGGTAGGGGGCGGCGGTCGGGGCCAGGGTGGGCATCGCCTCCCACGCGTCGAAGGCCTCGTCGTGGCGATCGAGCTCCCACAGGGCCGCGGCGAGCTCGTGGACCACGAGCGGCATCTCGATCCCGTCGGTGGCGTAGCCGTTGCGCGCCTGGCGCAGCGAGCGCACCGCCGTCTCGAGGTCGTCGTTCGAAAGGTGCTGCCGCGCCCACAGGTGGTGCGCGAGGCCGGTCAAGAGCGCGTCGTCCCGTTCGTCGCCCGCGGCGTGCAGGACCGTCGGGCGCTCGTGGTCGAAGCCCAGGACCAGCGCGGCGCGACCGGGCTCGACGCCGTTGCGCAGGGCGAAGCGCGCGATCTCGCGGCGGCCGTCCGCGTCGAGTTCGCCGAGCTCCTCGAGACGGTCGAGGTGCTCGACGCAGACGAGCGGATCGCCGTACTCGAGCTCGAGCCGCGCGAGGTTGCGCAGGGCTGCGCCGTCGGTGGGGTCGATCGACAGCACCGCGTTCCACTCCGTGCGCGCGCGCGACGGGTCCTTCGCCCACAGCGCGACGATGCCGCGCTGCATGCGCGCCTCGACGCTGGCGGGGCGCGCGTCGAGCCAGCGCTCGACCGCTTCGCCCGCGAGGCGCGTGTGGCGCAGCGGCTCGTAGCCGGCCGTGACGAACACCATGAACAGGTTCGCCTGGAGCATGTTCGCGCGCGTCGACGCCGGCGCGATCTCGACGGCGCGCAGGAGCGCGAACTCCATCCGTTTGCGCTCGTCCTCCGAGATCGTGGTCGAGCCGTTCGTCATCGCCGCGGTCTCCGCGCGCTCGTAGTCCGACAGCGCGGCGCCCAAGCGCCACAGCGGCCAGGCGAGCACGACGAGGCCGAGCGCGAGCGCGAGCGTGGCGAAGGACAGGCGCGAGCGCCGCACGAGGTTCGGCGCGGCGTCGGTCCGCGCGCTCGAGCAGGCGCCGCACAGCGCGGCCGCGATCAGCCCCGATGCGGGATTGCCGAGCAGGACCGAGTGCGCCCCCGCGTTCACGAGCAGCGCCAACAGCGCCGCGCCCAGCGCGGAGGTCGCGACCTCCGCGTTCACGAGGCCGGTCCACGCGCGCACCAGCACCCAACCGAGCAGCAGCGTCGCGAGGAGGCCGCCGAGCCAGCCGTACTCGACCCACACGAGGAGCCAGTCGTTGTGCGGGTGCTCGACGTAGGTCCCGAAGCGCGACGCGCGGCGCTCGTCCGCGTCGCGGTAGGGCGGGTACGACGCGGCGAACTGTCCGGCGCCGACGCCCAACGGCCCGGCGTCCGCGATCAGCTCGGGCAGCGTGCCCCAGATCAGCAGGCGCGCGCGAGCGCCGCCCAGGTGCGCCGCCACGGCCGCGGGTTCCTCGTCGGCCTCGGCGTCCGCGTCGTTCGATTCGTTCACGACCGCCTCGCTCGCGACCACGGCGTTCTCGTTCGGTGCCGGGTCGGGTCGCTGCGCGACGCCCGCGGCGATCAGCGCGAAGAGCAGCACACCCGCGACGCCCGAGAGGACGGCGCGCGCCTTGCGCAGCTGCTTCGGCCAGGGCGAGACGAGCGCGCTCACGGTCAACGCGACGACCGCGGACAGTCCGCCGGCGAGCACGGGCGACAGCACAGCGTGCAGCGCGAACGCGACCGCCGCGAGGCCGCCGATCCAGCGCCAGCCGCCGCGCCGCAGCGTCACCATCCACGCGCCGATGACCGCGCCGGCGAGCGCGACCTGGTTCGTGGGCCCCACGTTCGCGAGCGGGCCGGCGAGCGCGAACGGCTCGTCGAGCATCTCGTTCCACAGCGCCGGACCGACGAACAGGAGCGCGACGATCACGACCGCGCGGCACAGCGTGCGTCGGCCGCGCGCGTCCAGGTGCGACGCGCCGAGGAACCCGAGCGCCAGCACGCCCGCCTGCAGCGTCGCGCGCTGCGCCTCCACGTGGTCGGGGCCGCCGATCGCGCTCAGCCCGACGGCGATCGGCACGAGCAGCGCGAGCGGGTGCCAGCGCCGCCGCGGCTGCGCGCCGATCACGCAGACGGCCGCGGGCCACAGGGACAACGCGACGAGCGCCGTCGCCGTGAGCGTCGGCTCGGGATCGAAGTGCGAGAGCCAGCCCTCGATCGGCAGCGCGAGCAGCGCGACCGGCAGGACGAGGAGCCAGGGCAGGGCGCGAGCGCCGAGCGAGCGCGGTTCGGCGGCGGGCGCGTCGGGGGAGGGCGAACGGTCGTTCACGGACGGGATGGTGGCACGGCGGGCGCGCGAGTGCGAGCGCGTCACGGCACTAGGCGCCGCGCGGACCGCGGTCTCGTGCGCGCGGCGCGCTCAGCCCCGCTCGGTCGCGCCCGCCGACGCCAGGATCGCGTCGGCGAAGGCGCCGGGTTCGAACGCTTCGATCAGATCGGCCTGCTCACCCGTGCCGAGGTAGCGCACGGGCAGGCCGATCTCGCGATGGATCGAGAACACGGCGCCGCCGCGCGCGGTGCCGTCGAGCTTGGTCACGGCCAGTCCCGTGACCTCGACGCTCTGGGTGAACAGCTTTGCCTGCGCGATCGCGTTCTGCCCGTTCGTGCCGTCGAGCACGAGCAGCACCGAGTGCGGCGCGCCCTCGAGGCGCTTGCCGATCACGCGGCGGATCTTCTCGAGCTCGGCCATCAGGTTCGTCTGCGTGTGCAGGCGCCCGGCCGTGTCGACCAGCACCACGTCGAAGTCCTCGCGCGCGGCGCGGTCGACCGTGTCGAAGGCGACGGCCGCGGGGTCGGCGCCCTCGTCCTTGCGCACGATCGCGGCGCCCGTGCGACCGGCCCAGACCTCGAGCTGGTCCGCGGCCGCGGCGCGGAAGGTGTCGCACGCGCCGATCAGCACGCGCTTGCCGGCGTCGCCGAAGCGCTGCGACAGCTTGGCGATGGTGGTCGTCTTGCCCGAGCCGTTCACGCCGACGACGAGGATCACGTGCGGCTTCGCCGCCAGCTCGATCTCACCGCCCGCGCCGAGCTCGGCCACCAGGCGCTCGCGCAGCGCCGCGCGCACGTCGTCCTCGCCCTTGAGCTCGCCGCGCTTGTGCTTGCGCTTGAGGTCGTCGACCAGTTCGCTGGCGAGCGGGCCGAGGTCGGAGCCGTAGAGCATCTCCTCGAGCTCGTCGAGCAGCGCGTCGTCCATCGCCCGACCGCCGCGGAACAGGCCGGAGATGCCGTCGCCGATCGCGGTCCGCGTCTTGGTGAGCGACTTCTTGAGTCGGTCGAAGAGTCCCATGGGGCGTGTCCGGCCTCAGCCGTCCGAGTCGTCCTGCGTGCCGGCGGCGGCGCCGAACTTGGGTTCCCAGTAGCGCACGCGCACCTTGTCGAGGACGCCGTTGATGAAGCCGCCGGAGTTCTGCGTCGAGTAGCGCTTGCCGAGCTCGATCGCTTCGTTGATCGAGACCTTCGGCGGGACGTCCGTCACGAACAGCATCTCGAAGGTGGCGAGGCGCAGCACGTTCCGGTCGACGACCGCCATGCGCTCGATCCTCCAGTTCTGGGCCACGTCGCGGATCACGCCGTCGAGCTCGTCGCGTCGCTCCGCGGTGCCGCGCACGAGCGTCCGCGCGAACTGCACGGCGCTCGCGTCGCCCTCCTCGTCGGCGAGGAAGCCGTCCAGGTCCTCGAGCACCTCGGCGCCCATCAGGTCGAGCTGGTAGAGGAACTGCAGGGCCAACTCGCGGCCGCGGGATCGCTTCTTGACGTTCAAGGATCAGGTGGGAGTGCGGAGTGCTCGACGCCGGCGCGCGGCGTCGGCTACTTCTTCTTCTTCGCCGTCTTCTTGCCGCGACCGATCGAGTCGGCCTCGGCCAGCGCGCGCAGGACGCCGATCGCGGCGTCCGCGACCTCGCGTCCCTTGTCCAGTCCGCCGTCCTCGCGCGTGCGCGCGCGGCGCCGGGCCTGGCCGACGTTGTTGGGCGTGAGCACGCCGAACAGGATCGGCGTGTCGGTCTCGAACGAGGCGTCCACGAGGCGCGTGCTGACCGCGTTCGAGATGTAGCGGTCGTGGTCCGTGTCGCCGCGCACGACGAGACCGAAGCACAGCACCGCGTCCACGTCGTCGCGCGCGGCCAGGCGCCGCGCGACGATGGGCAGCTCGTAGGCGCCCGGCACCGCGACCTCGAGCCAGTCGCCCTCGGCCAGGCCGGCCGCGAGGAGGCGCGCGCGCGCCGACGCGGTCATCGCGCCGACGAGTTCGCCGTGGTAGGTGGAGGCCGCGACGGCGACGCGCGCGCCGCTGGGGAGCGCGAGCGGGCCGTCGTCGTGCGCGTCGTTCGGGGAGTCCTGAGCCATCGTTCGGGGGGAGAGGGGCGAGGAGTATAGTCGAGCCGATGGACACAACGACGAGCGTCGCCGACTTCCGCGCCCCTGCGCGAGCCGTGTTCCGGGGTGCGCCGCGGCTCGTCGTGTGCGTCGCGTCGCTCGGGCTCGCAGCCGCTCTCGCCGCGTGCGGAGCGACCACGACGGTCCGCGCCCTGCCCGAGCCGATCGAGCCGCCGGGACCGGTCCGCGTGATCGCCGAGTGGGAGGCGATCGACGGCGTGCTCGTGTACTACCCCTTCGAGGTGCCGGACCAGCTGGTGCAGGCCATCGCGCGGCGCACGACGCTCTTCGTGCTCGTCGACAGCGCGAAGCTCGGCGACCTCGCCGGCGACATGTGGCGGCTGGGCCTCGACGCGCGCGACGAGGACGGCGTGCCCCTCGCGCGTTGGGAGGCGGTGACGTGTACCGCCGAGGAGGCCTACCCGCGCGACTACGGCCCGCACCAGATCGTCGACGGCGACGGTCGGCTCGCGATCCTCGACCAGGTGTTCCACGGCTATCCGATCTACCCGGCCGGGACCGATCGCGACGCGCACGACCCGACGAACTTCATGTTCGAGACGGGCCCGGGCGAGGACGAGGTGGCGCAGGCGGTCGCCGCGTACCTCGACCTGCCGCGCTTCGTGGCGCCGTTCGCGCTGACCGGCGGCAACTTCCTCGTCGACGGCGCGGGCACCGCGTTCTTCACCGACGCGCTCGTCGACGAGAACCTCGCGTGGCACGACCGCGCGACGCTGTTCGCGCTGCTCGAGCGCTACACGGGGTGCTCGAACCTCGTGCACCTGCCGAACGTGGAGGAGGTCGGGATCCAGCACGTCGACTGCTTCCTGAAGCCGTTGCCCGACGGGCGCCTGCTCGTGCAGGAGGTGCCGGACGACCATCCGGCGCACGCGCGCGTCGAGGCCGCGGTCGCCGAACTCGCCGCCGCGACGGATGCGAACGGCGCGCCGTTCGAGATCCTGCGCATCCCCTGTCCGGTCGTCGACCGCGAGCAGTGGGGCGAGGAGGCGCCGGTCGCCGCGTACACGAACTCGCTGATCGCGGGCGACACGGTGTTCGTGCCGCTGTACGGCGTGCCGGGCGACGCGGTCGCGCTCGAGGTGTGGCGCAGCGCCCTGCCCGAGTACGAGGTGATCGGATTCCTCGACCACGCCGGCGGCGCGCCGCGCGTCGAGCGTGAACCCGAACCCGAGCCCGAGGACGGGGGGGATCGTCGGCGCCGCCGCCGTCCACCGACGCCGCCGGAGTACGTCGGCCCCGCCAAGGACTGGCAGTCCTACGACGCCCTACACTGTCGCACGCGCGCCGTCTTCGCGCGCCCCGACCGAACGACCGCCGGCGAGTGAACGGCCGCGGACCCCACACGACCATGACGACCCAGACGACCACGGGCAGCGAGCCCCTCATCATCACGCCCGGACCCCAGCGCGCCCCGCGCGGACCCGAGCGCCGCTGCAAGAGCTGGAAGGCGGAAGCCGCGCTGCGGATGCTGCTCAACAACCTCGACGCCGAAGTGGCCGAGGAGCCGGAGAAGCTCGTCGTCTACGGCGGTTCGGGCAAGGCCGCGCGCGACTGGGACGCGCTGCGTTCGATCGTGACGACGCTCGAGCGCCTCGAGCCGGACGAGACCCTGCTCGTGCAGTCCGGCAAGCCCGTCGGCGTCTTCCGCACGACCGAGTTCGCGCCGCGCGTGCTCATCGCGAACAGCAACCTGGTGGGCAACTGGGCCAACTGGGAGCACTTCCGCAAGCTCGAGGCCGAGGGGAAGATGATGTTCGGCCAGATGACGGCCGGCTCGTGGATCTACATCGGCAGCCAGGGGATCGTGCAGGGCACCTACGAGACCTTCGCGGCCGCGGCCAAGCGGCACTTCGGCGGCAGCCTGACCGGACGCCTCGTCGTGACCGCGGGCCTGGGCGGCATGGGCGGCGCGCAGCCGCTCGCCGCGACCATGAACGGCGCCGTGTGCCTGGCGGCCGAGGTCGATCCGAAGCGCATCGAGAAGCGACTCGAGACGCGCTACACGGACGAGATGATGACCGACGTCGACGCGGCGATCGATCGCGCGCTCGAACTCAAGGCGGCGGGTGAAGCGCGTTCGATCGGCGTCGTGTGCAACGCCGTCGCGCTGCTCGAGCGCATGATCGAGCGCGGCGTGGTGCCGGACGTGCTCACCGATCAGACCAGCGCGCACGACCCGCTCGGCGGCTACGTCCCGCGCGACATGGAGCTCGAGGCCGCGTTCCGTCTGCGCGAGTCCGACCCCGACGAGTACCAGCGCCGCTCGTTCGCCACGATGGTCGACCACGTGAAGGCGATGAACGAGCTGCAGCGCCGCGGCGCCGACACCTTCGACTACGGCAACAACCTGCGCGGGCACGCGGCCGAGGCCGGTCTCGAGAACGCGTTCGAGTTCGAGGGCTTCGTGCCCAAGTACGTGCGCCCGCTCTTCTGCGAGGGCAAGGGCCCGTTCCGCTGGGCGGCGCTGTCGGGCGATCCCAAGGACATCGCTGTGACCGATCGCATCGTGCGCGAGCTCTTTCCCGAGGACACGGCGCTGTTGCGGTGGCTCGACATGGCCGCCGAGCGCATCGAGTTCCAGGGCCTGCCGGCGCGCATCTGCTGGCTCGGCTACGGCGATCGCGCGAAGGCCGGACTCGCGTTCAACGAGGCCGTGCGCAAGGGCGAGATCAGCGCGCCGATCGCGATCGGCCGCGACCACCTGGACTGCGGCTCCGTCGCGTCGCCGAACCGCGAGACCGAGGCGATGAAGGACGGCACCGACGCGGTCGCCGACTGGCCGCTGCTCAACTGCATGCTCAACGTGGCGTCCGGCGCGGCGTGGGTGAGCTTCCACCACGGCGGCGGTGTCGGCATGGGCTACAGCCTGCACTGCGGCCAGGTGTCGGTCGCCGACGGCACCGACGAGGCCGCGGCGGCGCTCGAGCGCGTGCTCACGAACGACCCCGGAACCGGCGTCATGCGCCACGCGGACGCCGGCTACGAGATCGCGGTCGACTGCGCGAAGGAACGCGGCGTCGACCTTCCGATGATCGACTGAAGAACGCGCGCCGCGCTGCGTAGGGCGCCCGTGCGGTCGTCCTGCGCCGCGCCGCGCCCGCCTCCCGATGCAGCTCTTCGTCTTCCTCGTCTTCGTGGCCGTGGTCATCGCGGTCTCGCGCAAGCTCGCCTCGCTCGGGTCGGGCCCCGCGTCGGGGTCGGCGTCCGGGGCGCGCGTGACCGGGTCGGCGCGGCGCCGGCGCGGCGCGGCGTACGAGGATCCCGGTCGGCTCGGCAACGAGCTGGCGGACACGCTGAAGGCCTGGGTCGAGGAGAAGGGCGTCCGGCCGACCGACGGATCGCGCCCCTACGGAGAGCGCGTCACGACGACGCCCCAGGTGGACTTGCCCGCGCCGAGTACGCCCGCGCCACCGCCCCTTCCGCCGCCCGCGGAGCTCGAACCGCTGCCGCAGCCGGAGCCCGAGCCCGAGCCCGCGCCCCGCGTGGAGCGCGAGCCGTCGCCCGCTCCCGAGCCGCCGCTCGAGTCCCTGCGCGCGCAGCTCGCCGCGCAGGCGGAGGCCGAGCTCGAACCGATCGCGATGCCCGAACTCCCGACGCCGCCGCGCTCGTCGTTCGACGCGCTCCCGGCGCCGTCCACCGACGACGCGCCGCTCGACGCGCCGGGCGCGAACGAGCGGGCGGACGACGACGGGGCCGATGGCTTCGCCGCGTCCATCGCAGCCGCGGTGCGCGCCGCGCTGGACGCGCCGCCGGGGCCCGAGCTGGCCCTGTCCTCGTCGCTGTCGCGCCCGGTGAGCGACGCCTACTCGGCGGTGCTCCTCGCCGGCGGCTTCGACGACCCGTCGGCCGAGTCGGCCTTCGCGCGCGTGGCCTCGGGCTCGTCCTTCTTCGGCCTGTCGCCGACCGCGCGCGCGCGCCTCGACGCGCCGCGCCTGGCCGAAGCCGTGCAGGCGCTGCGCCGCGCGAGCCCCGCGTTGGCCAAGGCCATCGCGGCCGACCTCGAGCGCCTCGAAGGCCTCGTGTCGGGGGTGCCCGGATCGCGCGCGGCGGTGGCGGCGCTGCGGCGCCTCGTCCCGGCGCAGGACGCGTGACGCCCGCGCGTCAGTCGTCGCTGTATCCCGGGCCGGGCGAGCGACGCTGCACGAGCGCGTAGACCACGACCGACGCCGCGATCCCGAACACGTTCGGGTCGAGGCCCAGCCACAGCGCGAGTCCGCCTTCGAGCTGTTCGTCGAGGACGATCAGGGTCAGCGTGGTCGCGCCGCCGACGAGCATCGACGCGAGCGCGGCCGGCGCGGAGGGGCGGCGCGTGAACAGCGCGGCGATGGTCGGGACGAGGAGACCCGACACCATGAACGCGTAGCTGTAGAGCATCAGCTCGAGCACGTTCGGGAACTGCGACGCCAGCACGAGCGCCAGCGCGCCGATGCCGAGCGTGAACACCTGGCTGCGCAGGAGGCGCCGCAGCGGCGACGGCGCGCCCTTGCTCGGCAAGAGGTCGTCGGACAGGTTGCCCGACGCCGCCATGAGGCAGGAGTCCGCGGTCGAGAGGATCGCGCTGAAGTACGCCGCCATGAGCAGGCCCATGAGACCGACGGGCAGGAGGTTCGCGAGCAGCAACGGAAGACCGAGCTCCTCGTCCATCGCGACGTCGGCGGGGTAGCCGACCGCGGCGAACACGCCCTGCTGCCAGGCCACGCGCCCGAGCACGCCGAGCGCGACGCCGAGGAAGGCCATCACCGGCCACTCGAACAGGCCCGCCACGTACCACGCGCGCTGAGCCGTCCGCGCGTCGCGGCAGGCGTAGATGCGCTGGTAGAGCGTCATCCCGATGAACCAGATCGGCAGGATGGTGAACATCCAGTTGGTCATCCGGATCGCACCGACCTCGTCGAGCGAGAGGTGCGCGGGCGGCAGCGCCGCGCGGATCGCCTCCATGCCGCCGAGCTCGACGTAGCAGATCGGGATGCCGATGAAGACCAGACCGATCATCAGCAGGATCCACTGGAAGGTGTCGGTGTAGACCACCGCCTTCATGCCGCCGAGCGCGGTGTAGAGCACGGCGAGCGCGCCCATGCCGAACAGCGCCGTCTGCACCTCGAGGCCGGGGATCGTCGCCGAGGCGAGCTTGGCGCCGGCGCTCAGCTGCGACGCGGTGAAGCCCGTGTAGCCGATCGCCGAGATGACGGCCGCGGCGAGCGCGACCGTCGCGCCGTAGCGCAGCTTGAAGATCTGCGGGTAGGTCGTGAGCCCGTGCATCAGGCCCAGCCGGTGGACCTTCGGGATCAGGAGCACGGCCGCGAGCCACGCGCCGACGAGTCCCGTGAAGAGCATCCACGAGCCGGACAGGCCCAGCGTGAAGCCGAGGCCGCCGAGGCCGATCGAGAACCCGCCGCCCACGTCGGTCGCCACGACGGACAGGCCTATGTGGCGCGCGCTCATCGAGCGTCCGCCGAGGTAGTAGTCGTCGGGGTCCTGGTTCCGGCGCATGAACCACAGGCCCACGCCGAGGATCGCGACGAAGTAGAGGACGAGGAGCGTGACGTCGAGCCAGTGCACGCCGGATCAGCCCTGGTTCGCGGCGGGCTTCGTGTAGCGCATCTCGGCGTACTTCGTCGTGAAGCCGAGGCGTTCGTAGAGGCGCTTGGCGGGGTTCTCGTACTCCACGTGCAGCTTCACGTCGCCCGGGCAGTGGTCGAGCGCCTCCTGGATCAACTTCCCGCCCAGGCCCTTCCCGCGCGTCGACGGGTCGACGCTGACGAACAAGAGGATGTGGGCGGGAACGTAGCCGCACATCCCCGTCGCGAGCATCGCGACCGCGCCGGCGAGCGCGCCCTCGTGGCGCAGCAGCGTGAGGAAGCCGCCCTTGCCGTCCGCGTCGGAGAACAGGTAGTCGAGCGCCGCCTGCACGTCCTCGATCGAGTCGTTCCACGGCTCCATGGTCTCGTGGAAGAAACGGGCGAGTTCGTCGCGAGGGGCCCAGTCGGGCAGGTCCTCCTCGCGCTCGACGATCAGGATCTCGGGCGTCGTCTCAGCGGGCATCGGTCGTGGGAGTGGGGTTGGCGGCATCGGCCTCGACCTCGGCGTCGAAGGCGTCGAGCGCGGGGGGCAGGTCGATGTCGCGCGCTTCGTCCTTGTGCTCGAGGAACGTCTCGAGCGGCGGCGTCATCGTCTTGTCGATGTACTTGCTGAGCATCAGGCGCACGAGGGCGCCGTAGCTCGGTCGGAACTTGATCGTGTCACCGACCTGGAGCCCCTCGGGGTTGTCGGCCACGTGCACCACGGCCAGGTCGCTGCTCGCGCCCACCAACTCGTAGCGCTCGTCGACGGGCGTGAGTCCGCCCACGTCGGTGTCGAGCTGGCCGATGGTCACGACCGCGCGGTAGCCGCGGCTGCCGGGCGGCTGATCGGTCGCCTGCAGGCTCTCGAAGGGCATCATGTCCGTCGTCTCGCCGGCCGCGAAGAGGCTCTTCTCGCGGATCTCGACGATGTTGACCTCGAGCGTGATCGCGTCGTCGCGCAGTCCCGCCAGCGTGTCGCCGTGCACCAGGTCCGTGCCCAGGAACACCGACTCGCCGATGCGGAAGTGGTTGACCTTCACCGGGACCGCCTTGTCGCGCAGGAGCGGCAGCGCGGCGCTCGTGCCGGCCGAGATGATCGGCAGCTTCTTGTCGAACTTCAGCTCGAGCAGCTCGTGGTACAGGCACAGCTGCGCGTACTGGTCGATCGACGGGATCGCGCCGGAGAGGCAGCCGAGGTTGCTGCCGATGCCGATGACCTCGATGTTCGAGAGCTCGAAGACGCGCTCGTAGAAGCTGATGAGCGAGCCGGGCAGCACGCCTTCGCGCAGGTCGCCGAGCTCGATCATGATGATCACGCGGTGCACCTTGCCCTGTTCGCGCGCGGCGCGGTTGAGCGCCTCGATGACGCCGACCTCGCTGTTGAGGCTCACGTCCGACAGGCGCACGATGTCCTCGACCACCGGCATGTGGGGGAGGCGCAGGTACCAGACCTCCACGTCCTCGCCGCACGCGGAGCGAATGTCCTCGAGGTTGCCCAGGCGTGAGTCCGCCATCGAGCGGATGCCGAGGGCGCGCAGCGCCTCGAGCACACCCTGGTGCCCGCAGAGGACCTTGGTCACGAGGGTCCACGACGCGTCCGGGCGTTCGGAGACCCACTGGTCCACCTGCTGGATGTTGTGGCGCAGGGCGAGCAGGTCGATGTTGAGGGTGTTCATCCGCTGACTTGCGCTGCTCAGGTCGAGTACTCGGAGTTGATGCGCACGTAGTCCGAGCTGAGGTCCGTGGTCCACATCCGCGCGCGGCCGGCACCGCGTCCCACGACGAGGTGCACGGCGACGACCGGTGCGGCGAAGGCCTGAGCGAGCGCGCGCGCGTCGTACTCGTTCGGTCCGTGCGCGCCGAAGACGCGGACGCCCTGGATGTCGAGCGCGAGCTCGGACCCATCGATCTCGACGCCGGCGTTCGCCGCCGCCGCCAGGATACGGCCCCAGTTCGGATCTCCTCCCGCCAGCGCCGTCTTCACGAGCGAACTCGTGGCCACGGAGCGGGCGATCTCGCGGGCCTGCGTCGTCCCGTCGGCGCCCTCGACGACGAGTTCCATCGTCCGCGTGCGTCCCTCGCCGTCCTCGATGATCGTCCGAGCGAGCCGCTCCATGACCGCCGTGATCGCCGCCTGCAGCGCGGGCAGGCGCGGATCGCCGGGGCCGATCGGCGTCTCCTGGCCGCGCGGCTCGCGCGCGAGCAGCAGCACCGCGTCGTTCGTGCTCGTGTCGCCGTCGACCGTGATCTCGTGGAACGAGGCGTCGACCGCGTCGCGCAGCAGCGCGTCGAGCGCCGTCGACTCGACGGGCGCGTCGGTGGCGACGACGGCCAGCATGGTCGCCATGTTCGGGTGGATCATCCCCGAGCCCTTCGCCACGCCGCCGACCGTCGCGCGGTGGGCGGGGGCCGCGCCCGCGGCCGGCAGTTCGACCTCGACCGCCGTCGTCTTCGGGCAGGTGTCCGTCGTCAGGATGGCGTCGTAGGCCTCGGGGCACGCGGCGCTCAGTCGTTCGGACGCCGTGTCGATCCCGTCGAGCACCTTGTCGATCGGCAGCGGCACGCCGATGATCCCGGTCGACAGGACGAGCGCGGGGCCGCCGCAGCGCAGCTCGGTCCGTTCGACCATGCGCTGCGCGTCCTCGAAGCCGCGCGGGCCGGTCAGGGCGTTCGCGTTGCCGGCGTTGATCGCGACGGAGCGCACCGTGCGCGAGCGGCGCAGGCGCTCGCGTCCGAGGACGACCGGTGCGGCGGCGAGCGCGTTGCGCGTCCACACGGCCGCGGCGCGGCACGGCGCGTCGGCGACGAAGAGGGCGAGGTCGTACCCGCCGCTCGGCTTGACGCCGCTGCGCGTGGCGGCCGCGCGCCAGCCGGGGACGCTGAGCAGGCCGCCGTCCTCGATCCACTCGAGTTCGTCGGCGCTCACAGCGACACCTCCCGCGGGGGGCGGTGCATCGCGCGGCGCTCGCGCCCGTCGAGGCGGCGCGGGCGGCCGGGGCGCGCGGGCATGGGCGCGTCCTCGACGGCGGCCGACTCGAAGCCGAGCGAGGCGAAGAAGCCGGGGCGGAAGGTGTAGCACCACACGTGCTTGCGCCGCGCGGTCGGGCTGTCGAGCGCGGCGCGGACGACGCGGCGTCCGAGTCCGCTGCCGCGGTGCGTCGGTGCGACGGCCACGCTGCGCACCTCGAGCGCGTCGTCGTCGAGCGGGTGCAGCGCCGTGACGGCGACGACCTCCTCGTCGTCGCGCACGATCACGAAGCGTCCGTGCCGCGCACGGACCGCGTGCGCGTCGAGCGCGATCGTCTCGGGCGCCGCGCGCGCGAGCAGGGCGGAGATCGCCTCGGCGTCGTCCGGCGCCGCGCGCTCCACGGTGAAGGCGCGGTCGGTCGCCGCGACGGACGCGCTGATCACGGTCCCGGTGCGGGGTTCGCGAAGGCTGGCGTCGGGTTCTCGAAGAGTGGTCACGACGAGGCGCCCTCCTTCGCGGCGCGGTCACACGCGCGCGTGAAGCGCTCGACCGCGTCGTCGAGCTCCTCGTCGGTCGCGACGAGCGGGGGCAGGAAGCGCAGCGTCGAGTTGCCGGCCGGCACGACGAGCAGGCCCTCCTCGAACGCGGCGGCGTGGACGCGCGCGTGCTCGGGCACGACGACGCCGATCATGAGGCCGCTGCCGCGCACCGCTTCGACGCAGGCGTGCGCTCCGGCGAGGCGCTCGCGCAGGCGTTCGCCCTTGCGGCGCACCTCGCAGAGCAGCTCGGGGCGGTCGACGGCGCGCAGCACCGCCAGCGCGACGGACGCCACGACGGGGCCGCCGCCGAAGGTCGTGCCGTGGCAGCCGGGGCGCACGGCCTCGGCGACGCGCTCGGACAGGAGCGTGGCGCCCATCGGCAGGCCGCCGGCGAGCGGCTTGGCGAGCGTGACCACGTCCGGCTCGACGCCGAAGCCCTGGTGCGCGAACAGGTGTCCGGTGCGGCCGAGGCCGCACTGGACCTCGTCGAACACGAGGAGCGCGCCGACCTCGTCGCAGCGCTCGCGCACCGCCACGAGCCACTCGAGGTCGGGCACACGGATGCCCGACTCCCCCTGGATTGGCTCGAGCAGCACGGCCGCGGTGCTCGCGTCGATCGTCTCGAGGCCGCTCGCGTCGTTCCAGGACGCGCGCGCGTAGCCCCCGGGCAGGGGACCGAACGGCTCCTTGTAGTCCGGTCGGTCGGTCGCCGTCAGCGAGCCGAGCGTGCGGCCGTGGAAGGCGCCCTCGAAGAACACGATGCCCCGGCGCTCTTCACCGCCCGCGAGACGCGCGAACTTGATCGCCGCTTCGTTGGCCTCCGAGCCCGAGTTCGAGAAGAACACCTCGTGCGCGAACGAACGCGCGGTGAGTTCGCGCGCCAGCTCGATGGCCGGCGCCGTGTGGTAGAGGTTCGAGACGTGGTGCAGGCCGTCGGCCGCGGTGTGCAGCGCGCGCACGACCTCCGGCGCGCCGTGGCCGAGCGCGGTCACGGCGATGCCGCTGGTCATGTCGAGGAAGCGACGGCCGTCGTCGCTCTCCAGCCAGCAGCCCTCGCCGCGGACGAAGAGCACGTCGGGTCGCGCGTAGGTCGGCGCGATCGCCGGTCGGGCGTCGAGGAGTTGGGCGCGGTCGGACGCCGAGGCGTCGGACGAGCGCGCGGCGTCGAGCAAGCTGCGAGTCATCGGGGGGGCCGGGTGTGGGGCCGAGCGCGGCGCGCCCGGTCGTTCGTCGTTTCGATGTGAGTGGCGCGCATCAACGCTCGACGGCGACGATCCGCGTCGCGCGCCCCGTGCTCATGCCGGCGAGCGTGCCGATGCGCACGCGGCCGACGCCGTTGCGCACGGCTTCGGCGGCGGCGACGAGCTTCGGGCGCATGCCGCCCTTCACCACGTCGCGGTCCGCGACGAGCGCGTCGATCTCGTCCGTGTCGAGGCACGCGGCGACCTCGTCGGACGCGGCGTCGGTGCGCACACCGGGCACGTCGCTGACGAAGTCGAGGCTGTCCGCGCGCAGCGCCGTGGCGATCGCGTGCGCGGCGCTGTCGGCGTTGACGTTCGCGGTGCCGCCGTCGTCGACGCCCGAGACGGGCGCGAGGACCACGACGCCGACCGCGTCGAGCAGCGTCTCGAGTCGTTCGGTGTCGACGCGTTCGATCTCGCCGACGCGCCCGAGGCGGGTCGGGTCGACGAGGCGCGCGCGCAGGAGGCCGAGGTCGATGCCGGACACGCCCAGCGCGGGGACGCCGCGGCGCACGAGGCTCGCGACCACGCGCTTGTTCATCGAGCCGCACAGGACCTGCGTCGTCAGCTCGAGCGTGCGTTCGGAGGTGACGCGCAGACCGTCGAGCGTGCGAGAGGGCACGTCGAGGCGGTCGTGCAGCTCGGCGATCTGGACGCCGCCGCCGTGCACGAGCACGACGCGCGCACCGCTCGAGCACAGGTCCTCGACGGTCTCGGCCAGGCGCTCCAGGTACTCGGCGCGCTCGAGGTTCGCGCCGCCGACCTTGATCACGAGCGTGGGCGCGCGGTCGGTCAGGGGTGCGCGTCGCGCGGTCCTCGTGTCCTTCGTCTTCGTGTCGATGGCGTTCGCTCCGTTCATGCGACCAGCCCCGTGGTCTCGTCGAGACCGAGGATCACGTTGAGGTTCTGCACCGCTTGGCCCGCGGCGCCCTTGAGCAGGTTGTCGAGCGCGCTCGTGACGAGCACCGCGTCCGTGCCTTCCACGTCGGCCACGCCGAGGTCGACGCGGTTCGTCCCGACGACGGCGCGGATGCGCGCGAGGCGTCCTTCGGGGAGCACGCGCACGAACGGTTCGTCCGCGTAGGCCGACTCCAGCGCGGCGCGCACGCTCTGTGCCTCCACGCCGCGCAGCACGATGCTGGCTTCGATCCCGCGCTCGAGCGGCACGAGGTGCGGGTTGAAGACGATGCGGTGCGTCGCCCCGACGGGGTCGTGCTTGCGCAGTTCCTGCTCGATCTCCGCCACGTGGCGGTGGCTCCGACCGACCTTGTACGGCTGCACGTCGCCGGCCGCGGAGCAGAAGTGGTTGGTGGCGTTGGGCGTGCGCCCCGCGCCGGACACGCCCGACTTCGCGTCGACGACGACGAGGTCGCGCAGGAGTCCCGCGCGGCTGAGCGGGGCGAGCGCGACGATCGCGGTCGTGGCGTAGCACCCCGGGCACGAGACGAGTTCGGTCTCGCCGACGCGGTCGCGCGCGAACTCCGTGAGGCCGTACACGGCGCGCTCGGCGAGCGCGGCGCTGCGCTCGCTGCCGTAGACCTCGGCGTGCACCGCGGCGTCGTCGATGCGGTGGTCGCCCGACACGTCGATGACGCGCGCGCCACCGGCCGCGCAGCGCGCGGCGAGGTCACCGGCCGTGCCGTGGGGCACGCACAACAGCGCCACGTCGACCGAGCGCGGGTCCGCGTCGTCGGGGTGCACGAGCTCGAGCGCCGGTGCGCTCGGATCGAAGTGGTCGAGCGCGGTGCCGGGCTCGGACCGGGAGGTGACGAAGACCAGGTCGACCTCGGGGTGGGCGGTCAGGAGCTTGGCCAGCTCCACGCCGGTCGTCCCGCTCGCGCCGAAGATGCCGACGCGCGCCCGGCCCTCGAGGGGGCCGCGGGCACGCCGCGGTTCGGGGCGGTTGCGGGGCGCGGGGTCGGCGGAGGGCTGCGCGGAGGGGGTCGGCGCGGCGGAGGGGCGAGCGGCGGTGGTGGGGCCTTCGATCGGCACGGTCGTGGGGGCGTGGGAGGTTCGGGAGGGTGGGCGAGCGGTGCGGGACGCGGCTCGATGCGTCCGCGCGCCCCCCCATGAACAAGCCCCGTGCCACCCGCCCAGGGGCCCCTCGGGCAGCGCATGGGGCGCGGGTGCCACATGCTTGGGTCGACCTCGCCCCATTTTGGGCTAGGATGGGGCCGCGATGTCCCACGACGACCCGAGCTCGGCGGACGACGCCGCGACCGCCCACTCCGCCCCGTCGCCGCCCGCTGGCGACGCCCGGCCGCCCGCCGGGTCCCCGGCGATCACCGGCTCCGTCCAGGACGCCGGGCCCCCGTACCGGATCGCGCGCCTGGGTCGCGACCTGGGTCCCGCGGCGCTCGAGGGGCGCGTCGACCTCGACGTGCGGCGCTTCGACGGGCTCGAACGGCTCCTGGCCGAGGGGCGCCGGCTCCAGCCGCGCGTCTGCGTCGTCGAGCCGGACCCCGAACGCGACGCGGACGAACCGGTCGAGGCGACGGTGCGACGCATCCGCCGCGACCTCCCGCTGACCGACGTCGTCTACTGGCTCCCGGACGGTGACGCGGCCTTCGTGCGGCGCTGCTTCCTGGCGGGCGCGCGCGACGTCCTGATCAGCGGGTCGGAGCGCGAGCTCGCCGATCGGGTGACGAGCGTGGTCGAGCACCAGACGCTTCTGCCGCGCATGCTCGACGCCGAGCGCACGAGCGGGACCTGGCGGTTCGGCGACATGATCAGTCGCAGCCAGCGGATGCTCGACGTGTTCGAGAGCTGCGCGCGCACGGCCGCGACCGAGGCGCCGGTGCTCGTGCTCGGCGAGACGGGCACGGGCAAGGAACTGATCGCGCGCGCGATCCACCGCCGCTCGGGTCGGACGGGTCCGTTCGTTCCGCTCAATTGCGGCGCGGTCCCCGAGACGCTCATCGACTCGGAGCTGTTCGGCCACGTGGAGGGCGCGTTCACCGGCGCGCGGAAGGCGAAGGACGGCCTCTTTCGCCACGCCGAGGGCGGCACGCTCTTCCTCGACGAGATCGGCAACATCCCGATGGAGGCGCAGAACCGCCTGTTGCGCACGCTCCAGGAGAACGCCGTGCGTCCGGTCGGCGGGCACGACGAGGTTCCGATCGACGTGCGCGTGATCGCGGCGACGAGCGTGCCGCTCGAGCGGGAGATCGAGGCCCAGCGCTTTCGCGAGGACCTCTTCTACCGCATCGACGTGATCCGCCTCATCCTGCCGCCGCTGCGCGAGCGTCCGGAGGACGTGATCCTGTTGCTCGGGCGCTTCCTGCACGACGCGTCCGTGGACTACGCCGTGCGGCGACCGACGGTGGGGGACAGCTTCCTCGATCGCGTGTGCGAGTACGCCTGGCCGGGCAACGTGCGCGAGCTCGAGAACTTCGTCGAGCGCGTCGTGCTAACCCACCCCGGCGAGCGCCTGGGTGCGGAGCAGTTCGACGAGCTCATGCGCGGCTACGAGGACCGCGGGACGCGCGGCGACCTCTTGGCGCGCGGGGCCGCCAGCGTCGAGGCGGCCAGCGTCGAGGAGAGCGCGGCGGACGAGCGGTCCGCGAGCCGCGAGCCGACGCGCGTCGACCTGACGCGCCCCCTCGCGGACCACCTGCGCGAGTCCGAGGTCGACTTCGAGCGGCGCTACCTGACCGCGGCCCTCGAGGCCACGCGTGGCCGCGTCGGCGAGGCCGCCGAGCTGGCCGGGATCCACCGCCGGACGCTGCGCCGCAAGATGGAGCGGCACGGCCTCGACAAGGCCGACTTCAGGCGCGCGCCCTTCGAGCGCGAGCGCTGAATCGACCTTCCCGAGGCCCTCAGCGGACGATCGCGCGCGGGATCGTCGAGGGCAGGCGACAGACGAACTCGGTGTTCAGCGCCGACGAGAACTCCGAGAAGGAGCTGATGTTGATCACGTTGTTGCGCTGACGACCGACGAGCACGACCGGGTCGCCGACCGCCACGCTGGGGATCTTCGTCACGTCGACCATGAACAGGTTCATGTTGACGAGCCCGGTGATCGGCGCCTTGTAGCCGCGCACGAGCACGTGCCCCTTGTTCGACATCTCGCGCGGATAGCCGTTCGCGTAGCCGAGCGGGATCACCGCGATCGTCATGTCGCGCTCGGCCTGGTAGCTCGTCCCGTAGCCGATGAAAGCGTCCTTGGCGACCGACTTCACGTGCATCACGTCGGTCTTCCACGACATCACGCGCCGCAGCGGGTTGTCGCGCGACTTGCCCACGCGCATCAGGTGCAGGTTGTAGACGTCGTTGCTCGGGAAGAAGCCGTACGACGCGACGCCGACGCGGGCCTGGTCCATCGCGGCGGTCTCGGGCATCGTCAGGGCCGACGCGGAGCTCGCCAGGTGGTAGCGCTCCGGCCGCATGCCTCGCTTCTCGACGAAGCGCTTGGCGCGCGCGAAGCTCGCGACCTGGCGGTCGATGCGGAACTTGGTCGCCAGGGTCTCGGCGCCCGCCAGGTGCGTGCACAGTCCGACGAAGTCGAGGTGTTCGCCCCTGCGCCGGAGGATGTTCAACGCCTCGGGCAGCTCCGACTCGGCGAAGCCGGTGCGGTTGCCGCCCGTCTCCACCTCGACGTGGACCCGCGCCGGGCGGCCGACCTCCTTGGCGACCTCGGCCGCGCGTCGCAGGCGCGGCAGGTCGAAGACGAAGAACTCGACGCCGCCCTCGATCGCCCAGCGCAGGTCCTCGTCGTAGAGGATGCCCATGATCATGATGCCGCACTCGTCCCCGCCCGCGTCGCGCACCTCTTCGGCCTCGAAGCACGAGGCGACCGCGAAGTGGTTCACGCCGCAGCGGCGCGCCATGGGGATCATCTGCGCCACGCCGTGCCCGTAGGCGTTCGCCTTGACGACCATCGACAGGAGCGGGTGCGGTCCGACGCGCTGGCGCAGGAACGCCATGTTGTTGTTGAGCGCGGACTGGCTCAGCTCGATGCGGGACGAGTTCTGGACCATTGGGGGATGGCGGCGCGTGACGGGCCGACGAGCGAGCCGGGGAGTGCGGGGGCAGGGACGGTGAGGAGTGTGATCGGGCGCGGAGCGTGGACGCGCTCGATCAACCGAAGCCGTCGATGGACGCTCCCCAGGTGCGCGCGGCCGCCGCGGTGACCGACTCGACCGTGTCGCTGGGAACGGCGAACGCGTCGCCCTCCTCCTGCGGATCGTAGTGGAACGCGTAGAGGCGCGCGGCGAAGTGCTCGAACGGGAGCGACGACTCGCCGTGGCGCTCGCCGTGGTGCGCGACCGTCGGCCGCACGCCGTCGCCCCAGTTCTGTCGCCCCTCGTCGTTGGGGTTGAAGAAGTACACGCGGACCGGGTCCGAGCCGTCGTCGGCCGCGCTCGGGTCCGTGCCCACGCGCTGGATCGACACGGCGTGGCGCCCGAGCAGGCGTCCGTGCGAGTCGGTCACCATGATCCCGACCGGGTTCGGGTAGATCAGCTCGTGCCCGTCGTTGTGTTCGGGGTGGTGCGTCGCGAAGAAGCGGCGCACGAACGCGCCGTGGCGGAGCACGCGGCCGGTCGCGAACTCGAACGCCGTCGCGAAGCCGGGCTGGATCCAGCGGCCGTAGAAGACCGGATTCACCCAGCGGTGCCCGTCGTCGGAGCGGTGCGCCGCGAGCATCATCATGTGGTCGTAGACGCGGTCGAGGTGCGGCACGAGCACCTGCGACACCGGATCGAGGCCGGCTTCGATCCCGCGCGACGCGACGCCGCCGCCGAGCGTGTCCGAGCGGATCTCGTGCCCCTCGAAGGTCGTCTGGTAGAAGCCGTCGCGCGCGACGCTGGCGACCCGCGCGAGCAGCTCGCCGGGGGCGTGCTGGCTCCACAGGCTGATGCCGCGCGCGCTCTGGCAGGTCGGGTTGTCGCCCTGCCCGACGCCGAGCGGTTGACCGAGGACGCTGATGCAGCCGCCGAGCAGCACCGCGCTGGGGGAGAGGGCCGACGACTCGCCGAAGCGTTCGAGCAGGCCGCGCGCGATCTCGGGGCGCACGTCGAGATCGGCGATCTTGCGCAGGCCGCCCGCGACCTCGTTCCGCGAGAGCAGATTGCGTTCGAGGACGCCGGCGAGGCCCAGGACCACGTGGCGCGTCTCCGGCACGACGGTCTGGCCGACGAGCAGTGCGACGAGTTCGCTCGAGCGCGCGGCTTCGGCCACGCCGGACTCGCTCAGCGCGAGGGCCTCACCGATGCGCTCGGGGTCGGTGCGCGCCACGCGCCGCAGCGCGACGGCGAGGTACGGACTGGTCAGACCGGTCGCGTGCATGCGCTCGGCGAACCGCCGCGCCTCGGCGACGACCCCGTCGATCTCGAGCGCGCGGATCGCGCGGCGGTAGTCGAGCGGGTCGCCGGCCTCGAGCGCGCGTTCGCTGGCCTCCGCGCCGAGCGCGCCGAGATAGGCCTCGACGCGTCGGCGCGACTCGCCGTCCTCGCTGTCCGCGCTCATCGCGGCGGCGCGACGCACGAGGTCCTCGAGGGGCGCGGCGAGGATCGGCCGCTGCGCGGCGCGCAGCTCGATCTCCTCGACGATGCGGTCGAGCACGCGCTCGGCCGGGACGACCTCGAGGATCCGTTCGAACAGCCGCCGCGCGCGGCGCGCGAGCTTGGGGCGCACGCGCGACTCCTCGGTCCCCGCGGGCGTCAGGTACTTCACGTTCGCAGCGCAGACCTCACCGAGGAACGCGCGGGCCGCGCGCTCGTCGAACGCCTCGCTACACGCGCGTCCGTTCGCGATCGCGAGCACGCGCAGGTTGGAGAGCGCCTCGACGGTGGGGTAGACGCCGTCGCCCTCCAGCCCCGCGGTGACGAAGATCGGGACGAGGCGCTCCGGACGCTCCCAGGGTCCGGCGTGGAAGACGCCCGCGGCGTCGAAGCGCTCGGCGCGCGCGGCGAGGTGAGCGACGCCGGCATCGGAGTCCATCAGGTCGGAGGCGATCGCGAAGACGTCCTCCTGGTAGCGCCCCTTCGCGAAGTCGGGGGCCTCCTCGAGCGCCGCGAGGGCGCGGTCGAAGGCTTCGGCGAGTCGGTCGGTGCGTTCGTGCGTGGCCGTCGTCGTGTCGTCGGACATACAGGTGTGAGTGTTCGGGGCGGGCGTCGGGCGGTGCGGTCGCGTCGCGCCCCGTCGAGCGGGGCGTGACGCACGTCGTCGGATCCGGTCGTCGGGACCGGTCGTCGTGCCCGCGGTCACACGTAGTAGTCCACCTCTTCGAAGCGCAGCAGCACGCTCCGCAGGCGGTCGGCGTCGTCGCCGAGGAAGTCGATCTTGCCGTAGTGGTTTCCGTAGCCCTCGCGCGACGCGACCTTCTGGTGCACGGGCTCGAACAGGCTGTGCTTCAGGAAGTAGGGCTCGGCCTCGAGCTCGGCCGGGATCGCCAGCTCGGTGACCCAGTCCTTGCGCGGGTAGACGAGCAGGTTGCCCGCGTGTCCCTTCACGCCCGTGACCTCGTCGGGGAAGAACTCGCGCAGCTCGTCCTCGGTCGTCTCCGGATCGCTGCAGATGATCTGCGCGGCGAAGGGGTCGAAGCCGTACGCGCGCTGGATCAGCTCGAAGATGTGTCCGCCGGGGATGCGGTTGGCGACCTCACCGAAGTTGAGCTCGCCGCGCTCGTCGAGGAAGTACTCGGGGTGCAGCACGCCGTAGCGGATGCCGAAGGCCGCGATCAGCTCCTCGACCGCGGCGCGGATCTTCGGCCGCAACGCCTCGAGCTTCGGCGTCGGCGGCAGCAGCTGCGAGTGGCCCAGGTGGATGTACTCGTTGATGTTCAGGAACCGGATCTTCCCCTTGTGGACGAACACCTCGCAGGAGAACTCCTGGCCGTCGAGGTGGCTCTCGACCATGCAGGGGAAGTCCGTGTCGGGGACCTCGTCGAGGTCCGACAGCGCGCGGATCATGCGGTGGCCGACCGAACCGGCCGCCGAGGTCGGCTTCATGTGGATCGCGTGCGGCTTCTCGTCGTCCAGCACGCCCTGGGCGCGGTTGACGCGTTCGAAGAAGCGCCTGACGCCCGCGCGCGAGTCGACCTCCTCGAAGACGCCGACGCGGATGCCGCTCATCTGCGCCTTGCGCTTCATCATCGCCTTGTCGCGGAAGAGCCACGCGCGGTTGAAGATGCGCGGGTCGTCGAAGAAGCGCGCGTTGAGCGCACCGGCCCACTCCACGGTCTCCTCGTACAACGGCACCGCGAGGCGCACGTCGAGCGCGCCGAGGTTCTGCGCGAGCTCGTGGGACTTCTCGTTGATCAGCTCGAAGTTCCAGGTGAGCGCGCGGATGCCGTCGTTCTCGAGCGTCTCCTGGTAGCCGGGCGGGACGACGACGACGAAGTCGTAGCCCAGTCGCTGCGCGGCCTCGATCGATTCGATGCAGTAGCCGAGCAGCGCGATCGTGCCCGTGCGCGGGTGCTTCGAGCGCGTGGTCGCGGTCGCCGGGTCGGTGGCGCCGTTCTCGGCGGGCGCGGTGTCGGTCGTGTCGGTCTCGGTGCTCGTGCCGGTCTCGAGCTCGTCGTCGGTCTGCTGATCGTCCATGGTTCGTGGGGGGGTGCGCGGTCGGTTCGTCCGACCGGTGGTGGAGGTCCGGTGGTGGAATTCCGGTGGTGGAGGTGCGAAGGGGTGCTCGGTGCCCGGGACGGACCCGAGGCACGGCGTCGTGGGCGTCCGGCGTTCGCCGTCACGGGACGGGTCCTGGCGGCGGACCGTCGACCGTGGCTGGGCGCGTCGCGCGCCCGCTCACTGCGCGCCCGCTCGGCGCGCGACTCGGCGGCGAACCGACCTGCGGCGTGCAGTCGGTCACCGCGCCGGCCGAAGAAGGGCGCGCACAGGCCGGACGCGTCGCGAAGCCACCGAACGGATCGGTCGGGCTTCGCCTCGTGCGCGACCCGAGGGTCGCGGTGCGCGCCGCAGGTGCGGTGCGCGCGGACGCGTGCGCGTGGCCGGCGTCGGCCGCGACGCTCGTGGAGCGTCAGACCGGGTCGCAGGCGTCGAGAGGTGCGTCGGGGTCGCCGTGGAGGCGCCCCGTCGATCCTCGCGCGACGCGCCCCGAAGGGCGTGTTTCCGAAGAAGCGACGAGCCTAGGGTTAGGGTCCGGACGCCCCGGTCTCAACCGGAGTCGTCCCGGTGACCGCTCGCGCACCGCCCGTCACGCCCACTCCATGACCGACAGCACGACCGCTCTCAGCCGCGACCTCACCGCCATCCGACGCGAGCTCCACGCACTCGCCGAACGACCCGGGGAGGAGACGCGCACGGCGCGCTTCCTCGTCGAACGCCTCGCCGAGGTGCGACCCGACGCGGTCGTCGAGGGGCTGGGAGGCAACGGCGTCGCGGCCGTGTTCGAAGGGCGTCGCTCCGGTCCGACCGTGCTCCTGCGCAGCGACATGGACGCGCTGCCGATGCCCGAGAGCCTCGAGCTGTCTTACGGATCGCCCGATCCGCACGCGGCGCACAAGTGCGGGCACGACGGACACATGACGATCCAACTCGGCGTGGCGGACGCGCTCGCGCGCACGCGCCCCGAACGCGGCCGCGTCGTCGTGCTCTTCCAGCCCGCGGAGGAGACGGGCGAAGGGGCCGCGCGCGTCGTCGCGGACGAACGCTTCGCCGCGCTGCGACCCGATCGCGCGATCGCGCTGCACAACCTGCCCGGTCGTCCGATGGGACAGGTCGTCGTGCGCGAAGGCGCTTTCGCGAGCGCGTCGCAGGGGATGATCGTCGACCTCGTCGGCGTCACCTCGCACGCGGCCGAGCCGCACCTGGGCCGCAGTCCCGTCGCCGCCGCCGCGTCCATCGCGCAGGCGTTCCAGTCCGCGCCGCAGCGCGCCGTCGCGCTCGACGTCTGCGTGCAGGCGACGGTGGTGGGGATGGAGGTCGGCGGTCCGGCGTTCGGCACGAGCCCGGGCTCCGGTCGCGTCATGGCCACGCTGCGCGCGCACACGACCGAGGGCATGGAACAGCTCACCGCCTACTGCGAGCGCATGGTCGCCGGCATCGCGCGCGCGCACGAGCTCGAGTGCGAGGTCTCGTGGACCGATCGCTTCCCGGCGACCGAGAACGCGCCGGCCGTCGCCCGCGCGATCGCCGACGCCGCGCGCGGGCTCGGCCTCACCGTCGAGCAACCGTCCGCGCCGTTCAGTTGGTCCGAGGACTTCGGCCACTTCACCGCGCGCTTCCCCGGCGCCCTGTTCGGACTCGGGTCGGGCGAGGGCACGGCGCCCCTGCACCACCCCGACTACGACTTCCCCGACGAACTCGTCGCCACGGGTACCCGGCTCTTCCTGGCCTGCCTGCCGGGGCTCCTGCGCGACGAGCTGTGACCGCGGCCCGGGGCGCGGCGAACGCGATCGGCCGCGGGCGCCGTCCGGAGCGGGCGCGGCCGCGAACGCGGGCGCACTCTTGCGCGCGACCGACCGCGCCACGACCCTAGGGGCCCCGAGGACCGCCCCCGGTCGCCGGCCCACTCCCATGGACAGCCACTCCGACAGCGCCGCCGGCACCGACGCGGTGGACGACGACTTCCCGGTCGAGCGTCGCGCCGAGCTGACGGACCAGGACCCCGACGCCCTGGGTCTGTTCTTCGACCTCTACTTCCCGCGGCTCTACGGCTACGTGAAGAGCCTGGTGCGCGATCAGCACCTGGCCGAGGACCTCACCCAGGACGTCTTCCTCCAGCTCCACAAGGGCTTCCCGTCCTACGACCCGAACCGGGCCCTGCGCCCGTGGGTCTTCGCCGTGGCGGTCAACCGCCTGCGCGACCACTGGCGCAGCCGCGCGCACCGCGATCGCAGCCAGACCACGACCATCGACGGGGAGGACGAGCGGATCGACCTGCCCGACGACGACCCCGGTCCGATCGCGCCGCTCCTGGCCGAGGAGGACGCCGCCACCGTCCGCGAGGCCGTCGACGGCCTGCCCGACACCCTGCGCGAGACCCTGTACCTGCGCGCCTTCGAGGGCCTGTCCTTCGCCGAGATCGGCGCGGCCGTGGGGCGCAACGAGGTCGCCGTGCGCAAGCGTTACTCCCGCGCGCTGGCCGAGTTGCGCGTTCGACTGGGGGCTCCTGCAAATCCTGGCCCGGGCTGACGCGCGCGGGCGTCACACGCGGGGGCCGATGGCCGTAGCCGCGCCGTCGTGCGGCGTGGAGCCCCGGTCCCCTGGAACCGAGACCCAGCTCCGACCACGACCCAGCTCCGACCGACTGGCGCTCACGACCGCCGCCCCCCTCCCGCCGGGACGAGCCCGGCCGACCGCACCGCCGGTGCAGCGCTCGACCGGCACCCCCCCGCGGCCCCCAGCCGCGCCGCCCCGCGCCTCTGCCACGAGCGCCGGGCCCCGAACTTCCACGACACGACGAGACCCGAGCCGCACCGAGCGCGACCGCACCGACGGCGCCCGTGTGCCGCCCGCCCCGGTTTCCCACTCGATGACCACGAACGACGAACGAGACCCGGCCCTGTTCGAGCGGGCGCACGCGGACGAAGACTTCCGCGCGCGCCTGCGCGCGCAGTTCGTGAGCGGCGCGTTCGCCTCCGACGGGGCGACCGACGCGTCCGCGGTCCGCGACGACGCGGCCCTGCGCCCGGCCCTCGCCGCCGAACCCGCCGACGCCGCCTTCGCCGCGCGCCTGCGCGGGGCCTTCGTCGCCGGCGCGCTCGAGGGCGAAGCGAGCGAGCGGGCCTTGGATGACGAGCGGGCCTTCGAGAAGGAATCGGTCGTCGAGCTCGAGCCGGCCGCGCCCGTCTTTGCCTTCGGTCGCCGCCGCGCCCTCGCGGGCGTCCTCGCGCTCGCCGCCGCCCTGGCGCTGGTCGTGACGATCGGCCTGAATCGCACGAGCGGCTGGAACGTCTACAACGGCGACGCGGCCGCGGTGCTCGTGGACGACGACCGCTTCGAAGGCTCGACCATCCGACCCGGATCGCGCGCCTGCCTCTTGTGCACCGAGGACGGCAACCTGCGCCTGGGGTTCGAGGACGCGTTCCGGATCGAACTCGCGGCGCACACCCGCGTGCGGATGTCCGAGCCGCGCGACGACGACGGCCGCCTCGTCCTGCCGGTGCGCCTCGAGTCGGGCGAGCTGGTCTTCATCGATCGCAGCGGGTCGCGGCCCTCGAGCGTGGTCATCGACACCGACGCGGCGTGGGTCACCCTGCGCGGCACCTCGGTCTCGGTCCTCCCGCTCCCGGACGGCTCCGCGTGCATCTGCGTCCAGGACGGCGAGGTCGAGGTCGAGAGCAAGAGCGGCGCCGGCGAGACGGTCGTCGCGACCACCGGCCAGCGCGTGTTCGTCGCCGCCGACGGCGCGGTGAGCGTGAGCCGGGAGTTCCACGACGAGACGCGCCTCGCGAACCTGCGCACGGCCTGCGAGGACCTGGCGGCCGGACGCTTCGAGTACGCCGAGTACGCCCGCAGCTGGGACGTGCTCGAGCGCTACTGACGGACGCTCGACGCCCGGGACGCGAACCGCGCGAACGCCGCTGGCGTTCGCGCGGTTCGTCGTTCGGGGGCGGATCGCCGTCGGGGCCGTTCGCGGCCGGCCCGGTTCGTCGCCGGCCCGGTTCGTCACTGGCCCGGTTCGTCACTGGGATCGGGCCTTCGCAGCGTTGGTGGGGCCCGACCCGGTGCGCTAGCGTTCGGGCGATGCAGCCGCTCCTCGCGCTCCTGTTGACCGCTCCGCCCGCCGGCCTCGTCGGCGGCCCCGTCGGCGGCCCCGTGGGCGGCGCGCCCGGCGTCGACGGAACGGCCACGCCAGTGGACGGCGCCGCGCTCGTCTCCGCGGCGGCCGAGCCCGAAGCGGCGCTCGACGGCGTGCTCGCCGTGCGCACGGACCTGGGGATCGACGAGCCCGACGGCGCGGACGACCTGGCCGGCACGAGCCTGGGCGACGCGATCCTCGTCCTGCGCGGCGCCGCGTACGGACATCGCTTCGAGCTGGGGCTCGACCTCGACGAGGCGAACGGCACCACGCTCGAGCGCGCCTTCGTGGAGCAGACGCTCGACGAACGGCACCGCGTGCGCTTCGGCATCGTGCGCGATCCCTTCCTGTACAGCGCGTTCGCGGACGAGGACGGCTTCGTCTTCCCGTACCGCTCGCGGCTCGGTCGCGCGTTCGAGCGCACCGACGCCGGCGTCGAGCTGCTCGCCGACTACGGCCGCGCGGACCTGCGCCTCGCGTTCACGAACGGCGCCGACGGCCTCGACCGCTCGCGGGCCGGCACCCTGCGCCTCGGCCTCCACCTGATCGGTGACGAGGTGGCGCCGGGCGAGCGCCCGCGGCCGGGCGCGGACGGCGCGAGCCTGTTCCTCGCCTACACGGACGACGGCTCCACCGATCGCGCCGACGCCTTCGCGGTCGAGGTCTTCGGCCAGACCGGGCGCTACCGCGGCGCGGTCGAGTTCGTCGACGCCGGACCGGGGCTCGACGACCAGCGCGGCTGGTCGGCCGTCCTGTCCGCGTCGTTCGACCAGGGGGAGACGGAGGTGGCCGTGCGCGCGGAGTCGATCCGTCGGCCCACGCGACGCAGCGCACTGGGCGTGGCCGTCACCCAGTCCGTCTACCGCGACCTGTTGCGCCTGCAGGGCGCGGTCGAGTGGGTCGACGGCTCCGGCTCGAGCGAGGACGGGATCCTGCTCACGGCCGGCGTGATCGTCACCCTCTGACGGCGTCCGCGCGCCGGCGCGGCTCCGTCGAGGGGGCCGTCGCGCCCTGGAGCCGCGGCCCGCGGGCGAGAGGCGCTCCGCGGCGACCCTTGCCCGCCGGTGCGGCGCGTGGTCTGCTTCTGCGGTCGCGCGACGCCTTTGGGGGGCGTCGCTCGAGCGACCGGTACGCCCCGGGGTCGATGGGGCGCGCCGCCACACCACGCGCGGTCCCTCGCGGTGCCCGCGCACCACGCACGAAGGGGGGAGCGCCATGCAGCGCCAGGTCACCGGACCGCTCGCGGTCCGTCGCGTCGACACGCGGAGCGACGCGCGAGGGTCGAAGAACGGGCGCGACAGGCGCCCCGAGCGCGACGCGTTCGGCGTCGAGCGGGCGCGACTCGTCCGCGCGCGCGGCGGTTCGCTCCGGGCGCTCGACGAGGTGGAGCCGGAGCCGGAACGACGGCCGGCGTCGGCGTGTCTGTGGCTCGCCGAGGTGCGCGCCCTGCGCGCGGACTCGCGCGAGCGGCGACGGGCGCGCATCGACGCCGCGGCGCGCGCGGGCGTGGTCGGCGTGCACGCGACCGATCGCGGCAACGGCGCCGCCAACCTGTGCGGCGCGACGCACGTGGACCTGGCGACGCGCGCCGCCGAGCTGGGCCTCCTGTACGGCGTCGTGCCGAAGGGACCGCGCGAGGTCTCGCTCACCCAGCCCTGGGCCGACTACTACCTGTTCGACGCCGACCTGTTCGCGCTGCACGCGGACCTCGCCGTCGAACTGGCGCGCTCGGGCAAGGAGATCTGGCTGCGCGCCGCGGCGACCGCGAACGCGACGCGCTCCGAAGCGGCGCTGCACGGCGCGATCGACCAGCT
>Ga0180435_10000518_pt1 | contig 40368 bp, 43 predicted proteins | sample SS_ome_3_FD_132467 | JGI IMG/M metagenome (GOLD analysis project Ga0180435, IMG submission 132467) | Hypersaline lake sediment archaeal communities from the Salton Sea, California, USA - SS_3_S_1 metaG | ecosystem: Environmental > Aquatic > Non-marine Saline and Alkaline > Hypersaline >... | reverse complement strand
CGCATGGGCAACCGGCGCCCAGCGGCAATTCGTGCTCGATTTTATCGACCGGATGCTCGAGGAAGAACAGATCCGGGCCTGAGCCCCGATGTTTCCAGGCAACTTTGAAAAATTGTCTTTTCGTGCAAAATCTGCGTTGCACATCTTTATTTTTCCTCAACATTTCAGGCATATGCCTGCGGGGAAACTACAATGCGCGCCTTGATTTTGCACGAAAATCCGATTTTTTCAGAGTCGCCTCCACACGTCAGGGCCAATACCATTTTTTTTTTGTTTCATTCTGTTATACTGACTGCATGAGATATCTCTGCACCCTCCTGGTTTTCCTTTTCATTGCCGGCTGCGCGACCAGTCCCACCGGACGTCGTCAGCTGATGCTCGTATCCCCGGAACAGGCCATCGTGGCCTCGCAGAAAGCCTATGCGCAAGCGCTCCAGCCACTCGCCAAGGAAGGAAAAGTCGACTCGAATCCGGAGGTCACCAAACGCGTTCGCGACATTACCGGCCGCATCATCTACCAGGCAATCCAGCATCATCCTCAGAGCAGAAACTGGGAATGGAGCATCAAGGTTATCGATGATCCGGAAATGGTTAATGCCTGGTGCATGGCCGGCGGTAAAATGGCCATCTATACCGGCCTGCTGAGACAGGTGAAGCCCACCGACGACGAACTCGCCCAGGTGCTCGCCCATGAAATATCCCATGCCCTCGCCAATCATACCGCCGAGCGCATGTCGGTGGCCATGGCCACGCAACTCGGCATTCTCGGTGTCGGCATCGCCAGCCGCGATCACGACAACCGCGGTGCGATCCTCACCGGCAGCGCGATGGCGGCAATGCTGGCGATCAGCCTGCCGAACAGCAGGTCTTCGGAAATAGAAGCCGACGTGATGGGCCTGGAGCTGGCCGCGCTGGCCGGATACGACCCCCGTGCCGCCGCGACCCTGTGGGACAAGATGGAAAAAACCGGCGGCAGCGGACCGCCCGAATTCCTCAGCACCCATCCGTCTCCGGGCAACCGCCAGCAAACCCTGCGCAGACTGGCCCCGCGCTATATGGATGTGTATCAGGACCCAAATCCACGCCCGGTCTATCAGTTCAAAACCTGATCTGTCGATACGTTCCTTTTTATGCACATCATAGCCACCCACAGAAATACCGACTTTGATGCGCTGGCATCCGTTATCGCCGCGACGCTTTTATACCCGGACTCCGTCGGCGTCGTTTCGGCCGCCGTCAACTCGAACGTCGCGCAGTTTCTGTCGACGCACAAGACCGCATTCAATCTGGTTTTGCCAAATGAGGTGGATTACGACAAAGTCGAAAAGCTAATCGTGGTCGATACGGATCAATGGCGGCGGCTTGGCCGCGTCAGCAGGCTCAAGAAGCGGGACGACCTGGAGATCTGCCTGTGGGATCACCACATGAACGGGGGCGATATCAAGGCTGATTTTCGCTGCCAGGAACCAGTCGGGGCAACGGTCACGCTGCTGGTCAGGGAAATGAAGCGCCGGGACATCAAACTCAACTCGCTGGTCTCCACGATCATGCTGATCGGGCTCTACGAGGATACCGGCCACCTGAGCTATCCGTCAACCACGGCCGAAGACGCCGCAGCCGCGTCCTATCTGCTTGCAAACGGTGCCGACCTGAATGTTGCCTCGTTCTTCCTGAATCCTCCGTATGAGGATGTACAGCGCGACATCTTGTTCACGATGATCAAAAATACCGAAAAGATCAAACACCAGCACCTGGTCATCGGCATCAGTGTCCTGCACCCCGACAAGAAAGTGCCGATGCTGGCCGCAATCGTCAACATGTATCGGCGGATCATCAACGCCGATGCGGTTTTCGTGATCTGCGCCAACGACGAACATTCAAGCACGATCATCGGCCGCAGCCGCAACGGCGATTTTCTCGATGTCGGAAAAATCCTGCACCAGTTCGGCGGCGGCGGGCATCCGGCCGCGGCCTCCGCCACCTGCCGAAACGGCGACCATACGCCCGGCCGGCTGAAAACAAACCTGATTGAGATCATTAAACAGCAGAAAACCGGCGGGGTCACCGTTGCCGACCTGATGTCGTTCCCGGTTACCTTTGTCGCCGCATCGACACCGATGCTGGAAGTACGGGATTTGATGCAGGATCAGAAAATCAGGGGTGTCCTGGTGGGCACCGAAGACAAACTCGAAGGCATCATCGTGCTCTGGGATTTAAAGAAACTGCGGCTCAACAAGCAGTGGAAAAGTCCGGTCAAAGCCTTTATGGCCCGCGAGGTCGCGACGATTCCTCCGGACCTCAAGCCGGGCCAGGCCGCCCAGCTGATGGTAGAGAAAAATATCGGCCACCTGCCGGTGTCCCATAACGGCAAGATCATCGGCATCGTCACCCGAACCGATATCATTACTTATTTTTACGATCTGCTGCCGGACTGATACGCTCTGCGGCGATCAGGAAATCGCCTTCTTCCCCGCGCCGGTCACCCCGTATTTACAGCGCGCCGGACTGTCCACCAGGCCCGCTTTTTTCATCGCGGCAACCTTGCTGCTGATCACTTTCCTGTCGAGTCCGGTTGCCTCCACCAGATCTTTATTGCCGTAAGGTTTATCCGCGCTGGCCAGCGCTTTGAGAATCTGCTTCTGCTCGGGTGTCAGTTCACTCATTTCTTGCTCCAGCAATTGCGGCTCCTTGCTTCTACATGATGCACAGATGCCGGTAAATTCAACATGATAGCCGGTGATTCGATAACCTCCTGGGGACCCAACGGAGGCGTGCTCGACCAGATCGCGGTCGAATTCGATATTGTCGACCCGGTGACACTGCACGCAGTGTATATGATCATGCGGTTTTGCGTCATACTCAAAGCGTTTCTGGCGGCCGCTGACTTCCATTTTTCCGATGATGCCTGCTTCTGAGAGTATTTCGAGATTACGGTAGACCGTTGCCAGGCTGATACGCGGCATACGTTTTTTCACCCGCTCATACAGTTCATCGGCAGTAAGATGCTCACGACTGGTCCGGAGCTCCCTGAGCAGGATCTCGCGCTGATTCGTCATTCTCATCTGCTTTTCGCCCCTGTTAAGAATCATTATCAACGGTACCTGATTACTATTAGCGTGTCAACACGAGAGGCCGATTTGGCCGGTTATGCGCAAAATTCGAGACCCCGGTAAAAACCATACCGGCGGCCGTGATAAGCGGTCGTCAAATCTGATTTCCTGATTATTATGCAATGATGTCGATTCTAGAAGTATGCAGCCTGATAAAACAGTACAAGCACCTGACTGCGGTGGCGGACGTGTCCTTCCGCGTGGAAGAAGGCCGCTGTTTCGGTCTGCTCGGACCGAACGGGGCCGGCAAAACCACAACCATGGAGATGATCGAGCAGATCATCGAACCAACGGACGGGACGATCCTGTACCGCGGTGAGCCGCGCAACGAATCGTTCAAGCAGGAAATCGGCATCCAGTTCCAGCATACGTCCCTGTTGAATTTTCTGTCCGTGGAAGAGACCCTGAGATGTTACCGGAGTCTGTACCGGAATACCGAGGACCTGGACTGGCTTAAAGAACGATGCAATCTCGGCCCGATTCTCAATCAGCGCAACAACCAGCTTTCCGGAGGCCAGCGGCAACGGCTGATGCTCGCCCTGGCGCTTGTCAACCGGCCCGAACTGGTTTTTCTCGATGAGCCGTCAACCGGACTCGACCCGCAGTCGCGGCGCTACCTGTGGGATATCGTCGACGATATCAAAAAGGATGGAAAAACCGTTATCATGACCACCCATTCGATGGAGGAAGCCGAGTACCTGTGCGACACCATCGCCATCATGGACAACGGCAGGATCATCGCTGAAGACAGTCCGGCCGGCCTTATTGCCACCCACTGCAGAAGCAGCACCATCACGCTGCCGAATACCGACACCGTGCCTGAAGCCGTCCTAAACGGCATCGACATGCACCGCGACCGTGAAGCCGTCACCATCCGCACCGATCATGTGAACGAAGCAGTGACGGCACTGATGGAGGCACAGATCGACCTGGCGAACATGAAAATTGCGTCCCCGAATCTCGAGGACGTCTTCCTTATCCTGACCGGCAAACAGTTGCGGGATTGATTGATGCTGAGCGGGGGGCGAATCTGGATCATGTTCCGGGCCAGGAACAAGGAATTTTTCAGGGATAAAGCGGCGTTCGGCTGGAACTTCGCATTTCCGTTCTTAATCATCATCGGGTTCGGTATTATTTTCAGCGGCGACAATTTTCAGCGCTACAAGATCGGGCTGTTCCCGCTTGAGAGGGAAACCGTGACCTTTGAAAACTCGAATATTCCCCTGTCATTACAAAATGATCCGGCAGTTCGTTTCGTCGCGGTGAGCACTTTGGCTGAAGGAATCGAAAAAATCAGACACCACAAAATCGACCTGCTCGTGAGCGTTGACGGCGAGGATCATGCCTACTGGGTCAACGACGCGTCGCCCAGCGGCCATATAGCCGGGCAGCTATACCGGGCAGCGCTGTCAGGATCAGACGATATCGCCGCGGTACGGCATACGGTCGACGGCACCCAGGCCCGCTATATCGACTGGTTCTTCCCGGGCCTGATGGCCATGAACATGATGTTCTCAGCGCTCTGGGGAGTCGGCTATGTCGTCGTCAGGTATCGCAAGAACGGCGCCCTGAAACGGCTGATGGCGACCCCGCTTACGGCTTTCGAATACCTGTCCGCCCAGATGCTGTCCCGGGTATTCCTGCTGATGTTCACCTTTGTCGTGGTGTGGTTCGGGTCCGACCTGATTTTCGATTTCAGGATGCAGGGGTCGCTGATTCTGTTTTTCTTCACGTTTTTTCTCGGCGGACTCAGCCTCTGCTCCATTGGCCTCTGCCTGGCTGCCCGAGGAACCAGCGAGGAATTCACCAGCGGCGCGCTGAATTTCATCAGCTGGCCGATGATGTTTTTGTCCGAAGTGTGGTTTTCCCTGGAGGGGGCACCGTACTGGGTACAGCAGCTTTCCTGGTTTTTCCCACTCACCCACCTTCTCAAGGCATCCAGAAAAGTGATGAACGACGGAGCCGGGCTGGTCGATATCCAACTCGAATGCGGCCTGATGATCGTTACCACGATGCTGTTTCTGATCCTGGCCGCCCGCATCTTTTCGTGGGTGGAATAAGCGATGCGGAACCACTATGTCGATGCGCATCTGCACCTCCAGGACAGCAGCTTCGCGGCAATCACCGAGGAACTGATCGAACGGGCCGGGGCGGTGGGAGTCAGGCAGATGTTCTGCAATGCCGTTGCCGAATCGGACTGGAACGCGGTTGCCGAGCTGGCAGCGGGCACCTCCGGCATCATCCCGTTTTTCGGCATCCACCCGTGGTTTTGCCAGGAAGCAGCCCCCGGCTGGCAGGAACGCCTCGCCACGGTTGCTGCATCGTTTCAGAATCGTCCCGTCGGAATCGGGGAAACCGGCCTGGATAAGCTCAGAGCGGTTAATTTTGAAACACAGCGGCGCACGTTCATACAACATCTTGATCTGGCTGCGGAACTGAGCCTGCCGGTCTCGGTTCACTGCGTGCGAGCATGGGGACCGCTGGTCGACACGCTGAGAACCATGGAAGCCGCGGGCCGATTGCCGAAACTGCTGATTCACTCGTTCAGCGGTTCGACCGAAACGATGAAGCGGCTGGTCGATTTCGGCTGTCTCATTTCCTACTCAGCCATGATCGCCCGGGACGATAAGCAGAAGCTGCGGCGCACGGTAGCCCGGACCCCGCTATCGGCCCTGATGCTTGAAACCGATGCTCCATATCAGAAAAATCAGAACTTGAAAGACGTCGATTCTGTTACCGCCGACCTCAACGAACCGGTTGCCGTAGCCGCCCTGTACCGGTACACTGCGGCACTGATGCAGGTTGAAGTGCATGATCTATCATCTCAGATCCTGAAAAATGCAGCGATTTTCACGAACCAGACGGCTGATCGGTGAGGAGGCATTCGCCCGGCTCAGCGCGGCCCATGTAACCGTCATCGGTCTCGGTGCGGTCGGCGGCTATGCCGTCGAAGGCCTGGCCCGGGCCGGCATCGGCCGCTTTACGCTGGTCGACTTCGACGTTGTCCAGCAGACCAATATAAACCGCCAGATCTGGGCGCTGGAATCCACCATCGCCAAACGCAAGATCGACGTTGCCGCACAGCGTGTCGCCGATATCAATCCGGCCTGCCGCATTGACGTGCGGGACCTGTTCGTCGACGCTGACAATATCGGGTCGGTTCTTGCTGAAAAGCCCGACGCGATTGTCGATGCCATCGATGCCCTGAACCCGAAAGTACAACTGCTCAGGGCTGCCCATGCAAGCGGCCTGCCGACCTTTTCGTCGATGGGTGCCGCCCTGCGTACCGACCCCCTGAAAATCCGGATCGACGACCTGTCCCGTACGGATCACTGCCCGCTCGCCAAACGGATCAGGAAACGACTGCGAAAAGAAGGCATTACGGCGGGAATCACATGTGTCTATTCGCTTGAACCTGTCCGGGTAGAATTTTCCCGGAGCGATATGGAAGATCCGGCAGAAAGAACCATCGACCGGGGCAGGACGAGAAACACCCTGGGCAGTCTGCCGACCATCACCGCTATATTCGGGCTGACCATCGCCAACGAAATCATCCAGTTGTTGGGCAATCCGTCATGATCAGGCTCTTTGTTGCGATCGAAATCGATCCCCAAATCCGCAGGCGGCTGTCAAGCCTCGGCGCTACCCTTCCCGGTGCCCGGGCGGTCCCCGCCGAGCAGATCCACCTGACCCTGCGTTTCATCGGGGAAGTAGAAGCAAACCTGTTTCACGACGTGAGAGAGCGGCTGCATGAGCTGCAGAGTCAACCGCTGTCACTCTGCATAGAGGGAACCGGACACTTTCCGCCGCGCGGAACCCCCCGCGTTCTCTGGGCCGGTGTCAGGCCGGCGGGCGACGTGATGATTCTGCGCAACCGCGTCAACACCGTGCTGAGCACATGCGGCATCGAGCCGGAACGGCGAAAATTCAGCCCCCATATCACCGTGGCCCGCTTGAAGAACAGCCCCCCGAAGCGGGTTGCCGATTTTTTGGCCGGCAATGCCCTGCTGAAATCCCCCCCGTTTACCGTCGACAGGGTAAATCTGTATTCAAGCAGGTTAAGCGCCGAAGGCGCAATCCACCGCATCGAAGGATCGTATCCGTTAACCGGTAGTTAGCGGGAGTCGTGCTGCGGCGAAGAGCGAAGCAACAGCAGCATTGCCGCGAGCGTCAGGACAATACCGGGGATAATGCGCACCGGCGGCAGACCGTACCCGAGCAGGAATTCCAGCACCACAACCAGCATCGGATAAAGATACGAGTAGGAAATGACTATCGTCGGTCCAATCCGGCGGGTGGCGTGCTGGGTTATATAGAACGTGACCACAGTTGAAAACAGGGCAAGGTAAACGATCCACAGCCACACGGACGCAGAAACCGGGCCCAGCCCGCTGGTCCTTATCGCCAGGAAGCTGCCGGGCAGAAGCCAGATACAGCCGCTGACCAATATCCAGAAAGTCATGACTTCCATCGGCTCACCTCGGTGCACGCGTTTTATAAGCGGCGTATAGAGCGCCATCCCCAGGCAGCCCCCGAAAAAAATGAGATCGCCCCGGTTCCAGACGAGGCTGCTGATCCGGGCGAAATCGCCCTCGAAGATAACCCAGACTGCCCCGGCAAGCCCGACCGCGAGGGCGCAGAGCAGCAGCCCTGAGGTGCGTTCCCGGTTTACAGCTGTGGTAAAAAGCGCCGAAATCACCGGCACCAGGGTGAACAGAACGCTGATATTGAGGGGCGTCGTATACCTGAGCGACAGGAACATCGCCCAGAAAAAAATCACCAGGCAGCCACTGATCGTCGCATATCCCCAAAACGACCGCAGGGAAATTTTCAACCCGTGTTTTAACGCCACGATCGGCAGCAGCAGCAGCGCGGCGATGCAGAACCTGACAAAAGTCAGCGCCAACGGATCCAGCGCCTCGGCGATGATATCAGCGACAATGAAGGAGGTCGATACGATAGTCGTACTGATAAAAAGCAGCAGGTGGACCGACAGACGGGATTTGTGTTCCAATACGCTTGCCCTTTCTTATCAGCGGGTTTCCAGGAGATGCCCGGTTATTTTTCCAGGTCTTTGCCAACGGTGATGGAGCGTGGTCATTGCCTCAGCATTCATCACGAACTATAATACCAGATTGGAGGCAAACCGGGAGATAAAGATAGATGAATGAAACATGATATAGAGGAAAAACCATGGCGGAAATAATCATCATTGTCGCAGTCGCAAAAAATGGCGTCATCGGGCGCGACGGTCAATTACCGTGGCACCTGCCGTCCGATCTCCTTCACTTCAAGAAAACGACGATGGGCTTCCCGCTGATCATGGGCCGCAAAACCTTCGCTTCCATCGGCAGACCGCTGCCCGGACGCGATAATATCGTCCTGACCAGAAATCAGGATCTTAAAATCCCCGGATGCTTTATCATGCACTCGGTCGAAGATGCCGTCGAGCACTGCCAAAACCACGATAAAGCGTTTATCATCGGCGGCGCGGATATTTTCAGACTGGCCCTTCCTTACACAGACACGCTGATCGTCACCGAACTGGAACGCGAGGTTACAGGCGATGTCTGCCTGGATGCGATCGACCCCGCCCGGTTCAGGGAAATAGACCGGCAGTCGTACCATGAAGAGGAACCCTACGACATCGTCCGCTACGAACGAATCCCCCAAGACACATAAAGTATGCAGTCGCCGTTGATCAGCACTGAATAATCAATGACTCCCTGGAATTTAAAAACGTATCTGAACTATGCGCTGCTCATGGTCAGAAGCAACACGATCGTTATCTGGTGGGTATGCTTTGTCGCCACCCTCAGCGTCGTGGCTCTGCCGCTCAAGGATTCCAGCCTTTACTGGCCGCTCAACATTTTCATTACGATCCTGACGATTATCTCTCCGCCGGTAATCTACGGCATCTATTTTGAGCTGATCGAAGATACGTACACGTCGATCCCAAAGATTTTCAGAACCTACGTACCCGGCTATATCTGGCTGGTCATACGCATGTACCTGCCGCCGATTTTTCTGGCCTCGATGTTCATATCGATGCTCGCCGGCATCGTCCCCGGCACCATTTCCGGCGGCGGCATACTCGAGATCACCCTGATATTCTGCAGCCTTGTCTACCTTTTTGTTATCCCGGTATTTTACCGGTCCGGCAGCGGGCGCGGTGCCATAGTTGCGGGGATAGCCTTTCTGTTCAGCAACCTGTCACGGGCGACCCCGCTCATTCTGGTCGTCCTGCTGCTTGAAGCAAGCATGCTGCTTCTTCAATCCCAGCGGGCCGGAATCGCCCCCGAAACAAGCCCGATTTTCCTGGTACTCGATTTTCTGGTTTTTTCGGCTGCGTCCATCATCGACTACATCCTTTTCATCATGCTCGTATTCATCCTGAAAAATCAGGAAGAGACCGCTCCTCCATCTACCTGAAATCGTATGTGATCAAGGTTCGGTACAAATTTTTATACAGTTTCAAGGGCGACGACCCTCCACCATCATCCAGCCACAACCAACTGAAATAAAAGAAATAAATACTCACCAATCTGTAATTTCATGCGCACGTATCCTTGAAAAACCGCTTACGCACCTTTCTGAGTATTGGAATTTACTTGATTTCTGCGTAATGAACGTGCTAGTCTTTTAACATTGTTACACAAAAATGACCCTTACCGGCTCGGAGAGCGGGGTGGTCCTACTGAACAACAGAATACGACGATTGTGAGGCTTTCCATGAAAACGGTTCTTACGGTGCTGTGCTGGTTTTGTGTTGTGGTTATGCTCAACGGCTGTGACAACGGGGATGACGGCGGTACGGCAGGCGCCAGGGGAGACTTTCCCGATGTCAGCTTCACCGTGGATGAAAACGGTAACGTCACTTGTTGGAACGCCGACAAAAACGTTATCACCACCCGGCAGATCTGTACCTGGAACTGCGCCTACTACGAAGGCATGAGTCCACGTAAAGTAACGTTGTGGTTCGATGAAGCTCCCGTCTGTATACCGACTGGCGTAGTAACGGTGGACCCGGATACCGGGGAAGAAACAATCGAGCAGGAATGCAATATTGAAACGGCCCTGGTCAAGGTAGATTACGCCCCGTGCATGCTGTAGCGATATAGAATTTCTCTGATCAGAAAGGGCCGCTGAAGATTAACTTCTTCAGCGGCCCTTTTTATTTAATCGTCTGTAATCGTAAATTCGTTCGATACAATCAGCTCATCGTTCAGATACGTTTCAACCACCCATTCGCCGAAATTCTCTTCGTGAAAATCCTGGTTTGTCAACATCGATGAAACCGGCCCTTTCTTGCTCAACTTGAGCCAGAAGAAAATTCCGTGTTTACGATCATGCTCGGCTGTAAACTGGTGTTTGTCTGAGCGGATCACTCCCCGCTGTTTATGGGTCCAGTTGGCGTGCATCGTATACTCGCCCGACTCCAGACCGGTGCATTCGACGATAAGATAAATTTTTTCGTACGGCGAGAAATCGGTTGTCCGCTCCTTGAAAGACGGGTTGTTGTAGAGCGATCCTGAACAGACGAACGCCTGAACTGGAACGGTGCAGAGCGACACGAGCATAAATCCTGCGATAATTGCCAGACGGTATAATACGTGGTTCAGCATTCCTTCCAGACCGGTTTACGTTTTTCGAAAAAAGCCCTTACCCCTTCTTTAGCGTCGTCGCTCGAGCACAGCCGGGCAAAGGCCTCGTTCATCATCTCGAACTGCCTGAAATAGTCCATATCTTCAGACACATAGAAGCCTTTCTTGGCTATCTGTACGGCGATCGGGCTTTTACGGGCCAGGTCGGCCGCCCAGTCCATCGTCTTTTCTTCGAGATCTTCTTTGGGCACGACTTTGTTGATCAGCCCCAATGACAGCGCTTCATCGGCCTTGATCAGGTCCCCGTAGAGCAGCAATTCCAGCGCCTTTTTCCGGCCGACGCAGCGCGCCACCGGAATAATCGGACCGACGCAGTTGAGTCCCACATTGATCGCAGTCAGGCCCATTTTCGTGTTATCGGCGGCCACCGCCAGGTCGCATGCGGCCACCAGTCCCATCCCGTTGGCCGCGGCCACGCCCTGAACCTGGGCAATTACCGGTTTCTTCATCATCGCGACAGTGATCAGCGGCTTCTCCATGTGCTCGATCCAGGCACGGTACTCGAGCGTCGTCTTGCCCTCCAGTTCATTGACGTCGATACCGGCGCAGAAAGCCCTGCCGGCCCCTTTCACGACGATCACCCTGACCTCCGGATCAGCGTCCATATCCACGAGTGCCCGGGCAAGTTCTCCTGCCATCGCGGTGTTGAACGTATTGAGATTGTCGGGACGGTTCAGCGTTATCGAACCAACGAAATTTTCGCCTCGGTCACAAATCAGGTGCTCGGCCATGGTGCCCTCCATGAACTGCAGGTTTTACCGCTATTGGGGAATCACGCGTGATCAGCCTGTCAACTGAGCCATCCTGAAGACCGGGTAACAGCCCCGTCGGAATCAATGATGAAGCACTCGTTGCCAGGCCTCGTTTCAATTAAACCACGTCCTTCATCGGGTGCAAGTACAAAAAGCGCCGTGGCCAGCGCGTCGGCATCCATCACGGTCGGGGCCGTAACCGTCACGCTCGAGGAGTGATTCGGCGATCTGCCGGTGCGCGGGTCGATGATATGGTGAAACATCTTTTCGGTGTCATAGAAAATTTCATAATTGCCCGAGGTCGCAATGGCTCCGTCGGCCATCTCGATGATATCGGGAAATTCCCGTTTCTTTTCGGGGTCCTGAATCGCAATCGTCCACCGTTTTCCACCGGCGGCGGCGCCGGATGTACGAATGTCCCCGCCGGCATTGATCAGGTGGTCGACAATTCCGTTTTTCGTCATGAGCCGGGATGCACGATCGACGATGTATCCTTTGGCAATACCGTCCAGCGTAATTCCCATATCGGTCCGTCTGAACCAAATTCGACTCTCGTCAAGCCCGATATCGGCGCCGCCGATCCTGTGCAGCACCCGTTCGATATCCCCGTCACCTGGTTTGCTGCCGGATGCGAAACTGCGCTGGTACAAATCCATCAGCGGCTTTACCGAAATATCGAAAACCCCTCCGGTATGCTGATAAAAATACCGGGCCCGCGCAACAACTTCATGCACTTCGACGGGAATATCAGAGAGCGTACCGGTCCGGTTCAGCTCGGAAACCGGTGAATCCGGATCGTGCCGAGACAGCAGGAAAGCCAGTCGTTCGATCTCCTCGAAGGCCAGTTCAATCGCCTCTTCCGCCTCATCTTTTGACGGGTGGATGACGGTGATCGCAACAAAGGTGCCCATCGTCAGGCGCGTGCGGGATAGTTTGTGCTTCCTGCGGTTGAACCACAGTGCTTCTGCGTGTTCCTGGTGAGGTATAAATGGCGACAGGGCTGCTATACCGAGCAGCCCTGTCAATTTGAGCAGGGTACGGCGTCTGTCGTCAACAACGCGATGCATCTGCGGCCTGCATTTCCGCTTTCTGTCAACCGGGGAAAAATCAACCGGCCATCTTCAGGCCGTCTTCGGCTGACGTGGCGACAACTTCGCGTCCCTGATAATGCCTGAAGATATCCTGCGGGCATTTCGTTACACATGCTTCTTCGCATGACGGACCGTAATCGATGCAGGCCTTGTGATCGATCTCGATAATACCGTCTTCCATCGTAACCGCGTCGGCGGGGCATGCCTTGATGCACATTTTACAGCTGATGCACCCGACTTTGCAGATACTTTTCACCTTCTTGGCCGGATCCTTCGTCGAACAGGGAACCCAGACCCGGGCCTTCAGGGACTGGAGCTCGATGATGTTCTTCGGGCACGTCTTCACGCAGACGCCGCAGCTGACGCATTTGTCCGGATCAATCACCGGAAAGTCGTCTACCATCGTGATCGCCCCGAACTGACAGGCCTCGGCGCATTCACCAAGGCCGACGCAGGCATACGAGCAGGCGGTGGGTCCGCCGAAGGCGAGATTGGCGGCGGTGCAGCTCGTGAAGCCGATATAGTCATACTTGCGGCTTACGTTGCCTTCGATACGCGAGCACCTGACTACCGCGACGGTATCTTCCATCGCCGCCATCTTCTTGCCGGTGAGCGTCGCCACTTTTTCCGCAACCGCTTCTTTGCCGGGGAAACAGAGGTTCGGCGGCACATCCGGTTCGGTCACCACCGCGATCGCATACCCTTCACAACCGGGATAGCCGCAGCCGCCGCAGTTGGCCAGCGGCAGCGACTCGAGCACTTCCTCGATCAACGGATTCGATTCCACTGCAAATTTATGTGCGGCGAGGGCCAGGCCGATGCCGAAAAACAGGCCGATGCACCCGAGAAAGACAAGGCCGCCAATGGCGAGTTTGATCAATTCAAAATCCATAGTTTCTCACAACTCCCGTTTAAAAACTTCGATTAAAACAGCTGCAGTCCGGAAAACCCCAGAAACGCCATTGCAAACTGTCCGGCAACCACAAACGCGATCGGCAGCCCCTTGAAAGATTCCGGTATCCTCGCCAGATCGATACGCTCCCTGACGGAACTCATCAGGTACAGCGCGAGCAGAAAACCGAAGCCGGCCCCGAGGCTGAGCATGAGTGTTTCGAAATAGTTGTATTCATTGCTGGCCATCAGCAGCGGCACTGCGATGATGATGCAGTTGGCGATAACGAGAACCAGGAAGACGCCGAACGACTTGAACAAAATCGGGTTTACTTTACGCAGGATCGTATCCACCGCCTGGATCGTCAGCGACGTCAGGCCGATAAAGACCACGATCTGCAGATAGTCGAGGTGGAAGGGTTTGAGCACATATTGATACAGGACCCAGGCCATCGACACGGCCACGACGATAACGATGGTGAACACGACGCCCATGCCGGTGGCGGTGTCTTTGCGCTTCGACGTGCCGAAAAATACGCAGAGTCCCAGATATTTCGTGAATACGAAGTTGTTGATCAGCAGCGCCGCAATCAAAATCGAGGCCAGATAGCCCAGATATGGTTTGCTGACCGAAAACGAAGCCTGTTCCACCCCGCCGATACCGATGGTATTGACGATATGGGTGTTATGGCTGTTGAGCGGATCGGCAAACGTCAGGACCGCCTCCCTGCCGCTGTCGGCGACCGCAATCGACTCGATTTCCAGACGAATATCGGGGTCCAGCTCCTCGAAGACGATATAGCGTCCGGGATCGGCGGCCTCGGCCTTATCGACCGCCTTACTGAAGTGGACGATAATCTCGTTGGCGGCGCCGAATTCGGTTCCCGTCACCAGATCAGCCGCCTGGGCCACGCCGGCGAACCCGACCAGGTTGACCAGGAAGAACAGCAGTGTGTATGTAATCCGGTTCATCAGTTACCCCCTTTTGCGAGCCTTGTAAAATTCTTCGATCCAGTTGAAAAATCCCATCATCAAACCGACCACGAAGAAACCGGCACTCGGCAGGATGAAGAACAGCAGCGGTTTGAAGCCGAGCACGTCGTAGCCGAGAAGCGCCCCGGAACCGAGCAGTTCACGGACCGCACCGAGCACGACCATACCGATCAGGAATCCAAGTCCCATGCCCAGGCCGTCCCAGAAAGACGCCGGCACCGATTCCTTGCAGGCAAACATCTCGAGCCGCATCGTAATAATCGCGAACGCCACGATGATTTTTACGAAGATACCCATCTTGATGTATGCGGCCGGAAAATAGGCGGCCAGGGAGAGGTCGATAACCGTAACCCAGGTCGCGATCGTCAACGTATAGGTCGGGATGCGGATTCGCGGATGGATGAAATCTTTCAATGCGGAAATCGTCACACTGGAAAGCACCTGAACCATCAGAACGGCAATGCCGAGCATGATGCCGTTCATGACCGTGGTGGAAATACCAACCGCCGGACACATCGAAAGCGCCAGTTTGAAAATCGGGTTCTCCTTCAAGATCCCGTCGGCAACAAGTTGCCCATGTGTTTTTTCGGTAGCCACGCTGAATCCCTCTTGAATTAGAAAGGTACGCCGATATGCTGTTCCTCGATTACCTGGTCGAGAACATCGAAGCGATACGCAAATTTCCTGGTCATCGCCTTAATACCGGAACTGACCGCATCCGATGAAATGGTTGCGCCGGTCAGTGCGTAAATATCATTATCCTTGTACTGCTTCATCATGTCCGCCGCCGCGGCTTCGTCAATCTTGCCCTCAAGGGCGTCGACGTATTCGACCGGCATCGGTTCCTTGACCACTTCGATTGCCTTGATCTTTTCAAACGGCTTGAACATGAACTGCTTTTTGAAGTAATTCTGTTCAATTTCCGCACCGAGTCCCGGATCTTCTTCATGCTCCATGATCTCCAGACCGATTACCGAATAGTCGGGAGCGAGTGCAAGCATGATGGCGATATTGGTTTTATACCCGGGAAACTTACCGTGCAGCAGGTATGCGGTGCGTTCGCCGTGATCGGTCACGACTACGGTCTGCTCGACGAAACGAATCGTTTTGTCCGTTCCCAGCGCGGCCTGGACCGCCGCATCGCGATCGCCCTGCTCCCGCACCTTGTCATGGCTCAGTGCAACATCGGTCTTGTCGACAAACGCCGCGTCCAGGTCGATCCTGATAAAAGAAAATCCGCCATCTTCCCCATGCCCCCCGAGCGGCACCAGGTAACCGATCGTCTGCTGACCGTTTTCGGAAACCAGGTAGCGGAACACCTCGTACATGCCCATCGATTCGGGAATCGGGTTCTCTTTGGAAAAGCCCAGCAGCGAGTAAACGACCCGCTCTTCCCGGGCAAATTCATTCGCCTTTTTGGCCTTGTTGGTAAGAACAAACGTCGTGCCCATGACCAGTCCCGCCAGCAGACATGAAACGGTCAGGCGGAATATGATGGTGATGATCATTTTCATTTGTCACCTCCCGCCGGCCCTGCGAACCGCTTCGGCTTGAACCAGCTATCCAGCACGGTACTGAGCGGGTTCATCAGCAAAATCGCATAACAGACCCCCTCCGGATAGCCGCCCTTGAGCCTGATCAGCATGGTCAGGGCGCCGATACCGGCCCCGTAGACAAGCTGGGCGCTTTTCGTACTGGGAGAAGTCACGTAGTCGGTGGCCATGTAAATCGCACCGAGCAGCGCGCCGCCGGTCACCAGGTGCAGGATCGGGTCTCCGGTGAAGAGCGTCTCCCCGCCGAATAACCAGGCCAGTACGGCCATCGTGGCCAGCATCGAAACCGGGATATGCCACGTGATGTAGCGCTTATACATCAGAAACAGGCCGCCGAGCACGAGCAGCAGTCCCGACGTCTCGCCGATGCAGCCCGGTTTCCAGCCGAGGAAGAAGGACGCGTAAACTTCCATCCCGCTGCCGTATGTGTCGCGAAAACCCACCATCCCCTGCTCCTTTATGACCGCCAGCGGAGTGGCGGTGGAAATGGCATCGACCGCGCCGGTCATGTAGGTAAAAAGCGCCCCGTCGGTCATCGGCGGCAGCCAGGCCGACGTCATTGCGACCGGAAAGGTGGCGAGCAGGAACGCCCGTCCGAGCAGTGCCGGGTTGAAAATATTGTAGCCGATCCCGCCCATCAGGTGCTTGCCGATATAGATCGCCATAACCGCTCCGAGCACCGGCGTCATATAGCCGACCCCGGGGGGAACAACAAACGCCAGCAGCATACCGGTCAGGGCGGCGCTGCCGTTCCTGACCGTTATCGGTTTACCCAGCAGCTTCTGGCTGATCGCTTCGACCGCCATACAGCTGAGCACCGATGCCGCGGTAATAAACAGCACCTGGATACCGAAAACAAAGATCGACAACACAAGCGGCGGCACCAGACAGGCCACCACGGTCCACATAATTTTGTCAACCGACTCATTGCTGCGTACATGCGGAGATACTGAGACATTCCACATGGGGGCGACGGTCGGCGCCTGGTTCTCAGTTACTTTCGGTTCGATGACGATACTCCTTCCTGCCTTGGTTAATCTCTGCCGGCCTCACGAGCGCTTCGCTTTCATCTTGGCCAGGCGGATGAGCTGTACAAGCGGCCGCTTGGCCGGACAGACGTAGGCACAGCTTCCGCACTCAAAACAATCAAATACGCCGAACTGGGCGGTATCTTCAGCCCGGTTCGCCTCTACATAAACACCGATTTCCTTCGGCTCCAGCCCCATCGGACAGGCCTCCAGGCACCAGCCGCAGCGGATGCAGTTGGACATTTCCCGCGTATCGATCTCATCCTCGGTCAAAAACAGAATCGAAGAGGTGGTCTTGGTTACCGGGATATCCAGGGTGGACACCGCAAATCCCATCATCGGCCCGCCCAGAACGATGCGGGCCAGATCAGGCGTGCAGCCGCCGCAGTATTCGACGATATCGCTTACCTTCGTGCCGATTTTTACGAGCAGGTTGGCCGGCTTGTTGATACCGCGTCCGGAAACGGTGATGACTTTTTCGATCAGCGGTTTGCCAAGTGCGACCGCTTCATACACGGCCTTGGTGGTCGACACGTTGTGCACGACCACGCCGACGGCGGACGGCAGCGCCAGGGACGGCACCTTCCTGCCGGTAATGGCCTGGATGAGCTGCTTCTCAGAGCCCTGCGGGTATTTCACCTCGAGCGTCTCCACCCTGATATCGTATGCGGGCTCGGTCGCGGCCGCAACGGCTGCGTTCATCGTGCTGATCGCATCGGGCTTGTTGCTCTCGATACCGATCGCACAGGTCTTGATACCGAGGATTTTCAACAGGATCTTGGCACCTTCCACGATTGCTTCAGCCTGCTCCAGCATCGTCCGGTGATCCGCGGTGATATACGGCTCACATTCCGCCCCGTTGAGCAGCAGCGTATCCACCGGGTTGTCGGCCGGGGGCTTGAGCTTGACGTGGGTGGGAAAACCGGCGCCGCCGATACCGATGATGCCGGCATCATGGACTTTGCCGAGCAGTGCTTCGGCCGACTCATTCCGCCAGTCACCATTCGCTTCCCAGGTGAGCGGGGCGGCTTCCGGATCGGTTTTGATCGTGATCGACGGCGTGCTCACGCGCATCGGGTGAGCGGAACTGGCGATGGCCTTGACCGAACCGGCTGCCGGAGCGTGCAGCGGTACCCCCAGGCCTTTTTTTACGTCCCCGATCACTGCCCCCTCGGTGATTTCTTCACGACGCTTCACGGTCGGCGTGCACGGAGCGCCGATATGCATACCGAGCACGAGCTCGAGCTCATCCGGCAACGGCATTACCTCAACCGCCAGTTTTTCGGTCAGACCCTTTGCTTCAGGCGGATGCACACCGCCTTTCGGAAATGTTAGATTTGCTGACATATTATCCCGTTTCAGACAAAAATTAGTGGGTGGTATCTGTTTCAGGCAATACCTGAGTAATGTTTCATAAACTGAATTCGCTCGAAGGCGGATTGATCATCTTCGAATTTGTAGGCCAGGCGCCCTCGGAATTCGTCAACCGCCCTGAACCCCTTCTCCTCCATCCAGCTCTCGAGGCCGCTCAAAAGCGTTCCGACCTGGTCGGCGCCGTTCTCATACAGGGTCGAGACCACCTGTACCGCTGTGGCCCCGGCAAGCAGCATCTTCACCACACCTGCGGCATCGTGAACACCGGTTGACGCGGCAAAATCGCTTTCGATCATGCCGGAAAGCAGGGCAATCCAGCGCAGCGGCAGCGCGATATCCTGCGGTTGGCTGAAGATGCCGGCTGAACTGAGTTCCATCGTCTTGATATTGATATCGGGCTGATAATAACGGTTGAACAGCACAAAACCACCGACCTTGCCGGTCCAGTGAAGCCGCGATGTCAGGTTGGCCAGAGAAGACGAATAACTGCTCATTTTGAGTGCGATCGGAACCGAGACAACGGAACTGACCTTATTGAGCACGTCGAAGTAGATCTGCTCGTACGCGCCGCATTCCTTCTTCTGATCGCTGGGCAGCAGGGAGATGTTGATCTCCAGCGCATCGGCACCGGCCTTTTCGAATTTACCGGCAAAACTTGTCCATTCATCGGCCGTCACGCAGTTGAGGCTGGCAATAACCGGAATCTCGATTTTTTTCTTCACGTCGGCGATCATGTCCAGATATTCAGTGACCGCCGTCTCCCTCGTGTACTGACGAACATAGTCGTATGCATCGGGATAGTCCGTCTGGTATTCGTCAAGATTCTGCTGCAGTTCGGCTTCGATCTGTTCTTCGAACAGTGACTTCAGGACAACCGCGCCGACTCCGGCTTCCGCCAGTTCTTCGATTTTCGCGACAGCCCCGGTCAAGCCGCAGCTTCCGACGACAAGCGGATTCTTTAATTTCAGGCCCAGATACGTGCTTGTCAGATCTTTCATAGTTCCCTCAAAAACAGATTAAAAAGCGCAGGCTCGAATGCTTCTTTCGGGTATATGCGGGAGAGCACAAACCGCTCTGTTATTTGTGCATTTCCCCAAAACTTAGGTAAGCTCAGTAACAAATCGTACGGGAAAAATCAAGCCGGTTTTCTAAGGAACGCCCTTGCCTGCCACACAAATAATCCGCAAAAGCAGAAACTTGTCAGGAATCCTGCTGTCCCGATTGCTCACGGCCAGAACGAATACTGTTCTGATATTATAATTTTCCATTGCGATCATCGGCGCTACTGCTAAAATCCGCTCTTCCGGTTAACCCTTTTTACCCTGCCGCCGACCATGACACGCAAAAATACCGCCAGCACCCCTAAGGATATCGCTTACATATTAATCGGCGCCATTTTTATCAGTTTTTCAGCAAACTGGGTAACATGGTCGCAGGTGGACCCGATCATATCGGCCTTCTACCGGGTCTTTTTCGGTCTAATTTTCCTGGGCATCGCCTGTGTCGCCGGAAAAGAAATACGGCCGCTCGGTCTGCCGGCATGGGGCTATTGCATTCTCTGCGGGCTCTGTTTCGCCGCCAACCTGTATTGCTGGCATGTTTCCATCCGCTACGTGGGACCGGGCCTTGCGACAATTCTCGGGAACTTTCAAGTTTTTGTCCTCACCATCATATCGATACTGTTTTTCGGACAGCCTGCCCGCAGCCTGTTCTTTTTTTCCCTGCCGCTCGCCTTCTGCGGATTATTTCTGATAATCGGTATCGACTGGGACAGCCTTCCCGCCCACTACCGGATCGGCGTGTTCTTCGGACTGCTCACCGCAGTCTTTTACTCCTGCTTCATCCTGGCATTAAGAAAGATCCAGCAGCTCCAGGAGGAATTGAGTTTTATCTATGTGCTGCTGCTCATCTCCGCCGTTACCAGTGCGGTCCTGGGTCCATTGATCTTTATTTCCGGAAAGTCTTTTGCGATTCCGTCGCTGCAGTCGCTGGTTTCCCTGGCCGGATTAGGGCTGTTCAGCCAGGCTGTTGGCTGGGGGTTTATCGCGGGCAGCCTGCCCAAAGTCATGCCGTCGATCGCCGGGCTTATCCTGCTGCTGCAGCCGTCCCTGGCGTTTCTGTGGGATGTACTGCTGTTTGATAGGCCAACATCGGGTACGCAGTGGTTCGGCGTTGGGGTTGTTATTTTCGCGATTTACCTGGGAATCTGGTCGTCTAAAGATTAGAGAATTATCCCGATCATTGCGGATATATGCTTCATCATACCCTGGGAGAGGTGAAGCAGCGAACGTATTCGCCGGCGGTGACGGTATGTTCCGGACTGCATCGCGGAGGCGAAAAGACCGGAGAGAAGCAGTCCGGAACATACCGCCACCGCCTTCCCCGGAAACTCCTTTACAGCAAAATTGCCCTGAATATGGAAAATTGAGATCGAGGCACTATAGTTGAGCGCAAGGAGTCATTTTTATCAACGGAGAATAAATTTATGAAGGTCGCACACTACGAAACACTGGAATCACAGGAATACAACGGGGATAACGTTCAGGGAGTAACCGGGAGAATCGCGATCGGCAAGGCCGACGGCGCCCCGAATTTCTGCATGAGGATATTCACGGTTAACCCGGGGGGGTTCACTCCCCGGCACACCCATGACTGGGAACACGAAGTCCTGGTCCACTCCGGATCGGGCCAGGTGCTCCAAGCCGGAGCGTGGACGGATGTTGCCGCCGGTTCAATAGTCTTCATCCCGGGAAATGAGGAACACCAGTTCCGCAACAATGGAGATCAGGACCTGGTGTTTGCCTGTCTTATCCCAAAAGGGATCCCCGAACTGTAAGCCCATGAAAAATTGTTCTATTTGCCGAGCAGCCCGTCGCGGAGCTTTTCGGTTACCGGCTTTTTACCGAGCCAGATAGACAGCAGCAGGTCGTTGAAATCTTTGCCGGGAATGGTTCCTTTCTGCTGTCCGGCGACCGTAACCACGGTTCCCGTTCCCGGTATGTAATCGAGGACGATTCGATCGTCTTTCTTTACCGTCTCGAATAGCGAGTTGAAGCGCTCGATCTCGGGTTTGAGCGCTTCAAGCTGCTCGGCGCTGCCGTTGCCGTCGAATCCTTCATTCCATGCATCGACCAGCTTGTCCTTATCGACTTCCTTGTAGAGGAAATGCATGATCAGCTGCTTCGCTCCGGCATCGCTGATAACCGCGGCCGCATCACTGCTCTTGTTTTCAAGGTAGAGCATCGCCACGTACACCTTGACGACGAATTTGGAACGAATCCCGGCGCCGTTGAACTGCAGTTGAGTCCCGCCCTCCTGGGTAATTGAATCAACCAGCTGGACTCCCGCCATTTCAGCGGTAAAAGCCGTCCCCGACATCCCCACCATCAACGCAACCGCACATATCAGTACTCTCATCACGCGCTCCCTCATTTCTGGTTTTAATTCTGGCTCCTGACTTCCGGCTTCTCTTATGTCGAAAACAGAAAAAAACAACAAAAGCAATAAAAAAAGAGCGGGGTGATCACTCTGTGATACCCCGGCGACGCTACACTGCCCCCATAAGAGTTGAGGCGACCCTGAAACATTGCCTTACTGGAGTTTTTAATTTTTGTGGAGGAAATGCGATGAAACAGATGCAGGAATTCAGTGCAGGAACCGACTTCTCCTTCAGGGTGCCGGCCGGAATCGAATCACCCGCCGTCGGCAGGATGAGCGACTGGTTAAAGCGAAAATTGGCCTATCTGGCCGAGCATCGCCGCGACCTGCTGCTCACCGCATCTGCAACGCTCTGTATAACCGGGATAACCCTGGCGGCCAGTTATCTGTTTTTCATCCAACTGGCCGCGCACGGGTGGTAAGCGAACGGACTACTCTTTCCAGTCCGGCCTGATATGGAGTTCGGTGAGCTGCCTGCGGGCAACCGGGGACGGTGCGCTGGTCAGCGGGCAGGTTGCCTTCTGGGTTTTCGGAAATGCGATGACGTTCCTGATCGAGTCGCTGCCGGTGATCAACATCAGCAGCCGGTCCAGCCCAAAAGCGATGCCGCCGTGAGGCGGGGCACCGAATTTCAATGAACGCAGCAGGAATCCGAATTTTTCCTCGGCCTCTTCTTCACTGATGGACAAGGCCTTGAGCACCCGCATCTGGAGCTCGGAATCGTGTATACGAATTGAGCCGCCGCCGATTTCATTGCCGTTCAGGACCAGGTCATACGCCCTGCTGCAGACAGCGGCGGGATCGCTTTCGAGTTTGTCGATATCGGCATCTCTAGGAGCGGTAAACGGGTGATGCAGCGCCTGATAACGCTTCTCCTTTTCGTCGTATTCGACCAGCGGAAAATCAGTCACCCACGTAAAATTGAACCGCCCCTTATCGAGCAGGTCGAGTCTTCGCGCCAGCTCGTTTCTCAATTCGCCGAGAACCTGGAACACGACAGATTTCCTGTCGGCGCCGAAGAAGAGCAGGTCGTTCGGTTCAGCACCCAGGGCTGCGGCAATCTGCGCCTGCTCGTCAGCAGAGAAAAATTTGGCGATCGGCGACTGCCAGCTGCCTTCCTCCTTGACCTTCACCCAGGCCAGGCCTTTGGCGCCGAACTGCACGGCAAAATCGGTGAGGTCGTCGAGTTCCTTGCGGGTAAACGTTGCGCACCCTTTTGCATTGATCGCCCGCACGGTGCCGCCCTGGTCGGCCGCCGACCTGAATACCTTGAAATCGCAGCCCGCGGCAATTTCGGTCAAATCGACGAGCTCGAGGCCAAACCTCGTATCCGGCCGGTCGGTGCCGAACCGGCCCATCGCTTCATCGTATGACATGCGCGCAAACGGCGGTTCCACCGCAACGCCGCAGGTTTTTTCGAACAACATCGAAATCATGCCTTCGACCACTTCGATAACCTGTTCTTCATCGACAAAAGACAGCTCCATGTCGATCTGGGTGAACTCGGGCTGCCGGTCGGCACGCAGGTCTTCGTCGCGAAAACATTTGACGATCTGATAGTAACGATCCATGCCCGAGATCATCAGCAGCTGTTTGAACAGCTGCGGGGATTGCGGCAATGCAAAGAACCTTCCCGGATTCACGCGGCTCGGCACCAGGTAGTCGCGCGCGCCTTCCGGGGTCGACTTCGTTAACATCGGCGTTTCGATATCGAGAAAACCCAGATCGTTCAGGTAGTTCCTGATGATCCGCACCGCCTGATGCCTGATGACCAGATTCGAGGTCATTTCCGGCTTTCTCAGATCGAGATAGCGATACTGCAGCCGCAGGTTGTCCGAAACATCACTCTCCTCATCCAGCGGAAACGGAGGCGTCTCGGCAGTGTTGAGTATTTTCAGCGTGTCCACCAGCACTTCTATTTCCCCGGTTGCCAGTTTGGGATTGGCCATGTCGCCGGGCCGGGCTTCTACCTTGCCGCTTACGGCAATGACCCATTCGCTGCGGAGACGATGAGCTTCGTCATGAATATCCGGATTGATTTCCGGGTTGAAGACAACCTGGGTCAGGCCTTCCCGGTCGCGCAGATCGATAAAGATGACCCCACCGTGGTCGCGCCGGCGCAGCACCCAGCCCATAAGCGTTACGGTATCGCCGATGTCGGTGCTGCTCAGTTCGTTATTGTTGTGCGTCCTGCGCATTGTTCCCAATGAATCCATAATATTACTCGTTTCCATCCCGGTCATTCCAATTTTCCCGGGTTGCTTGGTTGATATTCGTCTTCTCTGTTTTTCGGTATGCAGCGTCGCGCTCTTGGCAGCGATCGGTGATGGTTTGCCGGATTGATTCCAGGCTCAATTCCAGCTCTGTCTGTTCGCCTGTCGCCATGTCTCTCAGCGGTGCGCGATTCTCGGCGAGTTCCTGCTCACCAATGATCAGCACAAACCGCGAACCTGCCTTATCCGCCTGTTTCATCTGGCTCTTCAGGCTTTTCGCATCGAGGTCCATGGCCACGCGGATACCATCCCTGCGCAAACCGTGCATCAGCGTGAAAGCAACGTCCGCCGCATCGTCGCCGAGCCCGGCGATGAACACATCGAGCCCGCTTCCGTCGCCGACGGCTTTTTCCGTTGCTTTCAGCAGCAGTACCAGCCGCTCAATTCCCATCGCAAAACCGATGCCGGGGATTGCCGGCCCACCCAGCATTTCGATGAGGCCGTCGTAGCGCCCGCCGGCACAGACTGCGGCCTGGGCGCCAAGGCGGTCGGTAAGAAACTCGAATGTCGTGCGGACATAATAATCGAGGCCCCGCACCATGAATTTATTCACCGTGTATGAAACATCGAGCCGCTCGAGATTTGCCCTGACCCCGGCAAAATGTTCGGCGCACTCGGAACACAGATGTTCAATCACTGACGGTGCGTCAACCACCTGCTCCCGGCAGCCGGGCTTCTTGCAGTCCAGTACCCGCAACGGGTTGGTTACACTGCGGCGCTTGCAGTCACTGCAGAGATATCCGCTGCGTTCGGCGATAAAATCGAGGAGCTGCTGCCGGTACGCCGGCCGGCATTTCGGGCAGCCGAGCGAATTGATTTCGAGACTGGTCTGCACACCAAGCTCGGCAAAGAGCATGGACCCGAGGCTCATCAGTTCCGCATCGAGCCGCGGTGACGTCGACCCCAGCACTTCGACATCGAGCTGATGAAACTGGCGAAGCCGCCCTTTCTGCGGCCGCTCGTGCCTGAACATCGGTCCCACCGTGAAAAGCCGCTGCACCGGTTTGGCTGCGTGCATGCTGTGTTCTATGTAGGAGCGCATCAGCGAAGCGGTCGCTTCCGGCCGCATGGTCACCTGCTTGTCGACAAAGGTATACATCTCTTTTTCGACAATATCGGTGTCCGCACCGATAGAGCGGGCGAACAGCTCGGTCTTTTCGAGAATCGGCAGACGAATTTCGGCAAAATGGAAGCGCTCGAGCACATCACGGGCAATTTCCTCCACCTGCCGCCACACGGCTACGTCTTCCGGAAGTATATCTTTAAAGCCGTTCAGGGCTTTGATTTTCAAAAGGGTTCCTCCAATTCTGGATTAAAAAACAGTGAAGTTAACTCCATATCCCTGCGTTTGTCAAGCAGACCCGGACCGACACCGCTTCAATTCCTGCCTTTTCGGAACAGATCTATCTCCATGTTATAAGGATATTTTTAATTAGTGCTTAGGATATATTCCAGAATTGTTGAACGGCGGCAGTGCCCCCACCGCCGCGAGACACGCCGCTTGACAAATAAAGACAAGACAGGCATTATCGTTGCCTAGCGAGCCTCATTTTAAAAAGGAGTACCTAATTCATGAAATTACCGTCTCTCAAAATCGGTGACTTGACTGCCCGCATCCCCCTGCTTCAGGGCGGAATGTCGATCAAGGTTTCAACGTCGGCGCTGGCGGTACCGGTAGCCGACTGCGGCGGCATCGGTATCATCGGCGGGTCCGGCGTACCGGCCGACGAGGTCAGGGAAGACATAAAGAAGGCCAAAGAATCGACGGACGGCATCATCGGCGTCAATATCATGTTTGCAACAAAAAATTTCTACGAACTGGTCATGGCCTCGATCGAGGCCGGAGTCGACCTGATCGTAACCGGGGCTGGATTTTCCCGTGACATCTTCAAGATCGGTAAAAAATACAATACGCCGATCGCCATGATCGTGTCGTCCCCCAAGCTTGCCAGACTGGCGGAACGACTCGGTGCCTCGGCCGTTATCGTCGAAGCCAAGGAGGCGGGAGGCCACCTCGGCACCGACATTGACCTGAGAACCCTGTTTCCCACGGTCAGGGAAGTCGTCAAGAAAATCCCGCTGATCGCCGCCGGCGGCATCACTAACGGCTATGAAATGGCAGAAATGATGGACAAATACGGCGCCGACGGCATCCAGGTCGCATCCCGCTTTGTTCTCAGCGAGGAGTGCGACGTGGCGGACGAATTCAAACAGGCTTACCTCAACGCTGAAAAAGACGATATCGTTATCACCTCATCGCCGGTCGGGTTGCCGGGACGGGCGATCGCAACGCCGTTTGTAAAAGCCATCGCCCAGCGTGTTGACATGACTGCCAAAAAGTGCAAGCATATGTGCCTGCGAAACTGCGACCACCATTACTGCATCAACGATCGCCTGCTTGCGGCAAAAGCGGGTGACTACGAGAACGGACTCTTCTTCTCCGGGGAAAATACGTACAAGATGAAATCCATTCTGCCGGTTGCCGAAATTTTCAGACAGTTCGTCAGTCAGGCGGAGTCCGTCTACAGGGAAAAACGGGGTTTTGCACCTCCCACCGCATGAAGCTCAATCTCTAAACCCGTTTTACGACTGCAGACAGCCCGGATCGATGTCCGCTGAACCCACGATCATTCAACCGTCAGATCATCCGATACGGCCGGATCTCATCGATGACGAGGCCCTGTTCGTGATGCGTAAGCTGAACCAGGCCGGTTTTTCCAGCTACCTGGTCGGCGGCGGTGTCCGTGATCTGTACCTCGGCAAAACGCCGAAGGACTTCGATATCAGCACCGACGCCCGGCCCGGACAGGTCAGACGGCTCTTTTCAAACAGCCGGACCATCGGCCGGCGTTTCAGGCTCGTTCAGGTTTTTTTCAAGAATCGGAAAACCATCGAAGTCTCGACCCTGCGCTCACTCAGCGAATACGATCTCGATGGTCCTGAGGCAATTCTCGCCCCGAACAATACCTTCGGTACGCTCGACGAGGACGCGCAGCGCCGCGACCTGACCATCAACGCGCTGTTCTACGAGATCGAAAACCACACGATCATCGACCATGTCGGCGGCGTCGACGACCTCGACCGCGGCATGATCCGCTTAATCGGCGTGCCGGCAAAGCGGATCACTCACGATCCGGTCCGCATGCTGCGGGCGATCCGCCACAGCGTGCGCAATAATTTCACCGTGGAAGCGGCAAGCTGGTCGGCCATTTGCGAACACCGCCATCTGCTGTCGCTCTGCCCGCCTTCGCGTCTCCGGGACGAACTGCTCAAGGACGTCTACAGCGGCGTTTCAGCCCAATGGTTCGACATGAGCGTCGAAGCAGAGCTGTTCACCTCCCTCTTTCCGGTTTACGAAGGGCAAATGTCCGCCCCCATGCCTGGAAATATGAGCTGCCGTGATCTGCTGCAGCGATCGTTTGCGGCAATCGACCGCTTGAACCTGCTGGCCGTTGCCTCCGGCTCGCACCGCCAGCCGGACTATTTCCACCTGGCCTTCCTGCTGATCCCCTGGGCGATCGCCAATTTCAATCTTGTCGATGTAAACCTGAAGGGCCCCCAGCTCTATCAGCTGGCCAAAAACCTGCGCGAGGGAATCAACGAAACCGTCGGCATACAGCTGAATCTCAGGCGTTCCACCCGCCAGGAAATCACGACGCTGCTGGCCCATTTGCCCGTCCTGATACACAACCGGCAGCGGAAATCCTGGCCCAAATGGTTGAAGCGGAAAAGCTATTTCAACACCTGCAGACTATTGTTTTGCTATTACCGCGAAGCAGTCGACGGCATTCCGGTGCCCGATTCCAGTTTCACCGACACGCTGCCGCAGGAAGAACGGCAGGCGCCGTCGCGCAGGTCACGGAAATCCCGGAAAAAGGGCCGTCCGGCATTTTCCGGCAATCGCCGGGGCGGGGTTTTCGGCTTCAAACGCTAATGGCTGAAGTATAATTTTCCGTGCAGCCGGCACCGATCTCCCCTTGTGCAAACCTGCACATTTGCGAACTTATTGCACAATTTTGTACAATTGCCCGCGCAAGCGCATGATCTTTTTGATATTCCTAACTTTATTCACCACTTTTAAGCCTGAAATGAATTGACATTCAGATCTGCATCTTCTATGTATAGGATTGCTCTATTGGCTCAAGAGACCCGTTTTGTCGGTCAGGCAGGATGAATAGGGAGCATCCTGTTCGACCATGTCAGGCGGGTTTGATTTTAACCTTTGCAGGGTAGAGGTATATAACCGCGCTTTGCGCAAAAATGTTGTTTCAGCTTTAGGAGGTTGATATGGCAGATACGGTACACACATCTGTGGATCCGCGCTTGAACAGGCGCGGCTTCCTGAAGGGCTGCACGATGGCAGCCGCTGCTCTGGGACTCTCCGAATCGATGGTCCCGAAAATGGTGGAAGCGGCAACATCGGCCCAGCGCCCGCCGGTAATCTGGCTTCATTTCCAGGAATGTACGGGCTGTACGGAGAGTCTACTCCGCGGCGCCCATCCCGACCTGGCAAGCCTGATTCTCGACATCATTTCCCTGGACTACCACGAAACGGTCATGGCAGCCGCCGGTCATCAGGCCGAGCAGGCTCTTCATGAATCCATGGAGAAAAATGCCGGCAAGTACATTCTTGTCGTCGAGGGCGGCATTCCCACCAAGGAAGACGGCAAATTCTGCATGATTGCAGGCAAGACGGCCATGGAGAGTCTGGAAGAAGTCGCGTCCCAGGCCGCCGCCGTTATCGCCTACGGAACCTGTGCAACGTTTGGCGGTGTGCAGGCTGCCAAGCCCAATCCGACCGGAGCGGTCGGCGTCGACAAGCTCGTTGGCGACAAACCGATCATCAATATTTCGGGCTGTCCGCCGAATCCGGTCAATTTCCTCGGTACGGTCCTGCACTATCTGACCTTCCAGAGACTTCCCGCTGTCGACAGCCTCAAGCGTCCCAAATTCGCCTACGGCCGCCGTATTCACGACCACTGTGAACGCCGCGCCCATTTTGACGAAGGGCGTTTCGTGGAACAGTTCGGCGATGAGTTTCACAAACTTGGCTATTGCCTCTATAAAGTTGGCTGCAAGGGTCCCGAGACGTTTGCCAACTGCCCGGTCGCCCGCTTCAACGAGCAGGGTGTCTGGCCGGTTTCCGTCGGTCACGGCTGCATCGGCTGCACTGAGCCGAACTTCTGGGATACGATGACACCGTTCTATGACCGAATTCCGAACGTCAAGATCCCCGGCGCCGGAATCGTCGAAGATGCCGATAAACTCGGCACCAAGGTGCTCGGCGTGACTGCTGCCGCAGTCGGTATCCACGCTGCCGTCGGAGTCGGTAAACGACTGATCAAAGGCAAATCCGACGACGAAAGTTAAAGACAACCACTTTTGGAGGTTTAACAGATGGCTCAGAAAATCACCATTGATCCGATTACCAGGATCGAAGGTCACTTACGAATAGATGTGGAAGTCGACGGCGGAGCGGTTACCAACGCCTGGTCGTCGGGGCAGATGTTCAGGGGACTGGAAATCATTCTCCAGGGCCGTGACCCCCGAGACGCCTGGCATTTTGTCCAGCGTATCTGCGGGGTCTGCACCACCGTACACGCACTGGCATCGGTGCGCGCCGTTGAAGATGCACTCGAACTGGAAATCCCGTTCAATGCCCAGCTGATCAGGAACCTGGTCCAGGGTATTCACTGCCTGCACGATCATATCGTGCATTTCTATGCGTTATCGGCGCTTGACTGGGTAGACGTCGTGTCCGCACTCGATGCGGATCCGGTCAAGACCCAGGCCCTGGCCGACTCGCTGTCCAACTGGCCGGGCAACAGCGCGAAGCGTTTTGCCGCGGTCAAGGCCAAGGTAAAGGCACTGGTTGAAAGCGGACAGCTCGGCCCGTTTGCCAACGCCTACTGGGGCCATGCGGCCATGAAACTGCCGCCCGAGGCGAACCTGATGGCGGTTTCCCATTACCTGGAAGCACTCGACTACCAGCGCAAGGCAACCCAGGCGCTCGGTATTATCGGCGGCAAGAACCCGCATGTCCAGAACCTGTCCGTCGGCGGCGTAACCACCGCTATCAACCCGGACAACGAAGCGACCCTGAACATGGAACGGTTGTTCCGGATCAAAGACCTGATCACTGAAGTTCGGGACTTCGTCAACAATGTCTACCTCGTTGACCTGGCCGCTGTCGGCGCCCTGTATGCCGACTGGCTGCCCTACGGGCCCGGGGTTACGAACTACCTGGCCACCCCCGACATGCCGCTTGACGCTGCCGCCACCAAATTCGACCTGCCCGGCGGGACCATCATGGGCGGCGACCTGGCCAGCGTCAAGGAATTCAAGAACCTCAGCGATCCGTACTTCAAGGACAACGTGCAGGAATCAATCGCGCGCGGCTGGTACGACGGCGACTGGCAGAAACACCCGTGGGAAGAAGAAACCGCACCGAAAGTCGGCGATTTCGACGAAAACGGACGCTACAGCTGGCTCAAGGCCCCGCGTTTCGAAGGCAAGCCGATGCAGGTCGGTCCGCTTTCGCAGATGCTCGTCGGTTATGCAACCGGTCATGAAGGCATCGTCAAAGGCGTCAACGGCGCTCTCGACCTGGTCAGCACCATTGCCGGCACCAAGGTCGGGCCGGAGGCCCTCTTCGGTACGCTCGGCCGTCATGCCGCCCGTGCCGTCCGCTGCTCCCTGATGGCGGACCTCACCCTGAAGCATTGGGAACTGCTGGTCGACAACATCGGCAGCGGCGACCTCGAGATCTTCAATCCGCCGACCTTCCCGAAAGGCGAGCAGAAAGGCGTCGGTGTCCATGAAGCACCGCGCGGTATTCTGTCTCACTGGATCGTTATCCAGGACGGCAAGATCAAGAACTACCAGTGTGTCGTACCGTCAACCTGGAACGCCGGTCCCCGTGACTCCCAGGATCAGCTCGGTCCGTATGAAGCGTCGCTGATCGGCAACCCGATCGCCGATCCGGAGCGTCCGCTGGAAGTACTGCGCACCGTGCACTCTTTCGATCCGTGTATTGCCTGCGCCGTACACATGCTGGATCCGGAAGGCCGTGAAGTCATGAATGTCAAAGCGTTGTAGAATGCTTTCGGCAAACCCGACAGGAGGTAGTTATGGCATATGAAAAGAAAAAATGCTGGAGTATCCTGCTGCGGCTCTACCACTGGTCGTTCGCGTTCTCGATCGTAGCACTGTGCATCACGGGCTTTTACATCAACAGCCCGTGGACCAATACGCTGCAGGAGGGAAGCGCGTCATGGCCAATGGCCAATATGCGATTCGTGCATTTTGTCGCCGGCTATGTATTTACCGCTGCGGTACTGACCAGGATTTTCCTCTATCTGTTCGGCAACAAGCAGGAACGGATTCTGGAACACCTGCCGGTTACTCCCCGCAATATCAAGAACCTGTTTACGACGTTGTTAAACTACAGTTACATTTCGGACCGGCATGACCCGGATAGATTGGGACACAATATCCTGGCCGCGATGACGTATGTAATAACCATTATCGCCGCCCTCTTTCAGCTGGTCAGCGGTTTCTATCTGCTCTTTCCTGAAGTGGCAGTCTGGGAGCAATACGGAGTGACGATCTTCCAGAGCCAGCAGATGGCCCGCTATATTCATCACCTGCTGATGTGGTGGTTCATGATTTTCGCATTTATTCACATCTACCTGTGCGTGTGGAACGATGTGAAGAATCCGGAAGGATTGATTTCTTCCATATTTACCGGTGTCAAATTCACTCACAAGGCGTAAATCTGTAGAAAACGGGGTCGAAATTCTCGTCCGGGGCACCGTCCAGGGCGTGGGGTTTCGGCCCTTCGTTTTTAAACTCGCCTCCCGTTTCGCGGTTTCCGGCTCCGTTACCAACACCAGCGACGGCGTCGTCATCCACGCCGCCGGTCCCCGCACAGCTGCATTCATCGAGGCACTGGGCACCGAGGCGCCGCCGCTCGCCCGAATCGAAGAACTCTCGTGGGAACTGCTGAGCGAACCGCTCCGGAAAAACGCTTTCACCATCATCGAAAGCAAAACCACTGATTCCGCCCGGGCCAATATCCCGCCCGATATTTCTCTCTGCCGGGACTGCTACGCCGAGCTGACAGACCCGCAGGACCGGCGCTATCGATACCCGTTCATCAACTGCACCAACTGCGGACCGCGTTTCTCGATCGTCGAGACGATTCCGTACGACCGCCCGCTGACCTCGATGAAATCGTTTGCGATGTGCAAACAGTGTGAAGCCGAATACCGCGATCCCCACAACCGCCGCTTTCACGCCCAGCCCAATGCGTGCCCCGCGTGTGGGCCAGCCATATCCTGGCACGACCGCAGCGGTACCGTTATCCCCTGCCCCGACGTTATTGACGAGGCAATTGCCGCGCTAAACGCCGACAGGGTCGTCGCGATCCGCGGACTGGGAGGGTTCCATCTGTGCGTTAACGCCTGCTCCGAGGAAGCGGTCGAGCTGCTGCGCACCCGGAAGAACCGGCCCGATAAGCCGCTGGCGGTCATGGTCGCGGATCTCGACCAGGCAGAGCGGTTCTGCGCGCTGACCGACCTGGCAATAAAACAGCTCGAATCCCCCGAGCATCCGATCGTCCTGGCTGAAGCCCGGCAGGGCACGCCGCTCGCAGCGAACCTTGCCCCGGGTATCGCCGATATCGGCATCATGCTTCCCTACACCCCGCTGCATCATTTGTTTTTCAGCCATGAACGGTGCCCTGCCGCACTGGTGATGACCAGCGGTAATATCAGCGGCGCCCCGATCTGCACCGCCAACGAGGATGCGCTGGCCCGGCTGGCCTCGATTGCCGATTATTTCCTGCTCCACAACCGCGACATCGTAACCCGCGTGGACGACTCGGTGGTCAAGCATTCGGCCGGAGCGATCAGGTCGTTCCGCCGGGCCCGGGGCTATGCCCCTTCGCCAATCAGGATTTCCCGGGAACTGCCTGAGTTGATTGCCTGCGGCGGCGGGCTGAAAAGTACCTTCTGCCTGGCCCGGGAGCGCTCCCTATACCCGAGTCAGCATATCGGCGACCTGTTCAACACTGCTTCATTCGAGTTTTACAGCGAGTCGATCGCCAACTTTAAAAAACTCTACGAAATCGAACCGGTCGCCGCCGCCTGCGACCTGCATCCGGATTACCTGAGTTCCCATTATGCCAGAGAGCTCGGGGTGCCGCTCTACCCGGTTCAGCATCACCACGCGCATGCCGCCGCGGTTATGGCCGAGTACGACCTGAACGGCCCGGTGCTCGCGGTCATTCTCGACGGCACCGGCTACGGTACCGATCGCACGATCTGGGGCGGGGAAATCCTGCAGGCCGACCTGCGCTCGTTCACCCGGCTGGCCAACCTGCAGCAGATTCCGCTGCCGGGAGGCGATGCCGCCGCCCAGGAACCGTGGCGCATGGCCGCATCGTTCCTCTACCGGCTGTTCGGTTCCGAAGCGCTGGACCAGAATGTGCTGCCGGCCGTTGCCAGAAGCAGGATGAAACTCATCCTCCAGATGCTGGAAAATGATTTCAACGCTCCGCTCACCTCAAGCTGCGGCAGGCTGTTCGACGCGGTCGCCGCCCTGCTTGACCTGAACACCGTGTCCACGTATGAAGGCCAGGCGGCGATGCAGCTTGAAAGCTGCGCCCGGAAAACATTGACAACGGGTTGGAAAGATATATTGATTGAACAGATTGCACAGGCCGACGGATATTTGATCCAGGACCAGGAACGATGGGAGATAGACTCGTCGAAATTCTTTAAAAACGTAATAGATTCTAAGGCTTCGGGTAAGAATCGATCCGTTCTCGCGCTGCAGTTTCACACCTGGCTGATCGGCTGCATTTCCCGCCTTGTCGAGAAATTCGCTTCATCTACGGGGATTCGTGACATTGTCCTCTCAGGAGGCAGCATGCAGAATGGAATCTTGCTGGAAGGTCTGCTTTTCAGCCTGACGGAAATGGGACTGACCCCGTATACCGGTTCTGAAATTCCGGTGAACGACGGCGGTATATCCGTCGGTCAGGCGCTGATAGGAGGAGTGCACCATGTGTCTTGCAGTACCGATGAAAGTTGAACAGATTGAAGGCGACCCCGATGATTTCACCCAGGACCAGATCGCTGTCGTCAATATGGACGGGGTGAGCAGGCAGGTCAGGCTCGATGTCGTCGACCGCTGGCCGGAAGTCGGGGACTACGTGATTGTCCACGCCGGTTTCGCGATTCATTCGATGGTTGAGGAAGAAGCAAAGCGCAACATCGAATTGATCCGGGAAATGGCGTCGCACATGCCCGAAGAAATCCTCATCCATGGCGGCAATTCGTGAAACACATAGACGAATACCGTGACAGTCGCCTGGTCAAACCGCTGGTTGCCGAGCTGCAGCAGTCGCTGACCAGACCGGTGCGGCTGATGGAAGTATGCGGGACGCATACGATGGCGATATTCCGCAGCGGCGTGCGCTCGATCCTGCCGGAAGGCATGGAAATCGTCTCAGGTCCCGGCTGTCCGGTGTGCGTGACGTCGGCGTCTCACATGGATGCCTTTATTTCGATGGCCGAAGTCAGCGGCGTCCGTGTCGCGATCTTCGGTGATCTGTTCCGCGTTCCCGGCAGCAACGGCTCCCTGGCCAATGCCGCCGCCCGCGGTGCGAAAGTCGACGTTGTCTACTCGCCGATGGACGCACTCGACGCAGCCCGGAACAACCCCGACGACCTGGTGGTTTTTCTCGGCGTCGGCTTTGAAACTACCACCCCGGGAATTGCCGCGACGATCCTCGCCGCGCACAAAACCGGCATCGAGAATTTCTGCGTGTTTTCGACTCAGAAGGTTATTCCCGGACCGCTGGAAACCCTGATGCAGGACCCGGAATTGAACATTAACGCCTTGCTCTGCCCCGGCCATGTGTCGGCGATCATCGGGGCCGGCGCCTATCAGCCGTTTGCGGACCAGGGGCTGGCCTGCGTCGTGGCCGGATTCGAACCGGCGGACCTGATCAACGGTTTGATCCTGCTGGCCAGGCAGGTCGGCAGCGGCGAAGCGAAGGTGGAAAACATTTATCCCCGCGTCGTATCGTGGGATGGAAACCGGCGCGCCCAGGCGATGGTCGATGAAATTTTCGAACCGGTCGATATGGAATGGCGGGGCCTCGGCATGCTCGCGAAAAGCGGGCTCGCCATCCGGGAAACGTACGCGAAATTCGATGCCGAGAAACGCCTCGATATCCCGATTCCGCATGTGCCCGAACCGAAAGGGTGCCTCTGCGGCCAGATTCTCAAGGGTCAAACCACTCCGCCGCACTGCCCCATCTTCGGCACACGCTGTACGCCGGCCAATCCGGTCGGCCCGTGCATGGTTTCCAGCGAAGGAACCTGTGCGGCCTATCACAAGTACGGGCAGGACGTCTAGGAACGGAACCTCACCATGTCTGATAAAACCATCCTTCTCGATCACGGCAGCGGCGGACTGGCGAGCCAGGAGTTGATCGGCGAGCTCTTTTTAAAACACCTGACAAGCCCGATACTCAAGGGACTCGAAGATAGCGCGGTTCTTGACAATCGGCCCGGCAAGCTGGTCTTCACGACCGACAGCTACGTGGTCGACCCGCTGTTTTTCCCCGGCGGCGATATCGGCAAACTGGCGGTACACGGAACCATCAACGATCTCGCCATGCGCGGGGGTGAACCGGTGTGCCTGAGCCTCGCGCTGATCCTGGAGGAGGGCATGAGCCTCGAGGAACTCGAACGCATCATCATCTCCGTTGCCGAAGCTTCTGAATCCAGCGCCGTACCGATCGTCACCGGCGACACCAAAGTGGTGCCGCGCGGCAAAGGCGACAAGGTATTCATCAATACCTCCGGAATCGGCCTGGTCGACGAGTCCATCAGCCTCTCGTCCCGGAATGGCCGTCCCGGCGACGTTGTGATACTTTCCGGAACCATGGGTGATCACGGCATTACGATTATGACCAGGCGGGCCGGTATCGCCCTTGACGGAGATCTGCGCAGCGACACGGCCGCACTGCATCGGCTGGTGGCGGCGATCCTTGCCGCATACCCGCAGGATGTGCGCACCTTCCGGGACCCGACCCGCGGTGGTGTCGCGTCGACACTAAACGAGATTGCCGCGGCCAGCGGGCTGACAATCTCCCTCGAGGAAGAATTGCTGCCGATCAGGGCCGAAGTCAGGGCCGCCTGCGAAATTCTCGGGCTCGAGCCGCTCTACCTCGCCAACGAAGGCAAATGTCTGGCCGTCGTCGATCCCGCCAGCGCTGCTGAAATCCTGCACCTCATGAAGCAGACGGAAGCAGGCAGGGATGCGGTCGTAATCGGCAGGCTGGAGGAAGGCAAGGCCGGACGGGTCCTGATCAATACCCCGATCGGCGGCTCCCGGGTTGTTACGCCGCTGCACGGTGAGCCGCTGCCGCGGATCTGTTAACCTTATTCGGCCACCAGGGGACGGGCTTGAACCGGCTCCCGGATGGCACGACACAACCAATTGTTATGGAAAAGAAAATCGGTATACTGGGTATCGGCAACTTGATTGTCGGAGATGAGGGGTTCGGCGTCCACGCCGTCAGGTATCTCGACGCGAACTATGAATTCCCCGACAACGTGCTGGTAATGGACGGCGGCACCGCCGGTATCTACATGAGCCCGTTTCTCGAAGAATGCGACCCGGTTATCGTTATCGATGTCGTTGACATCGACGCCGAACCGGGCTCGATGCATTACTATTCGAATGAAGACGTCAGAGCCGGCAAACTCAGCACGAGGATGTCGCCGCACCAACTCGGGCTGCTTGAGATCCTGGAGATCTGCAAACTCAGGGACGCCGCTCCGGAAAGCCTCGAGTTTTACTGCGTTGTGCCAAAAAAGCTGGATACCTCCACCGAGCTGTCCGACGTCGTCGCTCCGCGCGTTAAGGAGATCAGCGAGATCGTTTTGAAACGGCTGGCCGAAATGGGCGTTGAGGTCACAAAACGTGATGGGGCAGCCGATGCATGAAATGTCACTCGTCCAGGGACTGCTCCACCAGCTCCATGCGATAGCCGCCGAACACAAGACCTCCAAAGTTACGAAGGTGACGATGCTGGTCGGGCCGCTGTCCGGTGTTGTGGTCGATTCATTCCAGTTCGGCTTCGATGTCCTGACCAAGACAGACGACCTCGTCCAGGGCGCCGAGCTGGAAATCATCATCCCCGAGATATCTTACCGCTGCAGCGGCTGCGGCGCGGTCGAGAAAACTGCAGGCCAGCGTCCCCGGGCCTGCAGTGCCTGCGGCGACTCGATACTGATCCCCGAGGAAGGAGAAGGAAACGATTTGATACTCCAGCAGGTTGAGATGGAATAACACAGCCTGCTGTTAAACAGAAATATTACCATCAGGTGTTATTATGTGCGATGCATGCGGTTGCCAGACTCATACTCATTCCCACGACCACGACCATGACCACGGTCATGCCCATTCCCGTGACGAATCCGTTATCGTCGATATCAACCGGTCGCTGTTTGCGGCCAACGATGCGCTGGCCAGATCGAATCGGGAACATTTCGACGACGAGAACCTGGTCGTTCTGAACCTGATATCAAGCCCCGGTTCGGGTAAAACTACCCTGCTCGAACACACCATCGACAATCTCGGCGGCGAGATTAAAATCGGCGTGATCGAAGGCGATATCGAAACCGAACGCGATGCGGACCGGATCAGGGCCAAGGGCGTACCGGCAATACAGCTGACCACCGGCGGTGCGTGCCATCTCGACGCGTCGATGATCCACCGGGGCTTTCACCAACTCCAGAAAGAGCCCGGCGGCGATAAAATCGACCTGCTGGTCATAGAAAATGTCGGGAACCTGGTCTGCCCCGCCACGTTCGACCTGGGCGAACACAAGCGAATCGTCCTCGTCTCGGTTCCGGAAGGACCGGACAAGCCGGCAAAATACCCCAAAGCCTTCACCAGCTCCCAGGTATTCCTGATCACCAAAACCGATCTTCTGCCCTATTTCGACTTCGATGTGAAGGAAGCGACCGGGGAGGCCCTGAACCTGAACCCGGCACTGGAGGTGATGGATTTCTCGGCAACCACCGGAGAAGGATTCGACGCATGGCTTGATTACCTGCGTACCCTCGTCAAACAGGCAAAAGAGAGATAAAGCAAGGCTCAGCAGCCTGCAGCTCCCGTCGATTCCCTTGTGCTTGGCGAAATCTTCTGTTACGCTTAACCTGTCGTGTCGGTGCAGAATCGGCAGCTGATTCCCAGACGCTGCCGAAGCAGGAGATCAACACCAAGCGAATGAGGGGAATATGAAAGCTCACGCGGTTGCAGCGATCATTTTCGTGCTCTTTGGCGCATACGTTTCCTGGGCCCAGGAAACGTATGTCGGTATCGTCAAGAACGTCACCGGGACGGTGGTCATCGAGCGCAACGACACCACCATAGCGGCGGCCCCGGGAACGCAGGTGCAGGCGACAGACCGGCTCATCTCCGCCGCCAACAGTTCAGGCGGTATCGTTTTCACCGACGGCACGCTGCTGTCGCTCGGACCGTCTTCGGAAATTGACATCGAGCATTACATTTTCGAACCAAACGAGGAACAGTACGACTTCTCACTGTATATCAAGAAGGGAAGCGCCGTTTACTCATCCGGGAAAATCGGCAAACTCGCCCCCGAAAAGATCAAGGTCAAAACGCCACGGGCGACATTGGGAGTGAGGGGCACAACATTTATTGTCGACGTCGATTCGTGGGGGGGCTGATGATGCGCATAGGATATCTGTCGATTTTCCTGCTGCTGTGCTGCACTGCCTGCTGCCCGAAGACCACGGTGATTCTTCTGCCGGACGGGCAGGAAGCCTCCGGAGCCGTTACCGTCACCACCGATTCCGAGAGCACCACGCTCGATACCCCATATCAGGCTGCGTCGATCGGTGCAAACGCCGCAGCGATAACGGTACAGAGGGTCGAACGGGAAGTGGTTGAGGAGGCGTACGGTGATTCACTGCAGGCGCTCCCGCAGCGCTCCCATAGTTTCATACTCTATTTCATCACCGGATCGACCGAACTCACCGAACCATCGAAGCGGGAACTGGAAAACATCATCGCGCAGGTCAGGAAAACCGACCCGCCAATCGTGCTCAATATTATCGGCCATACCGACGCAACCGGGTCGAAGGCGTTTAATAAAACACTTTCGCTGGACAGAGCGCGCGCGGTCGAAGCGCTTCTGCGGTCAGGGGGAACGCTAATCGAAAATATCCGCATCCAGTCGTTCGGGGAAAACGACCCGCTCGTTCCCACCCCTGACGGAGTGCCGGAACCCAGGAATCGCCGCGTCGAAGTAATGGTGCTCTAACACCCTGCTGATGCTGCCGGCCCCTCCCCAAACGCTATCAGCCAAAACAGGTTCGGCTCTTGTTGCCGGGGCCGTCTGCATTGCATTCTGCATCGGGATCCTCGGTTTTAAGGAGGTTACGGGCGTCGCGCGGGTCGATCTCTTCTTCTACGATCAATTTACCAGATTTCAGAAAGCCGCCCCGCCGCCGGACTCCGTTACCGTTGTTGACATCGACGATGCAAGCCTGGCAATGGCCGGGCAGTGGCCCTGGCCCCGGTACCGGATCGCGGATCTGATTACGAGAATTGCAGAGATGAATCCGGCGGCGATCGGACTCGATATCATTTTCTCCGAACCGGATCGAACCTCGCTTGCCACGATCCGCCAGAACTATAAAAACGATTTCGGCCTCGATATCTCCTTTCAGGGAGTCCCGGAAGGACTCACCGATAACGACGGTTACCTTGGTCATGTCCTGGCAACAACCGGCACCGTCGGCGCCAGGTATTTCTATTTCGACCACACGGGCGGTTCCTCCTTCTGCCGCGAACAGGCCCTCGATATCTCCGGCAGGCTCGATCTGCTGACCCTGCACGAGGCGCCCGGCATCCTCTGCAACACCCCGAAGGTGGAGCGACGTCTGAACGCTAGCGGTTTTATCAACAACCAGCTTGACGACGATGGTATGCTGCGCCGTGTACCGCTGCTTCTGGAATATGGCGGGCGAATCTCACCCAATCTGTCTCTGGCAACCGTCCTGCGGTCCCTCGATATATCTGCCATAGAAATCGACCGCAGCGTCTACGGTCCGACGATCCGGTTCGACAGCTACGAGATACCGAT
>Ga0180435_10000516_pt1 | contig 40448 bp, 40 predicted proteins | sample SS_ome_3_FD_132467 | JGI IMG/M metagenome (GOLD analysis project Ga0180435, IMG submission 132467) | Hypersaline lake sediment archaeal communities from the Salton Sea, California, USA - SS_3_S_1 metaG | ecosystem: Environmental > Aquatic > Non-marine Saline and Alkaline > Hypersaline >... | reverse complement strand
TGCGAATGCGGCGGAGTGATCGTCTTTCTCCCATCCAGCCATATCGGAGAAGGAGAGAATGGTGACCTCCGCTTTGTTGAGATCGGCCGCGACGGGCGCGGCCAATCCGAGGCAGGCGATCAGCGCGAGGGCAATGCGCCCGAACATCTTACCCGCCTGTGGCGACGAGCAGCCAGTTCGGGTTGTTCGAGCCCATTTCGCGCGCGAAGGTCCAGGTGTCTTTCTGACGCTTCACTTCCTTGGGGTTGCCCTCGACAATCTCGCCGGATTTGTCGCGCACGACAGAGGTTTGTTCGCCGATGAAGCGCACGGTGATCTCGGCTTCATTGGTGTCCGTGTCGAACTCGGCATCCACGAGCTTCAACTCGCGCAGACCAACAAAATCGGCCTCGATTGTCAGGCCCTTTTCATTGCGCGCTTCAACGACCGCCGCAAAGCTTTCGTATACATCCTCCGACAGGAACGGCTGGATCTTCGCAAGATCGCCGGCTTCGAAGGCCATCAGGATCATCTCGTAGGCCCCGCGGGCCCCGCCAAGGAATTCGCCCACGTTGAAGCTCGGTTCCACGATCTTCATCGCCGACAGCGCATTGGCGGCGCTGGTACCTTCGTCAACATGATCGACGATGTCGGGATCCGGGCCGCCTTCGATAACCTCAAAATTGCCGCGCTGGCTTTCGCGGTCGCTCGTCTTCCGCGTGACGGCCGGTTTCTCGAAACCCTCGCGCGTGCCGAGCACATCGCGCAGGCGCAGGATGAGGAAGATCGCAATGGCAGCAAGCACCAAAAGCTGGATGACCGGGGACGACATGAACACCTCGTTTCAGAGCGCGGGTGGAAAACCGGCGCGGACGGCACATATGTAGGCAAGCCGTGGGGTCAAGTCCACCACGCCAATTGCCGCTCAAGAGGATGTCATGCTGCTGCTGTTCCTGTTCATCGTGGTTCCGATCATTGAAATCGCCCTGTTTATCGAGGTGGGCGGTGCGATCGGATTGGGGTGGACGCTGGCGATTGTGCTCGCAACGGCGGTTCTTGGTTCCTGGCTGGTGCGGCAACAGGGGGCAATGGCGCTCAATGATCTGCGCCGGTCGTTCGAGGCGCTGGGTGACCCGACCGAGCCGCTGGCCCATGGTGCGATGATCCTGTTTTCCGGCGCGCTTTTGCTGACACCGGGGTTTTTCACCGACGGGGTGGGCTTTGCACTCCTGTTGCCGCCGGTGCGACGCTGGGTGTTTCGCAAATTGCGCGAACGCGTCCGCGTTCAGAGCTTCAGCATGGGAACGACGGAATACCGCGAGACGCGCGATCCGTTTGACGAGCCGCGTGGCCGGAATGGTGATGTCATTGACGGCGAGTTTGAAGACGTCTCCGCCCCGAAGCGGCCGACGCATTCTCCGTCGAAGGGGCCTTCCGGCTGGACAAAACACTGATCGCGGCGGCGTTGTCGGCCCCGCAGCTTCCTGTTATGGAAACCGGGATTATTGAATCCAGGAGAGACCAATGGCCGAAGAAGCCACCACACCGGACGCCGCACAGGCCCAGCAGAACCCCGTCAAGATGCAGGTTCTCGCGCAATACATCCGGGATCTTTCGTTTGAAAACATCCTTTCCCAAAAAGGCGTGAAGGGCGAAGTGAAGCCCGAGGTCAAAGTCGAGGTTGCGCTCGATGCGAAGAAACGGACCGTCGAGAACCAGTTTGAAGTGATCACCAAGTTCAAGGTCAATTCGACGAACCACGACAGCGAAGAGCCGCTCTTCATTCTGGAACTGGACTACGCCGGGATCTTCCACATCGAGAACGTGCCGGAAGCGCAGATGCATCCGTTCCTGTTGATCGAATGCCCGCGAATGCTGTTCCCCTTCGTGCGCCGGATCGTTTCGGACATGACCCGCGATGGCGGCTTTCCGCCGGTCAACCTCGACAACGTCGATTTCCTCGCGCTCTATCGCCAGGAAATTGCCCGTCGGGCTACGGCTGAAGCGCCGGCAACACCGCCTAACTGACGCCGGCCTTTTTCCATATCGCGCCGTCGCCCAGCTGCTCCACGAAAGCGGCGTGGGCGTCGGCTTCCTCTTTTTTGAGCCTCGAAGGCAGGGGAACCGGGCGCGGCTCCGGGCGCCAGCTGCGAGCCTCGGCGGTGATGGTGTCGCGGCTGGCCCGGCCACTGCTCAGGACGAGACCCGGCTGGCGGCCCCCGATCAGCTCGAGATACACCTCGGCCAGGATTTCGCTGTCGAGCAAGGCGCCGTGCAGCGTCCGGTGCGAATTGTCGATCCCAAAGCGCCGGCACAGGGCGTCGAGCGACGCCGGCGATCCGGGGTATTTCTTGCGCGCGATATCGAGGGTGTCGATCGCGCGTTCGAATGGAATCGTGGGCATTTTGCACCATTCCAGCTCCGCGTTCAGAAACGGTACGTCGAACTTCGCGTTGTGAATGACGAGCCTGGCGTCGGCGATGAAATCGAGAAATCCCGCCGCGATGTCGCGGAACACCGGGTAATCACGCAGGAACTCGGCCGACAACCCATGCACTTCGAACGCCGATTGCGGCATGTCGCGTTCGGGGTTGATGTATTGATGGTAGGTTTTTCCCGAGGGCATGTGGTTGATCAGCTCCACGGCACCGATCTCGACCATCCGGTCGCCGGTTTTCGGATCGAAACCGGTGGTTTCGGTGTCGAGTACGATTTCACGCATGTGTCATCTTCTCCCGGATATCGGTCAGAACAGAATGCACCTGTGCCCTTGCAGCCTCAAGTGATCGTGTTTCGATCACGTAGTCCGCGCGCTTTCGCTTCTCGGCATCCGGCATCTGCTTGGCCAAGATGGCTTCAAATGTCGCAGGGTCCATTGTCCCGCGGCGCAGAACCCGGCGGCGCTGGAGATCCTCGGGTGCCGACACGACCACCACGGCGTCCACCGATCCAGCCGCGCCGGTTTCAAAAAGAAGCGGCACGTCGACGACGGCGATATCCGATCTGCAGCGCGCCAGAAAACCCGCCCGGTCTTCAGCCACCAACGGATGAACCACCGATTCGATCCGTTCCAATGCGGTCGGGTCCTCGGCCATCCATGCCTTCAGCGCCGTCCGGTCGACCCCATCGTTGCGAACGATATCGGGGCGGATAGCCCGCAGCGGCGTGACGGCCAGCCCGCCCGGGGCGTAGAGCCGGTGGACCGCCACATCGGCATCCCAGACCGGCACACCCGCGTCCTCGAACATCCGGGCGGTCGTGGTTTTACCCATCCCGATCGAACCGGTCAGGCCAATGACGAAGGGTGAACTCATTCGGAAAACGCGGCCATGGCAACTTCGCGGGCTTCATCGTCGACAACCGGGCGCCGGCCGTACCACCGTTCGAATGCCGGTGCAGCCTGATACAGCGCCATACCAACACCATCGACCGGGTAACACCCGCTATCGGTGGCCACGCGGAGCAGGCGCGTCAGCGGCGGGGACATCACCAGATCACTGACGACCGCGCCGGGTTTCAGCCCGTCCAGCGGGACACGAAGTTCCGGACGGTCGCGCGACCCGAGCGGCGTGGCGTTCACGATGGTCATCGCCCCTTCCAGGATGTTCCCGGCTTTCACCCAATCGTACACGACAATGCGTGCGCCGAACTCTGACCGAAGCCCTTCGGCCCGTGGCCTGGTCCGGTTTGCGATCCTGATCTCTTCGACACCAACCTCGAGCAGCGCGGTTATCACCTCGCGCGCAGCCCTGCCGGCGCCGAAGATGGCGGCTGGCCCGGACTTTGGATTCCAACCCGGTGCGCTCTGGCGAATGTTTTCAATGAAGCCGTAACCGTCGGTGTTATCAGCATGGATCTTGCCGTCGCGCCGGAAAATCACCGTGTTGGCTCCCGACATCAGTGCGGCCCGGTCGGTGATGATGTCGGCATGATCGAGAATGATCCGCTGGTAGGGCGGGGTTATATTCAGGCCGACGAAGCCGGCTTTGGGAAGGCAGCGGATAACATCGTCAAGGTCTTCGGCGGCTACGGTGATTGGAACATACCGTCCGGGTAGGTCCATTGATCGGATCCAATGATCATAGATTGCCGTCACTGCACTGGGCTGGTCTTTCGTTTGCAGAACACCAGAGAGGGGGATCGGGCCAAGGGTCATATCTCCACTTCGCCAGTGTCGATGAGAAATGACAAGAGTTCTGTGAGGGGAAGGCCCAATACGTGAAAATAATCGCCTTCGATGCGCGAAAACAACCGGACGCCTTCTTCCTCGAGTTTGTAACCACCAACCGATTGGCGGATACTGTCCCAGTTCCGTGCCACGTAGGCTTCGATGTAGCTGTCCGAGATCGTGCGCATCGTCATTCGCACAACCCCGACATGGCGCCATTTCGGTTCTCCGCCGCGATAGACAACCGCAGCCGACATCAACTGGTGGGTCTTGCCCGACAATGCCTTGATCTGCACCCTGGCGGTTTCGGGCGTATCGGGTTTGGCCAGGATCGTTCCGTCAATCGCGGCGACCTGGTCACAGCCAAGCACTAGCGCGTCGCGGTCGCTGTGGGACCCGCGCATCGCCTTGTATTCTGCTAGGGTGTCGGCAACATCCCTCGGCGTTGCCTGCTCGACCTCGAGGGCGGCGCGGATCGCGGCTTCGTCAATGCGGCTTGGCTTCACCTCGAACCGAAGACCGGCGTTTCGGAGGAGAGCTGCCCGGATTTGCGACCCGGAGGCGAGGACGAGACGATGATGCATGTGGATATTTTCGTGGATATGCGCGGTGTGTTCCGGTGAGGCTTCACGGTAGATCTATCGCGCTTCTCGGGCCTGGGGAAAGACAAACCGTTCACCCTCGATTCGCTGACGTCGCGAGTCACAGGGAAAACGTCTCCGACAGTGCATGGGATAGCTGCCAATAGGCACGGCTATCCTCATTCTGTTCACAACACATGAAATCCATAAAGTACTGATATCAATACTAATTATCCTGTTTTCCACGGAAAGCGCAGGGTTTCTGGTGCAATTCATCCCTGTGGGAAAAACCGGGGATCGTTGCGTAATCCCCAAGATCAACAGGTCCTAATGAATCAACATCTCTTTCTTTATTCTTTTCTTATTTTAGATAGGGTGCCAGACGGTCAGGGAGAAAGGCAGAGAACATGATCGACTGGTTGGCTGATTTCTATCTCTGGTCCAAATCCCTTCACGTGATCGCCGTGATCACCTGGATGGCGGGTCTGTTCTACCTGCCCCGTCTGTATGTCTACCATGTCGAACAGGTCGAGGCGGGCTCGAAGACCGACGAGATGTTCCAGACAATGGAACGACGCTTGTTGCGGGGGATCATGAACCCGTCACTGATCGCGGCCTGGCTTTTTGGACTGATGCTGGTGTTCACTCCCGGGATCATGGATTGGACGGCGCTCTGGCCCTACGCGAAGGGGATCTCCCTCATCCTGATGACCTGGTTCCACTACTGGCTCGCGGAACGTCGCAAGGATTTCGTTGCCGGGACGAATACTCTGGCCGGACGTCAGTATCGGATGATGAACGAGTTTCCGACCGTGCTGATGCTGATCATCGTGTTCGCTGTGATCGTGAGGTTCTGAGCCAGATTGACTTCGGTCCGTGCGGGCTCTATGAACCGCGCTCAGCGGGCCGTCCGGCGCGCATGCTTCCCACTCCCAAACCAGACCGCGCAGCTTGGCGCCGTCGACGGATGCCATCATGACTGAACGTTTGAACCTTTCCGACCTGAAGGCGAAGAGCCCCAAGGACCTGCTCGCCATGGCCGAGGAGCTCGAGATCGAGAACGCCTCGACGATGCGCAAAGGCGAGATGATGTTCTCGATCCTGAAGGAGCGGGCCGAGGACGGATGGGAAATCGGCGGCGAGGGTGTTTTGGAAGTTCTCCAGGATGGGTTCGGTTTCCTGCGCTCGCCTGAAGCGAACTACCTTCCCGGTCCGGATGATATCTACATGTCGCCGGAAATGATCCGGAAATTCTCGCTGCGCACCGGTGACACGGTTGACGGTGTGATCTCGTCGCCGGGTGAAAACGAGAACTACTTCGCGATCACCAAGGTCGAGAAGATCAACTTCACCGATCCGGAGACGGCGAGGCACAAGGTCGCGTTCGATAACCTGACGCCGTTGCATCCCGACGAGCGGCTCAAGATGGAGATGGACGACCCGACCAACAAGGACCGCTCGGCGCGGATCATCGACCTGGTCGCCCCGATCGGCAAAGGTCAGCGATCGTTGATCGTGGCCCCGCCGCGAACCGGTAAGACCGTGCTGCTGCAGAACATCGCCCAGTCGATCTCGGTGAACCATCCGGAATGCTACCTGATCGTCCTCCTGATCGATGAACGTCCCGAAGAAGTGACCGACATGAAGCGTTCCGTGAAAGGCGAGGTTGTGGCCTCGACCTTTGACGAACCGGCAACGCGCCACGTGGCTGTCGCCGAAATGGTGATCGAGAAAGCGAAACGCCTGGTGGAGCACAAGCGCGACGTGGTGATCCTGCTCGATTCGATCACGCGCTTGGGGCGGGCGTTCAACACCGTGGTGCCGTCGTCTGGCAAGGTGCTGACTGGCGGCGTCGATGCCAACGCGCTGCAACGGCCCAAGCGATTCTTCGGTGCTGCGCGCAACATCGAGGAAGGCGGTTCGTTGACCATCATCGCGACGGCACTCATCGATACCGGCAGCCGGATGGATGAGGTGATCTTCGAGGAGTTCAAAGGCACCGGCAACTCCGAGATCGTGCTCGACCGCAAGGTGTCGGACAAGCGGATCTTCCCGGCCATGGACATCTTGAAGTCCGGCACCCGGAAAGAAGAACTGCTGGTCGATGCGAAGGATCTCCAGAAGACCTACGTGTTGCGCCGCATCCTGAACCCGATGGGCACGACGGATGCGATCGAATTCCTGATTTCGAAGCTCAAGCAAACCAAGAACAACTCAGAGTTCTTCGATTCGATGAACGCCTAGCCTCGCAGGGCTCCAATAGGTTGGCGTGATGGATACGATTTATGCCCTTGCCAGCGCCCGCGGGAAGGCGGGTGTTTCGGTGATCCGCGTGTCAGGCGTATGCGCCTTCGACGCGGCGGAGAAGCTCTGTGGCCGGCTGCCCGCATCTCGCGGGGTCCGCACGATCCGGGGTGAGGACGGCTTGCCGATAGACGAGGCGCTGGTGCTTCGGTTTGACGAAGGTCACAGCTTCACCGGAGAAGAGGTCGTTGAATTCCAGGTCCACGGATCGATCGCGGTGGTTCAAGCGGTGCTTTCGAACCTGGGCAAGGTCCCGGGGTTGCGTGAGGCTGAGCCGGGAGAATTCACCCGACGCGCTTTGCTCAACAACCGTTTGGATCTGGCGCAGGTCGAGGGGCTGGCGGACCTGATCGAAGCGGAGACCGAAGCCCAAAGGGTTCAGGCGTTTCGTGTCCTGTCCGGGGCGTTGGGTGAGAAGGCGGAGGGCTGGCGTCGCGATCTGATCCGCGCGGCTGCACTTCTCGAAGCGACAATTGATTTCGCGGATGAGGATGTCCCGGTCGACGTGTCGCCCGAGGTTCTGGACCTGATCGGATCGGTTGCCAATGCACTGGAAGCGGAGCGGGCTGGCGTCGGGGTTGCGGAGCGGATCCGGGATGGTTTCGAAGTCGCGATCGTCGGACCACCCAATGCGGGTAAGTCGACCTTGCTGAATGCCTTGGCCGGCCGCGATGCGGCGATCACGTCGGAATACGCGGGAACCACCCGCGATGTGATCGAGGTTCGCATGGATCTTGGTGGTCTTCCGGTGACGGTTCTCGATACGGCCGGGCTGCGGGAGACGGCGGACCAGGTTGAAGAGATCGGGATCCAACGGGCGCTCGACCGGGCAAGACTTGCTGACCTGCGGGTATTCCTGATGCTCGACGGTGAGCTTGGTGTGGGTCTCGATCCACAACCGGACGATCTGGTGGTGTCAGGGAAGGCGGATCTGGGTGGGGAGGGCCTAGCGGTTTCCGGCAAGACCGGTGAGGGCCTCGGTGCGTTGGTCCAGAATATCCAGACGGTCCTCGAGAACCGGGCGGCCGGGGTTGGTACGGCGATCCGGGCGCGGCATGCGACGGCGATGGCCAAGGCATGTGCCGCTTTGGAAAACGCGAGAATCGGGGTAGAGCAGGGGCCGGACCGGTCGGAGCTGGCGGCAGAAGACTTGCGATCGGCGATCCGGGCACTTGATTCATTGGTGGGCCGGGTCGATGTGGAGAACATCCTCGATGAGATCTTCTCGAGTTTTTGCCTAGGGAAATAGGCTGGTAGCGCGATAGGAGTGTTTCACGTGAAACATCTCAGGTTCGATGTGATTGTCGTCGGCGGCGGCCATGCGGGTGCGGACGCGGCTCTTGCCGCCGCTCGAATCGGCAGCCGAACGGCGCTGGTGACCTTGCGGGCGGGCGATCTTGGCGTGATGTCGTGCAACCCGGCGATCGGAGGGTTGGGCAAAGGGCATCTCGTCCGCGAGATCGACGCGCTCGACGGGGCGATGGGGCGTGTTGCGGACAAGGCCGGCATTCAGTTTCGCCTGTTGAACCGAAGCAAGGGGCCAGCCGTGCAGGGCCCACGTGCGCAGGCTGATCGTAAGCTCTACCGGGAAGCCATGGCGCAGGAGATTGCGGGGGCGGAGCGGCTCGAGTTGGTGGAGGGAGAAGCGGTAGAGCTTCTTCTGTCGTCCGGGACGGTGACCGGTGTGGCGCTCGCCGATGGGACCGCGCTGGAGGCACAGGCGGTTGTCCTGACCACCGGCACGTTCCTGCGTGGTGTAATCCACATCGGGGACGAGCGGAAAGAAGGCGGTCGGATGGGAGACCGCCCGTCGGTCCGGTTGGCCGAACAGGTCGAGGACTTCGGGCTGCCGCTCGGGCGCCTTAAGACCGGAACGCCACCGCGGCTCGATGGACGTACGATCAACTGGGATGTTCTCGAAAAACAACCGGGTGATGTTGAACCGGAGTTGTTCTCCTTTCTGCATCGAGAGCCATTCGTCCGGCAGGTGTCTTGCGGGATCACCCATACCAACGAGAAAACCCACGATATCATCCAGCGAAACCTCGAGCGCTCGGCCATGTATGGCGGTCATATTGACGGGACCGGGCCGAGATATTGCCCATCGATCGAAGACAAGGTGGTTCGGTTTGCGGAGAAGCCGTCGCACCAGGTTTTCCTTGAGCCGGAGGGCCTGGATGACAACACCGTCTATCCGAACGGGATTTCGACCTCTCTGCCCGTCTCGGTTCAGGAAGAGTACGTGCATTCGATCCTGGGCTTGGAGGCGGTTCGAATCATGCAGCCCGGATATGCGATCGAATACGATTATGTCGATCCTCGGGCCCTGTCCCAGACCTTGGAAGTGCGCGATGTACCAGGGCTGTACCTGGCGGGCCAGATCAACGGGACGACCGGCTATGAGGAAGCGGCGGCGCAGGGCGTCGTCGCCGGCTTCAACGCGGCATTGCGTGCGCAGGGCCGGGAGCCGGTCCGCTTCAGCCGCATGACATCCTATATCGGCGTTATGGTTGATGACCTGATCACGCGGGGCGTAACCGAGCCGTATCGCATGTTCACCTCGCGTGCGGAGTTTCGGCTGTCTTTGCGGGCCGATAACGCCGATCAGCGGCTGACACCGCTTGCCATCGACCTTGGCGCTGTTTCGACCGCGCGCCGCGCTGCCTTCGAGAACAAGATGGATGCGCTGTCCGCCGCCAGATCCACGCTCGACCAGCTGTCGTTCACCCCACGCGAGGCGCGGGCGGTTGGTGCAAAGGTGAGCGAGGATGGCGCGCGGCGCTCAGGCTTGGAGCTCTTGGCGCTCCCGGATATGACCTTCGACCGGCTGGAAAGCGCGTCGAGCGAACTGGCCGGCGTTGAACCGGAGATCCGCCGACAAATCGAAAAAGACGCGCTTTATGCGAACTATATCGCGCGCCAGCAGGCGGAGGTGGAGGCGTTGAAACGGGATGAGGCGCAACGTATCCCGGCGGGGTTCCGGTATGATGACCTGAGCGGTCTCAACAACGAACTCAAAGCCAAACTGACGCGCATTCGGCCCGAGACGATTGCCCAGGCAGGGCGCATCGAGGGCATGACGCCGGCGGCGTTGACGCTGATCCTCGCGAAGCTTCGGCAAAACGTCAGGTCCAAGACGGCATGAGTTCTGCAAGTCCTGGAGATGTCCTGGCGGATGTTTCACGTGAAACACGCGAGCGGCTGGAGATCTATGCGGCACTGCTGGAAAAGTGGACGCCGAAGATCAACCTGGTATCCGCGGCGACGCTCCCGGATCTTTGGACGAGGCACATCCGCGATTCCGCTCAACTCCTGTCATTGGCGCCCGAAGATGCGCGCCGCTGGGCGGACCTGGGAACCGGAGGTGGCTTTCCCGGGCTGGTGGTTGCGATCATCGGACACGAGGCGCGGCCGGGCCTTGAAGTGATCTGCGTTGAGAGCGATCAGCGCAAGGCCACGTTTCTGCGCACGGTCTTGCGAGAGACGGGTGTGTCGGGAAAAGTCATCGCCGACAGGATCGAGAAAGTGGATCCGATCTCCGCGGATGTTGTCTCGGCGCGCGCGCTTGCGTCACTTGGCCAATTGCTCGCTTACGCTGACCGGCACCTCTCTGCAGGCGGGGTTGCGCTGTTCCCGAAAGGCGCCGGTTTTCGAAAAGAAGTGTCGGAGGCCCTTGAAAGGTGGTCGTTCCAACTGGATACATACCCCAGCATTACCGACCCCGATGCGACTGTCTTGAGAATCGGAGAACTCCGGCGTGTCTGACCCGTCTCGCCCGAATGGGCCCAAAATCATTGCGATCACGAACCAGAAAGGCGGTGTCGGAAAAACCACGACGGCGATCAATCTGGGCGCAGCCATGGCTGCGGTCGGACGGCGCGTTTTGCTTGTAGACATTGACCCGCAGGGGAATGCCTCGACCGGTCTTGGGATCGAGGCAAGCGAACGGGAATACACGACCTACGATCTCCTTTTAGAGGAGACCCCGCTTTCCGAAGTCATCCGGGAGACCGATGTTGAAAGCCTTTGGATAGCGCCTGCCACAACGGATCTGTCGTCCGCCGATATCGAGCTCGTGGCGAACGAGAAGCGCATCCACCTGCTGCACGATTCACTGCGCGCGCCCGACGTGGCAGATCTGGGGTTCGACGTCATCTTGATCGATTGCCCGCCGTCACTGAACCTCCTGACCGTCAACGCGATGGTTGCTGCACATTCCGTTCTGGTGCCACTTCAGAGTGAGTTCTTCGCCCTGGAAGGTCTCTCGCAGCTGATGCTTACGATCCGAGAGGTTCGGCAAACAGCCAACCCTGATCTTCGGATCGATGGGGTTGCGCTCACGATGTATGACCAACGCAACAACCTGTCCAAGCAGGTTGAGGCGGATGCCCGCGAGAACCTTGGCGATCTCGTGTTCAAGACCGTGATTCCGCGCAATGTCCGGCTCAGCGAGGCGCCATCTTTCGCAATGCCGGTGTTGAGCTACGATCCGATGTCGAAAGGAAGCCTTGCCTATTCTGCGCTTGCGCAGGAAGTTCTGGCGCGCAAATGAGGAGAGTCCGATGAGCAAGAAACCGACACGCGGACTGGGCCGCGGACTCTCGGCCCTGATGGCAGACGTGGCTCCCGAACGGCCGGTCCAGGACGGGAAACCCGCGGCGCCGCGCCGCGCGGACCAGATGGTTGCACTTGACCAGATTGAGCCCAATCCGGGCCAGCCGCGTCGCACCTTCACCAGCGATGAACTGAATGATCTTGCGGCTTCGATTCGTGAAAAGGGCGTGATCCAGCCCCTGATCCTGCGCCGCAACCCGCGGCTTGCGGACGGATATGAAATCGTGGCCGGCGAACGCCGGTGGCGTGCGGCGCAAATGGCGCAGCTGCATGAAGTTCCCGCCCTGATTCGAGAGTACTCCGACACCGAGGCGCTTGAAGTCGCCATTATCGAGAACATTCAACGCGCAGACTTGAATGCGGTCGAGGAAGCCGCGGGATACCGCGATCTGATGGAACGGTTCGGTCATACCCAGGAAAAGCTCGCGGAGGCGCTTGGGAAAAGCCGGTCGCATATCGCGAACATGTTGAGACTGCTGTCTTTGCCGGAGGACGTACAAGACCTTCTCAAGCTCGGGAAGCTCTCGGCCGGACATGCCCGGGCGCTCATCACCAGCGATGACCCGTCCGGCCTTGCGAAGAAGGTCGTCGCCAGGGGCTTGTCTGTCCGCGAGACGGAAAAGCTGGCGAAAAAGCCAAAACCTGATGGAAAAGACACCGAGTCTCGGGGCAGTCAGGCCAAGGAGGCGGATACGATTGCGCTGGAGAAGGACCTGTCTGCCGCATTGGGAATGAAGGTGGTGATCGACCATAAACCCGGGCAGGAAGGTGGTCGGCTCACGGTTCAGTATTCGTCGTTGGACGGACTTGACGACCTTTGTCAGAAGCTGGGCGTTTAGTCAGTCCGGGAGTAACGCGGAAACGACGGCATTCAAGACTGCAATACCGCGTTGCGTGGCGATGAGGCGGTGTCTCTTTCTTCGCAGCAAGCCATCATTAACTAAGTCATTGATAATATTAATGTTTACCCCGGATCCAAGAATCTCCTGGAACCGCACACAGTCCAGTCCTGTACGCGTTCTCAAACTCATCATCAGGTACTCCGCCGCGTGATCCTCTCGAGTGAGTTCCACGCGGCGCATCTCGCCGTTGGCGCCAGACGAGGCCTGGGAGAGCCAATCACTCGGCTGCAATGCCGTCTCAGTGGCAAACCGGCGGCCGACCTTGGTAATCCGGCCATGCGCGCCGGGCCCGATTCCAACATAGTCACCGCCGTGCCAGTAGATCAGGTTGTGGCGCGATTCTTCATTGAGATCGGCATGGTTAGAGACTTCATAGGCCGGTAGGCCCGCGGCTGTGGTCATCTCTTGGGTGAGCTCGAAAAGGTCGGCAGCGAGATCCTCGTCCGGCAAGCCGCGCAGCTTTCCTCGATTGAAGCGATCTCCGAATGCGGTGCCGGGTTCGACCGTAAGCTGGTAGAGCGAAAGATGCCGGGGCTCGAGAGCAAGTGCCTGAGCGAGCTCAGCACGCCATTGCGGAAAAGTCTGATCCTGGCGCGCATATATGAGGTCGAAACTCACGCGATCGAAGGTGGTTCGGGCGATTTCGAGGGCCGACAAGGCGGTCTTCACGTCGTGAAGGCGTCCCAGGCGTCGGAGGTCGGCGTCGTTTAGAGCCTGGACCCCGAGAGACACGCGATTGATGCCGGCGTTGCGATATCCTTCGAACCGTGCGGCCTCCACGGAAGACGGATTGGCTTCAAGCGTGATCTCAATGTCGTTCGCCAAAGTCCACGTCTGGGACACCTTTTCGAGGATCGCCGCAACCACGCCAGGCTCCATCAAAGAAGGCGTTCCGCCGCCGAAATAGACACTGTTCAAGACACGGTCTGCGGTTTCCTCGCCGTAGGCGGAAATGGCGGAGAGGTAGGCCCGTTGCCAATCGTCCTGATCTATCCCGCGGCTCACATGGCTGTTGAAGTCACAATACGGGCACTTGGCTTCGCAGAACGGCCAATGAACGTAGAGGCCGAACCCGCCAAGCCGCCAATCGTCAGGCAAAGCAGCCCTCGACAAGCTTGGCGAACGCGATGGCGCGGTGACTCATGCCATGTTTCTCGGCCGGGTCCATTTCCCCGAAAGTTTGGGTCTTGCCATCAGGCAGGAAGACCGGATCGAAGCCGAAGCCGTTTTTCCCCCGCATCGGCCAAACGATGCGACCAAACACCTGCCCCTCGAAGATCTCGTCGTGGCCGTCGGGCCAGGCGAGGCACAAGGTGGCGTTGAAATGGGCGGTACGCGGTTCCGGAGCCTGCTTTGCTTCAAGCAGATCCCAGACCTTCTTCATCGCCATGGGGAAGTCGCGCCCCTGTGGCGTTTCGGCCCAATCGGCGGTGAAAACACCCGGGGCGCCGTCGAGCGCATCGACAATGATTCCGCTGTCGTCCGACAGCGCCGGCAGGCCGGATTGCTCGGCGGCATAATGCGCCTTGATGCGGGCATTCCCGGAAAACGTGGTTTCGGTTTCGGCGGGTTCATCGAGACCAAGTTCGGCAGCGGAAACGGCGTGCGCGCCGAAGGGCGCGAGCAGTTCGCCGATCTCGCGGACCTTGCCCTGATTGTGCGACGCGATCACGAGCTTTTCGCCGGTGAATCTGCGGGTCATGCCGTGGCTGCCTTCTGGGCCTCAACGAGTTCGGCCACACCCTTGTCGGCCAGTTCCATGAGCCGTGACATTTGCTCATGCGAGAAGGTGGCGCCTTCGGCCGACATCTGAACCTCGATCAGCTGACCGGACCCGGTCATCACGAAATTGCCATCGACCCCGGCTTCGCTGTCTTCCGGGTAGTCAAGATCAAGCACGGTTTGGCCGGCATAGACCCCACAGGACACCGCCGCGACAGGGTCCCGCAAGGGATCGGTGGTGATATCTCCGGCTTTCAGGAGCTTGTTCACCGCAAGGCGGAGCGCAACCCACCCGCCGGTGATCGAGGCGCACCGTGTGCCGCCATCGGCCTGGATCACGTCGCAATCCACGGTGATCTGGCGTTCGCCGAGGGCCTGCCGATCGACGCCGGCCCGCAGTGACCGGCCGATCAGGCGCTGGATCTCCACGGTGCGGCCACCTTGCTTGCCGGCCGCGGCCTCGCGGCGCATCCGGGTGTTGGTGGCACGAGGCAGCATGCCGTATTCAGCAGTCACCCAGCCCTGGCCGGAGTTCCGCATGAACGGCGGGACCCGTTCCTCGATCGTCGCGGTGCACAGAACGTGGGTGTCACCAACCTTGATCATGCAGGACCCTTCCGCATGTTTCGTCACACCCGTCTCAATTGAAATCGGGCGCATTTCATCTATCTTTCGACCAGATGGGCGCATGGGATGTCCTTCCTTGCCGGTTTGGGCTGGAGTCTCACGGCACCTGAAAAAACGCAAGGCCCATCCGGGCGGAGCAGAGGCAGATGGCGCAAAGCCCAATTCTGGACGAGCTGAACGAACGATCGCGCGAAGTGTTTCGCCGGGTGGTCGAGTCGTATCTCGAAACCGGCGAGCCGGTCGGGTCTCGCACGCTCACCCGGACCCTGACCGAGAAAGTATCGGCTGCGACGGTTCGCAACGTGATGCAGGATCTCGAGATCATGGGGCTGCTCGACAGCCCGCATGTTTCGGCCGGTCGGGTGCCCACGGAAACCGGGCTTCGAATGTTCGTGGACGGCTTCCTCGAGGTTGGCGATGTCTCCCGTGACGATCGCGCAAAAATCGACGAAACGGTGCAATCCAACAGCGCAGACGTGGCGACGCTTATGGACCGGGTCGGCGCGGCATTGTCGGGCATTACCGCGGGCGCCAGCCTGGTTCTCACGCCCAAGCAACAGGAAGCGCCGATTTCCCATATCGAGTTCGTGAGCCTCGGCCCGGATCGCGCACTGGCCATTCTGGTGTTCTCCGATGGTCACGTTGAAAACCGGCTGTTTTGCCCACCCGCCGGGCAAACACCGGCCTCGATGCGCGAAGCGGCGAATTTCCTCAATGCCGTGGCTGAAGGCAAGTCGCTCGGTGAGTTGCGCGAGGCGATAGAATCCGAGATTGCCGCGCGACGTCGGGAGCTGAATTCGCTGGCGCAGGATCTCGTTGAAAGCGGTGTGGCTCTCTGGGCGAACGGCGAGGAACAAACGGAGAGACTGATCGTTCGGGGCCGCTCAAACCTGATCGAATCACCGACCGGTGAAGCGGACGTGGAGCGCGTGAAATCCCTGTTTGACGATCTCGAACGCAAGCGAGATATCGCCGGATTCCTGGAGCTCGCCGAAGAAGGCGATGGCGTGCGCATTTTCATCGGTGCGGAGAACAAGCTTTTTTCACTTTCGGGTAGCTCTCTGGTGGTTTCTCCCTATATGAACGCGGACCGAAAGATCATCGGCGCCGTTGGGGTGATCGGACCGACGCGGCTCAATTACGGACGTATCGTTCCCATCGTCGATTACACGGCGCAGCTGGTTGGAAGGCTGATTTCCGACCGGGGCAAGAGGTAGAAAATGGCTGACGCGAAAAAGAAAGACGATCTCTCCGACATTGAAGCGGCGATCGAGGAAATCATGGCGAACACAGATGGCGCAGACGCACCGCAGGCGGCCGATTCCGGCGGCGAAGACGCACCGGGCCCCGACCTTGAGGCGCTTATCGCCGAACGCGACGAATTGCGCGACAAGTTCATGCGCGCCCTGGCCGATGCGGAAAACTCGCGCAAGCGCAGCGAACGTGACCGACGCGAGGCTGAACAATATGGCGGTTCGAAGCTCGCACGCGATATGCTGCCGGTCTACGATAACATGAAACGCGCACTTGATGTGGTCACCGACGAACTCCGGGCGCAGGCCGGGGGACTGATCGAAGGCGTTGAGCTGACCATGCGCGAGCTGCTCAACATCTTCGAAAAGCACGGAATTTCCAGGATTTCTCCTGAAGTTGGCGATACGTTCGATCCGCAGTTGCACCAGGCGATGTTCGAAGCTCCGGTGCCCGATACGAAGGCCGGGCAGATCATCCAGGTCATGGCTGAAGGGTTCCTCCTGCATGACCGGCTGCTTCGACCGGCGCAGGTCGGCGTGTCGTCGAACCCGGGCTAGTCGCGCGCGAGCGATTTCAGCTCGTAGATCAGATCCAGCGCCTGTTTTGGCGAGAGCTCGTCGGGGTGAATCCCGGCGAGCTTTTCTTCGATCTGCGAATCCGCGGCTGTGTTTGGCGGTTTCTGGGCCGCGACGGCGGAGAACAGCGGAAGATCGTCGATAAGAGCCTTCGGACCACCACCGCCCTCGCGGTCGCCTTTTTCGAGGGCCTCCAGAACGACCCGAGCGCGCTCGACCACCGAGGCTGGCAGGCCCGCAAGTTTCGCAACTTGAACGCCATAAGACCGGTCTGCCGCACCCTTGTGGACTTCATGCAGAAAAACCACCTCGCCGTTCCATTCCTTCACCGCGATCGTCGCATTGTCGACGCCATCGAGATCCTGCGCGAGCTGGGTGAGTTCGTGGTAATGCGTCGCAAACAACGCGCGGCACCCGTTCACCTCGTGCAAGTGCTCCAGAGTCGCCCAGGCGATCGAAAGCCCGTCCCATGTTGCCGTGCCGCGCCCGATCTCGTCGAGGATCACGAAGGCCCGGTCGTCGGCCTGGTTCAGGATGGCGGCGGTTTCCACCATTTCCACCATGAACGTGGACCGGCCGCGAGCGAGGTCGTCCGAGGCCCCAACCCTTGAGAACAATTGCGAGACGAGGCCGATATGAGCCGATTTCGCTGGCACGTAACTGCCGGCCTGGGCTAGGAGCGCAATAAGCGCGTTCTGGCGCAGGAACGTGGATTTGCCGGCCATGTTGGGGCCGGTGAGCAGCCAGATATCCGCTCCCTCAGAGCCGTCGGCCAGGGTGCAATCGTTTGCGATGAACGGCTCGCCCCCCTGCGACCGCAGCGCCCGCTCCACAACCGGATGCCGACCGCCAACCACCTCGAAAGACCGACTCTCGTCGACATCCGGGCGCGTCCAGTTTTCCGCATCCGCAATTTCGGCCAGCGCACCGCCAAGGTCGATTTCCGAAAGCGCCCGGGCGGCATTGCCCAGAGGTCCGGCCGCGTCGAGAACCTGAAAACGCAGAACATCGAACAATCGTTTTTCGATCTCCAGCGCGTGGTTGCCTGCGTTCAGGATCCTGGTTTCGATTTCGCTCAGCTCCACGGTTGTGAACCGGACGGCATTCGCCGTGGTCTGGCGATGGATAAAGGTCTCGCTGAGCGGAGCCGAGAGCATCTTTTCGGCGTGTGTGGCCGTTGTCTCAATGAAGTAGCCCAGCACGTTGTTATGCTTGATCTTGAGGCTCTGTATGCCCGCAAGCGCGGCGTAATCCGCCTGCATCCTTGCGATCACGCTTCGCCCCTCGTCTCGCAGCTTTCGCGACTCGTCGAGCGATGTGTCATAGCCCGGGGCAATGAAGCCGCCGTCTCGTGCCAAAAGGGGCGGTTCGGCGACCAGCGCCTGATCGAGCAAGTCGAGAAGCGCGTCGTGGCCCCGGAGGGCGCGCGCGGCCGCATCCAGCCCGGCGGGCGCGCCGGTACCTTCCAGAAGCTTCGCGATCTCGGCAGCAGCGATCAGGCCACCCCGAATGGCCGCCAGGTCACGCGGGCCACCGCGATCGAGGGACAGCCGGGAAACTGCGCGATCAATATCGGGCGCACCCTTCAGAGCCACCCGCAAACCCTCGCGCAAACGAGACTGTTCAAGCAGGAAACTGACGTTGTTGAGCCGCTCAACAATGGTCTCGAGATCCCGTGATGGGCTGGAGATCCTCTGTTCCAGCAGGCGGCCACCCCCTGCTGTGACGGTTCGGTCGACTGTTGCAAGCAACCCACCGTCGCGTGCGCCAGCCAAAGAGTGTGTGATTTCGAGATTGCGCCGGGTTGCGGCGTCGATCTGCATCTGGCGCGATGCGCTTTCCTTGACCGGCGGCCGAAGGAACGGCAGCTTCCCTTTTTGTGTGATCTCGAGATATTCGACAATGGCGCCCATCGCCCCGAGTTCGGCACGTCCAAACTGGCCGAACGCATCCACCGATTTCACACTCAACAATTCCAACAGACGGGCTTCAGCAGCCGCGGAATCAAACGCCGCGCGGCCAAGAGGTGAGAGCGCGACGCCGGAATCAGACACGATTTCAGCCAAATCACGCTCCAGAGCCTCACTGACGACCAATTCACCGGGGCGGAGGCGCGCAAGTTCCGGCCCCAGCATGGCCCGCGTTGCGGCCATGACCCGAAACGCGCCCGTGGAAATGTCGACCCAGGCCAGTGCCGCTTGATCACGCACCTCGTTGTAGGCGACCAGGAAGTTGTGACGGCGCGCATCGAGCAGGCTTTCCTCGGTCAACGTGCCAGGTGTGACGAGGCGGACCACATCGCGTTTCACCACGGACTTGGAGCCGCGTTTCTTCGCCTCGGCCGGGTCTTCCATCTGTTCACAGACGGCAACGCGGAAGCCCTTTCGGATTAGCGTGAGCAGATACCCTTCAGCCGAATGAACCGGCACGCCGCACATTGGGATGTTGTCGCCAAGGTGTTTGCCGCGTTTGGTGAGCGCGATGTCCAACGCCTGCGCTGCCGCTTTCGCGTCGTCGAAGAACATCTCGTAGAAATCACCCATCCGGTAGAACAGAAGCGCATCGGGATATTGCGCCTTGATCTCCAGATATTGCGCCATCATCGGCGTCGTCGCGCTCGCGGCAGTCAACTCAGGCCCCCCGGTCTTCGTGCGCGCCAGAGTAGTGAAGCCCGGAATCGGGGGAAACCCCTTTGAGGCCAGAAACATGTTGGCGCCATCATCCGCATGCCCTGCGACAATCTTGCGCAATTCAGTTGAGGGGCCAGTGCGCGGTCGCTATGACGGGTGCGCCAACGCAAGCCTGAAAGCCAATAAATGTCGAATTCGAAGATCACGCCGGAAGAGGCGCTTTCCTATCACCATGAGCCGGCACCGGGGAAATTCGATATTTCCCCATCGGTGCCGATGACAACGCAGCGTGATCTCAGCCTTGCGTACTCGCCCGGCGTGGCAGTGCCGTGCGAGGCGATCCACGAGAACCCGGAAACGGTCTACGACTATACCAACAAGGGTAACATGGTGGCCGTCGTGTCGAACGGCACTGCGGTGCTCGGCCTCGGCAACCTCGGCGCGTTGGCGTCGAAGCCGGTCATGGAAGGCAAGGCGGTGCTGTTCAAGCGCTTCGCCGACGTCAACGCGATCGACATCGAGCTGTGCAGCGAAAACGTCGAAGACATCGTGAAGGCGGTGAAGCTGATGGAGCCGACCTTCGGTGGCATCAACCTCGAGGACATCAAGGCGCCCGAGTGCTTCATGATCGAGCAGCGTCTCAAGGAAGAGATGGATATCCCCGTCTTCCACGATGACCAGCACGGAACCGCGGTGATCACCGCCGCAGGGCTTCTGAACGCGCTCGAGCTCTCCGGCAAGAAGATGGAAGACGTGAAGATCGTGTTGAACGGGGCGGGCGCGGCGGGAATCGCCTGCATCGAGCTGGTGAAGGCGATGGGCGCCCGGCACGAGAATTGCATCGTCTGCGACACCAAGGGCGTGATCTACCAGGGCCGCAGCGAAGGCATGAACCAGTGGAAATCGGCCCACGCAGTGAAAACCGACCTGCGCACGCTGGAAGAGGCGATGGTGGGCGCGGACGTGTTCCTGGGCGTATCTGTGAAAGGGGCGGTGACGCCGCAAATGCTTCAAAGCATGGCGCCGAACCCTGTGATCTTCGCGATGGCGAATCCCGACCCGGAGATCACGCCGGAAGAGGCCCACGAGGTGCGCGAGGATGCGATCGTCGCGACCGGGCGGTCGGACTACCCCAACCAGGTCAACAACGTGCTCGGGTTCCCCTACCTGTTTCGCGGCGCGCTGGACATCCACGCCCGGGCGATCAACGACGAGATGAAGATCGCCTGTGCCGAGGCGCTGGCGAACCTGGCCCGGGAAGACGTGCCCGACGAAGTGGCCGTTGCCTATGGCAAGAAGCTCACCTTCGGGCGCGACTACATCATCCCCACGCCGTTCGATCCGCGGCTGATCTACACGATCCCGCCCGCGGTGGCGAAGGCGGGCAGCGATTCCGGCGTAGCGCGGCGCCCGATCATCGACATGGACCGCTACGTCGCGAACCTGAAGTCGCGGATGGATCCGACCTACTCGATCATCCGCTCGCTCAACGCCCGTGCGCGTGGGGCGCAAGCGACGATGATTTTCGCCGAGGGCGACGATCCGCATGTTCTGCGTGCGGCGGTCGCCTATCAGCGCGGCAATTTCGGCAAGGCGATCGTTGTCGGCCGCGATGCGGATGTGGCCCAGAAGCTGCAGGCGGCCGGTTTGGCCGATGCCGTCCCGGAACTGGAGGTGGTGAATGCGGCCAACACCGAGCACCTCGACAGCTACAAGGCTTTTCTTTACGCGCGCCTGCAGCGCGAAGGGTTCGACCGGCACGACATTCACCGGCTCGCCGCGCGTGACCGTCACGTGTTTGCCTCGTTGATGCTGGCCCACGGCCATGGCGATGGCCTTGTCACCGGGGCAACCCGGAAGTCGTCGCACGTGATGAGCCTGATCAACCATGTGTTTGACGCCGAGGCCGAAGATGGCGCGGTGGGGATTACTGCCCTGCTGCACAATGGCCGGATCGTGCTTATCGCCGACACGCTCGTGCATGAATGGCCCGATGAGGAAGACCTCGCCGATATCGCCGAGCGTGCCGCCGGGGTGGCCCGCAGCCTCGGGATTGAACCGCGCGTGGCCTTCGCGAGTTTCTCGACCTTCGGGTACCCGCGGTCGGAACGTTCCGAGAAGATGCATCACGCGCCGGAAATCCTCGACGCGCGCGGGGTCGACTTCGAGTATGATGGCGAAATGACTGTCGACGTGGCGCTGAACCCCGAGGTGATGGCGCGCTATCCGTTCTGCCGCCTCACTGGCCCGGCCAACATCCTCGTTATGCCCGCCCGCCATTCTGCCTCGATCTCGGTAAAAATGATGCAGGAATTGGCCGGCGCGACGGTGATCGGTCCGATTCTCGCCGGCGTCGACCAGCCGATCCAGATCTGCTCGACGAACTCGACGTCGAACGACATTCTGAACATGGCGGTTCTCGCGGCGAACAAGGTGGGTGGATGACGGTCTTCAATCTCGGTTCGATCAATGTGGACCAGTTCTACCAGGTTCCGCATCTGCCGAAACCGGGAGAGACGTTGCCGGCAACCGCGCACCGAACCGGACTTGGGGGCAAGGGCGCGAACCAATCCGTCGCCGTAGCGCAGGCCGGATCGGACGTGCGCCATCTGGGCACCATCGGCCGCGAAAACCGCTGGGTTCTGGACCGTCTCGGAGATTTCGGGGTTGATGTGTCACACATTGGCACGAGCGAGATGCCAACCGGTCATGCGATCATCATGGTCGATGACGCCGGGGAGAACTCCATCATCACCTTCGCGGGCGCCAACTACGATCAGTCCCTGGCCCGGATCGAAACGGCCCTGTCCGCTGCCGGCGCAGGCGACATCCTGATGCTTCAGAACGAAGTGTCATGCAAGGACGAGGCGGTTCGTATCGCGCGCGAAAAGGGTCTTTTCGTGGCCTATTCCGCGGCACCCTTCCGGGCCGACGTGGCGGCGCGGTTGCTGCCCTCGGTGGATCTTCTGGTCCTGAACGAGATCGAAGCGCAGCAGTTGTCGTCAGCCATGGGGTGCGAGGTGGCGAAGATCCCGGTGCCAAACCTGATCGTGACGCGGGGTGCGCGGGGTGCGGTCTGGATTGACACAGCCACAGGAGAAGGCAAGGCGATTGACGCCTTCGTGGTTGAGCCGGTCGACACCACGGGCGCGGGCGATTGCTTCATCGGCTACGTTATTGCCGGGCTCGACCAGGGGCTCGCGCGAAACGCGGCGCTTCGTCTCGGGGCGGCCGCGGCGTCGATCAAGGTCACACGGCCTGGCACCGCAGATGCCATCCCGTCACGTGCCGAGGTCGATGCGTTCCTGGCAGGGAGAGAGACATGACATCGCAGAAAGTGTCCGCGCATCAGGCTGCCGACGACAGCCGGAACGATGCCTTGAAGCTCTGGCTGAACGGGCGCGTCGTGCCGAAAGCGGACGCCGTGGTTTCGGTCTACGATTCCGGATTCATGCTGGGTGACGGCGTGTGGGAAGGGCTGCGGCTCTATGACGGGCGCTGGGCCTTCCTCGAGGAGCATATCGACCGGCTTTTCGAAGCGGCCGTCGCGATTGATCTCGATATCGGAATGAGCCGGGACGGCATAGTTGCGGCGCTCGAGGAAACCCGAATCGCGAACGGCATGCAAACCGACGCGCATGCGCGCCTGATGGTCACCCGTGGCGTGAAGACCCGGCCGTTTCAGCATCCCGCCCTCAGCGAACAGGGGCCGACGGTTGCGATTATCGTCGAGCATTCCCGGCCGATCTTGCCCCGGCCGATCCGGATGGCCACCGTGCCGCACATTCGCGGCCTGCCGATGTCGCAGGACCCGAAGCTGAACTCGCACTCGAAACTGAACTGCGTCCTCGCCGCGATCGACGCGGAGAAGGCGGGCGCCGACGAGGCGCTGATGCTTGATGTGCATGGCTTCGTGAACACCACGAATTCCTGCAATTTCTTCATTGTTCGCAAGGGCGAGGTTTGGACGTCGACCGGTGATTATTGCATGAACGGGATCACCCGGAAAAAGGTGATCGAACTGTGCCGGGCGAATGAGATCCCGGTTTTCGAAAAGAACTTTTCGCTGGTCGAGACCTATGGCGCAGACGAAGCCTTCCTCACGGGGACCTTCGGGGCGCAAACGCCGGTCGGCGAGATAGACGGACGCAAGATCGGAGATGGTGAGCTTGGCCCGGTGACGGCGCGGATCCGCGCGCTCTACAAGGGACTGATCCAGCAGGAATCGGCGTAATGCGGATCGCGATGTGGTCCGGGCCGCGCAACTTGTCGACGGCCATGATGTATGCCTTCGGAAGCCGGGAAGACACGGCCATTGTCGATGAACCGTTCTACGCGGCCTATCTCGCGGCAACGGGTCTTCAGCATCCGATGCGTGCCGAGATCCTGGACGCCCAGCCGGCGGATCCGCACCGCGTTGTGGAGGCGCTGATCGGGCCTATCCCGGCCGAAAAGCAGTTCTTCTACCAGAAACACATGTGCCAACACATGCTGCCCGGTATTCCGCGCGGGTGGATGGCTGAAGTCACGAATGTGTTCCTGATCCGCCATCCGGCGCGGGTGATCGAGAGTTTCGGAAAGAAGTACGAGCGGCCAACGCTTGCCGACATCGGGTTCTCCCAGCAGCATGAGTTGTTCGAAGAAGCAGCGGCACGGGGAGATGCCCCGGTGGTGATCGATAGTGCTGATATCCGGCGCGACCCGGAAGGCATGTTGCGATGCCTGTGCGACGCGATCGGGATGGCGTGGGATCCGGCCATGTTGAACTGGCGCAGGGGAGGTCATTCCGCCGATGGTGTCTGGGCGCCGCACTGGTATGCGGCGGTGCATCGTTCGACCACCTTCGCTGGCACGGAAGAGCCGCTTCCCGAGCTCTCCGGGCAGGCGGCTCAACTCCTGGAGCAGGCTTTGCCGCACTACGAGGCCCTTGCCGCCGTCAAACTGCGCGGCTGAGAACGATTTCGTCGTCGACGAACGCGCCGGTGCGGATGAATCCCAGCTTTTCGTAGAAGCCGATGTTGCTGTCGGGCGAGTCGACAACCGAGGTTGCGAGCCGCGGCAAGCCCCAGGTTCTGGCCTGAGCCAGGCAAAGCTCGATGGCGGCGCGGCCATAACCGTTGCCCTGGAGATTCGCTGCAATCATCAACCGCCAGATGTAGGCGCCGCCCGGGTCGTCGCCTGGCTCAAGATGCTGGTATTCGCGGGGATCGATCATGGCGATCAGCCCGACAGCATCCGTGCCGTCCCACATTCCCCAGACGTAGGCGCCGGGCTGCTCGTAGGCGGCTTCAGCCACCGTCACGGCGTTCGGTGCCACGAGATGTTGTTGGTTTGGCGCAACCTTTAGCTGGAGGATCCGGGAAAGCGTATCACGTGTGATCGCGCGCCATTCCAGCATGAATAGAGCCTATTTCTGTCGGTTCGCGCGCATCCCGAGGAGACGAAGCCGGAGCGCGTTGAGCTTGATGAAGCCGGCGGCGTCTTTCTGGTCGTAGGCCCCGGCATCGTCTTCGAAGGTGACATGTTCCTCCGAGTAGAGCGAGTAGTCCGACCAGCGACCGACGGTGTTCACCGACCCCTTGTAGAGCTTCACGCGCACCGTGCCGGTGACGAACTCCTGGCTCCTGTCGATCGCGGCCTGCAGCATTTCGCGTTCGGGGCTGAACCAGAAGCCGTTGTAGATCAGCTCGGCATATCGCGGCATCAGCTCGTCTTTCAGGTGCATCGCGCCCCGGTCCATGGTGATCGATTCGATCCCGCGGTGCGCCTCGAGCAGCACGGTGCCGCCCGGCGTTTCGTAAATGCCGCGCGATTTCATGCCCACGAAGCGGCCCTCGACGAGGTCGAGCCGGCCCACGCCATGCTTTCCGCCCAGCTCGTTGAGCTTGGTGAGCACCTCTGCGGACGACATTGCCACGCCGTTGATTGACACCGCATCGCCCCTCTCAAACCCGATCTCGACGTATTCGGGTTCGTTCGGTGCTTCCTCGGGGTGTACGGTGCGCTGATAGACGTAATCCGGCGCTTCGATGGCCGGGTCTTCCAGTACCTTGCCCTCGGAGGAGGTGTGCAGAAGGTTGGCATCGACCGAGAACGGCGCCTCGCCGCGCTTGTCCTTGGCGATCGGAATCTGGTTCTTCTCGGCGAAATCGATGAGCTTGGTGCGCGAGGTCAGATCCCATTCCCGCCACGGCGCAATCACCTTGATGTCGGGGTTGAGTGCGTAGGCCGAGAGCTCGAAGCGCACCTGGTCGTTGCCCTTGCCCGTGGCGCCGTGGGCGACGGCGTCGGCGCCCGTTTCCTCGGCAATTTCGATCAGCCGCTTGGAAATGAGCGGCCGCGCGATCGAGGTGCCAAGCAGGTACAGGCCCTCGTAGACCGCGTTGGCGCGGAACATCGGAAACACGAAATCGCGCACGAACTCTTCGCGCAGATCCTCGATGAAGATGTTTTCCGGCGCGATCCCGAGCATTTCGGCCTTCTTGCGCGCCGGTTCCAACTCCTCGCCCTGTCCAAGATCGGCGGTAAAGGTCACAACCTCGCAGCCGTACTCGGTTTGCAGCCACTTGAGGATGATCGAGGTGTCGAGGCCGCCGGAATAGGCAAGCACGACTTTCTTCGGCGCGGACATGGGAAACTCCGTCGTTCAGGTATCGGCGCGGGTTTATCGGTTGGCGTCGGGAGCGGCAAGGGCGATCGGGGTTGCACGGGCGCGTCGGATCGGCAGTATCGCCCGCATGACCAATTTTGCCGACAAGGCGCTCATCGCCGAGCGCAAGATGCGGGAACTGTTCCCGCCAACCCCTTTGCAGCGCAATGACCATCTTTCGGCGCGCTTTGACGCCGACATCTGGCTGAAGCGGGAAGATCTCAGCCCGGTGCGAAGTTACAAGATTCGGGGCGCATTCAACGCGATGCGAAAGGTCTTGGCGGCGCGTCCCGATCAACAGCTTTTCGTTTGCGCCAGTGCCGGCAATCATGCCCAGGGCGTGGCTTTCGCCGCGCGCCATTTCGGGGTCCGCGCTGTGATTTTCATGCCGGTTACGACGCCGCAGCAGAAAATCGACAAAACCCGCGTTTTTGGCAAGGATAGTGTCGAGATCAAGCTGGTTGGGGATTATTTTGACGACACGCTCGCCGCCTCACAGGCTTTTTGTGATAAGGCGGGTGGCCATTTTCTTGCGCCGTTCAACGATGCCGATGTGATCGAGGGGCAGGCGAGTGTCGGCGTCGAGATCCTCGATCAGATGGGCGCGACGCCGGACATGGTGATCCTTCCCGTCGGCGGGGGTGGTCTGTCGGCCGGGATCAGAACCTATCTGCGCGACGTCGCGCCGGATGTGGCGCTGCGCTACACTGAACCCGCGGGGGGCGCGAGCCTGACGGCCGCCCTCGCGGTTGGTCACCCGGTGTCGCTGTCGTCGGTCGACACTTTCGTGGATGGCGCGGCGGTCGCCCGGGTGGGTGATCTGACGTTTTCGGCGCTGTCCGATGTGCCGATGCAGGACGTGATCACGGCGCCAGAGGATAGGATCTGCGTTACGATCCTGGAGATGCTCAACGGCGAGGGGATCGTTCTGGAACCGGCCGGAGCATTGTCGGTGGACGCGCTCGGCGTGCTGGCGGCCGAGATCAGGGGAAAAACGGTTGTCTGCATAACGTCGGGCGGCAACTTCGATTTCGAACGCCTCCCGGAGGTCAAGGAACGGGCCCAGCGCTACTCTGGCTTGAAGAAATACTTCCTGCTTCGCCTGCCACAGCGGCCCGGCGCGTTGAGAGATTTCCTCGAGATCCTTGGCCCCGAGGATGACATCGCCCGGTTCGAGTACCTGAAAAAGTCGGCGCGGAATTTCGGCACGGTGCTGATCGGGATCGAGACGAAAGCGCCGGAAAACTTCCTGCGACTGTTTGCACGGCTTGAGGATAAGGGCTTCACCTACACCGATGTCACCGACGACGACGTGGTCGGCGAATTCATACTCTAAACCACCTTGAACATGCCTTTAGAAGCCTCGTAGCAGGCGAAAATCGGCGGGAGCGCCACCTCATCTGCGGCGCCCGATGCGGCGAGCCGTTCGCCGTGTTGGCACCTGGCGGCAAGGTCGGCGAACCCGAGGTTGAGGGCGGAAGATTTCAAAAAGTGAAGATCGGCCTCGAACTGGCTCGGGTCCGGGTCGAGGCGCAGGCGGTCAATGACCTCTTCCACCTCCGCGATGAACATCAGCGCGACCTCGGCGAAATCCTCCTCGCCGATTTCTTCCTTGAGTTCCCTGACGCGATCCCAGTCGATCATTGTGGCCTCCGTTCAGGACCGAATCCTGACCCAGCCGGGTTGAAGAATCGTTAGAGATCGCCGCCATCGGGAGAGTTTTAGGTTTAACCGGCCATTAGAGCCGCGGTCGTATGCAGGCATCGGGCAATTCCGCCATGGCTAGGCCGCAGATCGTGACACCACTCGTTTCGCACCACGCTCAGATCAAGGACGATCCTCGCCACAGAACGATCCGGCGCGTTCTGGTCGTCGATGATTCGCGTGCGCAAAGGCGGGTCCTTGCCGCTTCGCTGGCGCGGCAGGGGTTCGAAGTGGTCGACGCCGAGTCGGGCGAAGAAGCCTTGCGGCACATCGCGGCCGAGCCATTCGACCTCATTTTGTCCGACTGGATGATGCCGGGCATGGACGGGCTGGAACTCTGTGTCCGGGTGCGTGCGCTGCCGCTTGAGAACTACGTCTATTTCATCCTGCTCACGTCGAAGAACGAGAAGGGCGCCGTGGCCCGCGGGCTCGACAAGGGCGCGGACGACTTCCTGCTCAAGCCGGTCAATGGTGATGAACTGCGCGCCCGGATCAAGGCCGGCGATCGCATCCTGAAGATGGAGCGCGAGCTTTTCGAAAAAAACCGGCTGATCACGTCGACCCTGAACGAAATCAGCGCGCTCTACGACGCGGTAGATCGCGATCTGGTTGAGGCCCGCAAGATGCAGCAATCATTGGTGCGCGAGCCTTGGCGCGATTTCGAAACGGCGGAGGTGTCTCTCCTGCTCAAGCCGTCAGGCCACGTGGGCGGTGATCTCGTCGGGTTCTTCCGCGCGGGCGCGGGAAAGCTGGCCGTATACTCGATTGATGTATCCGGGCACGGCATCGCCTCGGCGCTCCTGACGGCGCGACTTGCGGGATACCTGTCGGACGGTGCGCCCGAGCAGAACATCGCGCTGGTGCGAGATCATGACGATCGATATCTGGCGCGTCCGCCCTTCGAAGTCGCAACCCTGCTCAACATGCTCATGCTCGAAGAGATGAAATCCGATCTCTATTTCACCATCGCGATCGGCTATCTCGACCTTGCGACGGGACGGGTGGACATTGCCCAGTGCGGGCATCCCAATCCCGCGGTCCTGCGTGCCAGCGGCGAGGTTGAGTACTTCGGCTCTGGCGGGCTGCCGGTGGGTCTGCTGGAGGAGGCAGAATACGCGCAATGGCACCTGCAACTCGAACCCGGAGACCGGCTCTTGCTGTATTCCGACGGGTTCACCGAATGTGCGGATGCGTCGGGCGATCTTCTGGATGAGGACGGGTTCGCCCGCCTCATCCGAACCAACGCAGATCTGACGACGAACGCGTTTTTTGAAGCCCTGGTCTGGGATCTCGACACTTTTCACACCGGAAAGGACTTCGCAGACGATCTGTCCTGCGCGATGATCGAGTTTCACGGAGACCGTCAGAAACCGGAAAAATAGTCCCTGATGAAGGCCCGGTCTCCGTCGTTGCCAACCATGTCTGCGGCAAGTTGGGTCGATGCCCAGATCGCACTATGGCCGGGCTCGCTGGGATCCCGGATCTGGTGCACTGGATGGGCGACGTAGACATGGCACAGCTTTTCCGCCCAGATCCCGTATTCCGGCATGAAGGTGAACCGCCGGAATGCACCCAGGCGTCGCGGGCTGGCGATCCTCCACCCGGTTTCCTCGAGGGTTTCGCGGTGCAAGGCCGCGAGCGGGCTTTCGGCCGGATCGATCCCGCCACCCGGAAGCTGGAACTCCGGTATCGGCTCGGCCTGGTGTGTCAGCAGAACCTCGCGGCCACGCGGCAGGATGGCATAGACACCGATTCTCAGTTTGTAGCTCTTGTCGCGCCGCTTCGGCGTGCCATATCGCCGGATCATGCCAATGCCCTCTGTTGCCCACCCGCAATAGACCGGGTATGCGGGGCGAAAGGCAATGGGAAGCGCGAAAATGAGCCTCGGGTCGAAGATTGCGTGGGACGATACCGTCCTACCCTTTCAACTTGATCGCAGCGATGTTCGCGGGCGCGCGGTCCGGCTCGACGGTGTCCTCGACCAGATCCTTGCCCAGCACGACTATCCGCCGGCAATAGAACGGCTGGTCGCAGAGGCCGCGCTCCTGACGGCGCTTATCGGCCCCGCGATCAAGCTCCGCTGGAAGCTCTCGCTGCAAATCCGGGGCGATGGGGCAGCCCGGCTTGTGGCGACCGATTACTACGCGCCGGAAACCGAGGGCGCCCCGGGGCGGATTCGGGCCTATGCCAGCTTCGATCCCGAGCGGGTTCACCCCGATGGCGACGCGTTTTCGCAAGTCGGACACGGCTATTTCGCGATCCTGATCGACCAGGGAAAAGGAACCACGCCCTATTCCGGCCTGACGCCCATCGCCGGCAGCTCGCTGGCGGATTGTGCGCAAACCTATTTTGCGCAATCGGAGCAGTTGCCAACGCGGTTTGCGCTGACCTTCGGCAAGGAACCCGATGGATGGCGTGCCGGTGGCGTGATGCTGCAAAAGATGCCGGGTGTGCCGCCGCGCCAGAACGATGAGGGCGGTAGCGGCGACAACGGTCTCCTTTCCGCGGACGACCTGCTGGCCGACGCGAACGAGCTGGAAAGCTGGTCGCGGGCCAATGCTCTGCTGGAAACCGTTCGGGAAGATGAGCTGATCGGACCGGAAATCCAGCCCACCCAGATGCTGGTTCGGCTGTTCGATGAAGAGGTTCCCCGCGTTTTCGATCCGCTATCCGTGCAATTCGGCTGCACCTGCTCGGAAGAGCGCGTGCGCCACAGCCTGTCGATCTATTCGCAAAAAGACCTCGCCCACATGACGACGGATCAGGGAATCGTGACGGCCGATTGCCAGTTCTGCGGGGCGCATTACGAGTTCGATCCCACGACGCTCGGTTTCGAAGCCGAAGAGGCACGGCGTGCAGGCAACTGAGCTCAAAGCCCGGCTGCGGCGCTCGAGCGCGGGCCCGCCCTCGTCGGACTTCGATCTGAACCCCGATCTGCGCCCGCGCGGGCTCAAGTTGCGCGATGCGGCGGTTTTGGTGGCACTTTGCGATAGCGCCCGCGGGACGGAGCTGTTTCTCACCAAGCGCGCCTCCGGCCTCAAGCATCACCCGGGTCAGATCGCGTTTCCCGGTGGCAAAGTCGACGCAGCCGACGCCGGATCCGTCGACGCGGCCCTGCGGGAGGCGGAAGAAGAAATCGCGCTTCCGCGGAGATCGGTCGATGTTCTGGGTATGATGCCCGCGCATGAGACGGTAACAGGTTTTTCTGTCTCCCCCGTATTGGGCTGGGTCAGAGACACTTTCGAGCCGAAACCGGAAACCGGCGAGGTGGACGAAGTCTTCACGGTGCCGCTCAGCTTTGTGCTCGATCCAACGAACTATATCATCGAGGCGCGGTACTATCGCGGTGTGCGGCGGCAATTCTTCACGGTGCCCTACGGGCCCTACTATATCTGGGGGGCAACGGCCCGGATGCTGCGTGCACTTGCGGAAAGGCTCAAGGCATGACCTTGCGGATCACCGACAGCTGGCTTTCTGGCACCGCGCCTCAGGCCGTTTGCCGGAGCCTCACAGATGCCGGATTCGAGGCTTGGTTCGTCGGCGGGTGCGTGCGCAACGCCCTCCTGGGAGAACCGATCTCCGATATCGACATCACCACAGACGCACCCCCGGAAACAGTCACGAAACTGGCCCGGAAAGCGGGTTTTCATCCAGTGCCAACCGGGTTTGACCATGGCACGGTCACCGTCGTGGTTAAGGGCAAGCCATTCGAGGTAACGACGTTTCGGCGTGATGTGGAGACAGACGGGCGCCGAGCTGTTGTCGCCTATGCCACGTCAATCGAGGAAGATGCTCACCGGCGCGATTTCACCATGAATGCGCTCTACGCGGGGCCTGATGGGCGCGTGATGGATCCAATCGGAGGTTTGCCCGACCTCGAAGCGCGACGCATCAGGTTCATCGACGACGCCCAGGCACGGATCCGGGAAGACTACCTGCGCATTTTGCGCTTTTTCCGATTCCATGCCTGGTACGGCGATCCCGACCGGGGGCTCGACCCTGAGGCGCTCGCTGCCATTGCGACGAATAGCGGTGGAATAGACACGCTGTCTCGCGAGCGCATCGGTGCCGAATTGATGAAACTGCTGTCGGCTCCCGACCCTGCACCCGCGGTGGCGGCGATGGCGCAATCCGGTGTTCTGGAACGGGTACTGCCCGGCGGCGATGCCACGGCCTTGCCGGTTCTCGTTCACCTCGAGGAGAGCTCGGGGGTCGCGCCCGATGCCGTGCGCCGTCTGGCATGTCTTGGTGGCAGCGACCACATGGAGCGCCTTCGCCTGTCCAAGGCCGACGCCCGCCGACTCACCCGCCTGCTTGACCATCGCGGCACGCTCGCCTCGCCGGAAGAGCTTGGCTACCGGTATGGCGCGGCAGATGCGCGCGACATGATCCTGCTGACCTCCGCGCTCCTGCAGACCCCGATTCCGACCGAGATGGAAAGCCGCGCGGCGACCGGCGCGGGCGCGGATTTCCCGGTCAAGCCACGCGACTTGATGGAGGATTTCGAAGGCCGTGCGCTGGGCAACAAGCTGCGCGAGATCGAGGACCGCTGGATCGCGTCCGGCTTCACATTGTCGCGCGAATCGCTTCTGAAGGGCGATTGATGCAAGTCTCGATCGAAAGGCTCGGCCATCTGGGCGACGGGATCGCGCCCGGGCCGGTCTACGCCCCGCGCACTCTGCCGGGTGAGATCGTTGAGGGCGCCATCGAAGACCAAAGGATTGAGGCGCCGCGAATCATCGCACCGTCACCTGATCGGGTCCGCCCGCAATGCCGCCACTACAGGAGCTGCGGAGGCTGCGCCCTTCAACACGCCTCCGACGGCTTCGTCACCCGCTGGAAGACCGAGGTTGTCCGCGCGGCGCTGGCCGCACAGGGGCTCGGGGCCGTCCCCGATGCGATCCTCACTTCCCCGCCGCGGTCGCGCCGCCGCGCTGTATTCGCGGGACGTCGCACCAAGGGCGGCCCGTTGGTCGGATTCCACGCACCCAGATCCGATGCGATCACCCGTATCCCGGACTGCCAGCTGCTTCATCCGTTGTTGATATCGGCACTGCCAGCGCTCGAGGCGCTTGTCGACGCGGGCGGGTCGCGCCGAACCGCGCTGCGCTTGTCGGTGACGGTTTCACAAGACGGACCGGATGTGGCCGTGAGCAGCGGAAAACCGCTGGATCAGGCTCTGTCGGTCGACTTGGCCCGGATCGCCGGCCAGTTCGGTATCGCGCGGCTTGCGTGGGACGGGGAGCTGGTCGCCCTCGTGTCGCCACCGGCACAAACCTTCGGACGAGCCGCCGTGGTGTCGCCCCCGGGCGCATTTCTGCAAGCCACGGCCGAGGGCGAGACGGCGCTGGTTTCAGAGGTTCGCCGGGCAACGCGCGGGGCGAATAACGTGCTCGATCTCTTTTCCGGCTGTGGGACGTTTTCTCTCCCGCTCGCGGAAGATGCCGAGGTGCACGCGGTCGAAGGCAATGAAGCCATGCTGTCGGCCCTCGATGCTGGATGGCGTGGCGCCACTGGGCTGAAACGGGTGACAACCGAGGCGCGCGATCTTTTTCGCCGCCCGATGCTGCCTGATGAACTGGATCGGTTCGACGCCGTGGTGATCGATCCGCCGCGCGCGGGGGCGGAGCGCCAGGTGGCCGAGCTTGCGCGGTCCGGGATATCGATCATCGCAGCGGTGTCCTGCAACCCGGTCAGCTTTGCCCGTGACGCGCGGCTGCTCATGAATGCAGGTTATGAGATCCAACGGCTGGTCATTGTCGACCAGTTCAGGTGGTCGACACATGTGGAGCTTTTCGCCGGTTTTCGTCGCAAGTGATTGTTTGCTTTGCGGCAATCCGGCCTTGGGTTAGAAGGCGATAGCCATCTCAGGGATTCTGCCGTGCGTACGCTGCTGCTTGTTGTTCTCGCGTTCAGCCTTTTCGGGCTGTCTTCCTGCTCGAAGTTCAAAACCTACGACGGCCCCGAAGTGACCCGCATTCTGGTGTTCAAGGAATCGCGCGCGATGTTCCTGATGCATCACGATACGGTTCTTGCGAGCTATCCCATTGATCTCGGCTTCGCGCCGACTGGCCCAAAAGAAGAGCGCGGCGATGGCAAGACGCCGGAAGGCAGCTACATCATCGATCGCAAGAACCCCGAAAGCGAGTTCCACCTGTCGCTCGGGATTTCCTATCCGGACGTGAACGACCAGGAAGTCGCACAAGAGGCCGGAACCGATCCCGGCGGCGACATCTTCATCCACGGCGGCCCGACCAAAGCGCGCGATCGCGGGCGGCCGGACTGGACCGCCGGTTGCATCGCGGTGAGTGACCGGGAGATCGAAGACATCTACGCGATGGTCAATATCGGCACGCCGATCGACATCGTGCCCTGACCGTGCCCGGTCAGGACCCCATCACGAGAGCCCACCAGAGTTTGCCATTGGCCTCGCGATACCAGGAAATACCCATGTTGCGCGCGCGGCGATCGAGGATGATGTCGCGCGTGTCTTTCTGGGCCATCCAGGCCGCAAGGGTTTCAAGCTCTGATTCGAAGGTTTCCGAGATCGTCTCGCCGAGCATCTGCCCCGGATAGCCGGTCCGGGCAACGCGGTCGATCGGCGAGGATCCGTCGGAGCCGAAGTGCCACGGGCGATTCTGCACGCTCATGTCGCGCGCATGGGTCGCGGCGGCGGCGGTGAGCTGCGAATTCAGCTGAACAGCCGGAACGCCAGCGGCGGCGCGCAACTCGTTGATCGAATCGAGCATGGTGTAGGTCACCCTGTTCCCGGACACTCCGGAAGAGCTGACCGTTCCCGACGACCCGCAAGCGGTCAACGAAACAACAAGAGCCAACATGGCAGCGATTGCGCGTATCATCATTCTCACCCAAGGTTTACGAGCGCCGGTATTCTGACGGTCATCGCCAAAACATCAACCGGCTGAAACCCGCGAAAACAAGCAATATGACGCCTGTTTGATTTGCGGCGGCTTTCCCACCGCCCTATATATCGCGCCGCAGAGCCAAGCAATCGAGGAAAAGTTCCATGGACAATTCGGGCAAGAAAGCGTTCAACCGCCGCTCCTTCCTGATGAAAACGGCGGCCGCTGCTGGCGGCTTCTTTGCTGCGCCGGCCATCGGTCAGAACACGGATGAGGGCTCGACCGAGGTCGAACGGGACCTTTCCGAGATCGTTCGGCGCAACATCTCGAGTTTCCGCTCACTCGATTGGCGCCCGTACTTTTCGAACACCCGTGGCGGTGCGATTCTCGTCGATACCACGTCGCGCGCCCTGCACTACTGGTCAGAGGACCAGACGATCTACAAGCTTTACCCGACGTCGGTACCGATGACCGAGGAATTGACCCGTCGCGGCCGCACCAGCGTCGTGCGCAAGGTTGTTGGCCCGGATTGGCGCCCGACACCGTCGATGCTGAAGCGCAATCCGGAGTGGCCGACCTACATTCCGCCGGGCCCGGACAACCCGCTCGGCACCCATGCGCTCTACCTTGGATGGACCTACTACCGCATCCACGGAACCCACGACACGCGCAAGATCGGGCGCCGCTCGTCGAACGGGTGCATCGGCCTCTACAATGAACATATTGAAGAACTTTTTGGCCTCGCCAAAGTTGGCACGCAGGTGTTGCTAATCTGACACCACATGCAGCTTTCGAACGAATCCAGTTGAAAAAACCCTGCGGTTCGGTTTTCTAGGCTCACGAGGTACAGAACTACCCTTGATCCGGCGTTTACGCCGGAAGGACAATTGGAGATTGAGATGAAAAAAGTCATGCTTGTTGCGGCCACCGCCGCTCTCGCCGCCACCGCTGCTCAGGCCGGCACCCTTGCCGACCCGATCGTTGAGCCGGAAATCGTCGTTGAAACCGCGTCGTCGTCGTCGTCGGCCGGTATCATCGTGCCGCTGCTCTTCCTGGCCGCCGTTGGCCTGGCGATCTGGCTCCTCTGATCCAGACACGCAGTTTTCGGATCGCCTGATCCGGAAGGGACCCCCGCCAAATGGCGGGGGTTTCTTTTTTCCGGGTAGTCCAGCTTCGCACCAAAGAAAAAAGCCCGGACAACGCGCCGGGCTTTTTCAATCCTCGATGTGCCGGAGGTCAGATCACTTCGTTGATCCAGCTGTCGAGCGCCGCCTTGGGCGCGGCACCGACCTTGTGCGACACGACCTGGCCGTCCTTGAACATGAACAGGGTCGGAATGCCGCGCACGCCCATCATGGCGGGCGAAGACGGGTTTTCGTCCACGTTCACCTTGGCAATCTTGATCTTGCCTTCGTACTGGGTGGCCAGCTCTTCGAGCGCGGGGCCGATCATTTTGCACGGACCGCACCATTCCGCCCAGAAATCCACGACAACGGGAATGTCGCTCTTCAGAACTTCGGCTTCAAAGGTGTCGTCGGTGACGGCGTAGGTGGTCATTGGAGGGCTCCTCAAAACATAGGGTTGGGGTGAACCTATGAATGGGGCCGCGATCCGTCAAGGCGACGAAATGCGCGTAGCGCCACGCCTTCGGGCAGCTCCATCAGATGCGCGGTTCTGGTCCAGAGAATGGCAGACTCGATTCGCCGGTCCGGAAAGATGCCGCTCAACGCCGCCTCATAGGCGCCCATCTGCCGCAAGATACCGTCCGGCACCGCATCGACGTTCTCGGGAACCACGCGGTTCGTCTTGAAGTCGACGATCAGGACCCGTTCGGCCTCGATAATCAGTCGGTCGATGATGCCGTGGATCCGGTCGGATTGTTCCGTCGCGATCGGTGCAGAAACCTCCACCTCGGCAAGGGTCCGCGGCGCAAACAGCGCAGACAGGTGCTCAGATTCAAGCACCCGGCGCACTTCACGCAACAGGCCCGGAACCTCGTCCGGCGCTGCCGTGTCTTCGCCGAAGGCCAGAAGGTCTTCCGCGACCTGGCCCCAGTCTTCTGGCGCATAGGTCGGAAGAAACTCCAGCAGACGGTGTATCTGCCGGCCATATCGAAGTGCCGCTTCCGTTTGCGTTGCATCCTCGTCACCCGCACCGATCACCTTGGATCCCCCAAGGTCGGACGGGCGAAGCGGTTCAGGTGGCATCGCGGGTGTCCTGGCAGCCGTGCGGAGCCAGACAGGTGTTTCGGCCGGCGCCCCGGGCCTGGTCTTCTCCTCGTCTGCGTGCGCTTGTTTCCAGTCTCCGGTTTCGTATCGAAGACCCGAACCCAGCGGGAAAGTGTGCCGGACCGCCGCGGCATCGCGCATCCCGTTTTCAACAATGCGATACCAACTCTGCGCACTGCCCTCGTCGCCCATGTCGCCGGCCCCGGCGACGACAAGCCAGCTTTCCGCCCGGGTCATGGCCACGTAGAGCAAGCGCATGTTCTCCTCGAGGTCGCGTGCCCGCTCCGCCTCGATCGCCACGCGCACGGGTTCCGGCGCTTCGCCGCGCCCGGACCGCCAGAGCGTCCCGCCTTCGACGTCGATGACGCGTGACCGATTGGTATGGCGCGGTTTCGACGTGTCGGGAAGAATCACAACCGGCGCTTCCAGCCCCTTCGCGCCATGTACGGTCATGACCCGGACCTGGTCGCCTGCACTGTCCATCTGGCGTTTGATTTCGACTTCTTCTGCCGCGAGCCAGGTCAGAAACCCGGTGAGGCTGGGAACCTCGATGCGTTCATAGGCGAGCGCCTGGGTGAGAAGCGCGTCGATGCCGTCCTCGGCCTCGTTGCCCAGCCGGGCCATTAGCTTGCGACGGCCGTCATGCCGGGTGAGAATCCTGTCGATCAGGTCGTAGGGCCGCAGAAAGTCGGCTTCGTTGCGCAAATCGGATAGAACCTCGACAACCCCGGGAAACGCCTCGGCACGGGTGCGCAGGGCATTCCAGAGGAACAGGCTTCCACGCCCATGCGCGAGGCGGAAGAGGTCGTCTTCGGACAATCCGAACAAAGGCGATCGCAGGGCCGCGGCAAGCGACAGATCGTCTTCCGGTGTCGACAGGAAGGACAGAACGGCGGTCAGATCCTTGACGGCAAGCTCGCCGCCGATGCGCAGGCGGTCGGCCCCCGCAATCGGGATGTCGCGCGTTTTGCACGCCCGGATGATCTGGTGAAACAGGTCCGAACGTCGCCGGACCAACACCATGACATCGCCCGCCCGTACCGTCCGCAAACCGCCATTTTTGGCTGGGATAGTCCCTGATTCCAGCATGTCAGCGATGGAATCGGCGATGGATTGCGCAAGTCGCACGGCCGCGTCTTCCGGCGCCGGAACATCCATGGGTTTCGACCACGGGCCCGGTGCCGGGCGCTCCGGCGGTTCGACAATCGGCCAAAGATCCACCCGCCCCGGGCGATCATAATCAAGCGTTCGATGCTTGACCTCCCCGCCGAGCCCCGGCGCTGTCTCCAGTGCATGGTCAACAAGGCTCAGGATCGCCCAGGCCGACCGGAACGAGTGTTCCAGCTCCATGTTGTGCACGCGGCTCCCGATCTGTGCGAAGGCGCCCTCGAACTGATCGCGCATGCGGGTGAATCCGCTCGGGTCGGCCCCCTGGAACGAATAGATTGATTGTTTCAGGTCGCCGACCACGAACAAGGTGCGCTGTCGGTCGGACCGGGCGCTTTCGCCAGTGGTGAACTCGCGCGCAAGGCTCTCGATCACCCGCCATTGCGTGGGGGAGGTGTCCTGCGCCTCGTCGACGAGAATATGATCAATACCGCCGTCGAGCCGGTAGAGCACCCAGGCGGCCAGCGCGGGATCATTGAGCAATCGCCCGGCCCGGGTGATCAGGTCGTCGAAATCGAGATAGCCGCGGGCTTGTTTGTGGTCCTCGTAGAGCGCGATGAACCGATGCGCGAAGCCGTGCAGGGCAGCCGTCTTTCGTGCGTTGTCGAGGGCAATGCGAGACTCGCGGGCAGCTTCGACACGCTGCATGAGGTCTTCAAGCGCCGGCATGAGCTGGGGAAAGGCGGCCTGTGTCTTTTTCGTCGGAAAAGAGCCTAACTTGGCCGAAAACGGCTCCTTCGCCGTCTCCCCGGTCAGGAAGACGGACTCGAGGATTTCAAGATCGGCACGCCCGAGATCGTTGGCCGTGACCCGTTGAAGCTTCTGTGCGGCTTTCACATCGTTCGCGGACCCGGCTTCCAGCGCCGGGAGAAGGTCGCGGATCAGGTCGCCGTCGCCGGGATGAAACGCCTGACCCAGCAGTGCCGCGTCGTCGACTCCGGGTTCAAGCCCAACCCGGCGCCAGATCTGATCCCGCGCGCAGGGGATCGAAAAGGCCGGCCTGTGCGCGATCACCTCGGCGGTCAGCCGCCCGAAGTCGGTATCGGTCACATGCGCCGCGAGGTCCTCGAGCAGCGCACGATCGGACCCAGCTGCCATTTCGTCGAGGATGTCGGCCTGCAGCAGCTTTGCCGTCCGGTCGTCCATCTCGGTGAATTGCGGCGACACCCCGGCCTCGAGCGGAAAGCGCCGCAGGATCGAGGCGCAGAACGAGTGGATGGTTTGAATTTTTAGGCCACCGGGGGTTTCGATCGCGCCCGCAAACAGCCGGCGGGCCGTTGCAAGATCATCGATGTCGTCGACGCCGAGATCGTGCAGTTCCTCGCGCAGCGCCGCATCGGGTTTCATCGACCAAGCGCCGAGCCGGTCGAATAGCCGATTCTGCATCTCGCTCGCGGCGGCCTTGGTGTAGGTGAGGCACAGGATGTTCTGGGGCGAAACGCCCGAGAGCAGCAGACGCGCGACCCGGTCGGTAAGCACCCGGGTTTTCCCCGAACCGGCATTGGCGGAAAGCCATGTGTTGGCACTTGGATCCGCGGCTTCGATCTGGCGCAGGGTGGCGTCGTTCGGGATCATGGGCCGACCTCGACCGGAATCGCGCGGTCGGTGTGATCCCACTCGCCGTAGCGCGAGAGGTGATCGTAGTCGCCGTCGAACCGCTGCGATTCGACAACGCGACGCGCCGTGTAGCCCTGCGCACGCTGCTGGTAGGCTTCGATCAGCTCAACCAGGCCTGCTTGCACGTCGCGGATCGTGTCGTCGCCCACCGAAATCCGTTCGAACTTCGGATTTGCGCCGAGTCCGATATAGGCGACTTCAGCCACGCGCGCCTTGCGAAGCCCGTTGAAAGCGCCGGCTTGCGCCATGACCGCCTCGAGCAGGAGCTGTTTGTCATAGGTTTCCTGCTGCTTCCTCGAGGGGATTTGCCCGGTCTTGTAGTCATAGATGTAGAGCGCCCCGGCGTCGTCCTGGTCGATCCGGTCGGCTGTTCCGGTCAGGGTGAATCCCAGGTCGTCGATCGGCAGCGCGCCCCGCACCTCGAACTTCGCCGGCGCCGCGCGCTCCCGGCGGTCGGCCTCGCCGATCAGGAATGTGTCGGCCACCCGCCCGAGTTTGGCGAGCCACATCACGCGCGCCGCGGGCCAGGGCGCTTCGGCATTGAGCACTGACTCCGCCGTGGTCATCAGGCGGTCGCGGCCGTCGTTTTGGGGCTCACCTGCGGGTGCTTCCGACACGAAACGCTCCATAACCTTGTGAAGGATCGTTCCGCGCAAAGGCGCGTCGGGCGATTGATGCAACGGCCCAAGAGGGCGCAGCCCGAGAACCTTTTCGGCGTATATCGCATATGGGTCGCGCACCAGTTTGCCGATGCGTGTCACCGAAAGATGGGTTGGCCGCACCTTGATGGGCGGGCACGGCGCAGGCCGGTTTTCGGCTGGAACAGAGACGGTTTCTTCAAGCCGATCGGCGAGAGTGACCCAG
>Ga0180435_10000515_pt1 | contig 40467 bp, 35 predicted proteins | sample SS_ome_3_FD_132467 | JGI IMG/M metagenome (GOLD analysis project Ga0180435, IMG submission 132467) | Hypersaline lake sediment archaeal communities from the Salton Sea, California, USA - SS_3_S_1 metaG | ecosystem: Environmental > Aquatic > Non-marine Saline and Alkaline > Hypersaline >... | reverse complement strand
TATGGTGGATAAAGCGGCCACCGTAAGCACTCACGATGCTGGCAGTCCGCGGGATCAAACCACGCCCTTCTGGCCGGCAGCCACACCTCTGTCCTATATCGGTTGGGGCAAAACCACCCAACTGGGGTATGGTCTCGGCCTGGCCATGGGCGCTAAACTGGCCCACCTGGAGAAACTGTGTATCAATGTCTGGGGGGATGCCGCCATCGGTTTCAGCGGTATGGATTTTGAGACTGCCGCGCGTGAACGAATCCCGATACTGTCGATTCTGTTTAACAACTTCTCCATGGCCATCGAAATTCCGATCATGCCTGTGTCCCAGCAGAAATATGGCGCGATCGAGATCTCAGGACACTATGCCGATATGGCCAAGGCCTTTGGCGGCTACGGCAAACGCGTTACTGACCCGCATGATATTGTAGCCGCGCTGGCACGTGGCATTGAAGCCACCCGGAAGGGCCAACCTGCCCTGCTCGAATTCATCACCGATCAGGAAATTACCATTTCTAACGAATAACAACTGTTATCACTGCAATCAACCCAAGGAAAACTATGAAATCCAAAGCAGTCACACTCGCTGCACGCCCGGTGGGCATGCCTAAAAAAAGCGACTTTGCCATTATTGAAACAGACGTCGGCGAACCTGGCGATGGAGAAATCCAGGTACAGAACCTGTGCATGTCTGTTGACCCTTACATGCGTGGCCGCATGGTCGATCGAAAGTCTTACGTCCCGCCTTTCCAGATTGGAGAAGTCCTCACCGGAGGTTGTATAGGACGGGTAACCAAATCCAATCACCCGGACTTTGCGGAAGGGGATCACGTTTCCAGCCATCACGGCTGGCGTGAAGCCTACACCAGTGGCGTTGAAGGTATCGAAAAACTGGGCGCACTGGTGACAGATCCTTCTGCTTATCTTGGCGCTATCGGCATGCCGGGCATGACTGCCTATGTGGGCCTGCTGGAAGTGGGTGCGCTGAAAGATGGCGAAACAGTATTTGTATCCGGTGCCGCCGGTGCTGTTGGCAGCATCGTGGGTCAGATCGCCAAACTCAAAGGTTGCCGTGTACTGGGCAGCGCCGGCGATCAGGAGAAGGTGGACCTGTTGACCGGTGAATTAGGTTTCGACTATGCCTTCAACTACAAAGACGGCAACCTGCTGAATCATCTGCGTGAAGGTGCCCCGGACGGTCTGGATGTTTACTTCGACAATGTCGGTGGAGATCACCTGCAGGCTGCCATCACACATATGCGACCTTTTGGTCGCATTCCATTGTGTGGCGCGATCTCTGTCTACAACGACGTTGAGCCTGCACCGGGCCCCAACAACCTGACCATGGCAATTGGCCTGGGCCTGACTCTGCGCGGCTTTATTGTCAGCCACTTTAATCACCTGGCTGATGACTTCCGTCGCGATATGGAGCAATGGGTCACCTCAGGGCAGATCAAGTACAAAGAGACGATCTACGATGGCATTGATAAAGCACCTGATGCGTTTATCGGTCTGTTTACCGGTGCCAACGTAGGCAAGATGGTGGTGAATTTCTAGATTTTTCTAGAACGAAGTGTTGGCGGCTGTCAGATTTTCAAATCCAATAGCCGCCAACACTTGCCATCCATTGGCAAATTCTCTAGCATCCTCTCCCCATCCATCCCCGTGCACCTTTTTTCCTGCGGGGAACGGGCAATCTAGGAGGCAACTATGATGATTATCAACCTACAGGGACGCGTTCGCGCACCAGGTAATCGTTATGCCCCTGCTGATGATGCCTCGTTGGATTCAACCGTGATACACACCATCACGCGTTAGTGCTCAGGCGGTTTAAATCCGCCATCTACATTCCAACTCTATTGCTGCAGCGCGTAACCGCATGGCGACGCATTCCTGCGCGCTTTTATTTTGATTGTCCCCTCACAGGAACAAGTGGATGAACACGATAGCTTTCGAAAATATTGATACTGAAGACCAGAAATACAGTGGGCTTTGGAAAATAACCGCCGGTGAACGGCTGCGTTATCTGACCGCAGTTTTGGCCATGGTGCTCACCAACATCTGCATGTTTGGTGCACCGATACTTGGTGGCGGCGCTATTGACGTACTAAACCAGCAGGATCTCGTTCACGCGAATGCCTGGCTGGCTACACTCGCCCGTTGGACTGCAGGGGACTTGACGTTCACCAGCTACATCTGGGCAGCAGCTCTGGCAAGTATTGCGATTACCGCTCTGGGCGGCGTGTTTCTGTACGTACGCGGACGTCTGGCAGCAGAAGCCTCTGAAAACATCGCGCGCCGTCTGCGCGAAGCGTTATACGACCGTTTACATCATGTTCAAACAGGCTTCTACGATACCGCGGATACCGGCGACCTGGTGCAGCGCTGCAGCTCCGACGTTGAAACCCTGCGGGTTTTCCTGGTCAGTGACGTCATCGAAATCGGCCGCGCCATCATGCTGATAGTCTGTGTGGTGCCGATCCTGTTTTCCATCCACGTCGAACTGGCTTTCTGGTCACTGTGCATGATTCCGTTCCTGATTGTTGGCGCGTACATCTTTTTCAGCAAAGTCAAAGATGTGTTTGAAATGACCGACGAATCCGAAGGCGCCATGACCGCTACCCTGCAGGAGAATCTGACCGGGATTCGCGTCGTGCGCGCCTTTGCGCGGCAGTCTCACGAGATAGAACGTTTTGGCGCACGCAACGCGGACTTCCGTAACAAGAACTTCCGTCTGATTCAGCTGATGTCAGCCTACTGGAGCATTTCGGACTTCTTCTCCATGAGCCAGCTGGGAATCGTTCTGCTCGCAGGGGGATACTACGCACTGGCGGGCACACTGACCGTGGGTGACCTGTTCATCTACATGACCTGCCTGTCCATTGTGATCTGGCCCGTACGCCAGCTCGGGCGCGTACTTACAGACACCGGCAAAGCGGTGATTGCGCTGGGCCGGGTCAATCATATTCTGCAGGCTCCCGAAGAGGCGACGGACTTCACCCCACCCGGCGGCCGCGCTCAGGGCATCATCAGCGCGCGGAATCTGACCTATGGCTATGGCGACGATGAACCTGTGTTACGCAATCTATCGGTAGATATTGCGCAAGGAGAAACCCTCGCCATTGTCGGCCCACCGGGTTCCGGCAAGACCAGTTTCATCCGCGCGCTGCTGCGTCTGTACCCGTACAGCAGCGGCAGCTTAACCCTGGATGGTCGCGAGATTTCGGAACTGGATCGCTTCTGGCTGCGCGCACAGATTGGTGTCGTGCTGCAGGATCCGTTTCTGTATTCAAGATCAATCGCCGACAACTTAGCTGTTGGACGCCCGGGTGCACCCCATGATGATATTGTCCGCGCCTGTGAAGAAGCGGCAATACACAGTTCCATTGCCAGCTTCCCCGGTGGTTTTGATGAAATGGTCGGCGAACGTGGGGTGACCTTGTCTGGTGGCCAGCGGCAACGTCTGGCCCTGGCCCGCGCGCTGCTTAAGGACCCGCCTGTGCTGGTGCTGGATGATTCATTGTCAGCGGTGGATACCGGCACTGAGAAAGTGATTCTCGATGCCCTGCAACGGCGTAAAGGCCGGCAGACGACCATTATCATCGCGCATAGATTGAGTTCCGTGATGCATGCAGATCGCATCATGGTGCTGGAGGACGGTGAATGTGTGCAGATGGGGAGTAACGCGGAACTCGCAGCTCAGCCCGGCAACTACCAGCGGTTGTGTGAAATTCAGGGCGCCCTGGACGAACAGATTCTGCAGGACGTAGATAACACCAGAACGGATGCTCCGACCGATACCAAGGGACATCCCGAGGACTAAGCGATGTACGACGACGAAAATTATGACGACGGTTTTGATGAAGAAGCATTGGCTGCCCGCATTAATCTGGACCTGTGGAAAAAGCTCTGGGATTACGCGGCCCGCTACCCCACTGAACTGAAGTGGTTAGCAGCCTTCGCTTTCAGCACGGCGTTGATGGAAGTGGCGTATCCACTGCTGACCAAGGGTGTGGTAGACGCCGTTGATACACATCTGAAAGGTGGACCGGACCCTGTTCTGTGGATCTGGGGAGTGGGTTATTTTATCTGCACGGTGATTATCTGCAGCTCTATTGCGGGTTTCATTTATATGGCAGGTAAGATCCGCACACACATTGCGCATGACATTCGCGAAGACGGTTTTGCCAATCTGCAGCGGCTGAGTTTCAGCTTTTACGACTACCGCCCTGTGGGCTGGCTTATGGCGCGCATGACGTCAGACTCGGAACGTCTCTCCAACATTCTTGCCTGGGGGTTTCTTGACCTGGTCTGGGGTTTCACCATGATGCTGGGTATAGCCGTGGCCATGTTTGTCATGGACTGGCAACTGGCTTTAGTGGTGTTCTCGGTATTGCCATTCCTGGCATGGATTTCCGCACGATTCCAACGCCGGATACTGAAAAGCGCGCGCATGGTGCGAGCCACTAACTCCCGCATTACCGGCAGTTTCAACGAAGCCATCATGGGTGTGATGACCAGCAAAGCGTTTGTTCGCGAAGCAGCCAATCAGCAAGATTTCACCAAACTGACCGACCGTATGAACGAAGCATCGGTGACCAATCTGCGGCACGCGGCGGTGTATCTGCCGATTGTCATTACCATGGCAAGCCTGGCTACCGGGCTGGCCTTAGCCGTAGGTGGCATGAGCATGATTGCCAATACCATGGCTGTCAGCACGCTGATTGCATTCATGGCTTATACCCGTCACTTCTTTGATCCGATTGAACAGCTGGGGCATTGGTTTGCAGAGATGCAGATGGCGCAGGCGTCCGCAGAGCGGATCTTGAGTCTGATTGAAGCCGAACCCGCGATTGCTGATACCGACGACGTGTTAGCAGCCATGGCGATTCAGTCAAAGAATGAAAAACTGGGCGGCACATTTGCTGCCGACGGCGGTCAACAGGCGATTAACCGGCTTGAGTTGAAAAACGTGAGCTTTGCCTACGACCCTGCCAAACCGGTATTGGATAAAATCAATCTAACCGTGGGCAAAGGTGAAACCATTGCCATTGTTGGTCCAACCGGCGGCGGCAAAAGCACCCTGGTCAATGTGATCTGTCGTTTTTACGAACCCACCGGGGGCCAGGTGTTGATTGACGGTCTGGACTACCGACAGCGCAGCCTGCACTGGCTGCAGTCCAACATCGGCATGGTGCTGCAGAACGCGCATGTATTTTCCGGTTCGATTCTGGAAAACATCCGCTACGGCCGCCTGGAGGCCACAGACGAAGAAGTTATCGAAGCTGCCAAAATTGCAGGGGCACATGAATTTATAAGCGCTTTCCCTGACGGATATGCAAGTGATGCAGGGGAATCCGGAAGTCGTTTGTCCGCCGGCCAGAAACAGCTGGTCTCGTTTGCACGCGCAGTGCTGGCGGATCCGCAGATTCTGGTAATGGATGAAGCGACCTCTTCAGTTGATACAGAAACAGAACGGCGCATCCAACAAGGCATGCAACGGGTTCTCGCGGGTCGCATTGCCTTTATCATCGCGCACCGGTTGTCGACCATCCGCGGCGCGGATCGCATTATTGTGATTGAAGAGGGAAAAATCGCTGAACAGGGCAGTCATCATGAGTTGATGGCTGCACGTGGCCACTACTACAATCTGTATCGGCAGCAGTCTCTGCAGGAATCAAGCCGGCAACTGCAGGATGCATCTGCACCGAGCACTTAATTCAGGCCCGAATTAAGTGCTATGTTGTCGAGCCAGAGACTACCCTGCGGGGTGCGGTCAAACTGGAACCGCAGTTCAGTTATCTGATCGATATCCAGGGCTGGGTTCTGGCGGGCAAACTCCTGCAAAGGGAATCGGTAACGTTGCATGACTACTTCACTGTCCGCGTCGCTGTTAAACAAAGCGTGTTTGTACAGCACCGGCTGAACCTGAGGCAGCAGCACCCGACGTTTAGACAAAGGCAGATGCGCTATGTGCCCTGACCTGTCACGGACCAGCAACGTCAAATCAATAACTTCAGGCGATTCATAGTCTTCCAGATCCCCTGGCGTGCTTTCACTCATGGCAAGATCAAAGGTCAACACGTCTGTGGATCTGACAAGCGAGGAGTCTTCGAACAGCACGCTGTAGGCAGGCGCTTTACCGTCAGTGGCGCCCTGATCGGACCATCCTAACAATACCGATACACTGTCTGTATCACGCCACTTAAGGTCAACTACCGTCTCCCGCCACAGACTCAGAGCCGCAGCGCTTAGCGTTATGCCAGGAGCGCTGCCGCTGGCCACATCCGCATCCTCTTCAAAATTTGCCACTACTCGATCTGCAGCACTTTGATATTGCGAAAGAAATCGAACTGATGCGGGTAGTCTTTGCGCAGCACGATGTGGATCCGCCAGGAACGCCTCGTGCTGTCCGTTGCCAAAGACCACAGCCTCAATGAATGTTGAGAACAAAGTCTGTGCTACCTGTCTCTGCAGAGTGCCATCAATAAGTGGATGGCGATTCAGCAGCCAGTTAAATGGTGCCGGCGAATCCACCGCGCCCCATCCCGTATTAAACTGGCCGTGATTAGCGCCAATGAGATAAAAACCCGCTTTGAAACAATCCGCACAGGCATCAAAACTGAGCCGGTTGAACGCCGCCGAACCGACAAAAGCGGTGACATCACTGTCATGACTGCCATGAATAACCAGGTAGTTCACATCCTGCATGACGGTCGCACGACCACGTGGGTCGTACTGGTGGTCAACGGGTGCTATTGCAATCACCCCGCGCAGACCAAAGTTGTAATCAAACGCCAGCGTAGCATCGTCCGGGTAGGCGGGTAGTCGATTGAAAACTGCAGCTTCGGAAACCGCTTCACCACCTCGTGAGTGACCAATCAGAACCACTTTGTCGAGATCCGCTCTGGCAAACAGCTCATGGTCTGGGTCCTTCGACCAGACTCGCCACTGCTTCAGGTGTTCCAGCAGCAACCAGCCACGTGCATCATTTTCTTTTTCCAGCCCCCCGTCAAACAAGCTGAGGCTGTCGCTGATGGAAGAATTCAGCATATTCTGATCGACAGATACAGCAATCAGCCCTCGGCGCGCAAACATCTTACCTAAGTAGGCGTAGCCATCATCCGAATAATCTTCCATCGAATGATTACCATGCACAATCAGCACTATCGGCAGTGGTCCCACAATATCCGGCAGCCAGACGGTACCCCGCAGAGGCAACGTGTCTGCACCCGCGTTCCAGAAACCACTGCGCGCCCAGCCGGCAGGACCTTCCCAGCCGTCGAGGAGCTTGCTTGCATCGACAGTTTCGGTTCTGTATCGAACATTGGTACCAAACGCCGGACGATGTCTGTCCGTGCCCGGCCCGTAAGTAAATTCGGTAAAGCTGTGTTCAGCTTTGTTTGCCGAATCAATCTTCAGGGGTTCATCAACCATGGGCTGCCAGCGAATTTCTTCGTCTACAGACCAACCGTCCAGCGCGAGGGCCAGGGTGAAAGCCAGCAGGACAGCAACCCCAGAACCGCCAGCAGTCACTCTTTTCCAACCAGGTGCTTCTGTCGGTGAGCTCAACGCATATCCCAGCGCGGCCACACAGATACCTGACAAGGCCGCTAGCGCCAGAAAAAAGGGTCCGAGAAAAAAGAACGGAAAAGTGAATACTGCGATAAACAACAAACAAGCCCATAACATGGGCCTTGAAAAAGCGCTGAGCACACGCACACTGAGCAGGGCAAGCCCTGCACCAGCAACGATCAAAACCCCCAGGAGCAAAAGTGCAAGCAGGTTAAAACGCGTTGGTGCTCCGAACCAGAAGATCAGGAGCACCGCCATCAGTGACAACCAGGCGGCCAGGTGAACAGCGCGCGTTATGCCCAGCGCAGCCTGCGGCCCTACCTGCAATTGGCAGATCCAGACTGCCAGTTTTGCTTTAACCTTCTGCCACGTCACTTTAAAGATTCCGCTACCGTCCCTTGATCGGGCCACTATAGTCGGAAATAGGACTCAGTGTTCAACCTCGAGTGGCGATAAATGACCAGAGATTGTCTGCACCTAACGCAGCCAGATGGTTGCCCAGCATCTTTTGCCAGTGAAATTCATTACCAAATTCATCGCGCCAGGCCCAGGCACGGCGACTGAAATGGTGTAAACGGTGTTCGTGAGTAAATCCCATGGCGCCGTGAATCTGGTGAATCTGCTCCGCAGCAACAGTCACGGCTTCTCCTATACGGGCTTTACTCGCAGCCACTTCGGGCAGGAAGCGCTCGCCGTGCAGACCGTCTACGCCGGCATCTGCCGCTCGGCGCGCAGCTGCAACCTCACTGGCTACAACCGCCAGTGCGTGTTGAATGGCCTGAAACTTTGATATTGTCCGCCCGAATTGAGTACGTTCCATCGCAAACGTGATACCCAGATCCAACAAGGTCTGCAACGCACCCGCCATCAAATTGCTGCGTGTCAAAGCCAGCTGAGCAAACGGATCCAACCCGACATCGACTGTGCGTGCATCATCAGGCAAAACAACTGTATCTCTGGGCTCTCCTGCCAGATTGACCCTCTGCTCAACTAGCGCTGGCTGATCAACGACAAACACCACGGTGCTGCCCGACTGTATGCCAACAACCTTGTCTGCTTTTCGACCCCAGGGCACGTCGATGATTTGCCCGTTACTGACCACGCCCACAGAATAAAGACCTTCGCCAGGTTCCAGCCAGCTGTTAACCAGTAAAGTCTCCGCTATCGGCAGCGGCACTGCAAAACGCCCACATTGCATGATGAACGCATACATTTCCTCTGCTGTAGTACCACTGCCAGATGCGCCCAGCTGATTAAAACCGTTAGCAACAATCTGCTGCCACAGGTTTTCGGCAAATACACCTGCCTCGGCCTGATCCAACAGCTTTTTATCGCAGTGATCGCTGAATATTTTCTCGCCACTGTCGAGGATCAGCTGCAGGGTTGATTGTGTTTCACTCATTATCGCAACCCCAGTCCACGCGCAATCACGCCGCGCAGAATCTCCCGGGTACCACCGCGCAGCGTAAACGATGGTGACAACAACAAAGTCTCCTCAAATGTTTCCCGAAAGGCGCCGCGGGAGGCGCCAATAGGTGCTGCCAGTCGGGCTATTTCAGGCAACACTTTTTCAAAATTGTTACCCAGCTCTTTTACCAGCGCAGCCTCTACAACAACGTCTTTGGAGTTTTCCAACATACCGGCAACGGATATCGACATACGACGCATGGTCATAATGTGTGAAGCGATGCGACCAATGGCAGCGGCCTCATGCGGTGCAGGATGCTCTCCACAGACGCGCACCAGCTCAACAAATACTCGAAAAGCGGAGAGAAACCGCTCCGGGCCAGAGCGTTCATAAGCAAGCTCAGAGGTGACCTGAGCCCAACCGTTGCCGGGTTCACCCACGATCCGATCCGCGGGCACCATGACATCTTCAAACACAACTTCATTGAAGTCTTCACCACCGGCCATATTTGCTATGGGACGGACCTGTGCGCCGTCGTTCTGCAGGTCAACAATAATCTGAGACAGACCCGCATGGCGGTTTTCTGAAGCAGCTTCGGTACGGACCAGGCAGATGATGTAGTGATTACGATGGGCGTCTGTTGTCCATATCTTGGTGCCGTTGATGCGGTATTCATCACCTTCTTTGATCGCTGTGGTGCGCACTGAGGCCAGGTCGGAACCCGTATCCGGTTCACTCATGCCAATCGAGAAGAAGGCTTCGCCACGCACGATCTGCGGAAGATAGGTCTGGCGTTGTGCTTCGGTGCCAAAACGCAGCAGTAAGGGGCCACTCTGACGGTCTGCAATCCAGTGTGCACTCACCGGCGCGCCCGCGGCCAGTAATTCTTCGGTGACCACATAACGTTCAAAAAACGTTCGCTCGCCACCGCCATACTGCTTCGGCCAGTTCATGCCAATCCAGCCCTTCTCGCCAAGCTTGCGGCTGAATTCCGCGTCGTGACCGGTGACAAAGTCCGAATTCGGCTTTGGGAAATGAGCCTGGTTTTCAGCAAGAAACCCACGGACATCGCCACGTAGTGTTTCCGTGTCTACATCGAGACTGACACGATCAAATTGCAACATAGTGATCTAAACAACGACAGAAAATGGGCCACAACCGTAATGCCCTGAGCCGCCAGATGCAATAATATAAGGTCTGACAAAGCAGATGGCAGCAGCGTGGATCAGGACGAACTTCTCGAAAAATTCCAGGATGTTTTTACCGATATTCGCGAGCGCTCGTCTGTGGTGGGTCGCTTCATCGATCGGGACCTGTACCGCGTCTACATTGCTACGCTGTGGTCAAATGTGGTGCTGTCGCCTGATGAGGTGGGACTGGAAGAAGCTGACCTAGAAGTACTGCACGATGTTTTGATTGCTGAAATTAGCGACGCTATCGGACCTAACGAATCACTGCACACCTTGTTCAAATTCATCAGTGGCAAGGAAGGTGAGCGGGCTATGGGCGAAGCCCGGCTGACTCAATCACACAAGGATCTGCTGACCTATTTTGCGAGCATGATTCTCGACCCTGAGGGCCACAAAAAATTCATGCAGGACATTCGCGAACGCCAGAAACGCTAAAACCAGTACAGCCTGGCAGGCTAACCCAGCACGTTCACCACAATCTGACGTGGCCCGGGGCGATGGCGGTGTTCCCAGAGAAAAATACCCTGCCACGTACCCAGCGCCAGCTCTCCCTCTAACAGGGGTATCGATAAACTGGTCGCGGTCAGCGCCGACTTGATATGGGCCGGCATGTCATCAGGGCCTTCCTGTGTGTGGGTGTAGAGACGCTCATCCTCCGGCACCGCCGAGTGCATCCACTGCTGCAGATCCACCAGCACCTGAGGGTCCGCGCTCTCCTGAATAAGCAAGCTAGCTGACGTGTGTCGGATATAAAGTGTGACCAGACCCTCACTCGGGCGAGAACCAGGTAACAGAGCCTGCACTTTGTGCGTGATGTCATAGAGGCCCTGGCCTTCGACAGTTAAGTTGAGAATGGCGTTCAAGGATGGCTCCGAAACTGCGCTATGCGTGGGCTAATAATGATATGACATCAACGGCTTTGCGACGAATTGTTGCAGACATCGCGGGTTTTGCTCTTCTCACTGGTGGCATCTTCCTGCTGTGGCAGGGATTAGCGCCTGCGCAAGGCTCGGGCCCCGCTAACTCACCAGCAGATTTTTCATCATGGCTGACGCAGGCAGCACTCACTCTGCCGGTCACTCTAGGCACTATTCTGGCAGGGCTTTCGGGCCTGATATTCTGGCTGAATCACATGTCCGGCAGCTTCTCGGCTGCAGAGCTGGTGGCACAGCTGGACCAACCCAATATGGGTTACGTGATTGTCGACAAACGGGGCTGTATCGAAGCTGTGAATCCGACAATATCGAGCCTGCTCGACAAATCTTCGGCCAGCCTGATCAACCAGCCTATTACCAGCATTTTACCGGCCGAGGTATGGCAGACACTGACCGAAATGGCACCCCAGGTTGACACACCTGACGAATCGAGCGGTAGCGAGCTGTTTACACCTCCGCACCACAACGTGGTGTCTGCATCAATAAACACGCAACAGGGCAGACGCCTGCTCGAATTTCGTGTCAAACGTTTGCCACTCAAGCGGCGAATCGCCATCCAGATTAATGACATCACAGAAATTTCGGAAAGTCGTAAAGCCCTGGACAATGCCGGTAACCAGCTGCGGCGTATGTTGGGCAAAGGCTCGGATCTGGTGCTGTTCATTGACCGCAAGTTGATCATCACCTACGCCAACGATAACGCCCGCAATGCGTTAAGTGGCGACAGTGGCGATGTTCTGGGCCAACCGATCTACCGCTACATCAACGAAAACGACCGCCGCAACTTCATGAAAAGCATGCAGCAGTTCGGCCAGAAAAATCGTAACGAAGTTGCTCTGCGTAATGTACAGCTCGCCGACAGCGACGATACGCCAGCCAGCGCACATATAGTTCGACTTTTGACACCGGAAACTACTGGTTATGCGGTTATTTTCAGCGTGGTTGAACGTCATCTGAAAGCGCTGGCCGAATCTAAAGCAACCCAGGCTCGGTTTTCCCAGGTCTTTCATGGCACCCCGGATGCGATCTTACTGATCCGCGCGGTCGACACCATGATCATGGATTTCAACGACGGCTTCAGCCGTCTGTTGGGGTATAAACGCGAAGACGCCATCGGCATGCTGGAAGTCGATATGGGTTTCTGGGCCAACAAAACCGAACGCGATGCCGTGATAGAGCGCGCCCGTCATGAGCGCGAAGTGATTGATTACGAAACAACCCTTCGAGCAGCTAGCGGCGCCATCGTTCACGTTGAAATCTCGCTGCGCTATGTCGAGATTGACAACGAATTGTGCATGCTGTGCACAGGTCGAGATATCACCAAACGTATATCTGCTGAAGCGGCACTGATTGAATCAGAGGAAAAATTCGAAAAAGTATTCAGTCAGAGCCCGGACGGCATTGTCATCTTCAGAAGTAGTGACGGTGTGGTTACAGACCTGAATGACGCCATCCTGCATCGTAGCGGCTATGCGCGAGAAGAAATCATCGGTCAGTCAGTGTACGACATGCAACAGATCATCAACACCGAGGACATGACTGCAGCAGCAGAGACGCTGGCCAGCGATGGAAGGCTGTCTAACCGTTCGGTTTCGTTCCTGACCAAATCCGGAGATCAGGTACCTTCGCTGATATCTGCAACCATCGTAGACCTGTCTGGTGAGGCCCACATCATGGTCATTGCCAAGGACATCAGCAAACAATGCATCACCGAAGAGCGACTGCGCAGCAGCGAAGAACGCTTCCGCGGGATATTTGAGAATGCACCTATCGGCATCCTGCTGGTTGATATGCAGGGTCGCGTTTCTCAATCGAACCGCACCGCTGCAGATCTTTTGGCCTATGAAGAAAAAGATATGTACGGCATTCATATTTCACGCCTGGTGCCGAGCGAAGATCGCGCAGGCCTGAAAGAAAAGCTCAACTCGCTGACTGTCAAAGACATCAACACCGATCGCGCTGAACGCCGCATGATCTGTCGCGATGGCCTGGAGATATGGACAAACTTTCACGTTGTCCTGCAGCAGAACAGCGCAGGCGACGGACAGTACTATATTGTTCAGATCGCGGATATTTCAGACATCAAGCGCAGCCAGCAACGCATGGAGCGCATGGCGTTTTATGACACGCTCACTGACCTTGCCAACCGACGCCTGTTTCACGAACGTCTGGACCATGCCATTGAGCACAGTCGACGCTCTGAAAGTTCCAGCGCATTACTGTATCTCGATCTTGACAATTTCAAACGTGTTAACGATACGCTTGGGCACCAGATCGGCGACCACCTGCTGCGCGAAGTTGCCGCCCGACTGCAGCAATGTGTACGCGGTGAAGATACCGTGGGCCGAACCGGCGGCGATGAATTTACAATCCTGCTGGCAGAGATCGGCTCACCAACCGACGCCGGAGTTGTCGCACAGAAGATTCTCAACCACCTGCGGGAGCCCATACATGTCTCTGGTCACCCCCTGATCGTCACGACGAGTATCGGTATCACCATAACACCAGGAGATTCGGTAGATCCGAACGAGCTGATGCGAAATGCCGATCTGGCAATGTACAAAGCCAAAGAGCGTGGGCGCAACAACTACCAGTTTTACTCTGAAGACCTCAACACCAACGCCGCCATAAGATTACGCACAGAATATGAAATTCGTCATGCCCTGGAACACGGCGAGTTCGAACTCTACTATCAACCGAAAATTGATCTCCGCAGTCGCGAAGTAGTTGGCGTGGAAAGCCTGATTCGCTGGAATCACCCCGAACGGGGGTTACTGGGACCTGACGAGTTTATTGGCGTTGCCGAAGATACCGGCAGCATCATCGACATCGGCACCTGGGTCATTGAAGAAGCCTGTCGAGCCTGCAAGCACCTGACCACCGCACACAACCGCCCGGTGAAAGTGGCGATTAACATTTCACCGCGACAGTTTCGGGACCCGAACCTGGTTGCCACCATGCGTCGCAGTCTTCGCGAAACTGCGCTTGAAGCAAAAAATATTGAGATTGAAATTACCGAGACCATGCTGATGCAGGATGTTGATGCAGCGCAGATAACCCTGCAGAGGCTATCTGATCTCGGCGTCAGTCTGGCTATTGACGACTTCGGAACCGGTTATTCTTCGCTGAATTACCTGAAGCGTTTCCCGATCAATACGGTGAAGGTCGATCGCAGCTTTGTCATGGATATTCCCTCTAACCCGGACGATATGGCGATCACCCGTGCGGTCATCGCCATGGCACATCAACTGAAGATGGAAGTGGTTGCAGAGGGCGTTGAAACTCAGGAGCAGTTTGATTTTCTTGCTGAACAGCAGTGCGAGTTTGCTCAGGGCTGGCTGTTCAGCAAAGCCCTGCCGTTAGCTGACGCCAGCGCGTTCATGAACAAAACCAGCGCAAAAACAAACGTCGGATGATACTGACGGCTGGCTATTGAATAAACCACAAGCTCAGCGCAGGCACATAAGTAATGAAACCGAGCGCTACCAGTAAAACCACCATGAATGGCCAGGTTGCGGCATAAAGCTCAAGCAGGGGCTTATGGAACCGATAACTGGCAATAAACAGGTTCATGCCCACCGGCGGCGTAAAATAGCCGATCTGCATATTTGCAAGAAAGACGATACCCAGATGCACGGGATGAATGCCATAACCTGCGGCAACCGGCAGCAGCAGAGGCACCATAATGACAATCGCGGAATAAATATCGAGGATTGCACCCAGAGCCAGCAACAGCACATTCAGCAGCAATAAGAATCCCAGCGGACTTGAGATGTAGGTCTGCATCAATTCAAAAAGTTGCTGCGGCACTTCTGCATCCACCAGAAAATTAGTGAAGGCCAGAGCTATACCCAGAATCAGCAGAATACCGCCCACCATGACCATGGACTCCACCATGACCTGCGGCACTTTTCGCAGAGAAACCTCGCGGTAAAGAAAGACTTCGACAAACAGGACGTAGAAAGCTGTAACAGCAGCGGCTTCGGAGACGGCAAAAAATCCACTGAATACGCCACCCAGCACAACAAAGGGTAACGGCAGTTCCCAGCGCGCATCTTTAACAGCCTGCCAGACGTTCGACCAGGCAAAAGGTGTTCGCGGAATAACACCTCCACGATGTTTCCACAACGTCCACCCAGTTAAAAGACCCAACATCAGCAGCAGCGGACCAATACCCGCGATGAACAGATCAACTATTGTGAAGGGTTCGCCGACATCAAGTTGCTGAGCAATCACGCCATACAGAATCAAGGGGACAGAGGGTACGAGCAGCAGTCCCAGACTGCCCGAAGACGTCACCAGGCCCAGACTATAACGCTCGGAAAACCCCGCTTCTTTCAATGCCGGCAGCAACAAGGCCCCTAACGCGACAATGGTGACCCCCGACGCACCGGTCAGAGCAGTAAACACCGCGCAGGCAACAAAGCCGACCACCGCCAGACCGCTGGGGAGAAAGCCGAACATGCTCTGCACCAGATTCACCAGCCGCTTCGAGGTATTGGCTTCGCTGAGCAGATAGCCGCTGAAGGTAAACAACGGCAGCGCAACCAGCAGAGGTGTATCAACAATGCGGTAGAGTTCAATGGCAACAATCGCAAGGTCGATATCAGCGCTGTAGAAACCCAACAGCGCGGCACCCAACAATACCGAAAATAACGGCGCGCCAGCAAAAGCGGCCAACACCAGCAGGGCAATCCCGAGCCAGATCACGTTTCATCCCTGGCAGGCACGATAGTGAGGATGGCGTAGCGCAACGCCATCACCGCAGCACCAATCGGCATGATAATTTCGCAAAGCCAGGCGGGCACAATACCAAAGGCGATGGTGCCATCTTCAAATTCATAACGCACAAATTCAATGCTGTACCAGGCAAAAATCAGCAGTACCAGGCAGGTAAACGCGCTGACGAAGCGACTCATATAGGGTTTAAACTGCGGTGAGATAAAGCGGTTGGCAATGTCAATGCGGATGTGTTCATTGCGTCTCGAGGCGATCATGGCGCCCAACATGGCAACCCACAGCACCACGACGCGCACTGCGCTGTCTCCCCAATACAATCCGCTGTCAAAAAAGTTTCTCAGCACAACCTGAGAAGCCGATAACAGGATCATAGCTGTGAGTAACAGGGCCAACAACGCCTCTTCGGCGCGGTGAATCAGCCGTAACGCAATTTTAACCACCTGAATCGCGGAACTCTTCCAGCAGCGCCACAGTTTTATTATACATCTCTGTGGAGACATAGCCGGTTTCGACAAGACGGTCCGTTGCCTGCGCAGCAAGCGTTAACCACTCCTGCATCTGCGCCTCGTTCGGGGAAGCCCAGCTTATACCCTGCTTCGCCAAAGCCTGTTTCGCGCTCAAATGGTCTCGTCGGGCAGCCTGGTCCGCGCTGCGAACCGCTGCGCGCATTTCTTCCTCGACAATGACCTGTTGTTCGGGGGTGAGTCGATTGAACGGTTTTTCCGCCATCGCGGCCAATCCGTAAACATACAATATCGGTAGATCAAGCCCGTACTGAACCTGGGTGTGCCACTGCAGAGCAATGGTACCGATAGGTGGCGAAGCGATACTGTTAATCAGGCCAGTCTGCAAACCAGCAAGCACATCTGCAATGGGCAATGGGATAGGTGAAATATCAAATGCTTCAAATGCGCGCAACGAACCTATATCGTTATCTGGCGTCCAGACCTTGCTCTCCTGCATCTGTGCAACACTTTGCGCGGGCTGCTGACTCATCGGATAGGCAAAGCCAACCTCAGCAAAACCAAACCCGACAAATTTCTCCTCGCGCAAACCCTGCATGAGCTGCTCGTCGAGCTTGGCGCGGACGTAATCAATCTCTGCATCACTTCTGAACATCAGCGGCAGGTTGTAAAGGGCTATGTCAGGGTAATTCTGTACCAGGCCACCGGACGTCAACACTGCGCCATGCAGTTGTCCGACGCGCATCTTACGCAATACGGCTTTGTCGTCACCCATCACGCCGCCGGGATAGAATTTCATTTTCACAGCACCATCGGTACGCTGCTCAATGGCTTTACCATGCTGACGCAGGAGCTTCATCCAGCTCGACCCTTCTGGTGACAGCGTTGCGATTTTGAGTGTCGCGGCTACTCCATAGGGTGTCCAGAGAAGCGCAAGGCTTAGAGCAAAAACAGTGAAAAAACGTTTAGAAATAGTCATCTGCTGAATCCAATAGTTGCCGGGCCTGTTCTTTGGCCACGGTATTCATCAATGTAAGACCCGGTGCACGCGCGGGCGCTTCGATCACCTCGGTCAACAACTTGTCATGCAGTTCGCGATCGAACACCAGGCGTGCGTATTGTTCTGCATACATCACTTTAGCAAGCAGATTGGTGCCGTCTGAGCGTTCAATCGCCTGCTCAAAGTGTCCTTTGCCGATCTCAGGTTTACCGCCCATGGCAGGTGGAAACAATGTTTCAAACACCCCCAGATACAGATAAACACCGCCGCTGTCGTAGTCGGGGTTAAGCTCTGCTGTACGCGCCATCAGGGCTTTTACCCGAGCCAGTTCAGCAATCGCACTGAAATCATCACTGTTGGCCTGAATCCAGCTTGCCCAGGTTGTACCTAAATCGTACATCGCAGGCACCTGCGCAATTTTCTGTCGAGCAAGCCAGCTGTCAAACTCAGCAAACGGCCGGCTGTCCAGATTGCAGGCATCTTTCAGTCCGTAACAGGCAGACGCCAGCGCCTGAGTTTTGGCTTTATCGTGCAGCAACTTTGCACGCGTCTCGTCGCTGACAAACGCTGCAGCATACGCGGAGTGTAACTTCGCGGACTGCTGCAGCATAAACGCATCCTGCGGCGATCGCGCCACCAGCGAATCGACAAGTATCAGATAGGACGGCGCGCCATCGCGCACCATGTCCAGATCCTCATTATTCAGGATAGCGGCAGACAAATCTTCTGCAAAACTCTGGGTTACAGAGCCCACCAGGATGCTGCAGCCGCTTAACGCGGTTGCAACACATAAGTACAGGGCAACAGTAGGAAAGAATTTTAACTTCATGCTTAACACTGACCGAAACGACCCACCCGAAGGCGAGCTGTTCGGCTAATTGAACTATTTACTGAGCGCCTCGACCTCTGCGTGTAACATGTCAAATGGCTGTCTTCGTCGATATCCGGTCACCGCACACTCTGCTTTTACCGTCCCGTCCCTGGGGACAGAAATCTATAGGTCCTGAATCAGACATGATCGTTCCCTGTTGTTGAACCAGGTGTGCCGCTGGGGTCACGAACCCGACCACCTTGCCCGGTTTGCATCAGACTGACGTCGCGCAAACCAAGACGATCAACCGCCTCTTCCACCCACCTGGCGATATGCCTGGGTTTGACGCTGAAACAGTCGCCGGCCAGGCGCAGCATACGTTTGTCCATCTTCTCAATCTGCCGATCGATATGAAGCAACACAATGTCGAGGGTCTGCTGCTTAATGGACTTATCGTCTGCGGCGCTCTGTTGCGCCTCACGATGCAGTTTCAGCAGCCCGCTGCGCGTGCGCAGGGTATCGGACATTTTGAGTAAGTACCACAATTGACTCTTACCCTTGTCAGACAGTCCCGGGCGCAATAGTTCCAATTGATGGGCACACACCTGTACTCGGCGATACAGGTTATTGCTCTGCCTGGGCAACAGCTGCTTAGTATCGGCGAAACAGTCGTTCGCAAGGCGATAACTCTTTCTGTAACTGCGCGCAACCCGCTGGCAGAGCACATCATCATGCAGATGACGAAATTCAGCTGATTCGCGCCAGAAGTGGCTGTCCTGAGCAAACAATTCGTTCAATTCATCCCAGCTGAACGGATTTTCCGTGCGCAGCTTGCGTGCAATGGTCAGAATAGCCTGGGCTTCGTGATCTTCACTGGCAACACCGGCTAAACGCAGGGCCAGGCGGTGTCCGGACGAGCCATCCGCTAAACCGGTGGCGGCTTTCTTCAACGTCTTTACATGACTGACCACTTCTGCGCTGGTATCCACCCAGCCAGGCTTCATCAGCGACCACATACTGGCAAGACGCCGGCTATCGCGGGTTAACAGGCTCTCGGCGTATACCATATGACCTTCAGCGGGCAGATCATCGCTCCCCTCCGGCAGTAAGGCATTGCCATCACGGGTGTCACATTCCGCCAGGTAGCGCAGACAGCGATTATTAATTTGCAGACTGTAACTGACCACGTAGTCCGCTAAACGCACGACTCTACCTCTTTGCTAAAGAACCCGATGCTAGCGGTTTATCGATACAGAATCGAGGCTTTGCGCAGCTGTGATATGGCCGTTGAATTGAGCGCACAGTCCGCCAGACTGCTAGACTGATGCGCTTTCTATGGCATAAAAGGGTGGGGTCAATGAGTGATGAGCTGGTTCGAGTAGACAAGCGGGACGGTGTTGCTATCGCTACGCTGAATCGTCCTGAGGCTTTAAATGCGCTGTCCATGGGGCTGCGCAATGCCATCGCTGCTACCTTTGATCAGCTGGAAGCCGATCCGGATGTGCAGGTCATCATTCTCACCGGCGCTGGCCGCGCCTTTACCGTAGGTCTGGATCTGAAAGAGCTGGGTGGCGAAAAACCCGCCGATGCCGCAGTCTCCAGCCGCGATCTGAGCGACGCGATTGGTGCTCTGAGCAAACCTGTTATCGGTGCAATAAATGGTTTTGCCATCACCGGCGGTTTCGAAATTGCCCTGATGTGCGATTTCCTGATCGCCAGCCCCGACGCCCGCTTCGCAGATACCCACGCAAGAGTGGGTGTTGTGCCCGGCTGGGGGTTGTCACAGCGGCTGCCTAGACTGATAGGCATCAACCGCGCCAAAGAGTTAAGCCTGACGGGTAATTACCTGGATGCCGAAACAGCCTGTGCCTGGGGACTGGTCAATCGAGTGGTACCCGCCGAGCAACTGCTGCCCACCTGTGAAGCGCTGGCACAGGATATTGTCAGCACCGATCCCGTCACGCGTGGAGAAATCCGCAGAATCATGGACGCCGGTTGGGCGTCAACCCTGGAGGATGGTCTGGCACTGGAAGATAAAGCCAGCCGCGCTCATTCGAAAAGCCAGGTACGCGCAGACAAAGTTGCCCAGCGACGCAAAGACATTCAGGACCGTGGCCGGGAACAGACCGATGGGTAACAAACTGTGTTTCACACTTATCCTGCTGTTCATCGCGGCACCACTTTCAGCAGGACAACTTAAGGCAACTGAGACTTTTGTGCGTCCTGCCGGTGCAGCAGACATGCAGGAAGTAGCCGCAGGCTACCAGGCGCTGTTCACCTGCTCTGCGCATTTTGTCGCCAAGCGGGCGCTGGCAGATATCATCGATGTTGAACTGGTGGATATGACTGAGTTCGAGTTACCACAGCCTGAAATCGACGAGCAGAGGCAACTGGTTCGTGCCAGCAATGGTGAGGGTTTTACAGCAGTAGCAGCCTACCGCCCCAGTGTCGGCTGCACCCTTCTGCCACCAACCTGGACTGAAGCAGAGGTTGGACAGCTACCGAATATAAGTCTGGCAGCAACCCCCGTTATGGCATCAGTGGCTTTCCCGCTGGGTGACAAAGCCAGCGTAAAAACAGACCGGCGGGCACGGACACTTTTAAACCAGGCGTTTGACGGCCAGACTTTTGGTGAAGATACCGTCACCGTAGGTATTGCCGTTGTCCACAAAGGCAAGCTGGTGGCAGAACAATATCTAGATGGTTTTGGCATCCACAGTGGATACCGCACATGGTCCACAGCAAAAAGTATCTCAGCCAGTTTGATCGGTATTGCCGTCAAAGACGGTCTCATCGACATTAACGAGCCAGCAAACATCCCGGAATGGCGTTTTTTCAATGATCCACGCCAGGCCATTACCTACGAACATCTTTTACACATGTCTTCTGGGCTCTACAGCCAGGGCGCAAACACAAATGCCATGTATTTTGGCGGCCAGGACGTGATCAGCGCAGCAACCACCACTCATCTGGAAGTCGAACCTAATACCCGATGGAAGTATGCCAACAACGATACCCTGCTGCTGCTGCGCGGCCTGCGCGCCACCCTGGACAATGACCTTGAATATCTGCGCTATCCCTACGACAAACTCTTTCACCGCATCGGCATGTATCACACGCGCATGGAAATGGATCACCAGGGTAATTTCATTGGTTCCAGCCAGGTGTACACCACGGCAAGGGATCTGGCCAGATTTGGCCTGTTGTACCTGAATAAAGGGGTCTGGGCAGAACAGCAGATATTACCCGTTGGCTGGACAGACTATGTTGCACAGGCTGCCCCTACACTGCCCAGAAATCCGGGCGAACAAGGTTATGGCGCCCAGTTCTGGTTGCTGGACAGCCTGCCTGGCATTCCAGCTGGCACTTACACAACTGCCGGCAACAAAGGTCAGTTTGTGACTATTGTTCCCAGTCAGGACATGGTTATCGTGCGTACTGGCGTTGATCCAAACGGCAAGACCTGGATGTTGGACAAGTTTGTTAACGCTGCCATTGAGATATTTGCAGGTCAGTAACGTACGCTGACGGGGAATGAGCGGCGCTATTCATCTGGACATGGCTCTGAGACAGTGTGCCGCCCCGATAATGCCAGGCTCTGACTCAGTCACTATCAGTAGCGGTATCTGTTGCGCATAGGCGCTTAAATCACCACGTTCTTCGAACCGCCTGCGCAGGGGGCTGCTGCGCACAAAATCCAGCATCCGGGGCAATATACCGCCTGCCAGATAAACGCCACCTGTTGCTGCTACGGTCAACGCCAGGTTGCCTGCTGCAGATCCCAGCAACGAGCAGAAAGTTTCCAGTGTCTGATGGCAGACCGGGTCCTGCATATCGGACCCCTGCGCAAGAATCTCTCCCGGAGACAGGTTTTTTGCGGGCACACCCCAGACCGCTGACATTGCCTCATAGAGATTTACCAGGCCGCGGCCGCTCAGCGCAGTTTCCCAGCATACCGGACTGTGACTGGTGGCCAGCCGCCCCCACAACTCCACCTCCAGATGACTACCTGGCGCAAGGTCTGCGTGCCCGCCTTCCGAGGCAAGAACCTGCCACGACTGCGGGCCAGCAGTCGACGACATCGGAATCAGTGTTGCCATGCCCAGACCCGTCCCCGGACCAAGAACAGCCTTCGTCAGCGGCTGAACTTCACCCCCACCCATCTGCTCCAATTCACTGAAGTGAGGTACTCCATGAGCCAGCGCAAAAAAATCATTCACCAGATGCGGCGTGCAGCCCAACACGGTCGCGGCGGTAGATTGTACAATCTGCAGACCGGTATTGGTCACTTCCACTTGATCTCCACCCGGTGCAATCGGTCCCGCAATCGCCAACAGAGCAGCGTTAAACTGCCTTTGTCCCAGGCGTTTAATGGCATCAGTCAGAAGATCTGCACCATCAGCAAAGTCAGCAGTAGGCAGGACCAGCACATCGCCAACCCGCTCTTCCTTATCCAGACATTGAAAACGAGCGTTGGTAGCGCCAATGTCGGCGACTAGATCCATTGAGTATCCTTATTTATCTGCAGCAAATGATAATTCGCGTCACTTTTTAGTATGGTGCGGCTTCGATGTACAGGTGTTGTTATGTCACAAACTTTGTTAAGCAAATGGACCCGCCCTGCCCTGGTTGGCTTTCTGGGCTTGTTACTGCTGTCGCCGTTCCTGCTGCCTTACACGGTGAACGCAAAAGAGGGTGTCCTGACTATTGGCAATGCAGGTGAACCACAAACCCTTGACCCGCATCGCTACAACCTGCGGCTAGAAGAAACCCTGTTGAACGATCTGTTTCTAGGCCTGACCACCTTCAACGCCGCTGGTGAAATCGTACCGGGGGCAGCACAGTCCTGGCAAACCAGCGAGGACGGTCTGACCTGGACATTTAAACTGCGCGACAACCTGAAGTGGTCGGACGGGCAACCGCTAACCGCAGCAGACTTTGTCTACGCCTCACAGCGCCTGCAGGACCCTGCAACAGCGGCAAGCCTTGCCTACTTCATGTATATGGTTAAGAACGCACCTGAGGTAAACCGGGGAGAATTACCGGTCAGTGCACTGGGGGTTTCAGCCCCGGATGCACAAACCTTTGTCATCGAACTGAGCCAACCCTACCCTTATCTGCTGGAACGTCTGCTGTACCCGACCGCGTTTCCCGTGCCCCAACATGTGATCGAAAGACACGGTGATGACTGGGTTAAACCTGCCAACTGGGTCAGCAATGGCGCATATACGCTGGCAGACTGGCAGCCCCAGGCTTTTGTCGCCATGCAGGCAAACCCACACTTTTACGAACCGGTCTCCATTCAAAACGTACGCTACCTGCCTGTAGTAAACGAACAGAGCGCCTACAACCGCTATCGCAACGAGGAACTGCATGTGATCGGATCTTTTCCCGTCGGCGAGCTTGAGCGTGTCAAGACCAACTACCCCAACGAGCTCCATCTGTCCGACCTTCTGTCGATGATGTATCTGGTTTTCAATACGGAAAAAGCGCCGTTTAACGACAGCCGCGTGCGCCAGGCACTTTCTCTGGCCATTGATCAGGATATTCTGACAGACAAGGTTTTGCGTTCCGGTAATAAGCCAGCCTATAGCTTTGTTCCAGACCTGATTGCAGACTATCAGACCACACCATTACCGCATGTCGGCAAGGACCGGGCAGAACGTCTGCAGCAGGCCAGAGAGCTGTTGGACTCAGCCGGATACAACAATCCTAATCCGCTGAAGATAACACTGCGCCACGTCAGCGGTGTAGAGGGTAAAAAAGTAAATCTGGCGATTACCGGCATGTGGCGCCAGATTGGTGTTGTGGCAAATCTGCAACAGGCTGAGCTGCGCAATCATTTTGCTGACCTGCGCCAGGGTGATTTTGACGTCGCGTGGGCGGGTTGGGTGGGTGAGAACAATGCAGAGCATTACCTGACGCTGCTGCAATCTGACATCGGCAATGTCAATTATGGCCGTTTCGCCGATGCCCGATTCGATGACATGATCAAAACTGCACAACAACTCTCAAGTGCCATACAACGCAACCAACAACTGGCTGCAGCAGAAGCTTATGTCGTAGATGCTTATGCAGTTGTCCCACTGTACACGGTCAGCGTGCGACGGCTTGTCTCGCAAAAAGTATCCGGATGGCAGAATAATCTGCGCGACGTCCACCAGATAAGGTACTTAAGTTGGTCAGACTAGACAGGCACCAGTGCCGGCGATGACGCGCTACATTCTGAAACGTCTGTTGTTTGCGTTGGTCACGCTGTTTGTCATCATCACCGTTGTGTTTTTTCTGCTGCGCCTGGCGCCGGGTGGTCCGTTTGACGGCGAACGACGCCTGCCGCCGGAAATTGAAGCCAATCTTAAAGCGGCGTACAACCTGGATGCGCCTCTGCTTCTTCAGTATGGACGCTTCATGGTGAACCTCGCTCAGGGGGACCTGGGACCATCATTCACACAGAAAGATTTTGACGTTAACGCACTTATCCGCGCTGGCTTACCCGTGAGTCTGATGCTGGGTCTGGGGGCACTGGTCTGCGCACTGCTGCTGGGTTTATCCATCGGCATTGTCGCGGGGTTAAAACCCGGCGGGTTACTGGACACCCTGCTGATGGCTGTCAGCAACCTGAATATTGCTGTACCTACCATTGTCGCAGCGCCTCTGATGGTGTTGCTGTTCAGCGTTACGTTGTCATGGTTTCCGGGTGGAGGTGCCGATACCTGGTGGCATTTTGTACTTCCGGCCCTGGCCCTGGGTCTGCCACTCAGTGCGGAGATTGCCCGTATCATGCGCGGCGGCATTGCTGAAACCAGCCTTGAACCGTTTGTTAAAACCGCTAAAGCGAAAGGCCTGAAGTCACCCAGAATTGTGTTCCTGCACCTGTTGCCCGCCGCGTCGATACCCTTGTTGTCCTTTCTGGGACCTGCGATGGCCGGATTGCTGACCGGCTCTGTGGTGGCTGAACAGATTTTTGATCTGCCCGGTATTGGGCGCTATTACGTGCAGGGGGCATTGAATCGCGACTACACCCTGGTCATGGGTGTGACCATAGTCTATTCCTTCGCGATTCTGTCATTCAACCTGCTGGTCGACGTGGCTTACGGCCTGATCGACCCACGCATTCGTGTTGCACAGACGTGAAGCGCAGCAGCGAACAGTTTTTCAAATCGTCACCACTGGTTATAGTCGCAGCAGCCCTATTGCTGCTCATGATTACAGGCGCTGTTCTGGGGCCCGTGCTCAGCCCATGGGACGGCGAAGCCATGGACTTCGAGGCTCTGGAAGCACCACCCTCGCTCAGCCACTGGTTTGGCACCGACCTGGTGGGCAGAGATCTTTTTGTGCGCACCATGCAGGGCGCTCGCGTTTCTTTTCTGGTGGCATTCATCGCCGTCACAGTGAGTCTCGCTATTGGCATTCCCTGGGGCGCCGCCGCCGGGCTTGCCGGTGGTCGCGTAGACCAGCTCATGATGCGCATTGTCGACGGTCTCTACTGTTTGCCAGGCATCCTCATTGTGATTCTGTTGGTGGTCCTGTTTGGGCGGAATCCTTATCTGCTGTTCGCCGCCCTGGGCGCCATCTCCTGGCTGACCATCGCACGCATCGTGCGTGGACAAACGCTGCGACTGCGCAACGCGCCCTTTATCGAGGCAGCCAGAGCCATGGGATTATCCACACCCTATATTCTGCGCAAACACGTCATTCCAAATGTCATCGGCCCGGTCATTGTTTATACGACACTGGCCATACCCGCGGTCATTCTGGCGGAGAGTTTCATCAGCTTTCTGGGGCTGGGTATTGCAGAGCCACAGACCAGCTGGGGCGTGCTGGTTTCAGATGGCACCGCGGCGATGGAATCGTCGCCGTGGATGCTTTTGTTTCCAGCGTTGTGCCTCGGTATCACCGTCTGGAGTTTTAACACCCTTGGCGACCGTCTGCGCGATCATCTCGATCGTCGCGAACATATCAACTGATCCATTACTGAAACTGCAGGGAGAAAACAGATGGCTATAGGCGCGGGTATCGGAATAGCAAATTTCACCTTCGACGATGCAAAGGGATTCTGGCGTTGGGTCGATTTGTGCGACAACGGTGGCGTAGATTCTATCTGGCAGAGCGATCGAATCATTGATGCAGCGCCTAATCTTGAAACCATGAGCGTTATGGCCGCACTGGCCGGTGGCAGCAAGAAGCTCAAATTTGGCATGAATGTCGCGAGCCTGGGCTTGCGTAACCCGGTGCTGATGGCCAAACAATGTGCCACCATTGACGTGCTCAGCGAAGGCCGGTTGCTACCCGCATTTGGTGTGGGCAGCGCCTTATCCAAAGACTTCACCGCGACCGGTACACCCACCAAAGGTCGCGGCAAGCGCACCGACGAGGGTCTGGAAATCATGTCGCGCCTGTGGCGGGAAGATAACGTGGATTTTGAAGGGCAATACTACCAGCTCAAAGGTGCCACAATTTCTCCCAAACCCGTACAGAAGCACATGCCTCTGTGGACCGGTGGCTCCGCGCAACAAGCGATTGAACGCACCGCAAAATGGGGTACCGGCTGGCAGGCGGGAATTGATACCGCAGCCGAAACAGCGCCTGTCATCAGCGCTATAAAAGCACGCGCCAAAGAACTGAATCGCCATATAGACGACGATCATTTCGGTGCAGGTTTTGGATTCCGCTTTGGCAGCGACAACGAACCTATTGTCCAGCGCTACCAGGCACTATTGAGCAAACGCCTGGGCAAACCCGCGTCCGACTACAGCGCGGTAGGGGGCGTTGAGGAAATGATGGCACTGGTGCACGACTTTCGCGCTGCCGGCGTACATAAATTCATCCTGCGGCCGATTGCCGCAGGCACCGAGGATATGCTCACCCAGACGCGTCTGATGGTGGAAAAACTGATCCCTGAAATTGACGCGCTAAACCGGTAGCTGCGACTTCGCCGCCGCAACATAGCCGCGGTTCCAAGTAGGGCTGATGGTCAGATCATTAATACACACGTGTGGCGGCAACTGCGCGAGAAAGCGGATCACTTCACCACAGTCTTCTGCCTGCACCATCTGCGCACGGTCTTCATCACTGACCGGAATTGGACGATTATCGAGAATTGGCGTGGCCACTTCTCCGGGACACATGGCACAAGCGCGCACGCCATACTGGCAGGCTTCCATATTCAGGCTTTCGTTCATGGCATTCATCGCATGCTTGGCCGCGGTATAGGCAGGTCCGGTGACGACACCGACGTGTTTGCCAGCCCAGCTTGAGATGTTAATGATCAGGCCGTCACCCTGAGCTTTCATGGTGGGTAGCACCGCTTTGCAGCAATAAAACGCGCCATCCAGATCAATACGGATCACACGGTCCCAATCTTCATACGTCACATTGTGCCAGTTACGGTTTTTGACGTTGATGCCCGCGCTGGCCACCAGCACATCAATGCGCCCGTACTCCGCGACAATACGATCGGCAACCGCAACCACGGCATCTTTGTCCGCGACATCGAGCACTTCGATTCGAGTTTTACCTGCACAGGACGCCGCCACGCTTTCCAGCTTTTCCAGTCTGCGACCAGACAGGATTACCTGCATACCCGCTTCTGACAGCGCCATGGCCGCACCTTCGCCTATCCCCGTACCCGCACCTGTGATCCAGGCTACCTTCCCGGCTAAATCGCGCAACATGACCTTCTCCTTCACAAAAACTCCAACTTAGCCACAGCCCGGGGCCAGGAACAATCATTAGTGTGCATTGGCCTGTTCCTGTGCAGCACACAGCCAGGCAGCAGACGGAGTTATGTGCTGAAGTGTGGTTGAAGTCACCACCTTCACCTGCAAAGCACTGCTTAACAGGCTGACATCTCAGGTGTCAGCTACTGACAACAGGATGCAGGAGGACCCAGCAGAGCTTGTTAAAATGCTAACTCTACTGACAAGGCTATGTCAGCAGTACACTCTTTGAGCATGTTACCTCTGCTAACATACCGCCATGAGACCTGCCGACAGATTATTTCAAATTGTCCTGCAACTCGGCCGCGGTCGGGTGCTGACAGCACACACCCTGGCTGAAAGGCTGGAAGTCAGTGAACGCACAATTTATCGTGACATCCAGAACCTGATGAGTTCCGGCATTCCGATCGATGGTGAAGCCGGGGTCGGCTATCGCCTGCATCGCGGCTATCAGGTGCCACCCATGATGTTCGATCAGGACGAAATCCAGGCTTTGATATTTGGCGCGCAGGTGGCAACCCGCTGGGGCGACCATGACATGGCCGCCGCGGCTGAACGTATCCTCGACAAAATAGATGCCGTATTACCTGAGAACCTGCGGCCTTTGCTGCGCTCCGAAACATTGATCGTGCCGGAGATGGCCAGCGCCCAGAGTGAACTGACCACCACCCACCTCGGCGCTGTGCGGGATGCCATTAACGAACGCAAACGCCTTTACATCACTTACCAGGATGCTGCAGAGCACCCGACAGAGCGGATTGTCTGGCCGCTGAGTCTGATGTACTGGGGGCATACCTGGATGGTGGGTTGCTGGTGCGAACTGCGACAGAGCTTCCGCAGCTTCAGAATTGACCGCATCGTTGAAGCACGCACGCTGGCAACCCGGTATCCCGATGCAGCGGGTAAGCGGCGGGCTGATTATTTTGCCCAGGTTCATGACGAAATGCATTGAGATAGAGTGAATCGCGTATTATCACAGCAAATTTTGCTTGCGGATCACCGATGTCACATACCTGCGTTCAGGAACGATGCCTGTAGAATGAAGGTCTTCAGCAGAACACCGCGCTACATCTCCAGCCTCTTCCTGGCCGCGACCATAACTGTCAACGCCACGGCGGTTGAGTTTAATCAGAAACTGGATCTGCAGGTTCGCGCAGACGAACGCTCCTCCAACAAGATGCGTTTCCAGTACCGTGCACGCTATTATCCCTCACTTGTTTTTACTGATGCACTGAGTGTCCACGCCTTTGTTGCGACGGGGGACGAATTTGGCTCAAGTCACAACACCTTCAATGATGGCACTGCAGACTACCTGTACGTTCGGCGTGCCTATCTGCGTCACGAAGGTAGCTATGGAAAAACCGAAGTCGGGGTCATTCCTACTTACAAAGGTAAAGTGTCGTCGTCCGGACTGTCTAAGGATGGATGGATTCAGGGCATTCGACAGGTCCGTAATGTGAAACCTGACGCGCGTCTCGAGTTGGTGGTTGGGCAACTGGACTCAACCGATCCAGCAGACGCCCTTGAACTGCCGAAGCGTATTGACTATCTGGAGATGGAATACTCAGCGGATTTCAATGAAGAAACCAGCTTTGAGCTCAGCGTGGAGAAAATGACCGGCGCGAACTTTTTTCGCACGGAACTGCGGCATGAATTCAACCTGCAATACACCGGTTTTGCGGAACTTGTCCATCGTCTTGATGAATCTGCCAGAAAAGTGGTCATCGGCATCGATACAGAATTCGAAATGTTCGGAGCCGCCACCGAACTGACCGCACTGTACGCTTATGTGAGCGAAGAATTTGGCGAGCGGGCTGAACTCACTGAAGATTTCCTTGGCACCGGCCACGGCGTGACTGCGGAACTGGCAAGCAGTTTTGGAGATTCCCGCTGGGATTGGTTTATGCGTTACGACGGCACAGAATTTAGAACTCGATTTATTGCCGGCGTTAAGTGGTCACATTAGGATTGAGCTGAGGGGTGGTACATGAAACTGGCTATTGAGATCGGCAGCGTACAGCACGACAAACTCGGTTTGACCACCGAGTGGGTGCAGTTTGCAGAGAAACTGGGCATCGATATGGCCTTCTCGGCGGAAGCCTGGTGGAGTGATGCCGCAACGCCACTGGCCTACCTGGCGGATAAAACCCAGCGCATAAAACTAGCCACTGGCATTATGCAGATTACCGCGCGTACACCCGCGATGACTGCCATGACCGCGTTAACCCTGCACGACCTCACGGACGGTCGTTTTGTCCTGGGCCTTGGGGCCAGTGGACCACAGGTTGTTGAGGGTTTACATAGTGTGCCTTACACAACGCCCCTCACCCGCCTGCGCGAAACCGTAGAGATCTGCCGAATGATCTTTGCCGGCGAGAAGGTCAGGTATGATGGCAAGGTCTTTCAACTACCCCTGCCGGATAGTGAAGGTAAAGCCATTCGTATCGCACATGACCCCGCTGACGTGCCAATCTACCTGGCTACTTTAGGACCCAATTCGCTGCGATACACTGGCGCCGCCGCCGATGGCTGGCTCGGTACCTCCTTCTCGCCGGACCACCCCGAAGCACATCTGGATTTCCTCAATGAAGGTATAAACGAAGCAAAACGAAGCCTGCAGGATATCGATCTATGTGTATCTGTACGGGTAGAAATCGGCAACGATGTGGAACAGATGGTTGCGCGACGCAAACAGGGTGTCGCTTTTAATATGGGGGGCATGGGTTCAGCCACCACCAACTTCTACAACGATGCTTTTAAGCGGGCCGGTTACGCAGAGGACGCTCTGGCAATCCAGTCGCTGTGGCTCGAAGGTAAACGTGACAAAGCAGCAGAACGGGTACCGGACGCAATGGTCACACAATTTCAAGCGTTGGGCACGCAGGATATGGTGCGCGAGCGACTGCGCAAATATCGTGACGTTGGTGTGACCACGTTGAAACTGGGACTGGACAGCGCGGGTCCAATTGGCCCGAAACGATACGAGCTTCTGGAAACAATTGTTGATCTGGTGGAGGGTCTTTAGATGAAACTTTATATGGTGCCGCTGGCACCTAACCCAACAAAGGTGATGTTGTATATCGCCGAGCGCGCTGAGCTGAACGTTGACATGAATATCGAGCAGATTGTCGTCAATACCGTAAAAGGCCGGCACAAAGAGCCCGAGCACCTGGCTCGCAATCCATTTGGCACTGTACCTGTTTTAGAGATGGATGACGGTACGTACCTTGTTGAGTCACTTGCCATTATTCAATATCTGGAGCAGAAATTTCCAGATCAGCCCCTGCTGAACGGCACGCCGGAAGAAAACGGTAGAGCCCTCGACGTAGAGCGAATCATCGATCTTCGCCTTGCTGGCCCAATGGGGACCTATGGACACGCGGTAAATTCTCCCCTGGGATATCCAAAAGACGAAAAAAAGGCCGCACAGATGCAGGCCAGCATGCAGACGCCATTAGACTACCTGGAAACATTGCTCAGCGATGAGCGGCCGTTGCTGCTGGGTGATTCTGTCTCAATTGCCGATTGCACGTTACAGGCGTCCCTGCAATTCATGCGTTACGTAGAGGTGGACCCTTTCGGTGAACGGCCACTGCTGCGCGCGTGGGACGAACGCTACCGAGCTCGACCTGCCGCGCAGGGTGTACTTCGATGGTAGAGGAGTGGAGTGGATAACAGACAGCCTGTTACTTCAGCTCTCATCCGGCTTGGTAGTGTTTGCGCCTGAAGGCGCAGGTGCAGTGTCCACTTGAGTGCTGCCGGCGTTATCCGCCGGAGGTGCTGGTGCAGAATCATCGTAAAGTCGGCGAACCATCTGATCCTGCCATTTCACATTGAGATACTGGGGCTCGAACTCAGGCGAACGTTGAACCACAGTGAGCGTGGTGGATACACCCACAACAATAGAGGCAACGGCGATAAGCCAATAGGCCTGTTCATAGGGATCCCGGGTTTTGTCTTTCATGCGCCGTTTTGTACCGACCCATTTGTCTTCGAAAACAAGCCCGTCAACACGGACCTTATCAACTTGAGGTTGGGGCGGCAGCCAGGTCACACCTTTGCTTGGCACACGCAGCAAACCGTTAGTCTCCAGCTCAGGTATCTCGCGCAGAGTATCCGTACGCTTGGCAAGACTACGGACATCCCGTGCCCAGCCTTCATTGTCGCGATAGGCGGAAGCGGCCAGCCTTTCCGCAGGTTCCACCAGATGTTTCGCCAGCTCTTGCAGCAGTTCACTGACCCAGGGTGCAGGCCAGTACAGCGCTTGTACCAGGCGACCCAAAACCAGCCAACCCCACTGGCTGTGTTTGAGCTGAGCCAGCTGACTGAGCAACAGAACATCTATCAGACCCGCTGGCCAGTTTACAGCCGCAGCTGGCAAACAGATGATGGCCGCTCGAGATCTGCCCAGTCCAGGACCAACATGCCAGCTCTGTTCGGCGCCACCGGCGCAGACATGAACCTCCCGTGGATAGGCCAAACGCTTCTGCCAGTGTAGGCACCGTGCAGCTATCTTCGCCGGCGCATCTGGATACTGTTGTGCGGTTACCCGCGTCAAACGCAGAACCTTAAGCGCCTTACTGGTGTGATAACCCACGCCCAACAGCCAGCTCAGCAGAAGCACACTGGCTACATACCCCGGGACCGGCGTTGAAAATGCCCGGAACTCATCAACGGGTACAGGCACCTGGACGTTGAACAGGTACACACCTGGGGGCACGCCGATCAACGCCAGCAGAGCACCTTTGCGATACAGTACCTGTAACGTAGAGCCCAGCTGGCCCGGAAGCAGACGTGTGAAACCATAGAGGACCAGTGTCAGCAGAAAAGCCAGCAGCAGTGCCCTGCCAAAATCCGGTAGCGTGTCCAACGCCATGGCAAGGTAGGCTAAAAAGTTCACTTCAACCGCCGGCCATCATCTGGTAGAGGTGTCGGAAAGACATATCCAGACCCAGCACAGCAAGGATATAGAGTCCCATTACGCCGGCACCTTGCAGCAGGGGTTTACTCAAACCCCAGGCTACCACGCTGGCAGCCCCGTAAAGTGCGCACGCAGCCAGCAGGTACGCTGGCAGGACGCGCAGATTCTGGTCGATGCCCGCAAGGTTCAAGCCGACCCCCAACAAGGCGAGTAAGCTGTCTACCAGCAGACTGATCAGAACCAGCACAACCAGAACTTTTGCCAGTCGCAGCCGGGTGATTTTTGCGGTCAGCAGGACCATCATCAGCATGAACATGGTGGCTTCGGCAAACACCCGAAGTATCACAAAGACCACTGTGTCCTGAAAATAAAGCGCCTGGGCGGCTGCGCTGGCAACCACCGCCAGCAATAGCGAATAGCGTCCCAGCCGCTGGGTGTAATAAACACGCTCCGGCGAGCCACGCAAAAATACAATGCGGACGACGTCTTGCAGCAACCCCAGGACAAACGCCATGCCTTACAACATCCTCAACCTTTCATGCTGGAGAGGAACGCCAATGTGCGATCATAAGCGCCCTCTTCGGTATTCATGATGGCCGCATTGAAATCGGTCACACCCATATCCTCGAAGCGCTTGATTTCGCCGCGCAGCTGGTTTTCATCACCGACAATGGCTATATCTGCCGGTCCTGCTGCACCCTCGCGATCCAGCATGGCGCGATAGCTGGGCAGCTGCCCATAGATAGTGAGGTCTTTGGCAATCTTCTCTTTAGCCTCATCGACGTTAGTTGTCAGCACAATGGGCATACCGGCAACGACAGTGGGATCAGCATTACCTGCCTCATGCAGCGCAGGCAGAATATGGCCGTCCATGGTTTTCGGTCCCACCATCCAGGTATTGGTGCCGTCTGCCATCTGTGCGGCGAGTTTCAACATTACCGGCCCTAACCCAGCGATGACTACCGGCAGCCGCTGTGCACCCGGGATATCCAGCGCCACGCCACGCACACGATACTGCTCCCCTTCAAAATTGGCCTGTTCACCACGTGCCAGCGGCATCAACACACTCAGATATTCGCGCATGTGTTTTGCCGGCTTGTCGTATGACATGCCCAGCATGTCTTCAATTACAACCTTGTGTGACAAGCCGATACCCAGCGTAAACCGGTTATTGGTGGCAGCCGCTGCGGTCAGCGCCTGCTGCGCAATCGCCGTAGGATGACGAGGGTAAGTAGGGGTCACTGCAGTGCCCAGGCCAATGCGCTGTGTTTCCCGGCCAATCAGGGCAAGCGCAGTAATGGCATCAAAACTGAAGATATTGGCCAGCCAGACATTATCGAGACCTGCGGCTTCGGCATTCTTTGCCACAGCGATCAGGTCATCCAGGGTGTTGTTTGCGCCATCGGCACCCATCATCACACCAATTTTCATCACTTTTCTCCCAAAACATATAAAACCTTGACGCTAGGCTCACTCACTGTGGCTTTTAATTCAAGGCACAAAAACGGCATAATCCGCCGCCTTCTCTTCTAATCACCGGATAACAACATGTCTGATAAAGAAACCATCGCCATCCTGGGTGGCACAGGTGACCTGGGTACAGGTCTCGCCATTCGCTGGTCAAAAGCGGGTCACAAAATAGTGATTGGCTCACGCACGCTGGAAAAAGCACAGACTGCAGTAGATGCATTACACAAAATCAGCCCGGACACACCTGCTGTGGCCATGGAAAACCTGGATGCAGCGGCCGCTGGTGATATTGTTGTGTTGACCGTGCCTGCAGAACACCAGATCTCTACACTGGACTACGTGAAAGATCACCTGCGGGGCAAGATCCTGATTGATGTCACCGTGCCTCTGGTACCCCCGAAGGTCGGCACGGTACAGCTGCCGCCTGAAGGCAGCGCGGGCAAGCGCGCGCAGGACTTCCTCGGCGAAGATGTGATGGTTGTCACCGCGTACCAGAACATTGCCGCACACCTGCTGCAGCAGGACGTCGAGATCGAATGCGACGTACTTGTTTCGGGCAATAAAAAGGCAGCGCGTGAAAAAGTCATCGAACTGTCTAAAGCAGCCGGCATGACCGCGTGGCATGCAGGCCCTATCGCCAACTCTGCAGCTGCAGAAGCATTGACCTCGATTCTGATTCAGATCAATCGCAGCGGCATCGTGTCACACTCCGGTATCAAAATTATCGGCCAGGAACACTGATACTGTGACCACGGGCTTTTCCGTTATTCCCATACCCGGGGTACCGATGGTGCAGCCGGGTGATGATCTGGGCCAGGTGATCAGAGCTGCCTTGGCGGCAGCACAGGTCAAACTGATAGATGGCGACATTGTCTGTCTGGCGCAGAAAATTGTGTCCAAGGCTGAGGGCCAGCTGGTGGCGCTCGCCGATGTTACACCCTCAGAAGAAGCCATCGAACTGGCGGAAAAAACGCTTAAAGACCCCCGCATGGTCGAGCTCATCCTGCGCGAAAGCAGCGAGGTCATGCGGCACAAACCCGGCGTGCTGATCATGCGCCACAAGCTCGGCCTGGTGGGCGCTCATGCAGGCATCGACCAATCCAATGTTGATCACAGCGAGGGTGAGCAGGCTCTGCTGTTACCCAAAGATCCGGATGCCAGCGCCCAGCGTCTGCGCGAGGATCTTGCTGCCAACAACAGCGTTCAGGTAGGTGTCGTGATTACAGACAGTCAGAATCGCCCCTGGCGCATGGGCACCACCGGTGTTGCTATCGGTTGTGCAGGCTTCACTGTGCTTGAAGACCATCGTGGCGGCAAAGACGTTTACGGACGCGAACTTAAAGTGACCCTGATCAATCGCGCGGACGCCATTGCCGGTGCCGCAACCCTGGTCATGGGTGAAACCACAGAAAAAATCCCGCTGGCCATCGTGCGGGGTTTTGCACTGGATGTTGATACCGAAGAACAAAACGCAGCCATCATCAATCGACCCATCGAAGAAGACCTGTTCCGCTGATGGGTAAAATCCTCGCCATAACCGGTGGTGTTGGCGGCGCTAAACTGGCGCTGGGGCTCAGCAGGATACTCAGCGCTGACGAACTCGTGTTTGCAGTTAACACCGGCGACGACTTTGAACATCTGGGTTTACATATCTCGCCGGACATCGACAGCCTGACCTATGCCCTGGCTGAGGAAAATAATCAGGAACTGGGGTGGGGTCGCGCAGGTGAAACCTGGCAGTTCATCGAAACCCTTGGCCAGCTTGGCGGTGAAGACTGGTTCCGTCTTGGTGATAAAGACCTTGCCCTGCATATGCAACGCACACAGCTGCTGCGTTCAGGCTCGACGTTGACTGAGGCCACAGCCCTCATCACCCAGGCTTTTGGCATCACACACACTGTGGCCCCGATGACTGACGATGCAGTACGCACAATAGTTCACTGCGATCAGGGTGCGCTTGCTTTCCAGCATTATTTTGTGCGTGAACAGTGCCGGCCCGCAGTTTCAGGCTTTGAATTTGCCGGCATCGAGTCTGCACACCTGAACCCCATCATTGCTGAGACGCTTAAAGACTGCCGGGGCGTGATCGTCTGCCCCAGCAATCCCTATGTATCGGTTGACCCTCTGTTGTCACTGCCGGGCGTTCGCGAAAGCCTGCAGAACATTCCGGTGATCGCGGTTTCACCTATCGTCGGAGGCATTGCAATTAAAGGCCCCGCTGCAAAGATGATGCAGGAATTGAATGTGCCCGCCACGGCACCGGCTGTTGCCGCCCACTATGGTAGTTTGTTAGACGGCTTTGTAATGGATTTAACCGACGCAGAGCAGGCCGGCGAGATAGCCGTGCACACACGTGTCACCGAAACAGTTATGGACTCCCTGCAACGTCGCATTGAACTGGCCCGCTTCTGTGTTGAGTTTCTGCACGCACTTTGAAGCCAGCTGACCCTGGCTTAGCGCCGGAGATTTGTCAGCAGCAGCGCCACAAGGCACCATGATCGCGAGCATCAACGAATTCGAGGCAACCAGCTATGAACTCAGCACGCATACCATCGCTGGACCCATCACGAGTCGCCATCATTGAGCAGTTCGGGGCTCGTATCGAGCCCATAGAGCCTCTTGGCGCCGCCGTTCATGGCATGGGCCTGACTACCGGGGCCGAACCGCCAGCCGAGGTCCTTGCAGCCCTGGAAGTTGAGATGGCACATCGTGGATTTATCGTATTTAGATGCAAGCAACCGCTTGAACCGCAAGATTTTCTACGAGTGAGCTGCTGGTGGGGCGGCAGGGAGCTGCACAGCACCCATGGTGTCCACCCGGCAACACCCGACGGCAACACTCATATCTTTCGACTCTCAAACGACCCGCAGCACGGCATACCCGGCGTCGGTCCACAGTGGCACAATGACGGCAGCTTCAATCCAACCACCTTCTCGCACTCGGGCTACCACATTGTCCGTCCGGCAGAAAACGGCGGCGGCACTTTCTTTGCACACCAGAGTGCAGCCTTTGACGCGCTTGACGCGGACCGGCAGGAATACTGGTCTCGCCTGGCTTCAGTGAACTCCAACAGCGGTGTTGTCCACCCAGTGGTCCATACCCACCCGCTCACCAACCGGCAATGTGTCTGGTTACACTTGGGCATGACCGGCGCGGTGCTCGAGAAGGTCCCGAAACAGGGTGGCTTTAGACTGCTGGAGGCTGACGAGTTAACACAGCTGTGCCATGAATATAATGCACTGCTCAATGCCGGCCTGAAAAACGGATACGCTATCGCTTACGAATACCAGCAAGACGACTGCCTGTTTATCGACAACCTGGCGGTGGCCCACAAGGCTGCTCCCGAAGCACACAAGCCGGCCAACGAACAAGGGCTGCGCATCATGCATCGCAGCACCGTGCGCGGTGTTGATGTGCTCCAGCCACGCCATGATCTACCACTGCATGTCGACATTCACGGGCCAAATCCGGCAGGCACGGGCGTGTGGCACGGTGGTGCAGTCGGCTTCCGCTGGGAGCAAGGGATCCCCATGCGGAATTAGCCCATGAAGAATCAACCCGCCTGTCCCTGCAGCTCGGAAAAACCGATGCACGACTGCTGCGCGTTGGTTCAGGCGATAGCGACGGCGTAGTAGAGTTTGTCGCACGATTCAAGGCAGGCGGTAGAGGCCACCCTGACAGGGTTTGCCTGCACAAAAACAAGCTCGACTGTCGTCAGCGAGCAACAGGACGTTTGCAGTGCTGGACATTAGCCTCGCCCTGTTTGGTAGTGGCGTAATGTGGGGAACGCCAGCACCCTATATCTGGAGTGTGGTTGCAGTTATCGGCGCATCCGGGCTTGGACTGGAGTTGTCAGCAGGATCTTCGGCGCTGCATTGAGCGTGCGTTGTAAAACGCCGCCTATCAATAAAAAGGCCAGACCAGCGGGATCAGGGTTGTGCTGACCAGGGCGGACAAAATGGCCATTGGCGCGCCGATTTTAAGATAATCCATAAACCGGTATCCCCCCGGGCCCATAACCATCAGATTGGTCTGATATCCCAACGGCGTCAGGAAGCTGGCACTCGCGCCGAACATCACGACAATGATAAACGGCATGACGCTGACCCCCAGTTGCTCGGCGACTCCGGTAGCAATCGGGAACAGCAGAACCGCTGCTGCGTTGTTCGTAATCAGTTCGGTGAAAAGCGTGGTAACAAAATAGACCAGCACCAGCGCAAGCCATGGATTTTCAATGCCGGTGCCTAGAAGAATAGTGACTACCCAGGCTGCAGTGCCACTTTCCTCAAGCGCCGCTCCCAGAGCAAAAGCAGCAGCAATAACCATCAATACGGGTAAATTGACACTCACATTCATGCGCGCACGATTTGCCGTCACACAGCCCGTCACCAGTAATAAGCCAGCGGCGAGCAGCGCCGCCTCCAGAATCGACATGAGCTCCAGAATATTCACCAGCACCATCGCAACCAGAATACCTGTGGCAAGTGGCGCCTTGGCAAAATTAGGCGGCGTGGAATCCCCCAGCGGACTGACCAGCATGAAGTCACGCCGATACTGGTACTGTTCAACAAAGGCCTCACTGGATTCCAGCAACAATGTATCGCCAACCCGCAGCGTGATATCACCGACCTTGCCCGGCATACGACGCCCGCCACGACTGATACTCAATATCGCCGCGTGATACAGGGAGCGGAATTCTGTTTCTTTGACAGTCTTGTTCAAGCCGGGAAACTCTGCGCCTAGAACCACCTCGATCAGACAACGCTGGTTGTGATCGAGCTGCAGCTTGTGCGCACCGCCATGGGCGGGAATCAGACCATTGATCCGCTGCAGTTCCCTGGCGCAGGCTGGGGCACCAATAAAGGCAAGCTGATCACCTTCCTGCAAATGCATATCCGGGCTGACTGCTGTATACAGCTGGTCTCCGCGTTTGATATCTGTTAGATATCCATGCTGCAGATTGCGCAAGCCGGCATCCCGAATCGACTTGTTGCGCAAAGGACTGCCCAGGGGAATAGCCATTTCCACATGATACTCACGGGCGTTTTCCAACTGCTCGACCAGCCCTTCCCGTTGCGGCAGCAGTCTCCGTCCGAACAGGATCAGAAACGTGGAACCGACCAGTAACAGCGGTACACCCACCCAGGCCAGATCAAATATATGCAGACCAGGCAAACCCCGGCTCTGCATCAACCCGTCAACAACCAGGTTGGTACTGGTGCCTATCAGAGTACAGGTCCCGCCCAGGATAGCCGCATAGCTGAGCGGCAGCAGCAGCTTCGACGGCGACAGTTGCAGACGCTGTGCCCACTCCTGCACCGCCGGGATCATGATCGCAACAACGGTTGTATTATTGAGAAAGGCGCTTAAAAAAGAGGTCGGCAGCATCAAGCGCATCTGACTGCCTAATACCGTGTTGGGCTGCCCTAAAAGCTTGTGAGCAACCCAGTAAATGGCGCCGGTATCCCGCAGCGCTGCGGCAATCACATAAAGTACCGCCACCGTCATCATGCCGGCGTTGGAGAATCCCGCCAGTGCCTGCCCTGTGGTAATCACGCCGCCAACAAGCACTGCCACCATCGCCGCCATCATGATGAATTCGGCGGGTATGCGATTGCTTGCCAGAGACACCAGCACGCCAACAACAACTGCTATGGTGAACAACATTTCCGCCGTCATATTCAGAATCGCCTCTCGTATTCACTTTGCTGATGAAATCCTGCACCCGAACCTCAGGATGCGCCTTTCAGCTCGCAAATGGCATGCCAATCTTTCTGAATTCGTATCCTGTTGATTTACATAGGCGTTAACCGAACGGAATCCTTATTTTGTCCTTAAACGTCATATATCACCTATAATTCAGTCATATTTGATATCTGAACTGTTCATATTGACTGTTTCGATAATGCAACCCTAAACACTTCAGGCACAGGACATCAGCGTGGAACCAACCATCACCACCGAACATCTTTACCCCTTGGACGCTGTGGAAGAAGAACGCATCATCGGCTCCGACGAAGGCCTGCGCACGGTGATGCAACGCGTGGAACAGGTCGCGCCAACAGAAGCAAACGTACTTATCCTTGGCGAGACCGGCTCCGGTAAAGAAGTCATCGCTCGCGCCATTCACGAGCAGTCCAGAAGGCAGGAAAATGCCTTTGTACGGGTCAACTGTGGCGCTCTGCCGCCGGACCTTATCGATTCCGAACTGTTCGGCCATGAAAAAGGCAGCTTCACCGGCGC
>Ga0180435_10000512_pt1 | contig 40500 bp, 27 predicted proteins | sample SS_ome_3_FD_132467 | JGI IMG/M metagenome (GOLD analysis project Ga0180435, IMG submission 132467) | Hypersaline lake sediment archaeal communities from the Salton Sea, California, USA - SS_3_S_1 metaG | ecosystem: Environmental > Aquatic > Non-marine Saline and Alkaline > Hypersaline >... | reverse complement strand
GTCACCAGTGTGTCGGCGATGACAGCGCTCGCCTCCGCGCTCAAGATCTGCAGCCTCACGGAGTCGGCGCCGGAGGTCCCGATGTTCTCGAAGACGCAGGCGAGTTCGACGCCCAGTCCGAGCAGCGATTCCGTCTCGGACGCCGTCAGGCCAGCCGCCCCGACCGCGATGTTGGGCAGCGATGCCGCCGTAGCCGTCGCGACCGTCGTCCGCGCGAACGACCCCGCGCCCGCGACATCGCCGGTGCCCGTGAACACGAAGACATAGCTACCGGGCGTGCCCGCCGCGTCGAGGATTGCCGTGAACTCGCCGTCGCCGGCGAGCAGATCGGGGTATGCCCCGTCGTCGAGCAGCGTGAGGTCGACCGTGCCGCCGAGCGGCGTCGTCACCGCCGCGACGACGGACGAGCCGGAGATGGGCGCGTCGGCCGCCGTCAGCGACGCGGAGCAGATGAACGTCTCGTCTGGAGAGATGCCCGACGCGACCGACGGCTCGAGCACGATGTCGGAATCGTGCGAGACCATTATCCAGAGGCTGTCCGGCTCGACGGCGCTCGCCGTGGCGACGTGGTGCACCCAGTCGCCGGCCTCGGGACCCTGGACGATGAAGCTCGCGGAGGCGTCCGTCTCGACATACCGGACCAGGGGGTTTCCGTCCGCGTGGGCCTCGTCGATCACGGTGCCGCCCGGCGCGACGATCGAGTAGGTCAGGGGGGTCTCCAGCCAGTAGCACTGGAAAACGGCCTGCGCGGCCGGCGTCACGCGGGTCGTGTCGCTGAAGGCCGCCGAGACGGTGGTCGTGCCGACGATGGGGGGCAGAAGCTGGATCGGGTCTCCGGCGTCCCGGGGGACCTCGGGGAAGGCGCGGTTCTGGTGGGCCGGCGGATCGCCGTCGAGGATCTCGCGGACCGCCTTGGCGACGCCGGGATTCCGCGTGTAGCTGCAGTCGCTCTGGAAGTGATCCGCTTGGACCACCTGTCCCGTGGCGTCGCGGAGCTGCGTGTCGAGCCAGAAGTTGCCGGGCGGGATGGCCCACAGGTAAGCCGACCGCGTGGAGACGATTCCGTCGTTGTCGCCGCAGATGAGGGTGTGGAACCTGTCGCAGACGCCGCCGCACGGTGTCGTGCCGCCGATGCCGTACACGCGGTTCGCGTCCAGACCGTAGAGCAGTTCCGCCTCGTGGGTGCCGCAATCGACGCTCCAGCTGCCCTCCGTTGGTCTGTCCAGTTCGCCGTAGTTCAGTACATCGAGGAACTCGCTGCCCAGGTCCAGTTCCTCGACCATGCCGATATGATATGAATCGCAGAACACCTCCTCGTAGAGGCGGGGAACGATATGACGCAGGTCGGCCACCGGAGACCCGTGGTTGGGCGTGCCGAGCATGATGAACCTGTTGATGTTGTAGCCCATGTCAGGGACCAGGCTCCGTCTCGTCACCAGCCCGCCTGCGCTATGGGCGACGACCGAGAAGGACCACACGTTCTGGCTCTCGAGCAGATCGCTCCAGTAGTCGCGGAACAGGGACGCCAGGGTGGAGATGTGGTCGCATGAATTCGTGAAATCGACCGGAGGAGGAACGATATAGCCGCCGGCCTGCAGGTAGGATCGGAAGGTGTGGTCGCCCCAGGATGTGTTCCAGATGCCCGCATCGCCGCGGAAGCCGTGGACGAGCACGACGACGAGGGATTCCATGGGAACCGTCACCGATACGGACTGGCCAGCGACCGTCGTGACCTGGAGCGTCGTATCCTTGTACCCGCCCGTCGGCGTGTTCACGTACAGGGTGTACTCGCCCGGCGGGTACTCGAGCGGATTGATGTTATTGATGGAGAAGCGTCCGTCGGCGCGGGTGAAGGCCCCGGGCGCGACGACGCTCTCGCCCAGCTCGACATAGGCGTCGGCGATGGGATGATCGTTCCGGGAGTCCAGCACGTAGCCATAGATATGCATGGCATCTTCGAAACCTGTCGTATCGAAATAGAAGAGGGGGGAGTCGGCCTGCGTGCTGCCCGCACATGCAGGCCCGGAAACGAGGATCAGCACCGACACCAGGAGTAGAGAAGCCGGAATGATTTCGATCGTGTCCGGTCTTCGTCGATCAGCGTACCGGTAGAGGATCTGAGTACCGATCATATTCACCATCTCCCAGGATTGCACATTCAGCACATTTTATCACCGAAAGACAGTATCATTCAAGGTGTCAAGGCAAGTCTGATGAAGATGAGGCAGACAAGACGGAACGAGTCAGGAGACCTTCCGCTCGAGCATCTCGGCGATCCAGACCTTGATGATCGACTGGCGCGTGACGCCCAGCCGCTTGGCCTCCCGGTCGAGCGACTCGACCATCCAGGTCGGGAAGTCCACGTTGATCCGCTTGGGCGTCTGGTTCAGCCTGCGCGCCTTGGACAGGTCCAGGTCGGCGGTGACGTCCTCGCCGTCGTCGAAGCTCTTGTCGAAGTCCTCGGCCTTCATAGATCTCGACCTCCTCCTAGCGTGAGCGCCTGACCGAGATGATGCGGACCCTGTCCCCACGATACGTCACTACAGCCGACCAGCATCTGTCTGCGATCCTGCCGATCACCGGGTAGCGTGGCTCATCGGTCGTACGCGCCGGGATTTTTATCAGCCTCTCGTCCTGCCATAGCCGTTGGGCCTCGGTGAAGTCGATGCCGTGCTTGTGTTCGTTCGTCAGGCTCTTTTCGGATCGAACTCGAATTCCAACCACGATCTCTATGGTTATAATGGTATAAATTATATACTATAATTACTCATATGTCTGCGAATTTTCATCGATGGAATTTTGTGGATAGGCAAATCTCCAACCAACCAGGCGAGTGGCGCAGCCTAGCCGGGTTCAATTCGCGGCGACACGAGGCGGAAGATCGGACCACCTCCGCCCGACCCGATTGACTTGATACCGCACAATCAGTACAATCACCTAATCGATTGAAGAATCGCAGCTTCGCCATATGCAGAGATCGTAACGCATCGACGAAGGAGGACGGCATGAAGGCATTCGCATACGCGCTGCTGGTCTTGGTCCTGTGCATCTGTTTCGCGCCGGGCTCCCAGGCCGATACGTCTCGAGGGATCTCCCACTGGACCACCGACCACGACTGGATGCGCGGGATCCGCAAGCTCGACCCCGCGGGCGACGGCCGGCTCCACAGCTCGGCGGACAAGGCCGACACGGTCGTCGTCTACTCGGTGGACTTCGAGGAGGGCGCCTCGCCCAGCTTCGAAGGCTGGGTCAGCAAGGACTGGACGCTCCTTGAACCCAAATGGCACATCTCCACCTTCAACGCCGAATCGCTCAACGGCCACGGACCGGGCAACCACGCCTTCTGGGCCGGCGAGGACTTCGGCTACGACTGCGGCTTATCGAGCGAGGGCTACGGCAACCTCTACGACGAGCACCTGGACTGGGAGATGGCCATTCCGAATCCGGCCGCCGGCTGCACGGTGAACGTGAAGGCCCACGTCAACGTCGACACGCAGATGGACTACGACTTCCTGTACCTCGAATACGAGGACGACGACGGCGTCATGCAGAAGATGCACCTCTTCCCCGGCAATCCGTCCACGGACTACGGCCTGGACGGCACCTTCGTCAACTACCCCGTGGACGCCAAGGTCTACATCCCCGCCGGCGGGTTCGGCCTCGACGACACGGTCCATCTGCGCTGGGTGGCCCGCTCGAACGAGTTCGTATCCGACGAGACCTGCGTCACCGACGCCCTCTTCGGCGAATTCCACGACGGCGACGGCCACTCCCAGATCGACGACGTGGAAGTGTGGTTCGACCAGGGCGGCGGTTACGTCCAGATGGGCGTGACCAACACCTTCGAGCCCGGGTCCACGGTCGAGTGGGCCGCCAGCCAGACGCCCTACGTGGGCGACTTCGCCCACGTGTGGGACCGCCTCTACGACCTGGACGAATGCGACGAGAACACCACGCCTCAGGTGGCCTTCGTCGACTACGGCCAGAACCCGGGCGTCGGCCCCTCGACCTCGTCGTGGACATACGGTCCGCTGGGCTACGTGACGAACCACACCTTCGGTCTCTCCGACGCCGTACCGGACGACAAGTACCGCCTGTGGAACAGCGTCGTGTCGCCGGTGATCGAGATCGACCCCACCAAGGAGGGCCACTCGGTCCGCTGGGGCGCCTGGATGCACTTCGAGATGCACGGCACCGCCGGCATGTTCATGCAGATCCAGACGCGCTCGAGCGTCGACGGCGCCATCTGGTCGCAGTGGCACGACACGGGACTCCTGTACGGCGGCCCCGGCTACCGCCGGGGCGAGGACAACGTCACAGCGACCCTGGTGCCCGGCGCGCGATACGCCCAGATCTCGGCAGGCGTCTACCAGCCGACGTGGTTCAACCCGAGCCCTTACGGCGAATCGACGCCCGCGCCCTACTACGACGACATCTCCTGGCACTCCTGGGACTTCAACGGCCCCCTGCTGCAGTACAGTGAACTGGACCTGCCTCACGACGCCTTCCCCCACGACGAGACCGGCGTGCCCATCGCCATGGACTGGTCCGACCTGGGCAACATGGACGTGCCCTTCGACCAGGGGCGGGACAAGGTCTTCCTGAGCGGCCCGAACATCCTTCACGGCGACTCGGTCCTGATCTTCGCCCAGTCCCCCTCGGCTGGGGGCGGGCTGACCGAGCCGCCTTGGTTCCACTACACGATCAAGACCAACCCCGTGTTCGACGCCTACCGGACGAGCGGCTTCGCCTACACCGACTCTGTCCAGGCCGACACGATCTGGGTGGGCGGCACCTACTTCTATTCGGTGTGGTCGGTGGATCTTCCGGACAGGGACTTCCTGTATCCCGGCGACATCATGCACTACTCCTTCTCGGCGACCGACACGGTGAACGGCGGCCCTCCGCGCAGGGCCGTCCTGCCGGGCGACCGCATGGAACATTTCGGCGTCTTCGAGGGAGACGCGGGATTCGAGTTCCTGGCCTGGCCCGTGGAATTCACGATGCGGGCCCTGCCCTCCGTGAGGTCCACGAACGTGGGCGACGTTCCGGGGACCCTGTTCTGGAACGACAGCGGCCGTTGCGACGCCCTGAACGGCGTCCTGAGCATACTGGCGGACGTGCTCGATCGCAGCGGCGTCCCGACCTTCCTGCAGGGGACCGACTACGACATATTCACCACGCGCGCCCCCGACGCGGCGCGGGGCAACGGCCTCGGCGCCTTCTGCGACATCCTGACGCTCAACCGCTACTATCAACTGATCTACGACGCGGGCGACATGTCGAGCGCGACGATGACCGGCGCCAAGATCCACGATCCTGTCGAGGACAGGTACGACGGCGACGGCTCGAACGACATCGCCCTGATCAAGTCGTACCTGCTGGGCCAGCGCAACCTGTTCGCCGCCGGGAACAACTTCATCGGCAGCATCGAGAACGAACCCGACGGGAGCGGCGTGCAGCTGGTCGGCACCTATTTCGGCGTGAACTGGCTCAGCAGCGAAGTCAGATACAACATCGGCAACCAGAGAGCTCCGGTGGTCCAGGGCATCGTCAACACCACCGGCTTGATCATGCCCCCCGAGCACCGATTTCAGGCGGACGGAGCCTGCCCGGAGATCCGCCGGTTCGACGCTATCACGCCGCTGCCCGGCACGGCGGAATCGGTGGCGGAGTTCCTGTGCCCCGACGGCGAGACCGGTTGCTACCCGGGCGTTTCGGCCATGGTGGCGAACAATTTTCTCTCCGGAGCGAAGATCGTCGTCTCTCCAATCGACATGGCCGCCATGTATGATGTCTCGGGAAAGGATTGCAGGGGAACTCCGCTGTTCCCCTGTTATCCTGAGGCTCGCGTACATGTGCTATGCGACATTCTGTCCTTCTTCGACAACGCCCCCTGGTACTATTCATTCTGCCGTTTCGATTGCCCCATCGGCGACGCCGAGACCCCGCACCCCTTCTACGCCAAGAGCTGGCCGAACCCCTTCAACCCGATCACGAAGATCGAGTTCAGCCTGCCGCGCGAGGGGCCCGTGTCGCTGAAGGTCTACAACGTGCGGGGGGAACTGGTGCGGACGCTGGTCGACGAGAACCGGCCGGCCGGACCCCAGACCGTGGAGTGGGACGGCAGCGACGAGCGCGGGCGGGCGGTGGCGTCGGGCGTGTACTTCTACGAGACGCAGACGGACGGACGGTCGATCATCAACAAGACCGCGCTGGTCAAGTAGTCTGCGCCTTCTCGATAACATGAACCGGCCGCGGTTTAGGAGCCGCGGCCGGTCGTCTCGGATCCGGTCTTTAGATTTCACGAACACCATCCGCCGCGCATCGGACCACGATCCCGACATCGCGGCGGCGACGGCAAGCCGGCCCCTGAGATCCGAATATTTTGAACAATCAAACTCAAATAGTGTAGTATCAAATGATAGATGCCGATAGATCGGGCTTGATCGGGACGTGCATCCCGGTGTTTGCCGGCGCTCCCATGGGAGGGAACCAACATGTCGACTCATGATCGTCTCGAATCCGCGCGCATTCTCTTCGTCGCCCTCCTGGTGCTCGCCTTGGCCGCCGCGGCCTCGGCCCGCACGCCCGTGCCCACGCCCGCCGACGGCGGCGACGGCGTCAGTCTGTATCCGGCCGATCACGAGAACGTCATGGATCTTCCGGCTCCCAGGCCGGAGATCCGCGACCGGCTTTCCCGCGATCCACAGCCGCAGAAAACGACACGCGTGGACGACATCGGCGGCGACGACGTCCCGTTCTTCAACGCCGAACACTCCTACGACAGCGACATGGCCGTCGCCTCCGACGGCGACCTCTTCGCCATCATGAACTACGACAACGGAGACGGCCTATACCGGATCGTCATCCACCGATCCGACGACGGTGGAACGACGTGGCGGCAGTGGGCTCTGCTCGACGGTTCCCTGCTCGGCTACAGATACTGGAATCCGGTCATCCATGTCGCAGAGGGGACGGAGGATCGTTGCTTCATCGCCTACTCCCTCGACCTGGACTATACCGGTCCCTCCGAGATGCACGTGGCCTGGTCGCCGCTCGATCTCGAGTACGGCGACTTCAGCAACGACACGGTCCTCTATACGGAACCGCTCGACATCTTCAGTCCGTCGTTCACGACGGACGCGGGCAGTTATGACGCCTACTATTGCTACCTGGTCTTCAGGGCCGACGACACGGACGGCGGATCCGACATCCATTTCGCACGCAGCACGGATCAGGGAACCTCCTGGGAAACGCCGTACAAGATCGGTTCGATCTCCGTCAGCGACCGGGGATACTACCACCCCCAGGTCGTCTACGGCTACGGCGGCTACGTCCATGTGGCCTGGTTTCTCGGTTTCTTCTATCCCCACGAATTCGAGGGCGCGATCCGCTACCGTCGCGCGACGAGCTACGCCGACGGGGGACTCTCGGCCTGGAATACCATGCAGAGCATCACCAGCCACGCCAACGATCTCCAGGAACGATCACCGCAGATCGCCGCCTCGCGGGTTTCGCCGGACGTTCTGATCGCCTGGGACCGCAGGGAGGTCCAGCCGGACGGATCGTCGGACGCGGACGGCGTCGGCACGATCGCTTCGGGAGATTCCGGGGACACGTGGGACGACCAGACCGATTTCGGCTCCAACAACGACTGGCTCGGCGAAGCGCTCCACCAGGACACGGCCGGCCGCTGGATCCTGGGACTCAGCGACGGCAACGCCGAGGGCATTCGCTGGGCGCCGCTCTCCTCGCCGGCCGATTGGAGCGCTTTCCTGGCATTCGAGGACGAAAACAACGTGTCCGGAGAGCCTCCGCTGATCCTCGACCCGTCTCACGATGACCGCATCGGGATCCTCGGCGGCGGCTACGAATACGACGGCTCCTTCACCTACTACTTCGACGCCGAGTGGCGCGCCGACACCGGCTATCCCAACCTGGAGCCGGGCTTCCCCATCGGCCTGTGGGCGCCGCCCCTCTCGCCGCCGGCGGTGGTCGACGTGGACGGGGACGGCGACCTGGAGATCGTCTTCAGCGACGAGCTGCGGCAGATCCAGGTGATCAACCACGACGGCAGCTACGTGCCCGGCTGGCCAGTGGACGTCGGGGTCGATCTCTCGGACGGACCGGTGGCCGTGGGCGATCTCAACGAGGACGGACATCCGATCCTGGTGGTCGGCGGAAGCGACGGCAACGCGTACGCCTACGACCACACGGGCAACCTCCTGCCGGGCTGGCCCTCGGCCATCACGCCGCCGGGACACGACATCTACGTGTCCATCGGCGCCGTGGGTCCGCCGTATCCTCGATCGGTGGTGTGCGCCGGTGCCAACTACATCACCCTGCGCAACAGCCGGGGCGTGGCGCCTCCGCACACCGTAGGCTGGTCCACGGGCTCCGACACCTACGCGGCGCCGGCGGCCATCGGCGACATCGACTTCGACGGGACCGCCGAGATCGTGGGCGGCCTCGGCGCGACGGTCTTCGCCATCGAGAAGGGCGCGACATCACGCGAATTCATCGTCACCCTGCCCAGTACGCTCTCCGACGCCCTCACGCTCGCCGACCTGGACCAGGACAGTGACCTGGAGATCCTCTGCCCGACCGCCTCGGGCGTCCTCTACGTCCTGGATCACACGGGCGCCCAGCTCGGCGGGAACTTCCCCTACGACAGCGGCACCGTCGCTTCTCTGACCAGCGTTGCGGCCGCCCAGTGCCTCGGTACCTACGAACCCGAGATCGCCTTCGCCAACCGCAACTGGACCGTGCATACGCTCTACGGCGACGGCACCTCGGCCCCCGGCTACCCCCATGAAACGTCCAGCGGATGGTACCTCTATGGCGCCCCGATCATCGGGCGGGTGGACGGCACGTCGAGCGACGTCGTCATCGGCGACCGCGGCGACCGGGGATGGGCCTGGAACAACCTCGGCGTGCTCGTGCCGGGCTGGCCCAAGCTGCTGCTGGATCAGTCGAACCTGAGCCCCGCCATGGGCGACGTCGACCTGGACGGCTCCAACGAGATCGTCATGCTCACGGACACGCAGATCTTCCTCGTGGACGTCAACAACACGGTCAACGACGTGTACAGGACATGGGCCATGTACGGCCACGATCCGCAACGGACCGGCTGCTCGGACTGCTGGGAGGACCTGACCACCGCCGTCGATCCCGACGAGCCAGGCGGCGTCACCCGCGTCAGTTTCGCGGGACCCTCGCCGAACCCGGTCTCCGGGCACACGCAGTTCGCCTTCGCGGTGCCCCTGCGGGCCGCGGTGAACCTGGAGATCATCGACCTGCGCGGGCGGCGCGTGTACACCGTCCACCGCGAAGAGATGGATGCGGGCTCGCGCGTGGTCGCCTGGCACGGCAAGGACGCCGACGGCGAACCGGTCGCCAGCGGACAGTACTTCGCGCGGCTGCGGGTCCGCGGGCCCGGCCTCGACCAGATGCTGACGCGCAAGGTCGTTGTCGTGCGCTAGACGAGAAACGGCCGGCGGCTCTTCGGGAGCCGCCGACCGGGTCGAATCGGACCTCTCTATTTCACGAAAACCATCCGCCGCGTATCGCTGAATCCCTTCGCGTCCAGCCGGTAGAAGTACACGCCGGCGGCCACCTCGCGGCCGGCGTCGTCTCGGCCGTGCCACAGCACCTCGTGGAGACCGGGCGCCTGGTTCGGCTCGTTCACGAGCGTGCGCACGAGCCGCCCGTCGGTGGCGTACACGCTCAGGCGCACGCTCGAGGCCTCGGGCAGCTCGTAGGCGAGTGTGGTGGTCGGGTTGAAGGGGTTGGGCACGGCCGGTCGCAGGGCGAAGCGCGACGGCAGGAGGTCGGGCACGCCGGTGGTGCTGGCCTCGGACCACAGGGTGAGCGGCCCCTCGTTGCCGGCGAAGTCCACGGCGCTCACGTGGTAGCAGACGTCCCAGCCGGCGATGGGATCGACCCACTCGGGCACGCCCACCTCAGCGGGCGGGCCGGCCGGTGCGCCGCACACGCCCTCCACCAGCGGCGCCGTGTAGACGCGGTAGAACTGGATGTCGGGATCGGGGTTGTCGTCCCAGGCGAGGAACTTGCCGCCGGCGGAATAGTCAACATGCAGGTTCCTGGGCTGCGCCGGGAACAGGTCGTCCTCCGAGTAGCCGCTGTCGGGGCGGCTGTCGTAGAACAGGCCGGCGTCGGGCGTGGTCGCCGAGATCATGAAGACCGACCAGCACACCCCTTCGGCGGCCGTGGAGTCGCAGAGGGTCTCGGCCACGTACTGGTACGCGCTGTCCTGGCGCGCGGGCAGGGTGCCCAGGCAGTCCCAGCCGAGGAGCTTGCCGGCGGCGTCGCGCTCGACGACGTCCGGCGCGCCCTTCCATTCGTCCTGGCGCCGGTAGACGCCGTAGCCCGCGACGTCCCCGTCGGGCGCGTCGTAGAGGCAGCGCCGGAAGGTGATCCGCACGTGGCGGCCCTGGTCGTTGTCCACGTCCACGATGCTCAGGATCTCGGGCAGGGTCTCGTAGAGGCCGTCGAAGACGATCGTGCCCTCGGCGACCAGGGTCTGCGTCTCGGGGTTGGGCACGGGCTCGACCCAGTAGTCCTGGTCGCTCCAGGTCAGGGTGTACTCGCCCGCCGGCAGCAGGTCGATGGTCGCGGGGCCGAAGCTCTCCAGGAGGTAGTCGCCGGGTCCGGTCAGGATCCAGGACGGCGCGAGCGACAGGGGCTGGGGATCGACGATGACGGTGCCCGCCTCGCCGTAGGTGCAGGTGAAGAGCAGCGAGCCGCCGGGGGTCAGGACCATCGTCTCGGGCTCGGGGCAGGACAGGATCCAGCCCGGGACCGGGTCCCAGGTGATCGTGTACTCGCCGGGCGTCAGGCAGTCGATCGGCTCGTCCCCGCCGCTGTCGTAATCGTAGCCGCCCGGACCGCTCAGGTTCCATGTGATGCCGATCCCGTTGGGTTCGGCGTCCACCGTGACGGTGCCGTTCTCGAGGTACGTGCCCGCGAAGGTGATCTCGCCGCCCGGGGGCAGGGTCTGGATGACGATGGAGGGAGAGGGCCTGGTCCAGCAATAGACGGGCTCCCAGGTCAACGTGTATTCGCCCGGTGCGGCATCCGTGAAGACATGGTCCTCGGTCGTGCCGTAATTCATGTCGGGTCCGACCAGGGCCCACTGTCCGCCGATGTCGTCCGGGGTCACGTCCACATTGATCGTACCTCTCTCCAGGTACGTGCACGCGGCCGTCTGGTAATCGCCCTCGACCAGGTCGATGATCACGGGATTCGTGCACGGCATGTACCAGCCGGCCACCTCGCCCCAGGTCAGCGTGTACTGGCCGGGCCGCAGGTCCTCGATGGGCAGGTCGCCCATGCCGGAAGAGTCGTAGGCGGCGGGGCCGGTGAGCTGCCACGGCGCGTCGATGTCGTCGGGATCGGGGTCGATGTCCAGGCTGGCGTACTCGTGGTAGAGACAGGAGAAGGTGATGGCGCCTCCGTTGACGAGGGTCTGCGTATCGGGATTGACGCAATCGTGGTACCAGCCCGGCTCATCGACCCAGACCAGAGTGTAGTCGTCCGGCGGCAGACAGAAGGGCGGCGCGTAGCCGAAGCCGTAAATGGTCTCGAAGGGCGCCGTGCCGTGGAGTTCCCAGTGGGCGTTGAGCATGGACGGGGTGGGCACGATGGTGACCTCGCCCTGGGGCTCGTAGGTGCCATCGAAGATGATCCAGCCGCCCTCGGTCAACTCCAGCACCTGCGGGTTGGGCGTGGGCGACTCCCAGCAGGACATGTCGTCCCAGGTCAGGGTGTAGGTGCCGGGAGCCATGTCGGTGAGGGTGTCGTCCTCTTCGCCGGCGAACAGGTAGCTGTCCGGACCTTCCAGGGTCCAGGTGGCGCCGATCAGGTCGGGCGTGACGTCCACCTCCACGACGCCGTCCACGGCGCATTCGCACATGTCCATGTACATGCTCAAGATGGTGAGGTCGCTGGTGTAGACGATGCCGTCCCAGTCGAAATCGCTGCGGTAGGCGCTGCCCAGCCAGTCTTCGTTGAAGAGCAGCATGTCGGGGGGGCCCACCTCGCCGTCGCCGTCGATGTCCGGGCTGTTGAAGAGGATGTCCATCTCGTGGCCGACGAGCGGGTAACCGTCGACATAGGCCACGATCATGTCGGCGCCCTCGGAGTGGCCGCCGGCGGCCAGGGGTTGCGTGAAGAAGCAATGGCCGTTCGCGTTGCTGGGTCCGTTCGCGATGTTGCCCAGCGGACAGGGATTGAAGGTGCCGGTACCCCCGGTGCACTCGATCCAGACGTCCTCGGCGGGATGATCCTCGACCGGGTACCCGAACTCGTCGAGGAGCTCGACGGTGATCGTGGCGTCGGCCGTCGGGATCTGGTCGTAGAGCAGGGCGGCCGTCAGCGACGTGCCGCCGCCGCAGGGCAGGTTCATGACCGACACCTGCACGCCGGCCGCGGTCCAGGCCGAGCAGTTGTCGATATACGGCTGGGCGGCGGCGGTGCCGGCCAGGAGGACCAGAAGGATCGTCGGTATGAATGGGAGATGTCGGCGGTTCATGTGTTCCCCCCTTGAGACGAGCGGGAACGCCACGGCCGGCAGATGGATCGACGCGGCAGCGCCGGTGCGGGCCGGACGCCCGTGTACTGACCCGGCGGCCACGAGGACCGGACGGATGTGCCGGGTCGTGTCGAAGAGGGGATGAAGATCGGAAACGGACGGACGCCGGTCGGCGCCGGAATCGCGGGCCGCCCCCCTCGGCCAGCGAACAGACAGTATCATTTATTGAGGGTTGGCGTCAATAGCCGCGGCTTCGTACGGACCGAAGCGGGTGTGCAACACGATCGGGCCGCCCCTCTCGGGACGGCCCGACCCCGTTCCGTGGCGTTCGCCGGTGTCTATTCAGCCGCCACGTGCTGCGCCCGCATCGATTTGGCCAGCTCTTTGATCTCGCCCAGGTCCTGGGTCATCATGTTCCAGCCGTACCAGTAGGCGTAGTCGGGATTCACGTGGAAGAAGGCCTGATAGGCCCGCATGCGGTGCTTGAAGTACATCTCCAGCAGGACCTGGTCGATGTAGGACAGGCCGTCGAGGTTCTCGTCCCAGTGGGCGCCGTTGGTGTGCATGAGCGCCAGGATGAAGGGATAGTTGAAGGGGTAGCCCTCGGGCTTCTCGATGATGCCCTCCTGGTAGAGCGCCGCCACGGTCTCGATGGCCTCGGCCATCAGGCGGTCGGCCTTGGTCAGGATGGCGTCGCCCATCTCGAGCTGCTCCTGCGCATAACTGCGCGAGTGGCAGCCGGTGCAGGTGTCGAGCATCTTCTCGCGCTCGGTCTCCCAGGAGGCCTGGTCGAGGCGGGCCATGTCCACGGCCTTGACCGCGTCCAGGACCGCCGTCGGCTCGCCCGTCTCGGGGTGCAGCACACCCAGGGCCTTCAGGATGGTCACCCGGTCGGCGGCGGCCTGCGGATCCTCGGGCAGGGGCAGGCGTACGCCCAGGAAGCCCCACGCCGTGCGGTTCTCGTGTGTGCCGTCGGGCAGATGGCAGTGCTGGCAGGTGGGCGCGGCGGCGCCGTCGGGCAGGTCGCCGGCCAGCTTGGCGAAGTAACGCTCGCCGTGCTTGGAACTGGACCACATCTCCCACTGGGGGTGGTCGTAGCCCATGTGGCACTGCTGGCAGGCGCGGGGATTGTTGGCCTCCTTCTTGGAGAAGGCGTGGCGGGTGTGGCACTCGTCGCAGGAGTTCTTCTGGTAGCGGTAGCCCTTGTCGCGGAGCTCCTGCGCCTGGGCCTCGGTCTTGATGCCCATGTTGTGGCAACCGCCGCAGCCCCGTCCGCCCTCGATCAGCTCGTCGGGCGCGTAATGGGTGGCCGGGATGGCGTTCAGGGCCGTCCAGCCGTGGTTGTGCTTGCCCTTGGCGAAGGAGTCGAACTGCTCCTCGTGGCATTCGGCGCAGACGTGCTCGCTGGGCATGTCGGCCAGGACGGCGTCCGCCGCCGAGGAATGGTCCTCGCCGTGGCAATCGGCGCAGCCCACGTCGTTGAAGGCGTGTGCGCTGATCTCCCAATCCCGGACCTGGCCGGGGGAGATCTCCTTGTGGCATTCGACGCAGGCGTCGTCGGCCGTGGCGGCGAGGGGCGTCAGGAACAGGGCGATGGCCAGCAGGACGGGCTGTCTGGTCTTCATGGGCGGCCTCCCGGACCGGGTGGGACGGCGTGCGCGGGCGCACATACAGGACGGGTTCAGTTCTGAATTCGAAATCTATACCACTTGGTCATGAAAATCAACGGAAAAGGGGCCTGGGAGATCCATAACTGCATGAAAATAGTGGAGTTCTGTTGTCGTGTATCCAGGGTCCGCGATCAGCGGTACAGCCGCTTCACCGCGCCGAAGGACGAAGGGGCGTTGGCCGTGACGGACCTCAGTCCCCGATCCCGCCTATGTTCCTGTTCTTCTGCGCCAGTTCCATCTCTCCCGTCTCCGCGCAGAAGAGCGGTTCGAGACGCTCGCGGTAGGGCGCCAGGGAGGCCGCGACGGGCGCCGGCAGCTCGCCGTGCCAGGGCAGGGCGCGCTCGCCGGCCTCCAGGGCCGCGATCTCGCGGCGCAGGGCCGCCGCGGTCGCCTCGACGGGCGGATCGTCTGGGTTGTCGAGCTGGTTGCGCAACATCTGCGCGTACTCACGCGTCATGCGGCCGGTGACCCACTCGCATTCGGCGGGCGGACGGCCGGTCTCATCGGACGGGCAGAGTTCGTCGCCGTAGGCCATGGCGTAGATGTAGAAGTACTCGCCCAGCCCCATGCCGTACTCCAGCAGCGCGGCGTGCCGCAGGTTCATGAAGTCCAGGAACTGGGGCACGATGCCGACGAGGGTCCGCATGAACAGGAGGAGCTGGCCGGCGTCGATGTCGTCGGCCTGGTCGATGGCCTCGATGGTTGCCATGGAGCGCTCGATGTGTCCCGTCGCCAGGAGCATGGAGGACCGGACCGCCATGAAGACCTCCAGGCGTTCCGGCGCCACGGCGCCGTCGGGGGACGGCACGTAGGTCGGCGCCGCGCCGAAGCGGTCGTTCACCTCCTGCTCGATCTTCTTGGCGGCGCTGACCGGCCGCATGGCGAAGTAGCCGGCGACCGATGCGGCGATCAGGACCGCGACCAGGCTGATCAGGCAGCCGGGGGAGCAGCCGAAGCGGGTCTTCTTCCTGGGTTCGTCGGCCATGCGGAACCTTCCAGTGGTGTGGATCTCGACACATGAAACACGCAACCTGTCACATATGGTTGCATCGACGATTCGCCGGGCACAACGAGGGAACGCTCTAACGATACAGGGCCTTGACGCCGCCCCAGCTCTCCGCTGCCGACGGGATGGGAACCTCGCAGCACCGCGCGGACCCCGAGACCACCAGGTTGCCGCGCGTCAGGAGACCCGCCGACACCATGTCGACCCAGGCGCTGTCGACGATCGTCAGGAAACGGCCGGGCTCCGGCTTGCCGCCGCCGGTCGTGTACAGGCCGCCGGGCGGTTGCAGGGGCGAGTGGATGGTGTAGTGGAGGAAGTAGGGGTGGCCCATCTCCAGGCATTCGCAGTCCAGCGCGATGCCGAAGCCGACGTACAGCTTGGGGATGTAGAGGGTGAAGTCGCGCACCGGCGTCTCGCAGACCGGCGGGCCCGGCCGCCACGGCACGTCGCCGCCCGGGTCGGGGATCGCCCGCGAGACGCCCATGGACACGGTGATGGTCACCGGCAGGGGAGTGGCCTCGTCGATGGCCATGAACATGTCGAGGGTCGACATGCCGAAACCGAGGGGGCAGTCGCAGCCCGCGTCCGGATTGACGAGAGCGTGGAAGGTCTGGCCGTCGCCGGTGATCGCGCCGGGCTCGATCTTGTCGGCGGCATAGCCGGGCCAGGGTTGGCCGACGGGGCAGAAGACGCTCTGGGCCGATGACGGCGGCGCTCCGGCTGCGAGCAGCGAGACGAGAATCACAGTCGACAGGATCGCGTTCGCGGATTTCATGTTCCCCCTCCCGTCCGGGCGGCACCGAGCATAGCACACGTCCGGCCGGAGCACGAGATCCTCCGGCGGCGCACCCGCGATATGGCGTCCCCCGGCCCGAATCGTTATGCTGGCTGGACCCCCGCGACGACCCGAACCGGTACGGAACTCATGAAGACCGCCGTCATAACAGACATCCACGGCAACCTGGAGGCCTTGCGGGCCGTGCTCGATCACGCCCGCGGGCGGGGCGTCGACGACTTCGTCTGCCTCGGCGACGTGGTGGGCTACAACGCCGATCCCGGAGCCTGCGTCGACGTGATCCGCGCGCTGCCCGGCGCGCGCTGCCTGCTGGGCAACCACGACGCCATGGCCCTGGGCTCGGGTCCGCTGCTCGGCATCAACCCCCTCGCCCGCGAGGCCATGATCTGGACCCGCGACCGACTCGACGATGCCCGGAAAGCCTGGCTCTCCGGCCTGCCGCTCACCTGCGAGGACGCCGACGCCCAGTACTGCCACGCCTCCCTCGCCGATCCGCCGGCCTGGCTCTACGTCCATACAGAACACAACGCGATCCGCCATTTCGCCCGCCAGCACGCCCGGGTGGGATTCGTGGGGCATTCCCACGTGATGTTCGCCTGGCGCGACGACGGCGAGCGCCTCACGCGCACCTCGGACCGCGAACTCGACCTGCGGGCGGACGGGCGCTGGCTCGTGAGCGTGGCCAGCGTCGGGCAGCCCCGCGACGGCGACCGCCGCACGGGGTACGCGCTCCTGGACCGCGACGCCGGCACGGTCACCCATCACCGCCTCGACTACGACATCGCCGGAGCCCGGAGCAAGATCCTCGCCGCCGGCCTGCCGGCCGGCCTGGCGGAACGCCTGGGCTGAGAGCGCACGTTGCCGCCGCCGCCACTCGGGCATATACTGGATAAAATTAGTTTTGATTGTTGAGACTCATCCCCAATCCGGTTGCGCGAGCTTCGCGGGGGTAAGGCCATGTCGCATTCGAACGTCTGCCTGAACGGCCAGCTGGACGACACGAAGATCAGCATACCGCTTTCCGAAGGCCGCTTCGTGATCGGCCGGGCCAGCGACTGCGACTTCGTGCTGAGCACGCCGTCGGTCTCGCGCAGGCACGCGGCCCTGCTGTGCGCGGGCGAGAACCTCCTCGTGGAGGACCTGGGCAGCCACAACGGCACGCGCGTCAACGACGTCGCCATAAGCACGCCGACGCCGCTGCGGCCCGGCGACCGCATCTCCTTCGCCGACGTCACGCTCTGCTACGGGACTCCCGCGCCGCCGTCCACGAACATCACCTTCGACCCGGACCGCGACTCGGCCGGACTGGCCGTCCCCTGGGAGGAGGTCCGGCCCGCGCGCAGCAAGGGACAGCTCAAGCGCGCGGAACTCTTCGAGATCTTCGCCGAGGCCGGCGACCTGCTGACGGTGCCGCGCGCCCCCGAGGACCTCTTCGAGCCCATCCTCGACCTGGTCGAGGCGGCCATCGCCCCTGAGCGCGCCATCCTCCTGCTGCGCGACGGAGAGGACGAGGAGCCCACCATCAAGGCCTCCCGCCTGAACTGCGGCGGGGACGGCGCGAACCTGACCCTGAGCCGCTCCATGGTCTCGCGCGTGCTGGAGGAGAAGACGTCGTTCCTGATGGAAGAAGGCGGTGACGACAGCGAACTCATGCAGCAACAGAGCATCGTCTCCCAGGGCATCCGCTCCGCCATGGCGACCCCGCTCTTCGACAACAAGCGCGTGATCGGCATCCTGTACGCCGACACCACCGACCTGACCAAGCGCTACACGCGGGACGAGCTTGTGGCCTTCTCCCTGCTGGCCAACGTGATCGCCGTGGCCCTGACCCACGCCAGCTACGACGCCATGGAGGCCGAGAAGTGCCGCCTGGAGACGGAACTGGGCGCCGCGCGCTCGATCCTGGACACGATCATCCCCGACGAGCTGCCCGACATCCCCGGCTACGAGGTCTGCGCCCACCTGGAGTCCTGTTTCGAGGTGGGCGGCGACCTCTACGACCTGTCCGTGCTGCCCGACGGCCGCGTGGCCATCATCGTGGGCGACGTTTCGGGCAAGGGGCTGGGCGCGGCCCTCCTGGTCTCGTCCCTGGTCCCCCTGCTGCGCGCCATGCTCGAGGCCGAGACCGACCTCGGCGCCCTGATGCCCAACCTCAACCGCCAGCTCTGGCGCACGACCGACACCGTCCGCTTCGCCACGCTGTTCGTGGGCATCCTCGACCCCGCCAGCGGCCGTCTCGACTACGTTAACGCCGGCCACGAGCCGCCGCTGCTGCTGCGCGCCGACGGCAGCCTCGGCGCCGGCGAGTCCACCGGCGTACCGGTCGCCCTGCTGGACGAGGGCGTCTGGAACACGGCGAGTCTGGAGCTGGCCCCGGGAGACCTGATGGCCCTCTACACCGACGGCATCACCGAGACGTGGCGAGACGAGGAGACCGAGTACAGCGAGAACCGGTTGCGCGAGCTCATTCCGACGCTGATCGGCAAGACGGTGGACGAAGTGCGCGAGGCGGCGCTGGCGGACGTGAACGCGTTCCGCGGCGACGCGCCTGTGAGCGACGACGTGACGCTGGTGCTGCTGAAGCGGCGGGACTGACCGCGAGCCGACGCCGCGTCTCCCGTGAGTTCTGCCGCTGAAATTGGGGCTCGCCTGATTGAGCGTTCGAATCGCTCCCCCCGCCGACGTAACTCCATATAAATCAACTAGGACATCTTCTCGCTGGAGCCGGGAACATTTTCAGCGGCACAACAAAAATCCTTGATCTCTCTCGGTTATTCCTATATTCTGACTCGGAATTCGTAATTAAGCCCGGGAGCCTTCATGTTCAAGATCTCGGAAGCCGCCAACCTCGCCATCCACGCCATGGCCGTGCTCGCGAACCAGCCCGAGGACGCCTACCTCCCGGCCACCGCCATCACCGAAAAGCTCCACTGCTCGCCGTCCCATCTGGCCAAGGTCCTCAACGGCCTCGCGGATCGCGGCCTGGTGGAGTCCAGCCGCGGCGCCAAGGGCGGCTACCGGCTCCCCGGCACCCATCGGACGATCTCGGCCCTGGATGTTCTCGAGGCGGTCGACGGCGAGGTGCCGGTCGAGGGCTGTCTGCTGGGCCAACCCATCTGCCATCAACACGCGTGCGCATTCCAGGATCTGTTCGTCGATCTGCGCGAACAGTTCGTTCGTCGTCTCAAGGAGGTACGTCTTGTCGACTTTCCGATCAAACCGTGACGGACGCGTCACCGCGGCCCGTGGCCTGCTCGTCGCTTTCGCCCTGGCCCTGGCGGCCGGCGGCGCGTACGCCGAACCGGATCTCGATGTCGACGCCCAGGTGCGGGCGCGTCAGGAGGTGTCCCACAAGAGCTTCGATTCCGACGCCGCCACGCAGTGCTTCATGGACCTGCGGACCCGGCTGAGCGTCGGCGCGAAGCTGGAGCACAACACCAAGATCTTCGTCCAGCTCCAGGACAGCCGGCGGCTGGGCGGGATGGACGCGTTCGGCCAGGATCAATCCGGCGCGCTGAACGACGGACACAACGTGGATGTCCACCAGGCCTATCTCGCCGTCGACGAGCTCTGGGGCGACGGCCCGGGCCTGCAGCTCGGGCGCTTCGAGCTCAACCTCGGCAACCAGCGCGTCTTCGGCGCGGTGGGCTGGCACAACGTGGGCCGCGTCTGGGAGGGCGCGTCGGCGGTGCTCGACCGCGACGGCTTCGAGGCGCGCGGCTTCTGGCTCAAGCGGCTCGAGCTCAACGATCCGGTCGTCAACCGCGACTTCGACATCTACGGTCTCAACACGCGCCTGAAGAACAGCGGCGCCGAGATCTTCGTCTTCCTGGAGAAGGACGCCGACCGCATGGACGGCGCCGTCGATACGGGCATCGACGCCCTGTCGCGCCTGAACCTGGGCGCCTACTACGGCCGCAAGTTCGAGGCCCTGGACATCATCCTCAACGCCGTCTACCAGAGCGGTAAGCAGCGCGTGACCGACGGCGCGACCTTCGCCGAGGAGGACCTGGCGGCCTACCTGGTCACCTTCGAGGCGGGCTACGCCCTCGACGACGACGGCAAGACCCGCCTGGCGGCCGGCATCGACCTGAGCTCCGGCGACGCCGACCCGGCCGACGACACGTGCAAGGCCTACGACAACCTCTACTACACGGGCCACAAGTTCCGCGGCTTCATGGACTACTTCCTGGGCTCGGGCGACGCGGGTCTGATGGACCTCATGCTCCGCGCCCGGACGCCCATCGCCCACGGCTGGCTGCTCAAGGTCGACCTGCACAGCTTCTCGACGGCCGAGGACTACGCCGGGACCGCCGGCGCGACGAAGAGCCTCGGCACCGAGGTCGACGTGACCGTCGCCACCAAGCGGATCGAGGGCGTGGCTCTGACCGCCGGCGCCTCGGCGTTCATGCCGAGCGAGGACTGGCGCGGTCCGGACGCCGACACGGCCTTCTGGTTCTACACCATGTTCACGGCGGGTTTCTGATCCGCACGTCTCCACGGGACTCGAGAGGGGAACGGCCATGAAACTGAGATCACAAGCGACGGCGATCCTGCTGGTCGGCGGCCTGCTCGCCACGGGACTCGCGGCCCCGGCGCAGGCCGACGACGCCCAGGCGGCCGGCAAGTGCATGACCTGCCACAAGGAGAAGTCGCCGGGCCTGTACCGGCAGTGGTACGCCAGCGAACACGCCGTGCACAACGTCACCTGCTACGACTGCCACCGAGCCGAACGGAGCGACCCGGACGCCTTCGAGCACGAGGGCGCCCTCATCGCCACCCTGGTCACGCCCCTCGACTGCGGGCGCTGCCACCAGAAGGAGGCCGAGGAGGTGGGCAACTCGTACCACGCCCACGCCGGCGAGATCCTCGAGTCCAAGGACGCCTACCTGGCCCACGCGGCGGGCGGCGAGCCGGCGGCCGTCGCGGGCTGCGCCAACTGCCACGGGGCCAAGATGACCATCGACCCCGACAGCCCCAACAAGCTCGACCGGGTCCAGTGGCCCAACAGCGGCATCGGGCGCATCAATCCCGACGGCAGCAAGGGCGCCTGCAACGCCTGCCACACCCGCCACGCCTTCAGCGCGGCCCAGGCGCGCCGCCCGGAGTCGTGCTCCAAGTGCCACCTCGGTCCGGATCACCCGCAGAAGGAGATCTACGAGGAGAGCAAGCACGGCAACACCTACTACACCCACATCGACGACATGAACCTGGATGCGGACCGCTGGGTGGTCGGCGTCGACTACTTCGAGGCGCCCACCTGCGCCACGTGCCACATGTCCGCCACGCAGGCCCAGGACATCACCCACGACGTCGGAGAACGCATCAGCTGGACCCTGCGGCCGCCCGTCTCCAAGACCAAGGACGACTGGCGCCGGAAGCGGGACAACATGCAGGACGTCTGTCTCGCCTGCCACGGGCAGCGCTTCGTCGAGGGCCACTACGCGCAGTTCGACGGCGTGGTCAACCTCTACGACGAGAAGTTCGCCAAGCCCGCCGGCGAGCTGGCGGCCCTGGCCAAGGCCAAGGGCCTCGGCGACGGCGTCGCCGCCTTCTCCAACAAGCACGAGTGGGTGTACTGGGAGGTCTGGCACCACGAAGGCCGCCGCGCCCGGCACGGCGCCGCCATGATGGGACCCGACTACACCTGGTGGCACGGCATCTACGACGTGGCGCAGCACTTCTACTTCAAGTATCTGCCCGAGCTGCGCAAGTTCCACGACCCGGAGATCGACGCCTACATCGACGATCTGCTGGCGAACGATCCCATGCACCAGTGGCTCTCGCGTCCGGCTGCGGACATCAAGGCCGATATCCAGTCGGGCAAGCTGCAGGAGCTCTACGCGGACATGTACCGGGTCAAGGAGTAGGAGGGCGTCATGATCGAGCGCTTCCGGCTCTTCCTGCGCGGGGTCTCGACCAACTGGACGGGAACGCTCGGGGTCGCGCTGACGACCTCGGCGTTCCTGATGTTCGTCTTCATGGAGCTGCTGCGGATCGCCGGCGTCGTGACCAATTCCTACGTGGGACTGATCACCTACATGGCGCTGCCGGCGCTGTTCCTGCTGGGGCTGATCCTGATCCCCCTCGGCTGGCTCCGCTTCCGGCGGGCCGTGGGAAAGACCACCGACGAGCTTCTGGCGGACCGCTTCCCCGAGGAGATGCGGCGCAGCCGCGGTCTCGGCTCCAACCTGCTGGGGATCGTCGCCCTGCTGACCGTGGTCAACATCCTGTTCATCGGCGTCGGCGGGGCCCGCATGCTCCATTTCATGGACGAGCCGGAGTTCTGCGGCACCGCCTGCCACGAGGTGATGAACCCCGAGTGGACGACCTACCAGGACTCGCCCCATGCCCACGTGCGCTGCGTGGACTGCCACGTGGGCGAGGGAGCCGGGGCGCTGCTCGACGCCAAGCTCAACGGCCTCTGGCAGGTAGTCTCGTCCACCTTCGACCTCTACGAGCGGCCCATCCCCACGCCGGTGCACAACCTGCGCCCCGCGCGGGAGACCTGCGAGACGTGCCACTGGCCGGAGAAGTTCTACGGCGACCGGATCAAGACCATCGAGAGCTTCGCCCTCGACGAGGCCTCCACGCCGAGCTACACGACCCTGGCCCTGAAGGTGGGCTCGGGCACGGGCGAGGCGCGGGGCACCATCCACTGGCACATCGCGTCCGAGAACGAGGTGCGCTACCAGGCGACGGACGAAACGCGCCTGGAGATGTCGTGGGTGGAGGTGCGCCGGGGCGAGGACTACCACCGCTACACGAACCGCCGCGCGACCGGCATCCACGAGGAGCCGCCGGAGACGCGCGCCATGGACTGCGTGGACTGCCACAACCGGGCGACGCACATATACCAGGATCCCGAGGACGCCCTGGATGCGGCCCTCGCCGCGGGCCGGATCGACCGCGGCCTGCCCTTCGCCAAGAAGGCGGCCCTCGGCGCCCTGCTCGCGCGGTATCCGGACGGGGATGCGGCCCATGAGGGGATTGCCGACGCCGTGCGGGGACACTACAGGCGGGAAGCGCCCGACGCGGCGATCAGCCAGCCCGACGCCGTCGACGGGATGATCGCGACCCTGCGGGAGATCCACGCGCGCAACGTGCATCCCGGCATGAACATCCACTGGAACAGCTACCCCTCGCACCTCGGTCACGAGGGACGGACCGGCTGCGCGCGCTGCCACAACCCGGATCTCGTGGACGAGGCCGGTCGGGCCATACCGCACGACTGCACCCTGTGCCACTCGATCCTGGCCTACGACAGCGAGACGCCGTTCCGCTTCCTGGAGCCGCCGGTGGAGACCGATCCGGACCGCAAGATGCACACGTATCTGCGGGACGAGTTCGTGGGCGGAGCCTCGCCCCGGTGATCGACCGGGGCGAAGCCCACGTGCGCTAGTCGAAGTATGTCAGCGACTGGTACATCGTGTCCTGGCTCGGGAACGTGATGCTCACGACCTCGGGGATCTCCGCGTGCCAGAGCGTGTCCGATTCGTGTATGCGGACCGTGTCCGCGTCCACCAGCGTGAACATGTCCACCAGCTGCCAGATCGCGTAGACGGTGGTGCGTGTCGGGTCCGCCGTCACCGAGAACGTCTCGGTCACCGACGTCTCCTCGCTGAACGACACGGTGTGCACCTCGGCCTCGGTCGTCGTCTGCTCGTAGCTCGCGGTCACCGAGGCCGAGAAGGGCCCCCAGCTGCCGCCCACCGACACCTCTATGCCCATGGTCTGCGAGAATTCGCGGCTGTGCTCGTGGCTGGTCGAGGTGCCGGACGTGATGGTCTCCTCGTACTGGTAGTTGGTCGCGCCGGGATCGAGCGTGACCTGCTTGATCTTGCGCCAGAACCGCTCGTGCAGCAGGCGGGGGCTGGCCCCGATGTAGCTCCGGTTCGCGGCCGCGGCGTCGCAGGTGTTCTCGGGCAGACCATCGTCGCACGCCAGGATCAGACGGCGGTTCATGTCGACCCAGACCAGGGTGCTGTCGTCGAGCATCACCCGGATCCGCTGGACCTGGGGCGTGAACTCGCCGATCTCGTTGGACAGGCCGACGGCGATGTTGTCCGACGTGGCCGGCAGCAGTTCGCTGGTGGAGCCGGGGACGGGCACGGGAGGAAGATTGCCGTTGCCCGGGGGATCGGGATCCATGACGGCATCCTCGCTGCTGCAGCCCGGGATCAGGACCAGAACCAGCGCCAGGAGGGCGAGTCCCCTCGGGAGCATGATCGTCTTCATGTCAATACTCCTCGTAGGAAAGGTAGATGTAGGCGCCGCCCGCATCCTCGTTCAGGTCGATGGGAATGATCGTGTATCCCTCCGGTGGTGGTCCCCATGCGGTCTGCACGTTGATGTTGTGGACGGTACTGCAGGCGGGGTCCTTGGTGTACCAGAGCCAGACGAAGTCGCCCCCCGCGTTGCGGTTGAGGTCCACGGGGACGAGCGTGTAGACGGCGTCCGCGGGAGGGAGTCCGTTGTTGAGGGTTATGGCGAGTCCCGTGATCGGCGCCCCGACGCCCTTCTTGTAGCAGAAGTAGATGAAATCGCCGCCCGCGCCCTGGTTCAGGTCGATGTTGACCTTGGTGTAGCCTGCGGGGGGCTGGATGCCGGAGTGGCCGCCGTAGATGACGGTGATCTCGGAGATGTTCTCCTGGGCTGTGGCTGTCGGAGGTGAGAGGAGCCCGGCCACGAAGACCATCGACAGGCACGACAGGACGACGATTCGTTTCGACCGGACCGCCCGGGACGCGGGCGACGGGGAGGGGGCGGAGAAACAATGGCGCAGATGACGCACGATTTCCTCCTCTGCGATGATCCCATGTCAATATCGGAGGGACAATAGCACGCGGCGACTGAGGTCGATATTTCATTTTCTTTAGGAAAGACCGAGAGCGATCGGGAGTCCGGACGCCGGCGCGGAGCGGGCCGGTCCCACCACGCATCCGCTGCATCACACTCAGAAGTCGAAGGTCGCCATCACGCTCACCGTGTGCAGGCGGCCCGTGCCGCCCACGTTGTAGTTGGTGCCCTCGTCGAACTCGTCGCGCGATTCTTCCTCGAAGTTGAGGATGGCGTAGCGGTAGTCGGCCGACACCGAAAAGTGGCGAGACAGGTGGGTCGTCAGGCCGCCGCCGAATTCGCCCACCACGCCGAAGGTGTTGATGTCGTCCATGGCGTCGCATGACACGTCCAGGACGACGACGCCGAAGCCGACGATGAGGACGGGCTCCAGCCAGCGGCCCCGGGCCAGGGTCGTCAGGAAGTCCATGGTCGCGGTGCCCAGGGCGGCGTCCGTGTCGGGACGGCCGTCGTCGATCTTCGCGAAGCCGACGCGGCCCTCGGCGGTGAAGCGGGGGCCCGAGCCGTAACCGAAGACGATCAGGCCGCCGCGCGCGGTCGTCTCCAGGTCGAGGCCCTCGGCGACGATGGCCGAGCGCCCGTCGAGATTGTGCTCCAGGTCGAAGTGGCAGGTGCCGCCGCCGATGTAGAAGCCCTGGCGGGGCAGGGGGTGGTCGTCCCCGTCCGCCGCCGCGGCGACGGCCGGCAGCAGGCAGGCGGCCAGCAGGGCCAGCGCGGTCTCGCATGATGTGATTCGACGCATGACGTCCTCTTCCTCCGCGTCCCGCTCAGCCGGTGCGGATGCCCAGGATCTTGATACGTTTGTGCAGATGCGTCCGTTCCAGGCCCAGCTCCGCGGCGGCGCGGGTGACGTTGCCGTCGTGCCGCGCCAGGGCCGCCCGGATCAGGTCGCGTTCCAGCGCCTCGCGCGCCTCGCGCAGGGGCAGGTGGCCGTAGGGCACCTCTTCGCCGTCGGTCCGCGCGGCCGGCCGCGCCAGGACCTCGCCGCGCAGGTCGAGGGGCAGGTCCGACGGGGCGATCTCCTCGCCGCGATGCATGATGACCAGCCGTTCGGCCAGGTTCTTCAACTCGCGGATGTTGCCCGGCCAGGCGTAGGCCTCGAGCAGCTTGCGCGCCGCGGGCTGCAGCCGGGGCGCGGGCCGCTCGTGCCGTCCGGCGTAGCTGTCCAGGAAGTGCTCGGCGAGCAGGACGACGTCGCCGTGTCGGTCGCGCAGGGGCGGCACCTGGATCGGGATGACGTTGAGCCGGTAGAGCAGATCCTCGCGGAAGCGCCCCTCGGCGACGGCCGCCGTCAGGTCCTGGTGCGTGGCCGCCAGCACCCGCACGTCAACCTTCTTCGTTTCCGTGCTCCCCACCGCCTCGTACTCCCCCTCCTGCAGGACCCGCAGGACCTTGGCCTGGGCGCGCAGGCTCATGTCCCCGATCTCGTCCAGGAAGAGGGTGCCCCCGTCGGCGGCCGCGAACCGGCCGCGCCGGTCGGCCGAGGCGTCCGTGTAGGCGCCCTTGACCGCGCCGAAGAGTTCGGACTCGATGAGCTCGTCGGGGATGGCCGCGCAGTTCACGCGCACGAAGGGCCGCTCGGCCCGGCGGCTCCGGCGGTGCAGGGTGGCGGCCACCAGTTCCTTGCCCGTGCCGCTCTCGCCGAGGATGAGCACCCGCGTGTCGGTGCGCGCCACCTGGTCCACGGACTCGCGCAGGGCGACCATGGCCGGGCTCTCGCCGAGGATCTCCCCGTCCGCGTCCGCGTCGCGCAGGCGCGCCACCTCCCGCTTGAGGCGGCCCGCCTCGGCGGCGTTGCGCGCCAGCAGGAGGATGCGGTCCCGCGGGAAGGGCTTTTCGACGAAGTCGAAGGCGCCGAGGCGCGTGGCCTCCACGGCGCGCTCGATGGTCGCGTGGCCGCTGATCATCACCACCGGGAGTTGCGGGTGTTGCCCGCGGACCCGGCGCAGGATCTCGAGCCCGTCGAGGCCGGGCAGGTTGATGTCCAGGAACAGGGCCTCGGGCACCCGCGCCTCCAGCCGCGCGAGGGCCTCCTCGCCGGTGGCGACGCCCTCGACCTCGAAGCCCGCGCCGCCGAGGATGATCTCCAGGCTCCGCAGGATGTTCTGCTCGTCGTCCACGACGAGGATCCGGTCACTCATGGCGGTCCTCCCGGTTTCCCGCGCCGTCCTGCCGGACGGGCAGATCGATGCGCATGCGGGCGCCGCCCCAGCGCCCCTCCTCCGCCGTGATGCGGCCGCCGTGAGTCAGGACGATGCCCTTGACCAGGGCCAGGCCGAGCCCGAGGCTGCCGGCGGTGCCCGAGCGGTACGGCTCGAAGACGACCTCCCGGTCGGCGGGCGGGATGCCGGGTCCGTTGTCCTCCACCGTCAGGTCCACGCGCTGCGGATCGCCGTCGTGTCGGAAGGTGGCCAGCCGCAGGCGCGGCGCGTCCCGGCCGGCGGTCGCCGAGCGCGCGTTCTGGGACAGGTTCATCAGCACCTGGCGCAGACGGTCGGCGTCGGCCTCGATCTCGCCGAGCTGCGGGTCGAGGTCCAGCTCGACCCGCATGTCCTTCTGCAGCGAGGCCACGTCCGTCAGCAGCGCGTTCAGGTCGACCGGGGCGAAGCGCGGCTCGACGGGCCGCGAGAACTCGCGGAAGCGGGCCACCACCTGGCGCAGGCTGTCCACCTCCTGCACCACGATGCGGGAGCATTCCTCCAGCAGCGACCGGTAGGCCTCGTCGTCGCCGCGGTAGCGCTCGCGCATCTCCTCGACGGTGAGCTGGATGGGGGTCAGCGGGTTCTTCACCTCGTGGGCCAGGGCCCGGGCCATCTCTCGCCAGCCGGCCATCTTCTCGAGATCCACCAGGCGGCGGTTCTGGGCGTCGAGGGTGCGCACCATGTCGTTGAAGCGCGACGTGAGACGCCCCAGTTCGTCGCGGCCGCTCTCGGGAAGCTGGACCGACCAGTCGCCCGCCGCCACGGCGCGCGTGCCGCCGAGCAGCCGGCCCAGCGGCGCGGTGATGCCGCCGCTCAGGCGCTGGGCCACCAGGACGCCGATCAGGACGCCCAGGCCGTAGATCGTCAAAAAAGGCAGCCAGAACCCGTTCTCCAGACCGTGACGCTGCACCTGCAGGCCCCGGATCATCTGCAGGGTGCCCGCCAGCAGCTCGGCGTCGTCGTGCCAGGCGGCGACCGGACGCCGGGCCGAGACGCTGCAGCCCGCCGGCAGATCCCGCTGCACCGTGATGAAGGCCGGCGCGGCGCCCGCTGGGGCGATCGCAGGCTCGGACGCCTCCGCTTCGCCCGCCTGCAGCAGCAGACGCTCGCCGTCGCCGAGGTCGAGCTCCACGCGGTCGGCGTCGTCGAGGATCACACCCTCGAACGCGGCGGCGCGGCGGCGCATCGCGGCCCGGTCGCCATCCGGCGCGAACACGCCGCCGGCCCAGTCCTCCAGCTCGTGGGCGAGGACCCGCCGCCGGTCGGCGAGCTGCTCGCGCGCGCGGCGCACGCCGGCCTCCAGGGCGCCGTCGACCTGCACGTTGAGCCCGACGTTCAGGCTCTGGCGGACGAGCTGGCGGGTCACCAGGACGGCGGGCAGGGCGGGCAGCAGGGTCAGCAGGACCATCAACAGCGCCAGTCGCACGCGGAGCCTCATGGCCGCACCTCCAGGTCGGCGGCGCGGAAGGGCGGACTCGTATAGCGGACGTGGTCCTTGCCGGCGCTCCCGCCGCCCAGGATGCGGCCGAAGAGGGCGCCGAGATCCAGGGACAGCTCCTCGCGGTTGCGGCTGCTGTGGCTGCTCACGTAGCGCGAGAGCTGCTGCCGCACCTCCGGCGCCAGGGGCTGCACAGCGATCTGCACGTGGAGGCGGTAGGCCAGTCCCGGCGAGAGCTCCGGTCCGCGACAGAGGTCGACGGCGTCGATGTGGGACCAGGCCGAGTCGGCCGCAGCCAGGGTGGCGAAGACGTGCCGGCCCCGCGGGCCGTCCAGGATGTAGCGGTTCTCCCACAGGTCGAGCAGCAGGCTCAGCTCCAGGATGCGCTCGGCCACGGCCCGCTCGTCCGGGTCCACGAGGCGGAGGCTGTAGACGCAGGTGCCGGGCAATCCGCTGTCGACGGTGCTCGCGGTGCGCGCGTCGAGCAGATCGCCGGCGCGCACCTCGACCCGGACCCATCCCTCCTGCCGGTAGAGCCGCGCCTCCTCCACCACGCCGTCGGCCAGGACCGGCAACGCCGCCAGCAGCCAGGCGAGAACCGGGCCGCGGCGGCAGAGGAACGGGCGCAGGCGGGACATGGCCTAGAAGGACCTCCCGAGGGACATGCTCAGCACCACGGCGTCGCCGGTGACGTTGCGGGTCAGGGGATAGGCGACCTCGGCGTTGAGGACCTGGATCCAGGGGATGCGCAGCAGCAGCCCGTAGCCGACGCTCGCCGACACGCCGAAGCAATCGCCGTCGGCCGACCACGCATCGCCCACGTCGGCGAACAGGGTGCTGGTGATCCCGGGCTTGCGCGGATCGTCGCCGGACAGGACCTGGCGGAATTCGGTGTTGAGCTGCCATGTGGCCTGGGCGCCCAGGGGGCCGCTCAGGCTGCCCTGGTTGAAGCCGCGCAGGCTGCCGACGCCGCCGAAGACGGGGCGCAGGTGATACGGCGTGCCGCCGCCGGCGTACTCGCTCCGGACCTGGAGGGCGAGGGCCGTGGTCCGGGACACGGGCAGGGCGACCATGCCCTCGACCCCCGCGCCCCAGAAGGCCTTGCCGTCGACGATGTCGCTGGCCTTGATCCGCAGCCCCGCCCGATGACCGTTCTGCCAGGGGCGCGTCGGATCGATCCGGTCCAGGGACAGGTCGAGCCTCAGATCGACGTAGTGTTCCATGCCGCTGGGCATGGGCACCAGCCGGCCGGCCGGCTCCACGTATTCGTCGTTCCAGTCCTCGAGGTCCTCCTCCGGATCGGCGGAGGAGACGCCCAGCCACAGGGTGGCCGTCACGTCGTCGCGGGACCAGCGCCGCAGGCCCACCTGCGCGTTCAGGCGGCGGACCATCTGGAACAGGGTCCGGTCGCCGTCGATGACCGTCCAGTGCTCGATCTCGATGTTGCTGTCGAGCAGCAGGTCGCAGCGCTCGCCGAGCAGGCGCGGGTACTCCGCCTCCACGAAGAAGCCGCTGGTGCGCTGGAACTGACGGAAGCCCATCCGCGCGTGGCCCCCGCGGTCGAAGGGGTTGGTGTAGCGCGCGCCGATGGTGGTGAGGTACCAGCCCTGCATCAGCTCGCGCCCGAGGCCGGTCTCGAAGTGGACGCGGCGCTCGAGCTCGGCGTCCACGTGCAGGATGACCGCGCCGGGGCGGTCGCCCCGCTCGGTGTAGAGCTCGACGTTCCGGAGGACGGGCGACGACTCCAGGGTCTCGCGGGTGAGGACGAGGACGTCGGGATCGATGGCCGCGCCCGGGTCCAGCGGGATCAGGCGCAGGATCGTCCGCTCGAGCTCCCCACCCTCGGCGACCCGGATCTCCTGGAGGATGAGCCGGTAGGGTTCGTGCGGCGGCTGCTCGACGGCGGATATCGCCGCGGGCGCCGCCGAGAGCAGAAGGATCAGACCGGACAGCAGGCTGTAGCGCATGACACCTCTCCTGCCGCCGCATGGTACACGAGTCCCCGCATCTTTCAAACGCCGGCCCGGCTCCCGGCGGCATTTATTCCGCGCGGGGCGCTTCACGGCGACGCGAAGGCGATCGGCACGGTGAGGTAGGCCGCGCCTGGCACGAAGTTGTACGGGTACCACTCCCACCGGTGGTTGCGCACGACCGCGAAGACGCGGATGCGCTTCGTATCGGCGCCGCCGGGGGGCGCGATGCGGACGATCTCGTCGAGGGCGCCCATATCCGCCCGGTCGTCGCCCGAGTCGTCCACCAGGAAGTGCGCGTCGCCGTCGCCATCGTAGAGGCGGGCGTAATACCAGTTGTAGTCGTGCGCCTCCTCGTGGGCGAGGCCGTCGGGCGACACGTAGGGCGCCCGCGCGCTCCCGACCTCCAGGAAGTACGTCCAGTTCCCGTTCACGGCGATGGGCGCGGTCGAGACGAGGGCCGGATCCCGGTGATGGACGTAGGTCGTGTCCACGTCGTAGTCGCCGATGTCGTCGGGGTCCTCCAGGTCGAAGTAGTGGACGGCGAGGACGGCGATCCAGTCGATCTCGGGGTTGTGCAGCAGGTTCCCGTCGCCGAAGCGGCTGCTGTAGCGCACCGTGAGGTTCTTGGTCACGGTCAGGTCGATGCCGCTGCGGACGTGGGCCTTCAGCCGGATCTGGCAGGCGAAGCGGTCGCTCACGGCCCGGGCCCAGTCCAGGCTCTCGGGATCCAGCGCGCCGGGGTCGACCGAGGCGAGGAAGGCGTCGAGTTCGGCGCGCGTCACGTGGTCGTCGTTGGCGGGCGCGATGAGGGCGCGCGCCTGATCCGGCACGGGGCCGTCGTAGCGGTCGTCGAGGTCCCCCGTCAGGAGCATGACGTCCCCGGGCACCGTGAACTGGAAGCTCTGCGCGCCGAGGCCCTCCTCGTCGTAGACCATGGGGTCGATGGTCGCGATCGCGTCCATGTCCACGATCTCCCCCTCGATCTCCTGCTCCTCGTAGAGGTCCTCGCGGAAGTCCTGGACCAGGAGCCAGCTGATGTCGACGCTCTCCGGGTGCGGCTCGTAGCAGCGCAGGGTCACCGTGACCGTCTCGCCGGGCGCCGCGTCGGGCGGTTCGCAGACCACCGAGAAGGGGCGCGTCCTGGCGCCCGACTCCACGTCCAGCTCGTTGGTGAGGAAGTCGTCGCTGCAGCCGGCCAGGGCCGCGAGGCCGCAAAGCATGAGTGTGTTCAGGTATCTCACGTCGTCGCTCCTCAGAATTCGCACTTCAGGCCGAAGGTCGGGATGATCAGGCTCCCGATCGTGTTCCGCTCCGAGTAGTCGAAGTTGTAGTTGTAGAATTCGGGGCTGTTGTAGGCGAAGTAGTTCACGTTCTGCACGTCGAAGTAGGCCGACAGGATGTACTTGTCGTAGACGTACTTCTTGTCGATACGGATGTCGAACTGGAAGAAGGGCCCCATGCGGTCGGACCGGAAGCCGCCCAGGACCTCGCCGTACTCGCCCTGGTCCGCGTCGAAGAGGTACTGGTTGGAGGTGTAGCCCAGGTAGGGCGTGGCGGGATTGCCGCTCACGTAGCGGGCCCGGATCCCGCCCGACCAGGTCGGGCCCAGGTTCCACGAACCCACGGCCTCGAAATGGTGGGTCTGATCGAACTCGGAGAGGACCCAGCCGTCGGGGTCCCACTCGTCCGCCAGGCCGGAGAAGGGCGCGCGCGGCCCCTGCCGCTCGCTGCGCGAGAGGCTGTAGGAGAGCCAGCCGAAGAAGCGGTCGCCCTGCTCGCGGCGCAGCATGAACTCGATGCCGTACATGCGCGCCTTCTGGTCCGGCAGGAAGATCTCGTCGCCCGTCGTCGTGTAGGGGATCCGCCGCTGGGTGTTGTAGTAGACGTCCGTCTTGAGGCTCACCAGGTCGCTGATGCGCCACTCGTCGCCGATCACGGCGTGGGTGGCCAGGGTCGGCGGCAGGTCCGGGTTGCCGTACACCGGATCGACGGCCTGGCCGCGCGGCGACGGCGTCTGGCTGTAGGTGCCGCAGGCGCCCCGCAGCATGTGGCTGTCGTTCAGCCGGTACCGCGAGGTCAAGCGCAGGCTCATCTCGCCCTCGTCCAGCTCCGTGAAGTGGTCGTAGCGGACGCCGGGGGTGAGCGTCAGCCGGTCGCCGATCCGCATCTCGAGGTTCGCGTAGTAGCCGAGCAGGGAGAAGGTCCGGTCCTGGCGCGATTTGAGCTCCGTCGCGACCTGCACCTCGTACGTGAACGGATACCAGGCCAGGTCGACGCCCGTCCGGCTCGTGAGCCGGTCGGCCAGGCGGTAGGTGAACTCGTCGCGTACGGTGTAATTGGTCGACTCGAAGTCGTAGTCCATGTAGCCGAAGTAGTGGCCCTTGTACCTGTCCGTGCCCACGGCCAGGCGCAGCTGGTTGTGCGCCCGGTCGGAGAACTGCTGGTCGTGGCCCAGGATGACGCGGTTGAAGCGCGACTCCATCTCGATGGCGTCGGTGGCCGCGTTGACCTCGGAGCTGCCCTCGTTCTCGTCGGGATAGACCAGCGCCATGCGGTCCTTGGCGCCGAAGAGGGTCAGGAAGAAGCGCTCGTCCTTCGACCGCTGCCAGTCGAGCCGCGCGACCCCGTCCCAGTAGTAGGGCACCACGGTCATGTTGAAGTCGTCCTGCGTCTTGAGAGCCGCGTTGATGATCTCGCCGATGAAGCTGCGCCGGCCCGTGACCGAGAGGCCGAAGCCCTTGCCGAGGGGCCCTTCCGTGAGGACCGACGCATCCATCAGGCTGGCGTCGAGTGTCGTGTGCCAGCGGTCCGCCTTGGCCGGGCGCCCCGTGATCTCGATGACCCCGCCCACGCAGCCGCCGTAGCGCGTGTTGAAGCCGCCGGGGTAGAGGTCGATGCTCTCCAGCACCGAGGAGTTGTAGACGGACTTGAGGCCGCCGTAGTGGAAGAGCAGGGGGATGTCGATGCCGTCGAGGAAGTAGCGCGTGTCCTCCACGCCGCTGCCGCGCACGATGATGTCGCCGGAGATGAACTGGGGCCGCGCCACGCCGGGCAGGGCCTGCACGGACTTGATGGCGTCGCCGCCGAAGCCCGGGATCCGCTCGACCTCCGTCAGGCTGAGGCGCTGCCGCGTGACCTCCTTCTCCTCGGCCTTGCCGTAGACGACGATCTCGTATTCGTCGTAGTGCAGGCGCGGCAGGTAGTAGGTGGCGTCGAGGCGCTCGCCGTGGCCGAGGGTCTCCTCCTCCTCCATCGACTCGTAGCCCGTGTTGGGGAACGTCACCGTGAAGGTGCCGGCCGGCAGCGACTTGAAGGCGAAGCAGCCCAGGGAGTCGGTGGTGGCGACCAGGTGGCCGGCCTCCACGTGCTGCCCGTCGAAGGCGCCGATGCGCTCCAGATAGGCGGACCACGGCACGGTCAGGGTGGTGTCCGCCGGTCCGCTCGCGTAGGAGACCACGACCGTGGCGTGGGCGATACGCCGGCGCGTTCCCTTCTCCTTGACCGTGCCGCGGAAGTTGACGTATTCGGTGATCCGCCGCGCCGCCTCGCGCAGCGAGAAGGTGTAGGCGAACTGCAGCAGCACCGGCACGGGCTCGCCCCCGGCCCGCGCCGGGCTGAAGCGGAAGTCGCGGGCGACGGCGGCGGCGGCGGCGTCCAGGGACGGCTCGAGGCTCTCGACCACGGCCACCGAGTCGACTGCGCCGGTCTCGGTGACCAGCAGTTCCAGGACCACCGTGCCCTCCAGCCCCGCCTTGAGAGCGTGGGGTGGGTATGTGGCCTCGACGAACTCCAGCAGCTCGGGTTCCACCTCGGGTTCCAGGGGGAGCGGCTCGGTTTCCTCGGCGGTTGCTGCGCCGGCGAGTAGCAGGCTCAACATCAGGGTATTCATCGCGATCTTCACTGTTCCTACTCCCGGTATTCGAAGCGGTAGGTCATGGTGATCCAGACGGCGACGGGGTCGCCGTCTCTCAAAGCGGGTTCGAAGCGCAGCTCACGGAAGGCCGCTGTCGCGGCCTTCAAGGTGCCGTAGCCGATGTCCTCGATCATCTCCACCCGCTTGACGCGGCCGTCGCGGTCCACGAGCAGGCGCGCGCGCACGGTGCCGGACACGCGGTTCTCGATCATCTCCTCGCTGTACTCGGGCCGGACCCGCCCGACGAGCACCGGCGCCGACGACACCGTGCTCAGGGGCGCGAGTTCCCCGACCAGGTCCGCCTCGGTGGCCGTGAGCTCGTCGGGATCCTTGTCCAGCGTGTTGCCCCGCTTGCCGACGATGCCCATGCCCGCCACGGCGCCGCCGCTGCCCAGCCCGCGGGCGAAGACCTTGCGCACGCCGTAGACCCGGCGCGGCGCGGCCTCGGGCTCCGGGGCGGGCGGATCTTCCGGCGCGGGCTCCGGCGGCGCGACCGCGGGTGCGGCCTCCTCCTGGTTCAGCACGGGTTTGTCGCTCAGGTCCTCGGGCTCCTCGGCCGCCGGCTCGGGCGCGGGGGGCTCCGGCGCCCGCTCCTCGATGAGCAGGGTGGCGCGGCGGGCCTCCTGGCGGAGCAGCGACGGCGGCGGCGGATCCACCGCCAGCAGCAGCAGCCCCAGGCCGCCGGCCAGCAGCAGGGAAGCGCCGAGCGCGCGGCGGAAGACCCGTTCCCCGGCGACGGGCGCGCCCCAGGGGGCGGTCTCGTAGGCGCGGAGCAGGCGCAGCTGCGTGTCGTGGGAGACCGCCATGCCTACGCCTCCCTCAGCACCAGCAGCGAGAAGTCGGAGAAGCTCGCCTGCGCGCAGGTGTACATGACCTTCTTGATGACGGCGAAGTCGAGGCGCCGGTCGCACTGGATGGTGATCTCGTTCTCGCGATCGGCGATGCCGGTGGCCTCGGCGATGCCGCGCAACGCGTCCCGCAGCTCGACGATCAGGAGGGAATCGGCCGCGGCGACGCGCTGCAACGGCACCACCGGGCGCCCGTCGATGTTCACGCCGGTCGTCGTGATCTCGACGTTCACCATGGGCACGGGCCGCTCGGGGCTCGTCGATTCCGGCAGCTGCAGGTCGTCGGCCGCGGTGACGAGGTTCCCCTCCACGGAGAAGCTCTTGAGCAGGAAGACCAGCAGGATGGTCAGCATGTCCACCAGGGAGGTGAGCTGCGGCTTGGCCACGCCGTTGCCGTGGCTGTTCGCGGCCGGTCGGCGCAGAACGCTAGAGATCCGCATCTTCGCCTCCAGCGTCGAGGCCGGTGCCGGCGGCCAGACCCACGTCCTCGTAGCCGGCCAGACGGCAGGTGTCCATGCAGTCGACCATGTCGGCGAAGAGCACGCCGTCGTCGATGGCGATGACCACGCGCGCCTCCGGCCCGGCCGGTCCCGCCCCCGCGAGGGCGTCCGCCAGGGCGTCGAAATCGTAGCGGCCGTCGACCTTCGCGGCTGCAGCCAGGATCGTCTCGCCCCGCGTCACCGCCAGCTCGTCCGCGGTCATGGCCACGGTCAGCGGCAGCGCCTCGGGGTCGGCGATCCGGCCGGCGCCGCCGTCGGGCGGCAGGGTGAAGCCGATCACCGAGAGGTGGGAGAACACGGCCATGCTCACCAGGAACGGGATCAGGATGATGAACATGTTCATGACCGGCGTCACGTCGACCCCGTCCGCCTCGGCCGCCCGCGAGGGCGTGGCGATGTTCGCGCACGCGTGTCTCACGAGCTGGCTGATAGCGGCGCCTCCTCGCTGTCCCGGCTCACCAGGCGCTCGACGTTGGACGGCTCCTCGCTCCAGGCCTCGGCTTCGCGCTTGCTCTCGAGGTAGTTGAGGAGGCGGATGGTGCAGGCGTCCAGCTCCTCGGTGCGGGCGGCCTGCAGGCTGGACAGCTTGGCGTAGGCGATCAGGCAGGGGATGGCCACCATGAGGCCCAGCGCCGTGGTGTTCATGGCCTGGGAGATGCCCGACGCCAGCATGGCCGCCTTCTCCGAGGCCTCGGCCACGGCCAGCGAACCGAAGGAGCGCTGCAGCCCGAAGATGGTGCCGAGCAGTCCGGTCAGGGTGGCGATGTTGGCGAACATGGCCAGGTAGCCGATGCGGCGCCCGAAGCGCGGCACCTCCTGGATGGCCGTCTCCTCCACCCACTTGCGGATCTCATCGAGGGACAGCCCGTCCCCGTAGCGGCCGATGGCCACGCCGAGGATCCGGTTCAGCGGCCCCGTCCGCGCCTCGACGAGCCGGCGCGCCGCGGCGGTCCGGTCCTCGTTGAGCAGCCGCGTCACCTCGGGCATGAGCCTGTCGACGTCGGTGCGGCAGGTGCGGAAGTAAAAGACCAGCCGCTCGACGATCACGGCCATGGCCGCCGCGAAGAGCAGCAGGAGCAGCCACATGAACGGGCCGCCGGTGGAGAAGAAGCGGGCGATGGACTCCAGCGCGTTTGGGAACATGATCGCACTCCGTGATCGAGAGATGGCTTTGCGGATCCGGTCGCGTGCAGGGACGCGGTTCGGGTTCGTAGGTGGGAATTGCAGGGGATGTGCCCACGCGCGCGGCGAATGCCGCGACGCCCAGAAATTTTGGCTAAGATTTTGTTATTAATAAAGATACAGACCCAGGCCAGGCCCTCGACTAACAAACCAACACCACCATTTCCCCCCTTTCCCGTGCCGAAACCCGTGCCCCCGAGCCACGCTGTGACAGCGCGGCACACCCCGCCCCGAGGACCGCGCACCCGTGGCCGAACCCTCCCCGCGGCCTTATCATGCCCGGATCCCGGACACCCGACACGACAGGAGAGCCCCATGAGCAGCATCACCCGCCGCATGGCCGACTTCACCCTCGGCCTGCGCTTCGAGGATATCCCCGCGCCCGCCGTCAAGGAGGCCAAGCGCTTCCTGCTCGACAGCGTGGGCTGCGCCCTGGCCGCCGTGCGCAACGAGGACATGGCCGCCATGTACCGCTTCACTGACAAGCTGGGCGGCGTGCCGGAGGCCACGCTCATCGGCAGCGGCGCCCGAACCAACGCGCCCAACGCGGCGCTGATGAACTCGCTGCTCGTGCGCGCGCTGGACTACAACGACATCTACTGGGAGCAGGACCCGTCACATCCCTCGGACATCATCTTCGGGGCCATCTCGCCCGCCGAGGCCCTGGGCCGCGACGGCCGCGAGACCCTGGTGGCCATGGTCATCGCCTACGAGCTGGAGATGCGCTGGTGCCTGGCGTGCTTCCCGGGCGTGCGGGAGGTGGGCTGGCATCACGCCACGCTCACACAGTTCGTCAGCCCCTTCGTGGCGGGACGGATCTACGGTCTGGACGCCGACCAGCTCGTGGCCGCGGCGGGCATCGCCGGCAGCAGCCACTTCACTCTGGGCGGCGTGGTCGCGGGGCACCTGACCAACATGAAGAACACGGCCGATCCGCTGGCCACCCAGGCGGGCGTTCTGGCGGCGATGATGGCGCGCGAGGGCTATGAGGGGCCGGTGGAGGTGATCGAGGGCAAGGAGGGCTTCCAGCACGTCCTGCACAACGTGGAGCTTCGTCCTGAAATTCTTCTGGAACAACTCGGCGAGCGCTTCCTGATCACCGACTGCGGCTACAAGGCCTTCCCCACCGAGGCGCTCACCCATCAGCCCATGTCGGCGGTGCAGTCGATCATGTCGGAGAACAGGCTGACGGCCGAGGATGTGGCGAAGATCCACATCCGCACCACCACCCGCGGTGCGGACATCCTCAGCGATCCCAGCAAGTACGATCCGCAGACCAAGGAGACCGCCGACCACAGCCTGCCCTACTGCCTGGCGGCGGTGGCGGCCGACGGCGGCGTCTATCCCAACAGCTTCGAGCAGGAGAAGCTCTTCGACCCGCGGATCCGGCGCCTGCTGGGCCTGATCGAAGTGGTGGCCGACGCGGAGATCGACGCCATGTTCCCGGGCACCAAGCGCGCCGTCGCGACCATCGACACGACCGACGGGCGGCAGTTCACCGCCACGGTCGACCACGCCAAGGGCAGCCCGCAGAACCCCATGAGCGACGAGGAACTGATCGCCAAGTTCACGGCCAACGCCGAGGGCGTCATGAGCGAGGCGCGGCGGGACGAGATCATCGCGGCGACGTGGGGATTCGACGGGTTGGCGGACGTGGGCGACTACGTGCGGCTGCTGGTCGCGGACCGGGATCGGGCCAACAGTTAGGCCAGGCTTTCATATCATCATAATTGCACCTCCACGTGGAGGTGAAATTTGGGTCATAGTTCAAATCCGGTCGCGACCTATCTGGCCAGCTGCACCTTCCCGCTGGCGCCCAGCGTGCCCGCCCGGATGCGGTACAGGTACGTGCCCGACGGCGCCTCGCGTCCGGCGGCGTCGCGGCCGTCCCAGTGGGCGGACCACTCGCCTGCGCCGCGCGCGTCGACGCGCAGCGCGCGCACGAGCCGGCCCCGCGCGTCGAAGACATCGACGCCGGCCAGCGCGGACCCCGGCAGCGCGAAGCCGATCTCCACGCCCCCGTTGAAGGGGTTCGGCGCGGCGGCGTGACGGATCGACACGGCCGGGATGTCGCCGTCCTCGACCGCCACCGTGGGATAGACGCCCAGGTTCGTCAGGCGGATGTTGAACCCGTAGAAATCCATGTAGTTGTGGTTCAGGAGCACGTCGCCCGAAGACGGGTCGACCTCTGCGAACGCCGCCGCGGCGCCGTCTCCGAGGCCGATGACATAGAGGCGGTCGTCGGGACCGTCGGTGATGCCGACGGGCGTGCCGGGCGACGCGAAGCTGGACAGGCCGTAGACGGCGAGGCCGCTGGACACGTCGTAGCTGTCCACCGCCGTGTCGCCCGTGGTGTCGCGCAGCAGGTAGAGGCAGGGCGTGCCGGGCAGCCAGGTGAGATCCACGTACGAACCCGCGGGCGGCGCGAGCGTGGCGCTGCCGGTGCTGCCGCCGTCTGCGCCCATCCAGGCCAGGGTGCCGCCCGAGTCGATGACGTAGAGCAGGCCGCCGGGCCCGTCGGCGATGGCCTCGGGCGCGTCGACGGCGGCCGTCACGTTCAGCGAGGCCGTGATCTCCGGCACGGACGCGTCCAAGAGATCGATCCGGGACTGCATGCCGTTGTCGCGCAGCACGAAGAGCTCCTCGCGGCCCGCGAGATTCGTGATGTCCGCGTTGTCGCCGGCGAGGTCGTCCAGCAGGTCGATCGTGACCGTGCGCAGGACCGGATGCAGGGTGATGAAGCCGCCGCCCCGGCCGATGCAATACAGCAGGCCGTCGTTGCCGTCGGTGATGCCGCGGGGATTGCCCAGGCCGTCGCTGATCTCCATCAGGTCGGGCAGGGGAACGTCGTACCGGGTGTCGTAGCCGTCGACCATCGAGGGGTCGCCCACGTCCCGCAGGATGAAGAGGTTGGCCAGCGGCGCGTAGGGCAGGGCCGCGCCCGGCGTCGGCGGCGTGGTGGAGGTCAGGGGGACGTCCAGCAGGCTGGGGGTCTCGCCGAAGTCGCCGCTGCCGAAGACCGTCGGATTCGCGTCGTCACCGACGCGAATGCCTTCGGTGGGAACGGCGCCGCCCAGCGGACCCATGTCGAAAGCCAGGATGTCGAATGCGAGATCCTCGCCGAAGCCGCTCCCGTAATCGACGATCACCCGGAAATCGTCCACGCCGTCGGTGACGTTGAGCCCGAAGGTGAAGGCCTGGTCGGAGATCTGCCCGATGAACTCCGAGCGACCGGCGCTGCCGCCGGTCTCGAAGCCGCGCGCTTCCTCCGAATAGAGATCGGGATCGGCGCCCACCCCGAAGACCGCGTCGGACTGGGTCCATGTGCCGTCGTCATCCTCGCCGCCCAGAGGCGACAGATCCCGGATGAAACCCAGGATGGTGACCTCCGGCGGAAACACCACCAGCCCCGTGAAGGAATCGATGCTCGACTCCACGTTGTCCACGAAGAGCCGGAAGTAGATCGACTGCACGTAGTCGTGGGGGCCGCCGAGGCCGTAGGCGCTCAGATCGACGCCTCCGGCTCCGTAGAACTGCTCGCGCACGACGACCAGGTCC
>Ga0180435_10000509_pt1 | contig 40707 bp, 46 predicted proteins | sample SS_ome_3_FD_132467 | JGI IMG/M metagenome (GOLD analysis project Ga0180435, IMG submission 132467) | Hypersaline lake sediment archaeal communities from the Salton Sea, California, USA - SS_3_S_1 metaG | ecosystem: Environmental > Aquatic > Non-marine Saline and Alkaline > Hypersaline >... | reverse complement strand
GAGAGCGCCTGGCTTGCCGTGTGGGATGCCGGTTTGGTGCAGATGGAATTGAGCGACCCCAGTGATCCCCGCCTGGTTGCGGAAGTTCCTGTGGGCGAGGAGGACGAGGGAAATGCTCACAGCGTCACATACGATCCCATCTCGGGTTTGCTCATCCGCACCGATGAGAATCTGGAGTGGCGGACCGACGGGGGCGCAACACGACCTTGGGGGGTTCAAACTCTCTATGAAGTGAGTGATCGGGGCACGTTCCGACAGCTCGGTACTTTCACGACGGCAAATCAGAACCTGTCGTCGGGTAGTCCGGCAGGGCCCGGCTACTTCACTGCCCATGAGGTTGTCTTGGTCAACGATATCGAATACGTATCCTGGTACTCGGACGGTGTTCGCATCGTCGATCTGACCGACCCTGCCAACCCCGCTGAGATTGGTTACTTCGTTCCACCACCGACTGCGGACCCGCAGGGTCATTTCCTCGGTCAGGGTCGAGGCTCTGATTTCGCCATGGTCTGGGGTGTTGTTGTCTCAGATGGATACATCTTCCTGAGCGACATGAACAGCGGCCTCTGGATCGTGCGGCATTCCCGCTCCAGCATCGATCAACCGACCCACACTTACGAATAGACCTACACACGGGGTCTCGCCCATTCCCATTCCACTAACGTCTTCTCTCCCGGAACCTGGATGCTATGGCCCGCCTCACCCATCAACAGAAACTCGTCGTTTGGGGAGACATAACCGTGCTCGTGCTGCTGACTGTCAGCGGATTTGCCACACACCTGACCCTCGACGCTCTTGGGAGAATGGCCGTGACGCTCCTCGGATCCGTGATTGCCTGGGTGGCAGTTGCCCCAACTCTCGGGGTCTACCGCGAAGAGGTGCTCACCAATCCTCGATCCGTCTGGCGAGTGGGTTGGGCGGCAGTTCTAGCTGCGCCTCTCGCAACATTCCTACGCGGCATGGCCCTCAATCGCGACATCCCGTGGGTATTCGTTTTGGTCACCATGGGTACCAGCGCGCTCGGTTTGCTGCTGTGGCGAACCGCGTACGGTTGGTGGATGGCGCGTCAATCCTCCGCAGGCACCAGGTCCACGACCAGCGCCCGGTGATCCGACCCGGGGATCCTCACCGGGCGGGTTCCCAGCGACCGGGCACCCTGAATAAAGGCGTGGTCGATCCGAAGCATCGCAGGGGACCGGGGGAAGTAGCCCCATGTGGCGCGAGCCGTATCGGCAGCAACGGCGGCGTCTACGGCAAACCTCCGCATGCGTCGGTAGAGCGCCCAGGCGGGGGAGGAGTTGAAGTCACCAACAATGACCCGAGTAGGCGTCGGCTCGACAGCCAACTGCTCGAGCGCAGTTGCTTCGGCGACGCGCAGCCGGCGGGAGTCGCTCCAGGGCCAAGAGATAGGGTTGACCAGATGCGTGCCGACGATCTCCACGCACTCGAATCCCCAAGGAGCACCATCGAATCGGGCACGCACCGGATTGCGATGGGGAAACTCGAGCCGGTCAAACGTCGCATCAGTGTTCAGAGCAAGACCCATGCCGGTGGTGTTGTCGTCCGGATCAAGCAATCGGGACACACCCCAATCACTCAGCACGGCAGCTGCGTTCTCGCTCAGCTCTTGAACTGCAACGACGTCGGGGCGAACGGCACGAAGCACGGCAGCCAACCCATTCGGCTGGGCTCTACCGTTGTAGAGATTGGCGGTGAAGATACGAAGTGGCACAGACGAAGCCTATCTCTGCGCTCGGACTGCTCCGACGCCATCCCAATAACTCCCAGGTGCGAGCTCGCAAACAACAGTTGAGTAGTCGCGAGAATCGACCGATACAGGGGGGAACAGCAGACACAGACGATGCGGTGCGGCGGCCATTATTGTTGCCATACCGGCAAGATGAGGAGACAACGGTGCGATTGACAACGGCGATGCTGGCCGATGCGGCACAAGTCCAGGGCGGTAAGCTGTTCGTACTTGGCGGTGGCTTTGACACGATAAGTGCCCGAAAGCTCCCCGTGATTCATCGCAGCCTGACGGTGGCGTTGGTTGCTGAGATTGAGCCAGATGAGCGCCATCGCGATCTAGAGATCGCGCTCCGGCTCATTGACGAGGACGGCGTGGACATGGGGGTCGAGGCCAAGGGGAAACTCCGCGTCGGAGCTCCGCCAAATCTCCCCCCGGGCTCGTCGAGCATCGTTCCCATCGTGAGCCCCTTCCACGGGATCGAATTCCCCGATGCGAAGGGGTACGCCTTCGTCGTGACCTTCGAAGACAACGAGCTCGAACGCATTCGCTTCCGCGTGGTGAGGGTCGGCTGATAGCGTAGGCCCGTGCTTACGATCCCCAACCTGATATCGCTCGCCCGGCTCGGTCTGATTCCCGTTTTCGTGTGGCTCCTACTGGGCAAGGACGACCCATTTCTAGCCGGCTTCTTGCTCGGCGGGATTGGAGCGACCGACTGGGTCGACGGCTATCTCGCTCGCAAACTGGACCAAGTCTCCGAGATCGGCAAGATTCTCGATCCGCTTGCCGACCGCGTTGCCGTCGCAACCGCCGTCGTGGCCGGCCTGATAAGCGGTGATCTCCCGGCGTGGTTTGCCTGGGCGTTGATCGTGCGCGAGGTCTTGGTTGGCCTGGGCGCGTTGGCTGTCGCGCTTCTGGGTCACACCAGCCTCCAGGTCCGGCGCATGGGCAAGCTGGCCACTCTGCTTCTCTACGCGGCGGTCGCCTGGTTCTTCGTCGGCGTCGAATGGGACCCCGCCCGTTATGCCGCTTGGATTTCCGGGGTTCCCGGACTGGTTCTCTACTACGTTGTCGCAACTCAGTATGCAGCCGACGCGATTGCGGCCATCCGAGCCCACGGTCAGGGCAATCCGACCTAGACCCGACTCCCTTCGGGATTAAGCTCAGACACAGCGACGTCACAGGAGACACCGTGCAGATACCAGAAGGGCTCCGCTACACAGAGAATCACGAGTGGGTCGCCGTCGAGGACGGCATGGCACGCATCGGAATCACCGACTATGCCCAGGATGCACTCGGGGACGTCGTTTTCGTTGATCTCCCGGAAGAAGGCACCGAGGTCACGCTCGGCGAACCGTTCGCTGAGATCGAGTCGACCAAATCCGTAGCCGATGTCTACGCCCCTATCTCGGGAACGGTCGCAGCAGTAAATGGGCTACTTGTCGATTCTCCGGAGATCATCAACCGCGATCCGTACGGTGATTCCTGGTTCATCGTCATCGACGGCGATACCGGCCCTATCGATCAACTGATGGACGCTGGGGCCTATGCCGACTTCTGCGATTAGAAGAACTCTCAACCTGTAGTCGAGGCTCGGGGACTAGCATGCAGTCATGGCCGAAGAGCATGGCGCTCCCGAAGAACTCAGCGACGCCGAAAAGACCATCTTCTACGACCCCGATTCTCGCGCCGCGGATGTCGGCGAGGTCGTCGGCAGGGTCGAGGGGGCATTTCGATATGCCCTCGTAGTCGAGCGTGGGCCGCGCGCCGGGTTGGCATATGTTCTCGGGGAAGGCGAGACCATCGCCGGCCGCTCGGACGAGGCCGGGATCTTCCTGGGAGACGTCACTGTGTCGCGCCGCCATGCTCGATTCCTTGTTGACGAGGATGGCCTCACCGTGGAGGACTTGCGCTCGACGAATGGCACGTACGTGAACGCGGAGCGGCAGGACCGAGCTTCCCTGCAAGCCGGTGACGAGGTCATCATCGGCAAGTTCCACTTGGTGGTGGCCGGCGGCCATGGCTGACGGGGCGACGGCACCGATATCCCGGCGCAAGACCCAGTCGATCGGCGAGGTCATCAACGAGCTGCGCGACGACTATCCCGACCTGACCGTCTCCAAGGTGAGGTTCCTGGAAGCCCAGGGCCTTATCAACCCGGGGCGCAGCCCCTCCGGGTACCGAATGTTCACCGACGACGATATAGATCGACTGCGCTACGTTCTCAGCGAGCAACGCGACCACTTCTTGCCTCTGAAAGTCATCAAATCGAAGTTGACATCGTGGGATCGCGGAGAGCAGCTGGATACTCCACGCGATAGCGGCCCCGCCCCGGAGGTGTACTTCGGCGGAGCCGGGGTCTCGATGGGGATCGATGAGCTCGGGAGGGCCAGTGGGCTCACCCGGGACCAGATCGACGAGCTCATTGCGCAGAAGGTACTCACCCCACTGGATCTTCCCGACAGCCGCAAGGTCTTCCGCGACGACGATCTTGCGATCGCCCGTTCTGCCTATCGGCTTTATGCCCGCGGCTTCGAGGGAAGGCACATCCGATCGTTGCGCCTGGCCGCGGACCGGGAGGTCGATCTGCTTGCACAATTGGTCAATCCCTTACTACGTCATCGCAATCCGAAGAACCGGCGGCGTGCCGCCGAGGTACTTGCCGACGGTGCAAACGCCGGCGCCAAGCTCCAGGAGAGCCTGGTTAGATCACGACTCCGGAAGCTACTCGAGGGATGATGAGACCTCTCTACTCACCAGTTGCATTCCTCGCCGGGCTCACGCTGCTGGCATCACCGATTCGCGTCCCTGCGGAGCCGGAGCCGTTGGCTCTAGAAGCCGAAGCCTGGATTGCCGTCGACATAGGGAGCGGCACGACGCTGGTCGAGCACAACGCAGATGAGGAACGGGCCATGGCGTCGGTGACGAAGCTGATGACCGGACTGGTTGTCCGAGCGCACGCAGACCTCAGCGATCGTGTTCGCATCAGCGAAGCCGCAGCGGCAGTCGGCGAAGCTGAGGTGGGGCTGGTCGCCGGCGAAGTATGGAGCGTACGTGACCTGCTGGGCGCCGTGCTGGTGCGCTCAGGCAACGACGCTGCGCACGCACTAGCTGAGCATGTCGGGGGAAGCGTCGCAGGGTTCGCAGATATGATGAACGACATGGCGGCTGGAATGGGGCTCGAGCATTCCAATTTCGCCAATCCCCACGGATTGGACGAAGATGACCATTACACCTCGGCCCGTGACCTCACTGTGATTGCAGAGGCGGTGCTCGCCGACGAAGTACTAGCCCAGCTCACGAGAACGGGCATCATCCGATTCAAGCCGTCGCCGGAAGGCGTCAGCCGGATCGCGACAAACACAAATCGCTTGCTCAACCGCTACCCGGGGGTCATCGGCCTGAAGACCGGCTACACGGGAATGGCCGGTCGAGTACTGGTCTCTGCCGCTGAAACAGAGGGACAAACGGTGGTTGCGGTGGTGATGGGGAGCGAGAACCACTTCACGGACACTGCCGCCATTCTCGACTATGTGAGCCGGGCCTATTCGATTCGCGATCGAATGCTGCTTCCCCTCGCTGAGCAAGAAGGTGGCGCCGGGCCGGTCGGCCTGCTCGATCTGGACGAGCAGCGGTTCGTCAAGTCACGCCGACCGCTGCCGAGTGGACGTGACGCAGTCACCCCTTGGGGAGAGACCCCCGGTTCGGAGCGGGTCGAAGAAATGGTGCGCGAGATGATTCCCATCGTCCTCGGTGGATCCGCTTGAGCGGGGATTACCTGCAAGTGGTTGATGCCGGGGCCTTGCAACGCCGGATTGGCGAGTTGGGAGCCGGCATCGCCGACGACTATGCCGGCCGCAATCCGGTCCTCGTCGGCATACTCAAGGGATGCGTACCCTTTCTCGCCGACCTCATCCGGGCCATCGACGAGCCCCACGAGGTTGACTTCCTACTCTTGACTCGCTTCGGGAGCAAGGGACGCGTTGGGGTCGCAATGGACACCGCAATCTCTCTCGAGGATCGCCACGTTCTGCTGGTGGAGGACATCGTCGACACCGGACTGACGTTGAGTGCGCTGCGGCGGAACCTAGAGGTCCGCCGACCGGCCAGCATCAGCACCGTGACTCTGCTCGACAAGGTTCCCCGCCGGATTGTCGATGTACCGTTGGAGTACCGCGGCTTTGAGATAGGTGACGAGTTCCTGCTCGGATACGGGCTCGATTGGGATGGCCGCTATCGCAATCTTCCCGGTCTGTGGGCGGTAATGGATATGGAACGGCTCCACGACTTGCACGACACGTTTCCTGATGTTGCGCTGACGGACTCCGGCGAGGTGCGCGCAGCTCAGTGATAGGCTGGCGACATGGACCCGGTACCTATGGAGCTGATCGGAATCAGGATCGAGTTGCCGTCGAACGTTCCCATCCTTCTTCTCCGGGAGCGGGACGGGACTCGCTATCTACCCATCTGGATCGGCCCCAACGAGGCGACGGCGATCGCCCTTGCCCTCCAGGGGGTGGAACCGCAGCGACCTATGACTCATGATCTGTTGAAACTTGCACTCGATGCTCTCGAGACGGAGGTAGTCAGAGTCGATGTGACCGAGCTGGTCGGTGGCACGTTCTTCGCCAATTTGGTGATGAGCAGGCAGGGGAGTGAGCTGGCCATCTCAGCCCGTCCGTCCGATGCCGTAGCTCTTGCGGCTCGCACCGGATCGCCCCTCTTCGCCGATCGAGCCCTGCTGGACGAAGCGGGTGTCGAAATCGAGGACGAAGGCCAGGAAGACGAGATCGAGCGCTTCCGGGAGTTCCTGGAGGACATCTCACCCGAGGACTTCACTCAGGGGAAGGGAAGCGATTCGTAGCCCGCCTCTCCCGGGTTATCCACAGGGGTTGTTGACAAGTTGCATCCTGCATCGGTAACTTCACGTGCGTAGTTCGGCGGGCGGAATTACGTCGATGTAAGCTACAAGCCACAAGGAGGCTTGCCGTGAACGAGCAGGACATCGGATACCGCGCTCCGCAGGTGTGCAGCCTGGTGGGTATCACCTACCGCCAGCTGGACTACTGGGCACGCACCGGTCTCATCAAGCCCTCTATCCAGTCGGCCCAGGGATCGGGCACGCAGCGCCGCTATTCGTTCACCGACATTGTGCAGCTCAAAGTCGTCAAGCGGCTTCTCGACGCCGGGATGAGCTTGAAGAAGATCCGCAGCGCAATGTCGATCCTCCGTGAGCAACTCGCAAGCAACAGCCCGCTCACCGATGTCACCCTGCTGTCTGACGGCGCAACCATCTTTGCAGCGCACAGCGCCGACGAGGTCGTCGATGTGTTCCAGAAGGGCCAAGGAGTTTTCGGCATCGCCGTCGGCCCCGTGCAGCAGGAACTCGAGGGAGAGTTACACAAGCTCATCCCCGAGGAAGCTGCAAGCGTTGCCAGCATCACGGAGGCCCAGGCCAACTGAGTACGAAACACCCCGACGAGACCCAGCCCGCCGACTATGTCGATTTTGCTCATGAGAGTGAACGGCAGTTTGCGCAACTCCTCGATTTCTACCAGGTGAAGTGGGAATACGAGCCACGGGAGTTTCCCATCGAGTTCGACGATGCCGGAGAGCCGACGAAATTCTTCCGTCCGGATTTCTATCTGCCCGGGGACGATCTCTACATAGAGATCACAACGATGAGCCAGAAGCTCGTCACCAAGAAGAACCGCAAGATACGACGCTTGCGTGAGCTGCACCCGGACATCGACTGCAAGATCTTTTACCAGCGTGACTACCTGAGTCTGCTGGTGAAGTACGGCCTCGAGGAGCCGCCCGATCAGGAGCTACCCGCCGCACCAACTCGCCTCCCCGGACCTCCCCGTGTCGAGGATTTGGGCGATGAGGAACAGATCGCTGCGGGCTGAGCGTCCGGGGTAATCTGAATCGACCGAGAAGGAGGCAGGCGACGATGCCCGCAACCCCGATTAGCGAATCCCACCTGGCACTGGGTGCCCGTTTCACTGATTTCGGCGGCTGGGAGATGCCCCTGCATTATTCGGGAGTCATCGCCGAGCATATGGCTGTGCGCTCATCGGTAGGCGTCTTTGACGTAAGCCATCTCGGTCGCTTCCAGGTGAGCGGGCCGGAGGCAACGCAGACGATCAGCACGGAACTCTGCAACAACATCGAGAAGGCTGCTCCGGGTCGGGCGCAGTACACAATGGCGCTGAACGATCGCGGAGGTGTCGTCGATGACATCATCGTGTGGAGATTCGGCGAGAGCGACTACTGGGTCATGCCGAACGGCGTGAATTTCGACGATCTTCTCGAGAGGTTCACCGATAGGTCGGGCGTCACCGTGACTCCGCTCCGCGCCGACACGGTACTGCTGGCTGTACAGGGCCCCGATAGCATCGCGGTGGTGGAACAGGTCGTAGGCATTGCTCCGGGACGCTTCCGGGTGCGCACCGGGGAGTTCGCCGGCGGTCCGGTGTGGCTAGGTGGTACCGGCTACACGGGAGAACGTGGTGCCGAGATCGCGGTTCCTGCCGCCACCGGAGCGAAACTATTCGGCGCCCTGCTCGACATGGGAGCGGTGGCATGTGGCCTCGGGGCGCGTGACACCCTCCGTCTCGAGATGGGCTATCCACTGTGGGGGCAGGATCTCGACGAATCCACCACACCACTGGAGGCAGGTCTGGATTGGGTTGTCGATTGGAATCATGACTTTGTTGGGAAGGCTGCTCTGGAGCGACAGCAGGCAAATGGCCTCGAGCGAGCGCTGGTTGCTTTCCGGATGAGCGATCGGCGTCCGCCCCGTCACGGCTATCGCCTGCGCAGCAGAGGTGCAACAGGGGTCGTGACCTCAGGCAATTTCAGCCCTCTTCTCGAGGCAGGAATCGGCATGGGTTACGTAGCTCCGCCAATCGAACAGACGGCAAGACTCGAGATCGAAGTCCGGGACATCTGGCAGCCCGTCGAACAAGTCCAACTCCCATTCGTCGGGAGGTAGCGAAGCGAAGCGAAGCTGCAGGCACCCGGAGACGAGGTACCGTGTAGGTCGCCGGCGCAACTGTGGCCCAGAAGTAGTGAGGTACAAATGGAGGCGCTAGGAATCGATGTTGGGGGCAGCGGGGTCAAGGCCGCACCGGTCGAACTCGCAACGGGCAAACGGGTGAGTAAACGCAAGCGAATCGCCACCCCTCAGCCCTCGACCCCTGCGGCCGTTTACCAGGTCTTAGATCAACTGATCGACCACTTTGATTGGCACGGACCGATCGGTTGTGCCTTTCCCAGCGTCGTGTGTAACGGAATAGTGCTCACTGCCGCCAACATCGACGACTCGTGGATCGGGCGAGATGTCGAATCGGAATTGGAAGCTCGCTTCGGCGAAGAAGTCACCGTGCTCAACGACGCTGATGCGGCCGGTATTGCCGAGAATCTATTCGGCGCCGCCAAAGAGCTGACCGGCACCGTGCTTCTTCTGACCCTGGGGACGGGGATCGGGAGCGCGCTATTCACCGATGGCGTCCTCGTGCCCAACACCGAATTCGGTCACCTCGAGTTTCAGGGACACGAAGCCGAACGCTATGCCGCGGCCCGGGTTGTCAACAAAGAGCAACTGACCGAGCGGGATTGGGCACTCCGGCTCAACGAGTACCTGGCCTACGTCGAGAGGATCTTGACGCCCGATCACATCATCCTTGGAGGTGGCATCTCCAAGAACTTCGATCGCTACGCCGACTTGCTCGACACCAACGCTTCGATTCGCCCGGCACGCTTTCGCAACCGCGCCGGCATCATTGGTGCGGCGCTTGCTACCGGAGCGGTTGCATGAGCAGCACTACCTCGCAGCTTATAGCTCGGGATGGCCTTGGGCTTCTGGTCCGTCACTGGGCTTGCCCCTCGTCACGAGCACAAATTGTGCTCGTGCATGGGATCGGCGAGCACTCCGGGCGATGGGAACGTGCCGGGAGCTATTTCGCCGACCATGGCTTCGCCGTCACGGCTTGGGATCATCGCGGGCACGGCGCATCGGGAGGGGACCGCGTCGATGTTGCTAGCTTCGAGGAGTATCTAGATGATCTGGAGTTGGTGCTGGCAAGCATCGGAGATGGCAAGCCCGCAGTCGTCTACGGCCACTCCATGGGAGGGCTCATTGCCACTTCCTATGGCATGAGCCCGCGACCGCAACCCGACATGTACGTTCTCTCGGCACCCGCGCTGAGCGCCAACATCCCGATTGTGCTGCGGGCGAGCGCCAAGGTGCTGGGCAAGCTCCGACCCGGCATGCGGATGGCTAACTCCATCACTGGCGATCAGCTGTCCAGCGACCCTCGCGTTGGCGAGGAGTACTTCGCCGACCCACTGGTGGAAACCAAGCCCACATTGCGTTTTGGAAACGCATTTCTCAGCCAGATGGACTCGATCCGCAACGAATACGAGAAACTGACCCGCCCGACTCTGGTAATCCACGGCGCCAGCGACGATTTGGTCCCACCGCAGGCCTCCGCACCGCTAGCCGGCCTCGACAACGTCAAACGGAAGCTCTTCGCAGGCATGCGGCATGAGATTCACAACGAGGCCAACTGGCAAGAGGTGCTCGACTATGTGATCGGATGGATCGATGCTCAGCTGGCATAGGCGGCATCGACGAGGTCGGCCAAGCGGCGTCTGGTGTCGCCATCGACGAAAGCCCCCGCGACAGCATTTCTAGTCACTCGATGCAGATCCGCTTCGGTAAACCCGTGATGGCGGACCGCAAGTTCGAATTCATCGGTGAGGGTAACGGCACTCATCAAGCGGTTGTCCGTGTTCAGTGTGACGTTGAAGCCTGCCCGGAACAACTCTCCCAGCGGGTGGGCGGCGGCCGATATCCCAAGAGTGTGGAGGTTTGACGTCGGGCAGACTTCCAGTGGGATCCGATCCCGGTGCACCCGCGTGGCCACCGGACCGAAAGTGGCACCCGCTATGTCGTCGGTGATGCGAATGCCGTGCCCGATGCGCATCGCCCCGCACTCATCGAGCGCCGCTGCAATGCTGTTCGGCCCGTCTGCCTCGCCGGCGTGAATCGTAATGCTCAGCCCGTGCTCAGCTGCGTACTCACACGCGCGACGGTGGGCGCCCGGGGGATACCCCGCCTCGGGCCCAGCCAGATCGAATCCGACCACACCGGAATCCGCATACGCTGCCGCGGCACGAGCATCCCGTTCCGAATCCGGCAAGTTCCGCATCGCATCGACGATCAGATTGATGCGTATACCTGTCTCGGCTCGTGCCTCAGCAAACCCGAGAAGCGCCGCCTCGATCGCATCTTCACGACGGAGCCCGCGGCGCGTATTGAGCACGGGAGCAAACCTGATCTCGGCGTAGACAACCCCGTCGGCATGAAGGTCCAACCCCGCTTCGTAGGCAACCCGTTTGATTGCCGGTCGGGTCTGCAAAACGGCGATCGTATGCTCGAATCCTTCGAGGTACCGCTCCAACGAACCGGAGCCGCCGCGGAAGAACCACTTGCTCAACTCGTCCGGGTCGCTTGTCGGCAGGCCGGCGTAGCCACTCTCGCGAGCCAGCTCGATGACCGTTGCAATCCGGAGGCCACCATCGAGATGGTTGTGCAGTTCCACCTTCGGCAGCCGGGCCAACCAGGTTCTATTCATCCGGGCGACGATAGCCTTCCGCCGGCTCAGCGAAGTCGTGCATTCAGGGTGTACGTGCCGACCCAGCTGGCCGAATCGAGGATATGGGTCTCTATGGCAGCCCGCAGGTCCCCACCTCCGAACCCTGCCGGGAGATCGAGCCCGGCGGTATCGAGGGCGAACACAGTGAACACATAGCGATGAACGAGGCTGTCGTTCCACGGTGGACAGGGGCCGTCATAACCGAAGTAGTCGCCTTCCATGTCGGGGTCCCCGGCAAACCAGCTGGTGTAGTCATTGCGGCCCTGCCGGCAGCCATGTGGTCCCGCAGCCGACTTCTGCCCGTGGGCAACAACGCCGTCGGCGAACTCGCCTTCTGCAACCTCGGTCAAATCGGGGGGAAGCTCCGCAACCACCCAGTGGAAGAAATCGGTGCGCGGGAGATCCTCGGGCACCTCACGCCCCTCCTGATTCACGTCATCTGGTTTTGTAGGGGCGTCGGGATCATGACACACAAGGGCGAAGGACAGCGTGCCTGTGGGGACTCCCTGCCAGACAAGATGCGGATTCCGATTAGGACCCAGCCTCACATGCGCGTCGGGATCTGGAACACAGAACGCGAAATCTCCCGGGATCGGCGCTCCATTGGCAAAGCTCGAGCTGATTAGTTCCATCGTTGCCACCTCCTGTGCCGAGCCTAATCCGCAAAGCGGCAGCCGTTCATGCTGTAGGGTCGGATCCATGGCGGCGTCATTCACCGGGAAGCTCCTTGTGGCCAATCCGCAACTCGTAGATCCCAACTTCTATCGAACAGTTGTGCTCCTTTTCGAACACGGAGATGACGGCGCGTTCGGCACCGTGCTCAACCGGCCCACTGAGGAGGGCGCCGCCGACCACCTGCCCGATTGGGCGCATCTCCTGGCAGACCCCCCAACGGTATTCATCGGAGGGCCGGTCAGGAATGAAGTGGCAGTCGGCGTTGCTGAGTGGCCGAGTATGGAGGCGGCGGGGGAGTCCAATCTGTTCTCCGGCATTGGATTCGTTGACCTCACCGACCCCCCAGATCCCGCGCAAACACCGGAGAGAATCAGAGTGTTCAGCGGATATTCCGGTTGGGATGCCGGGCAGCTCGAAGTCGAACTGGCGGTCGATTCCTGGTTCATAGTCGACCCCATCGTCGACGATGTCTTTGGCCGACCACAAGGCTTGTGGTCGCGGGTACTAGCGCGGCAGGGAGGTCATCTCGCCCTGTATGCCATGTATCCCGACGATCCCTCGCTCAACTGATATGGCTTCGGGCGTACCCCAGTTGCGATCTGCCTTGCGGGGCAAATCTCCCTCGCTGCGATACGAGCAGGAGCTGTGGGGTGCCGGCAAGAGCGTTGTGGTCGGCATGGACGAGGTGGGGCGTGGGGCCTGGGCCGGTCCGGTCAGTGTCGGCGCCGCAGTCGTGCCGCAGGGACGGCGTATTTACAAGATCCGCGACTCGAAGATGCTCACCGAAAGCGAACGCGAAGGCCTGTTTGACCGACTGGCCGACTGGTGTGTTGCGTGGGCGGTCGGGCATGCTTCGCACACAGAATGCGACGAGTTGGGAATGTCGGCGGCATTGACGCTGGCCGCCGCTCGGGCTCTCGAGAACCTCGATATCACCTACGATCACGTGCTCCTCGATGGGAACTGGGACTTTGCGCTCGGTGGTGGCGCCGATTTGCTGGTCAAGGGAGATGCGAGATCCCTATCCATAGCTACGGCTTCGATCCTCGCCAAAGTGACCAGGGATCGCTTGATGGGCGAGGCTGCTGCGGATTTTCCGTATTACGGGTTCGAGCGCAACAAGGGGTACCCGGGTCCCGAGCACAGGGCTGCTTTGCACGCGTACGGTCCATCGACAATCCACCGGCGCTCGTGGGTCTTCATGGATGGACTCGCCTGGTCGGGGATCAAGCGTCTACAGCGCCCGGATCCGCAGCAACGGCTGTTCGAGTGAAGTCGTGGGCAAACACGGCAAATCCGCCACCGGTGTGCCAAAAGATGATGTTGTCGTGCGGACCGTAGCGCCCTGCATCGATCTCGCGTCGTAGACCCACCAGCGCCTTGCCGGTGTAGGTAGGGTCGAAAATGAGTCCAGTGAGCCGCGTCGCCTCGGCCTGAACCTGCAATTCTTCGGGGGTGACTGCGCCGTACCCGGCGCCGACGTGAGCATCGTTGTACTCGATAGCGGGGCGTGGTGGATCGATGCCGAGTTGCGCCGCAGCATCGCTGAGGATTGCGTCGACCTTGTGCTGTACCACGACGCCGGGTTCTCCGATCGAGCAGGCGACGATCGGCAGCTCGAGCCCCAGACGATTGACGCCCCACCCGATGCCGGCCGTAGTACCTCCTGAGGAGGCGGCGTGCCACATCACCGGGCTGCGCCCGGCGATTGCCGTCGCCTGGTCGGCTATCTCCCGCACGGCGAGAACGAAACCCCACATCCCCAGTGCGTCGGATGCTCCCTCTGGAATTACCCAACATCGCTGCCCGCCGGCCTCCCGCGCTTCGGCTTCCGCCGCAAGGAGCTGGTCACGGCGATCCCATTCCTCCGGCGTGATGTAGCTGATATCGGCACCCGCCAGTCGATCGAGAAGCAGGTTGCCGGTCGCGATCGCCTCCTCGCCACAACCGCGCCGGAGCACAAGCACGCAGCGCAACCCGAGTCGGGCGCAGGCGAGCGCCGTGGCCCGGGAGTGATTCGACTGCAGGGCACCACAGGTGATGATGGTATCGGCGCCTGCATCGATCGCGGCTGCCAGGTGGAACTCCAGCTTGCGCACCTTATTCCCGGAGAGGCCGAAACCGGTGAGGTCGTCCCTCTTGAACCATATCCGCGGCCCCTCCCAGGCCGCCGACAGGCGCTCGGCGTACTCGATTGGGGTCGGCGTCATCGCCAGCGGGATCCGTCTGGGCAGTTCCATTGACATGGTCCGACACTACTCGACCCCGCAGGCGTGCCGACAGGAGAGCAGTTGACGGCTACAGGTCGGTGTTGAAGGTGTCGCAGGCAGCCGGATCACCGGTTTCGTAGCCGGTGTTGAACCAGCTGACTCTTTGCTCCGAAGTCCCGTGAGTGAACGTCTCGGGGTTGACGCGGCCGGTCGTTGTCTGCTGAATGCGGTCATCGCCTACTGCAGCCGCTGCGTTCAGGCCTTCGGTGATATCCCCGCGCTCGAGGACGTCGCCCCGTTGATAGATCGAGTGTGCCCACACCCCGGCCAGACAGTCGGCCTGGAGCTCGAGACGAACGGAATACGCGTTGGCTTCCGCCGGGCGCGATTGCTGGATGGCACGCACGTCGTCCATGATGCCGAGCTCGTGCTGGATGTGGTGGCCGATCTCATGAGCCAACACATAGGCTTCGGCGAAATCGCCGCCTGAGACGCCAAAACGCCGCTTCAGCTCGTCATAGAACGTCAGGTCGATGTAGACCGTTTCATCCAGCGGACAGTAGTGCGGACCGGTAGCCGAATTCGCCCCACCGCAGGCCGAGGCGGTGGCATTGCTGAACAACACAACCGTCGCCGGGTCGTAGTTTTGGCCGCTTGCGGCAAACACGTCGTTCCAAAGGGTCTCGGTTGTGCCCAGGATCGCCATCACGAAAGCCTCTTCGTCGTCGATGCCCTCGAATTCCCCTGAGTCCTGGGTAGCCGCGGTGGTCTGCGGAGTACCGAGCTGTCCGAGGAGATCGCCGATGTCACCGCCGCCGCCTCCCATGAACAGGGCCAGGAGGATCCCGATGACTCCGAGGCCGCCCACGCCGCCCGCCACCTTCGCCGCTTGGCCACGTCGATCCTGCACGTTCTTGCTGCGTTCCAGATTGCGCCAGCGCATAGGCCCTTCCCGTTGCTCGGTCGCAGCTCTGACACCGTAGCCAGCGCGAAGTTCCACCGGAGGGCTCTCCCGCTGTCATCACGGCGCTAGCGTTGCGGCATGAATCGACCGCAACGCCAGTTTGTGCTCGCCAGCGGATCGCCGCGGCGCCACCTGCTCTTAAGCATCGCCCGCTACGAGTTCGATGTGATTCCGTCTGATGTCGAGGAGATGCGCCGGCCCGAGGAGAGTGCTGAGGAATATGTGGTCCGGACGGCCAAGGAGAAGGCCCAGGCGGTAGCTCACCAACTTCCTAGAGGCGTGATCGTTCTTGGATTCGATACGGAAGTAGTCCTCGACGGGCGCATCTACGGGAAACCAGCCGACGAGACGGAGGCGGCAGAGATGCTGCTTTCACTGGCTGGACGAACCCACACGGTGTACACGGGCTACTGCCTGACTAGAGCCGGCGAGGACTTCATGGAGAGCGGCATCGACGCAGCACACGTGACGATACGGCCGGTGACCCCTGAGGAAGCCGCCCGCTACGCCGCGACCGAGGAGCCCCTGGACAAGGCCGGGGCATACGCTCTGCAGGGGAGGGGTAGGCAATTCGTCTCCGCTGTGGAAGGCGCCAAGTCCACCGTCATCGGTGTTCCACTAGAACACGTTGTCGATCTACTCACCCGCGCCGGTGTCGTGCCCCTCGATAGTGGCACCGAATGATCTTGGCGATCTACCGTCGGATCTCAACAGCGAAATCCTCCGCACCGCAGAGTGGTGGTTCCTCGGTCCGGTGTTCGCTCGAAAGAGATCGTGGGCTCTAGACCGCAACCTCCGCCGCCCACTGCAGTTGGCCCGCCAGGGACAGGGTTGCCTCGACTACGGCTGGATCGAATTGGGTGCCCGAACAGCGGATCAGCTCGTTCAATGCGTACCCAACCGGCAGGGCGGGCTGGTAGGGCCGATTGCTGGTGATTGCATCGAACGCATCAGCGACCTGGAGTACTCGCGCTTCGATTGGCACCTTGCTGCCCCGTATGGCGTGCGGATATCCCGTCCCGTCGAACCACTCGTGATGGGTGAGAACGATCTGTGCGACCCTATCGGGCACGATGTCGCGAACAAGCTGGTAACCCATCATCGGATGGTGGCGCAGCTCCTCCCACTCCGCTTCGTCGAGAGGACCGGGCTTGTCCAGGATTTCGCGCGAAATGAATATCTTGCCTGCGTCGTGAAGTAAGCCAGCCTGTTCTATGAGGTGAGTCTGCTCAATCGCCAGGCCCATGGTGCGGGCAATGCCGGAGGCCAGGCGACCGGTTCGCTCACCATGCGCTACCAACTCGGGATCACTCGCCCGCAGCAGCCTCTCGATATGATGCACCGGATTCCTTCCCCAGCGGTCGGTTCAGTCTCGGTCGACTGCGGGCAACCCTGAATGGGCCGGGCGGATCAATTACACCGCTGTAGTCCGACTGGGGATCGTCGCGCCGGCCTCGCTAGGCCGTGGCGCCTCGCGATCGACGTATTGCCCAGATCGTGAAGCTCACAGCCACCGCACCCGCGAGAATTCCTACTGCGGCAAACATATTCTCCAGCAGCGTCGGCCTTATCAGCAGTAGAAGCCCGAGCCCCAACATCATCATGCCCGACATCAGCTTCAGGAACTGGCCCTCTCCCTCGGATAGCTTGCGCGAACCGAGTGTCCAGACAAACACGCCGACAATGACCAGAAGGGGGATGACATAGACCAGGTTGTAGAGGATTAGGTAGCTGTAGTAGCTGGAGGTCGACAGCTCGTTGAGGGTCAGCACCCGGGTGAAAACCAGCGGAAACCCGGCGGTGCACAACAGTTCGTAGCTATTCGCTACCGCTGCCAGCGCCACCGTGCCGGCGAGAACCGTCGGCATGGAATCCCCGGTGGTCAGTTTCCTCATCCGGGCGAAGAGACCGGGCTTGGCCGCGTCGGGTATGGACAGGGAGCCTGCAGTATCCGGAGCGAAATAGTCCTTCATGTTGAACAATGCAATCACCAGAGCGATGGTGCCGGCGACGGCAGTGATCCAGCGCAGCTGCCCGGTAACGAGAAACACGTTCAGCCAGGCCGCCATGAAAGCGAAATACATAACTCCTGACATAACCACGAATACGCCTCCCACCAAGGCCATTCGCCACCGGCTCCGAGCATGCACCAGCAGGCTGAGCAAGAAGAGAAGGACAAAGAAGGCACAGGGATTGAACGCGTCAAGCCCGGCCACAGCAACGGTGAAGATCGGCAGAGAAACCCGATCTGCATCGATCTGACCCAGGACCGGCACAGTCAGGTCTTCGTCGGCGTCAGATTGAGAATCCGAGTTCGGGTCCGCAACGATGTCTCCGTCGTCGACGAGCGCCTCATAGCAGCCCAGCAGTTCCCTCTCGAGGTCGGCGCCCTTCCCGTCGACGCTGTCAAAGCCACCATCCATCTGCTCACAGAACAAATAGGTTGGAACCCCCACTATGTCCTCGCCGACCTCCTCGGCGAGCGCAAGCACCAACTCGACTTGTTCCTGAGAAGCGGCTTCGGCGCCGACCCGGATTACCTGCAGCCATTCGTACTCTTCTTCGAGATAGTCGATGAATGGCTTAGCCCGAGCGCAGTAGGCACACGTCTCCGAGTAGACGAAGTAGAAGGCAACGTGTTTGTTGCCGACTTCATCTTCGGGATACCACTCCGATTGCTCGCCGACCTGGGCTGCGGAGGCAGCAGGTAGCGGCGCAACGACCAGAACGGCCAGCGCCGCGAGCAGCATCAGGGCAAGGACTCGTTTCATATGAACTCACAGATTGACAACCGATCGGGCGACGAGCCAGGGGCAAAAGTCCCAGGTTCCAGATACGAATCATCCCACTAAATCCGCCCTTAGGACCCGTTCAGAGCGAGGCAACGAATTCCGCGAGCTGATCCATCGTCGCCAGCCCGTCCAGAACCCCAACCTGCGTGACGCAGAAGGCGCCCGCCCGGTTGCCCAATTGGATCGAGTCGCCCAGAGTCTGACCCCGGGACATCCCAACTACGAGACCTGCATTGAATGCGTCACCCGCGCCGGTCGAATCGACCGCGTCGACAAGGAGGGATGGGTAGCTGGTGCTGCCGGCGCTCGTGATGTGCACGGCGCCCTTGCTGCCGATTGTGGCCACGACTTCACCAACTCCCAACTCGAGGAGCCGTTCTCCGGCTGCCACCACGTCGCTGGTGGTATCTGTCGACATCCCGGTGAGAATCGAAAGCTCCGTTTCGTTCGGAGTTGCAATGTCAACGGATTCGAGCAGGGAATCCGGCAGCGGGGTGGCCGGCGCGGGATTCAGCACGACCGTCGCTCCGGCAGCTTTGGCATCCCGGGCGGCCCGGGTCACCGTAGCCACCGGGATTTCGAGCTGCGCAAGCAGAATGTCCCCAGGCGAGTATGCAATCTCGGCAACGTCCTCAGGCTGCAAATCGGCGCTGGCCCCGGGAGCAACCGAGATCATGTTCCGACCCGTGTCGTCGACGAAGATCAGAGCTACCTGATTGTCCCGGTCCGACTGCCGAACCAGGGGTCCGAGCAAACCTTCGGCTTCGAGAAACGCCTGTGCCTGCCGCCCGAGATCACGACTACCGGTCTTGGTGGCGAACTGAACATCGCCACCGAGGCGGGCTACTCCCACAGCCTGATTGAAGCCCTTGCCTCCCGGACCGATATGCAGAGGTTGTGTCGCCAACACAGTCTCTCCCATTTTGGGGAGACGCGCCGAGAGTGACACAAAATCGATTCCTACGCTTCCGACTACAAAGATTCGCATGGCGTGAATGATAAACCCGCGCGCCCCAAGCGAAGTGGTCGCCCCTCACCGTATGCACTAGGTTGCCCGGAGAATTCGCCGGGGATCTGGAAGGGGCCTCGTGGTACTCAGCCTTGCCATCGCCTCGGCGATAGCACTTGGGGTGGCCGACTATCTTGCCGGAGCGACCCTCCGGACCGATGGGAGGATGAACGCCGCCCTCCCGTACACCGCAATCGGGGCGGTCTTCGGCGCCATTGTTGTAGTTGCGGCGCTGCCCTTTGCGCCGCCGGAGCAATTCACCTCGGTTGATCTCTTCTGGTCGTTGGCTGCGGGAACGGCAACGGGATCGGCGCTCCCGCTGATGATGGTGGGAATGGCGCGCGGGCCCATGGCCGTGGTCGCCCCTGTTCTGGGTCTCGTCTCGATGGCGGTTCCCGCCATCGTCGGCCCGATTCTCGGAGATCGCCTCACCGCCCTCGAAGTGACGGGATTGCTCATCGCCTTCCCGGCAGCCGGTCTCGTCTCCCTATCCGACCACCAGTCAGAGGAAACTGCGCCGATCCCCCGGGCAATTGCCGTGGCGGCGGCCGCCGGAGCTCTGTTCGGTACGTCGGCGGTGTGCTTCGGCCAGACCAGTACCGCAAGCGGCATTGCTCCCGGAGTCGTCGCCCAAATCACCACTGCTGTCCTGCTCGCCGGCGGCACACTCCTGGCCCGCCGCTTGATCCGACCCCGGTCGCATGCGGTCACCCTTGCTGCGGCTGTCGGCGTCCTCACCGCAATTGCTGTGTTTCTCAGCGTCCTTGCCTATCAGCGAGGTCCCGTCGCCATCGTTGCCGCCGTAATCGGGCTGGCGCCCGGCCCAACTGTGTTGCTTGCCCGGATGATTGTGCGCGAGAGCATTCGTTTCATTCAGCTGGTCGGCTTCGCCCTCGGGGTTGTAGCAGTTCTCCTGTTCGCCCTCGGCTAGCCGCTAGGTAACGGTGCTACGGTCGCGACGGTACTGCGAAGGCCGATCCTCTCTGATCAAGGCTGCGATTCGGTGCACCGCAGTATGGATGTCACCGAAACCGACATACAGCGGGGCCAAACCGAAGCGTATGTTGTCCGGGTCGCGGAAGTCGGGGACAACGCGTGCATCGTTGATCATCGACTGAACGACTCGCCACGCATCCGGGTGCCGCAATGAGACATGGGACCCGCGCCGGGCGGCATCCCGGGGAGATGCGACCTCGAATCCAAGCGGTGCGAGAACCTCGTCGGCCAAGTCGATTAGGTACCCCGTGAGGGCGACAGACTTCGATCGAATCCGGCTGATGCCGGCTTCAGCAACAAGCTGAGCCGCAGGGGCAATCGCCGCGAGCGACAAAATCGGCATCGTTCCTGTTTGCAGGCGGGCGATGTTTGACGCGGGCCGGTATTCGAGGTCGAAGTCAAACGGCCGGGCATGGCCCCACCATCCCAGAAGGGGATTCTCCAATGGAAGCTCCGGGTGGACATACATGAACGCCGGGGCGCCGGGACCGCCGTTGAGGTACTTGTAGGTGCACCCCACGGCGAGGTCGACAGTGGACAGGTCCGCATTCACCACTCCGGCTGAGTGGCTGAGATCCCACAGAACCAGTGCGCCGACCTCATGGGCAGCTTCGGTGATCTTGCGCATGTCGTAGAGGTATCCGCTCTTGAACACCACATGGGACAGGCTCACCAGCGCCACATCTTGGTCCAGCGCCGCCTTTATCGCTGCAACCGGACCGTGAATTCCGTCGCGAGACGGAATCACTTCGATCCGTCCTCCGCCGGCGGCGTCTGCCGCCGCCTGCAGCACGAACAGGTCGGTAGGAAAGTTCAGGTCATCGGTGATGATCCGTGACCGGCCCGACTGCAGCCGCAGGGCACCCCACGCCAACTTGAACAAGCACACGGACGTCGAATCGGATACTACGACGGAGCCGGGCACCGCACCGATCAGCGGAGCCAGCAGATCACCCGTGTCGCGGCCCAGAGTCCACCACCCTTCCCCCCAGGATGCGATCAGACGGCTGCCCCATTCCTCGGCCACTAGCTCATGGAGATGCTGCTGCGTTGCGACAGGCAACCGACCCAGTGAGTTCCCGTCGAGGTAGATCAGTTGCGGTTCGGCGAAGACAAAACGGGACCGATACTCCGCCAGTTCATCCGCAGCATCGTGCGCCTGCGCCTCTACGAAGCCGGGGGCGTCCGTGAATGGGCCCAGCGCTAGTGGGTTCATCAGATCAACCAGAACTCGGTCTGGCGACCGTCCAGGAACCTGAGCTCGCCACTACTGAAGAGCGCATCCTCCTCGAGCATGAATCGAACCTCGAGATCGTTCCACTCCGGGACGTCCTGGGTTACGGAGAGCTCGATGGAGTATGCGGTGTCGTCGTAGATCGGGTAGTCGCCGGTCCCGGCAACACCGTACTGCTGATCCCACAGGCCGATGGTGGGGCCCGCGCCGTGCCCATGCAGCCCGATCGGATGGCTGTAAATGCACGGCTGGAGACGTTCGGCGATGGCCTGCCGACGCGCTGCAGCAAGCACTTCATTGCCGGTGGCTCTCCGAGGGAATTGCTCAACCACTATGTCCTGTAGTCGATTGGCGGCCCCGAGACCGGACCGGAGGCCCTCCGGAGCCTCAGTCTCACCCTCGCGAAGCACGTAGGCGTGCTGTTGCTGGTCGGTGTGGAGCCCGAGGTACTCAATCCCGAAATCGATATGGACCAGATCACCCCGCTCGATGACTATGTCGCCGGGATGTTCGCTGAAGTCACCGTTGACCACACGGAGTCGGCGCTGAACGGATACACTCGGGTGAAACCACGTCCGATACCCCAAAGTGCTGACACTCTCTCGCAGCCACCATTCCACTTCAGCCGTGGACGTCACCCCCGGAGCCACCACCTCAGGCGATAGCGCAGTGCGCAGCAGGTCGTGAGCACGGGCACAGATATCCGGATAGGCGGCTATCTCGGATTTCGATCTTGTTTCCAGCCAGCCAATTGCAGGCTCGTGAGTTGCGACAACCCGCTCCCGCAAGGTCGGGGACAGGGCATCCAGCATTTGGGCGTGTTCTGAGGCGCTGAGCCCATCGGCGACGGCGAAGAGCGATGAAGAGTCCAATGCGATGCGGCGTGGCGCCTTCTCTTCGAGATAGGAGTTGAGGCGCGCCCACTGATCGGGTTCGTCCTCCGGAGCCCAGACCGCCGGAAAGGCGCTGCCGACGGCGTATCGCGCAATCGCGGCACGTTCCCTACCGAAGTCTGTGAACACCAGGATGGTTCGGCGACGCGCCGTGATCCACGTGGCGGGAAGCATCGTCTTGACAATGGGATCCTCGTTGTATTCCCGAGCGACCAGCACCCAGCAGTCGAAGCCGGCCCTCTCCATCACCTCCGGCAACACGGTCTCGAGACGCTCTTCGAGCCACGCATCTCGAATTGCTCCTTCCTCTCGAAGGCTCACTGCACGTTCTCTCGCCATGATCGACTCTCCACACTCGTCGCGGTCGATGCCGCGAGTATATGTGCGGTTAGAGGTTTCGGCTGATCGGTCCCTTTCGCCGTTGATGCGAATGATGCCGACTAGTGACCGGCCTGCCATTAGCCTCTTGGGCATCGTGTCAAGACGACTGATGACTGTGGTGATCGCAACAATGCTGCTTCTGATCGCGACCGCAGCCGCCGGAGCCGACCTCCCCCCGGGCGGGACGTTTGTGGACGACGATCACAGCGTTCATGAAGGTGCCATCGAGGCAATCGCCGCAGCCGGCATCACCAAAGGCTGCAACCCACCCGCCAACGACCGCTACTGCCCCCAGAGTCCCGTAACCCGCGGCCAGATGGCAGCCTTCCTTCACCGGGCTCTCGACCTACCCGCAACCACCCAGGCACCATTCAACGACGTCACCGGTGTCTTCACCGACTCGATCAACCGGCTGGCCGCAGCCGGCATCACCAAAGGCTGCAACCCACCCGCCAACGACCGCTACTGCCCCCAGAACTTGATCACAAGAGCGCAGATGGCCACGTTCTTGACCAGGTCCCTCGGGCTGACTCCGCTGACTCCGCCGGCACGGCCCGGCCCACCCACCGGCAACCCGGACGGCAATGCGATCGTCCCGGACGAGGCACAGGCCGAAAGCGTCTACGACCCGGATATCGTCATCGGCGACGGGACCCCCGCCAGCTGCACCTCCACAGCAGTTGTCGACGCCGTCGCTCGGGGCGGCGTCATCGTGTTCGATTGCGGTCCCGATCCCGTGACCATCGAGATGATGGAACCGGCCAAGGTGTACAACGACGCAGCCCCGGAGATCGTTCTCGACGGTGGAGGACTGGTTACGCTCAGCGGGCGTGGCCAGAACCGCATTCTGTACATGAACACCTGTGATCCGGATCTGGTGTGGACTACTCCTCACTGTCAGAACCAGGACCACCCGCGGCTGACCGTACAGAACCTGACCTTTGTTGACGGCAACTCGAAAGGAGCGGACCCAGATGGTGGTGGCGCAATCTGGGTGCGGGGCGGGAGGTTCAAGATCGTCAACTCGCGGTTCTTCAACAACGTCTGCGACGATGTCGGCCCGGACGTTGGCGGAGCCGCTGTTCGCGTGTTCAGTCAATACCAGGGCCTTCCCGTCTACGTGGTCAACAGCACCTTCGGCGGCGCCGAGGGGTACGGCAATGTCTGTTCCAACGGGGGAGGGCTGAGCAGCATCGGCGTGTCTTACACCGTGCTCAACAGCCTGTTCACCCATAACGAGGCAATCGGATACGGAGCGAACCCGTCTCGCGGAGGCACGCCCGGTGGCGGAAGTGGCGGGGCCATATACAACGACGGCAACACATTCACGTTGACTGTGATCGACACCGTCATCGAGGACAACCACGCCAACGAAGGGGGCGGTGCGATTTTCTTCGTGAGCAACGACCGATCGGGCACCCTTCGTATCGAAGATTCCACCCTCCGCCGCAACCCCAGTGACGGATTCGAGACACGTGGGTTCCCCGGGATCTTCTACCTGGGTAACGGCCCGATCCAGGTTGTCAATTCGACGATCGAGGAGTAGATCCGTCGAGTTGGGCGAGGATTGCGGACAGGGCGTCTTCAATCCCATCTCCGGCATAGACAATGCTCGCCCCGGCTTCCTCGGCGTTACGGAGACGGGCTCTATGCAATCGGCGGGCCTCCTCGTCGCTCACCGGGCGACGGTGATCAGCCGGAAGCCGAAGACCCTGCTCGGGCACAGCGACGTCCAGCATTATCAGAGTATGGCCGTCGGCGACGATTCCGCGGAGCAGTGATGGATCGTCGGCAATACTGGCGGCTGCTGCAATCACGCGGGCGTCGCCGGCGCCAATGGAACCCACAATGAATCGGTGTTCCAGTTGATGGAGGTGGAGAACGCCATCAACGGCTGCGATCTCCCTAGCGTTTCGGCCCGTTGCTGCCAGCAGCGCATCATCGCTATCGCAGAATCGCATCCCCCGGGCTTGAGCCAGTCTTGTCCCCACTGCAGTCTTGCCGGAGCCCATCGGACCGGTGATAACGACGTGGTATCCCATGGTTCTCCAACCGGATTGCGACCAGCGATAGAGTAGGCACGCCCGCCATCGGAGGAAGTCCCATGCTCCCGGAAGACCGTAGGTTCCTCGATATTGCCATCGCGCAGGCTCGCCTCGGCCTGGCTACGGGGGGCATACCGATCGGCGCAGTGCTGGCAGCCGATGGGTCCGTGCTGGGTGCCGGCCACAATCAGCGCGTGCAGATGGGGTCTGCCATCCGGCATGGTGAGACCGACGCCCTGGAGCGAGCGGGGCGGCAACCAGCTTCGGTTTACCGTCGCTGCACCATGTACACCACACTTTCGCCCTGTGACATGTGCACCGGTGCCATACTTCTCTACGGGATACCGAGGGTGGTAATCGGCGAGAACCGCACCTTTATGGGCAGCGAAGACCTCTTGCGCAAACGCGGCGTCGAGGTTCTGGTGGCCGACGATGCCGATTGCATCGCCATGATGAAGGACTTCATCGCCGCACATCCCGAGCTGTGGAATGAGGACATCGGCGAGTAGCGACAGCCCTATCGCATTTCGGGTGGAAGCTCCCCGATATAGGGCAGGGTGCGATGACGCTCCGCGTAGTCGAGCCCGTAGCCGACCACCCACACATCTGGAATGGTGAAGCCGAGGAATTCGATCGGCACCTCCTGCTCGGTGCGATCCGGTTTGTGCAGCAGTGTGCAGGTCCGCACCGAACGCGGGTCGCGGGCACCGAAGAGACGCTTCAAATAGGCCAGCGTGTGGCCGGTATCGACGATGTCCTCGACTAGTAGAACATCCTGCCCGTCGATGTTGTGGCGTACATCCATGAGCAGTCGCACCGGATCGGCATGCTCACTCTCCTTCGCTCCGTAAGAAGTGACTGCGATGAATTCAACGCGATGGGGGACGGTCAATCGGCGCGCTAGGTCGCTGAGAAAGATAAACGAGCCCTTGAGTACACCGATGAGTACGAGCATTTCCGTATCGGCGTACGCAGCATTGATATCCTCGGCGAGCTCATCGACCCGCGCCCGGATCTCGGGTTCCGATAACAGAGTTGGGGGCATTTCCATGTGCCCGACGGTAGTCGAATAGTTCAACCTGATGCATGTCTCCACCGATGAGTTGGCATGAAGCTTCGCATCCTGATGATCGCCCTGCTCCTGCTGTCCACCGGATGCAGCCAGGGATCGCGGGCCGGTTCGTGCGCCGAGTTTGCCGGAGAGGTCAACGATCTGATTGCGCGCGATGTGCCGGCGGCCGAACTCGAGTCGTTCATTCAGGACAGCGAGGAGCGAGTGGCGAAGTTGATTGCAGCCGATCCCGATCGAGCTGAGCCTTGCGTTACTGCGGTGATGGAAGCCTTGTTCACCGCCGGCTTTGCCGAGCTCGAGGGCCTGCTGGAGGAGTAGCCCTCAGCTTCTGTCCCGCCCTTTTTCGGCAACCGCCTTGCCGATGTGCTCAATGTAGCGAGCAATGGCATGGTCACTGAAGTGGTCGACTTTGCCCTCTTTGAGACCATGGAAGAAACCACGCCAACGGTCCTTGGCCCGCTGCCGCTTGGTCATCCGGCGCACATTCCCATACGTGTTGATGTATAACTTCCGCCCGGTGTGCCGGTAGCCGAGCCAGGTCGGGGGGACGCGCGGCACGATGTCGTTGTTGTTGACCCAGCGGGTGAGATCGACATCCACATTGTTGATATACCGCTTGGTTCCGACCCGCGGCGCACCGTAGGTATAGATGCCCTCCGGCATGGCCGGGATGTGGGCAAGGAAGCAGCGCCCGGCGCAGATGGTGGCCATCGCCCCGCCGAGCGAATGCCCGGTGAACCACAGCGTGCGCGGGTCTTCGGCGATGATCTCCTCCAAAGCCGGCCACAGATCATCGACCTCCTGTTTGAAGCCCCGGTGCACACGGCCGACGGTCTCCGCCAACACCATGAAAGCGTTGACGTCGGCCTTTACGTCGTTCCAGTCATTCGGCTCGGTGCCCCGACAGGCAACCACGATGTCGGTCTCGTTCCCGAAGACATACGCCTGGGCACCGTCCCGATCGGCGAAATGCTCCAGATCGAGTCCCAGCTTCGGGGTGTAGCGGCGCACCGCATCGGGTTGCAGGTATGAGATACGCGAAATCTCGGCAAACAAGAGCGACGCTTCCATCCGATCAAGTGGCGCGATCGGCCCACTGTGGGTCATCGGAAGATCGATGTCGGGGATTGGGGTGTCTGCCTCGCTCACGGGCAGATTCTACCCAACCCCACTTGAGAGCAGGCTGGCCGGGGAAGCTTCAGCCGATGCGGACCGCCACCGCAACGACTGCCCGGTCGTCGGCAGGCATCGGGGCGATTGCGTCTGCAACCCGGAGTCCGTCTACCGACATCACTACTTCGTTCCCGGGCCCGGACCGCTCAACCTCGATCTCGAATGTGACTCCGCGAAAGGTGCGTCGGGCAGTGAACCCGTCCCAATCAGAAGGAAGCACAGGACGAACCTGGAGCCCGCCGAAGGTGGGGCGGATGCCCAGGATCGCCTGGGTGATGGCCACGTAGTTCCATGCTGCCGTTCCGGTCAGCCACGAGTTCTTTGCCTCACCGTGGCTGGGTGCGTCCCGACCGGCAATGGTTTGCGCATAAACGTAGGGCTCGGCGCGATGGATGTCGCTGATCTCTTCGCGGGCCGCAGGGCAAATACGGCGGTAGTAGTCGAACGCACGGTCACCGTTGCCGACCATCGTCTCGGCAACCATGATCCATGGATTTGAGTGACAGAAGATGCTGGCATTCTCCTTGTAGCCGGGCGGGTATGTGGTGATCTCACCCAGCTCTAGGCGATACCGGGTGTAGGCCGGCTGCACCAGTACTATCCCGTGATCAGTCGCAAGGTGCTGGGCGACCGACGCCATCGCTCTCTGCGCCATGCCATTGCCGAGGCCGGCTCCACCCATGACGCTCCAGCCCTGGGATTCGATGAAGATCTTCCCTTCTTCACCCTCGGCCGAACCGACCTTGCTGCCGAGGTGGTCGTAGGCGCGAACGAACCATTCGCCGTCCCATCCGGCCGGGCCTTCGAGGATTTCCAGCATCTCGGTTCGGGCTGCCGCATATCGCTCGGCCAGATCGTTGCGACCAATCTCGCCGGCGAGAGCCACCATCTCAGCGGCGGCCGCGCAGAACAGCCCGGCGATCATGACGCTCTCTGCTACCTTGCCGTCTCGGCTGGTCGTCGTCTGAAAGGACTCACCCGGTTCCTCGGAGAAGCAATTGAGGTTGAGGCAGTCGTTCCAGTCGGCACGTCCGATCAGAGGCAACCCATGCGGACCGCGACGATGGAGAGTGAACTCGAGTGACCGCTGCAGATGCTCGAGGAGTGGCTGTTCTGTGCCCGGGGTGTTCTGATAGACGACCATCTCGTCCAGGATGCTGAAGTCGCCGGTCTCCCGGATGTAGGCCACAACCGCAAGCACGAGCCATAGGGGATCGTCGTTGAAGTCGGTGCCGACCGAGTCATTTCCGCGCTTGGTCAGCGGCTGATATTGGTGGAAGGCGCCCCCATCGGCCAACTGGGTAGCGGCCAGATCGAGAATCCGCTCTCGAGCTCGCTCCGGGGCCATATGGACGAAACCGAGCAGGTCCTGATTGGAATCTCGAAACCCCAGACCCCGCCCAACGCCGGACTCGTAGAACGATGCCGACCGGGAGAGATTGAAAGTGACCATGTTCTGGTATGCGTTCCAGATGTTCACCATACGATTCGTGGCCTCGTCTGGGGTCATCACCTGGAAGAGGCCGAGTAGGCCATCCCACTGCTCGCCCAGTGCGGCAAACGTGCTGTCGACGGTCTCGGTGTCGCAGAAGCGATTGATGACGCCGGTAACTCGTCGCTTGTCTATGCGATCAGGATGCTGTTCATCGAACTTGGCGTCTCTCGGGTTCTCGGAGTAGCCGAGCAGGAAAACAAGGCGCTGCGTTATGCCAGGTGCTAGCTCCAGATCTGCCTGGTGAACGCCGACCGGAGCCCAACCGTTGGCAACGCTATTGGTGGCAGCACCCAACTCCACCGCCTGTGGGTTGTCCCAACCGCGGTAGGCGCCAAGGAAGGATTCCCGCTGTGTGTCAAAACCGACCGTCGGCGCCGAACATGCGAAGTAGGCAAAGTGATCGCGGCGCTCCCGGTACTCGGTCTTGTGGTAGATGACTCCGTCTTCGATCTCGACTTCCGCAGTGTTGAAGTTGCGCTGGAAATTGGTCATGTCGTCGTATGCATCCCAGAGGGCAAACTCGACCGATGCGAACAACGTGATGGCAGCAGCGGATGGGCGCAGATTGGTTACGGTCACATCCCAAACCTCAAGTGTCTCCCCGGGAGGCACGAAGTAACGGGTCTCGGTACGAATCCCATCCCGGGTTGACCCGATAGTCGTGTACCCGAGTCCGTGGCGGCAGGTGTAATCGTCGACTGGAGCTTGCACCGGCATCCAACTCGGTGACCAGAATTCACCTGATGAGCGATCCCGGATGTAGAGGTAGCGCCCGCCGTAGTCGAAGGGGACGTTGTTGTAGCGGTAGCGGGTCAGGCGCCGGAGCCGGGCATCCCGGTAGAACGAATAGCCGCCGGCGGTGTTTGAGATCAGCCCGAAGTAGCTCTCACAGCCCAGGTAGTTGAACCAGGGGAGGGGAGTCTCCGGTGTGGTGATTACATACTCTCGAGCGGCATCGTCGAAGTACCCGTAGCGCACAAGATCTCCTTTGCTCGCCGCCGCCCGAACCAACGGCCAGGGCGCGAGGGAGACTAGCCGTACCGGGTTCGCGCTGGAACCCAGCGGGACGGTCGCCCACACCAATCGCGGCCAACCGGCCCTAGCCCCGCCTTCTTCCTGCCTTCATCCTGTCAAGGTGAAAGATGTAACCATCATCGGCGGTGGTGTGATCGGCTGCGCCATTGCCCGCGAATTGACCCGGTACCGCCTCGATGTCGTCCTTGTCGAAAGTGAGGTCGAGGTCGGTTTTGGCACCTCCAAATCGAATAGTGGGATCATCCACGGCGGCCATCACACCAAGCCCGGCACCCTCAAGGGGGAACTCTCCTGGGCGGGTAACCAGCGCTGGGTCCGCCTGGCGCAGGAGCTCGGTTTCGGTTTTCGACGCAACGGGGACCTCACCGTCGCTTTCGACGAGGCAGACGTCGAAGTGCTCGAGACGATCGCGCAGCAGGGGAAGGATCGCGATATTCCCGGGGTCGAAATCTGGGGCCCGGAGAAGATCCGCCTCGAGGAGCCCAATCTCAACCAGGACATCCTGGCAGCAGTAGACGGCCCGACGGCGGGCGTCGTCAATCCTTATGAGGCATGCTTTGCGCTGATCGAATGCGCCGTGGCCAACGGACTCGATCTCCGCGTCGAGTCACCGGTGACGGCCATCGAGTCCGGCGGTGACGGTCTGCTCGTTCATGCCGGGGGCGAGCCGATTGCGACGCGGTTCGTGATCAATGCAGCAGGAGTGCATGCTGAGAAAGTGGCGCGGATGGTCGGGCTGCTCGAGCCGACGATTCGCGGGCGCAAGGGAGAGGAGTATCTGCTCGACAAGCGCCTGGCCGGCATCGTGCATCGGACGATCTTCCCCTGTCCTACACCAACCTCGAAAGGGATACTCGTCATTCCGACCTTCGACGGAACGATCATGGTTGGGCCAACTGCCCAAGCGGTCGAAGACCTGGAGGATGTAACCACGACTGCCGTCGGAGCAACGAAGGCCTTCGACCTTGCTCGTCGCCTCGTCCCCGGTATCAGCGAGCGAGACTGCATTGCCGAGTTCGCCGGCATCCGGGCTGTCGCCGGCAGCAACGACTTCGTGATCGGCCCGACAAGCGTGCCCGGCTTCTTCAACGCAGCGGGAATCCAATCGCCGGGCCTGACCGCAGCACCCGCAATCGCGGAAATGCTGGTCCACCAGTTGGGTGAAGCGGGGCTCGACCTGGTCCCACGCCCGGAGTTCAAGCGAACAATGCCGCGGCCGGTTCACGCCGCTTCGATCTCGGTCGGTGAGCTGACGGAACTTGCCGAGAGCGATCGAAAGTTCGCCAGGGTGGTCTGTCGTTGCGAACTGGTTACCGAGGCAGAAATCCACGACGCGATTAGTCGCGGGGCACGCACCCTCGACGGGCTCAAGTTCCGAACCCGCGCCGGAATGGGTCGTTGCCAGGGAGGCTTCTGCACCTCGCGCTGCATGCAGCTGCTGGCGGCCGACTCAGGTGCGGCAATGAGCGACATCACCAAACGAGGTGACGGCTCGTGGCTCGTGCTCGATCGGGACGAAATCGACGCCAACGAGGTACCGGCATGATGCCGCTCACCGACCTTCGCGACGAGTACGACATCGTTGTTGTCGGAGCGGGCCCCGCCGGCATGGCCGCAGCGCTGGCCGCTCTTCGCACCGGCGTGGAGACAGTCCTCATGGTCGACCGCGAAGTCGAACCGGGGGGCATCCTCAACCAGTGCATTCACAACGGATTTGGACTCCACCACTTCGGCGAGGAACTTACCGGTCCCGAGTATGCCCAACGGTTTCTTACCGATCTTCTCGACCATCACATCGACATCGCAACCGATTGCTACGTCCTGGACGTGACCGCGGACCGGCTCGTAACGATGATGTCTCCCGCGGTCGGCGTCCGCCAGGTCCTGGCCGGTGCGGTAGTCCTGGCAATGGGGGCCAGAGAGCGAACCCGTGGCGCAATCCGTATACCCGGGCGGCGGCCCTCGGGCGTCATGACGGCCGGTCTGGCCCAGAAGTTCGTGAACCAGATGGGACTGCTACCCGGGAAACGGGCAGTGATCCTCGGCTCGGGTGACATTGGGCTGATCATGGCAAGGCGAATGACACTCGAAGGCGTAGAGGTGCCGGGGGTATTCGAGATCATGCCGCACGCCAACGGCCTGACCCGGAACATCGTGCAGTGCTTGAACGACTTCGACATACCGCTGCACCTCTCCACGACCGTAGTCGAGATTCACGGCCGTGATCGTGTGGAGAAGGTGACCGTTGCCCCGGTGGACGATCGACTGCGACCGGACCTGAGCCGAGCACGTACCGTTAAATGCGACACGATGCTGGCCTCGATCGGGCTGATCCCCGAGAACGAGCTATCGCAGAAGCTCGGGCTTCGCATCGACCCCACCACCGCAGGACCCGTGGTGACTTCGACCATGGAGACCTCCCGGGATGGGGTATTTGCCACCGGCAACGTCGTCCATATCCACGACCTGGTCGATTTCGTCAGCCAAGAATCCCTGCTCGCCGGTGAGAACGCAGCCCGCTATGTGACCGGCCGCCGGCCACCGGCCGACAACATCAAGTTGAACCCGGGAGCGAACGTGGCGTCCGTTGTGCCTCACACCATCTCATCCGATCGGGAGCACACGGTGTATCTGCGGGTCCGCAAGCCGATGGAGAAGAGCTGGCTGCGGCTCGGGGAGGTATACGAGAAGCGACTGCGCTACGTAGTTCCCGCCGAGATGGTCTCCCTCAAGGTCCGTCCGCGCTTCTTGGAGCACTTTCATGGCGATAGCCTGACCATCGATATCGTTCCCCGAGATGAGCCGGGAAGGGAGGAGCAGTGAGCAACGAAGCCGAGCTCCGTACCACTGAGTATCTCTGTATCGGTTGTCCTCTCGGATGCCGGCTCGAGGTCGATGAAGACCCCGCTGGCGACATCGTCGAGATCAGGGGCTTTTCATGTCGCAAGGGGAAGACCTTTGCCGAGCGAGAGCACACCGACCCGCGGCGGATGATCACGACCACAGTGGGCGTGACTGGAGGGCTATGGGCGCGACTGCCCGTGCATGCCACCGAGGAGATGCCTAAGAACCTGCTCTGGGATGTCATCGACGCACTCCGCCGGGTCACGGTGACGGCGCCGGTGACGGTTGGCGATGTCATCGTTCCCAGGATCCTCGGCACGGAGGTTGACGTTGTGGCCTCCCGCGATATGCCCGCTGCAGACCCGGCCGCGTAGATCACCCAGTGGGCTCCGCCGAGGGTCTATGGTCATGGCGTCGTCACCTAGGTAGTGAATGCCTCCAGCCAAGAAAATCGCCTTCATTGGTTCGCATTCTGTGCGCAAGACCAACGCGGTCCACTCATTTGCCGGGGCAGTCGGGAGGTCCGGCCGAAGCGTTGAGGTAGGCCGCGAGGTTATCCGCTTCAACCCATTGGGTCTCAATGAGGGAGCTACCCCTGAAGCACAGCTGTGGGTCATCATGGCCCAGATCCAGCAAGAGCTGGAGCTGCGCCACAGCGCCGATGTCCTTGTCACCGACCGGGCCGTGATCGACAACTTCGCCTACTTCATGCGCACGACCGGTGGGGAGGATCCTTTCTGCGTGAAGCCGCTGGTGAGCAAATGGTGCGAGACCTACGACATGTTTGTCCGACTCATGCCCGACGTCCCACTCAAGGTGGACGGAGTGCGCAGTACTAGTGATCGCTTCCGCAACGAGATAGAGACAATCCTCAACGCGATCATTCCGATCCACGTTCCCACAGAGAGCCTGGTGACACTCCGGGCCTCGGAGATCACCGAGGACTTCGATTGGGGGAGCCTGCTCGAACGACTCATGGGACCGCCACCGGTAGGAGAGCCGGTTCCCCAACCGGTGACGCTGTTCCCGACGCTGTGGGACTAGCTGAAGCGGCGGGTCAGATCAGCAGCGAACTGTTCCATCTCGGACCAATCGGACGACAGGTAGAAACCTGCCGAAAGGTCCAAATCGTCGCGGCGGAAGGCCACTTTGAGCACCGGCCGCCCGAGTGCCCATCGCCCGGCATGGGACTTGCCCAGTGAGGCACCGGTTCCCTCCGCCCAGGTAATGGTCAGCGGTGCCTTGGTCAGCTTCTTGAGGAAGTGCAAGCCCTCCTCGTCGAGCCACAACTCGCCGTTGCCGCGAGCGAAGAACGCAGGTGCCCGGTATCGCTTCCACCACCGGCCGTCGATCTCGGTTCCGAAATAGTTGCCCTGTTTCTTCATGCGTTGATCATAAGAAGGTGTCGGACGATGCCCTAGGCAATCAGCCAGACCAGGCCGACCACTCCAACGACGACTCCGCCGATCATGGGGACGGCGTAGGTGCGCCGTTCCGGTCGGGCAAGTGCCCAGCCCAGCGAGTTCAGCGACGTGTAGAGGAGTGCGCCTAGGCCTGTGGCGGCAACCGCCGAGCTCCAGGACGCCTCTGCCATAAGCCCCGTGCCGCCCATGAGCAGAAGCAGAGCAGTGCCGTATTCTGCCAGCAGATGAGGCCACAAGAGCGAATCGCTGTCGGGTTCTCTTGTCCGGAAGAAGCCCGGGGATAGGTCCACCTTTTCCGCGGCCATCAGATCCCGGGTCCAGATCGCGGCAATGCCCAGACCCATCACGATCATTCCTGCCGCAACGACGTAGCGCATGATCACCTCGGAGAGGATGCCGGGATCCAAAGGATAGGGTGACTAGCTCGCCCTGCCCTAGCTAGTCGCGAGGTACGCCACCCAGGTAGGGAAGCGACTGCCGAGTTGCCACTTCGTCTGTGAAGCGAGCCCCGATCGGTGGCGGCGCGATGGCAATTCCGGTACCGGTGGCGACTCGCAACCCGAACTGCCCTGGTGAGGTTGGCACTGCCGCAATACCTTCCAGCGGGTGCGGGCTGTAAGCGGTGAGATTGGATGTGCGCACTGGAACCGGCATCTGCCCGGACAATGCAAACCAAGGATTCCGGAACACCGCTGAACGCATCCGGTAGGGGGAGCGGTCGGCGGCAGCAACGCTGGGGGTATTGCCATTTCTCAAGAAATCCTCGATGAAGGCGTAGGGGTGGCTCAGGAGGGCGCCTCCCGTCTCGGCACGCAGAATCACGCCGAGATGGAGCCAGGGCGCCGAGCCTTGCGCTACGTACGCGGCGATTGCGGTGTCCGAACCGAGGCGCTCCGCGGTGATAACGAACCGCACCGGCGCGCTGCCATCCTCGATCCACTGGAAAGGCAGCCGAATGGAGCTGCCGGAGCCCTCGCCGCTGAAGAGCGTCATCTCAGCTCGCGGAGCTGCACCCAGAACGATCGCACCGGCGCCGGGTACCGAGGTGGCTTGATCGGCCATCCGATGCCAGACCGAGAATATGGCTAGGCGGGAGCCGTCCGCCCGATGCTGGATTCCGCCGTAGCCGGACGGGGCGACACTGCCTAACTGCGTTCCGAACCCCGCCATGCAGAAGAAGGTCCCCGGCGGAGCTTGCTCCACTGCGATCTCGTTGTAGAAGAGCGATATCCCGGGAGGAGTCTCGTAGCGCAGATGAACGGATCGGGCGTCGGCGACACACTGCGGCTGAATCAGCCACATTGCAGAACGATCGTGGGCTTGCTTGGTGACAACGGTGAGATCGTCTTTCTTTGACAGCTCGGTCGCCAGAGCTCTCTTGGGGTTTCCAGCCGCAACAATGAATCGGAAATCGCCCTCGGCGGGCTGCACCTCCCACCAGGCGGCATCGGCAGGCTTCGAAGCCGTTTCCACTGTGACCCCTTCCGGTTCCGGACGTAGGTAGAGGCCAGGCTCCGACGACGACAGGATCGCAGTCATGTCGCCGAACTCGATCAGCCGCCAATCGGTTTCAGCAACCATGTCGGACCCGGGGATCCCGACCACCGGGCCCGACTTGCGGCGTCGCAGCAGGTAGCGCTGCGCCGCCCTATTGAACAATCGCAATGTGCCCGCCTCTCAACCGCGGTACCTGGCCAGGGTAACGATCTCCCGGAACGCCACTAGTGTCGGCCTGCGCAATTGGGAGTTCATCCGCTCGTGTCTCGACGTCTGCAAATCGGCATCATCACCGGTGCGTTGCTGATCGCGGCCGTCGCTGTACTCCTCCTCACCCGGAGTGGCCCCACAATTGACGTAGCGTTGGCCTGGACTCTCGAAGACGGCTGTCCGGATGCCGTGCTCATTGGTGCAGCCGGTTCGGGCCAACGGGAAGACATCTTGGGGGTCGGGCCGCAGGTGGAGTCTGCAGTTTCGGCGTTTTCCGAGCACCTGATGGCAGAGTCCTCCAAGTCGGTATCCGTCGGCTTCACCGCCCTCGATTACTCAGCCCCGGGCATCATCGAGGGTGCCCTGCAGGCCCTGCTGGGCGACACGATGTTCGACTCTATCGAAGAGGGCCGGACAGCCTTGATTTCACTGATCGGGGAGATCGACAGCCAGTGCGACGGGTCCGTTATCTACTTAATCGGATACTCCCAGGGAGCCGCAGTCGTACATACTGCGCTCGTCGACATGCCTCAGGAGTACCGGCCGGTAATCGCCGGGTCGGCCGTTCTCGCTAATCCGTACCGTGACGCCGATGATCCCAATGCGCAGCATTTCACCAACGAGCCGGACCCGGATAGGCCCGGAGAACCAGCGCCGCATACTCGCGACGGGTCCTTGACCGGGCTACCGCTTCCGGACTGGGTGAGCGGCTCGCTCTACTCAGCCTGCGCGCAGCGCGATGCCGTTTGCAACTTCGCACTGCGTGATCTCCTCGTTACTGATGTGGCTCACACGGAGGCGACCTACAACGGGCTCGGCCCGCAGCTCGGCCAGCTTCTTGCTGATGACTTGATCGAACAGCTCTAGATTCGCTGCGCCGGCGATCGGTTCTCGTCCAGCGATACCGTGGGGGATCTCGCCGCACGCTACCCGACTCATTCGGGCGTCAGTTCTCTCCGAGGTTCTTGGCAATCAGGAATCCTCGGGCTCGCTCAGCAAGTTGATACCGCTGAACCAGCCGCCAAAAAGCGGGGGAGTGGTCGGGCACCTCCAGATGGGCCAGCTCGTGGACAATTATGTAGTCGAGCACCCATCCCGGAAACGACGCAGCGCGACTCGAGATGCGCACACTTCCGGTCCCCGGGGTGCACGAACCCCAACGTTGCTTCTGTCGATCGGAGAACGTGATCCGTTTTGGTACCGAGAGATTCAATTCGTTGGCCAATTCTCGACCCCGCGCGACGAGGTCGATATCGTCGGAGCGAAGTTGGCGTTCGATTCGCTCCTGCATTACATCGACCCAGTGCTCTTCCTCTGCTCGCGACATTGAGCTCGGGATACGCACCCTGAGCACACCCTCAACCACGCTGGCCTGCACGGTCTTCTTCCGACGCGAACTCCGTACGACTTCAACTCTCATCAGACGACCGTACCAGCCGGGTCTGACGAGAAGACCGGGCTGGGAACCGCCGACGTCGTACTCATCCGATGGCCCCTGAAGCGCCGAAACCCGGATATGAGCCGCTACGAACAGCCCGATTACACCGTGTTGTCATCGGGCCCCGACTACGAAATCCGCCACTACGAGCCCTACTTGGCTGCGGAAACAGAGGTGCCCGGCGACTTCGATGCCACCGGGAACATTGCGTTTCGTCGACTGGCGGGTTTCATCTTTGGCCGCAACTCCACGGGTGTGAAGATGAACATGACTGTCCCCGTTACCCGTCAAGAAACCGATGCCGGCTCCTACCGCTATCGATTCGTGATGGAAAGCGCATACTCGGAAAGCGAACTCCCGCGCCCGACCGACGAATCGGTCTCGATCGTGCGCATTCCGGGCGGCTACTACGCAGCAAGGCGATACCGCGGCCGCCGCAACGAGTCTGCGTACCGGCGAGTCGAAGCGACGCTGATCGCTGCTCTCAGTCGAGATGGGGTTCCAATAGCTGGTGCCCCATTTAGTGCGGTCTACGACGGACCGCTCACTCCGCCAATGCTCCGTCACAACGAGGTCCTGGTAAGTGTCGAGTGGCCGGGCTCCGATTCCAGTCCTGACCGGTGAATCCAGCCGATTATCCGGCACCGTAAACAGGGCATGAATGACCGCATTGACTCCGCAACTCTGGACCTCGAGGTAGCCGGACCCGGAATTGCTCGCTCACGTTTGAGCGACGTGGTTTCCGGTGGGCCTACTCTCCTTGTTTTCCTACGCCACTTCGGGTGACTGTTTCCCAAGGAGGTCGTCAAAGACCTCCGCCGGGTCGCCGGTGGCGATCCCTTATTCCCGCAGACTGTCTTCGTCTTCATGGGCAGCAGGGAGGAAGGTGACGCCTTTCTTCAGTCGCTATGGCCGGAAGCGCGCGGATTAGCAGATCCGGACAAGCGCCTCTACGAGGCTTTCAATGTGAATCGAGGTGGAGTTGTCGAGATGTTTGGACCAGGGGCTGTGGCTTGTGGTATCCGGGCGACGATGAAAGGGAATTTCGTCGGTCGCAAGCACGGCGATCCGTGGACATTGCCTGCGTTCGTTCTCGTGTCCGGCGATCGAGTTCTGTGGCGACACGACGGCAGCCACGCCGGAGATCATCCCGATTGGACTGAGATAACGCAGGCGGTGGGCATATGATCAGCCTTGTTGCCGTGCACGGAAACGGCGGAGGCGGGTTTCGATTTTCGAGAATGCGCCAGCATTTGCCGGGCAGGATCGAGTTCAAGACGGTGACCCTGCCGGGCTTTGGGGGCAGGCCGGCCGACCCTTCGCTGCAAACCGTTGCCGACTACGCCGAAGCGTTGTACCGAGAGATCCATGACCTACCTCAGCCCGTCGTTCTTCTCGGCCACGGCATCGGGGGGACAATCGCAATTGACCTGCTCCAACGACACGAAGTTGCGGGCCTGATTCTCCATGCTCCAGTTGGTACACGTCTCGACCGGCGATGGTTCCCGAAGCTGATGAAGCCACCGGTGGTGCGCCGGCTGGTGAAATGGGTTATCTCCTCGCGCCTGACCCGCCCCTGGCTGCGGCGGCGATTCTTCGGCGGAAAGGTCCCACGCGAGTACTCGGACAGATTCCTTGCAGAATACGGACGAGCCGAAGCCTTTGGCCAGATGTTTGACATCATCACCAGCGATTGGTGGAAATCGCTCGATCCTTCCCCAACCCCAACAGTCCTGCTGTGGGGAGCTGACGATCGCGTCCTGGGCGCAGACCAGGTCGACGATTACCGGCGGCTGCTCCCCGAAAACAGCGTTGATGTCGTCTCGGGCTGGGGGCACTTTCCGATGGCGACCGATCCCGCGGCCTACACCGCCCGGGTCGTCAGCTGGGCGGAGCACCTGGTCGGGGAAACGGGACGGTTCATCGTGCTCGGTTCCGGCGCCGCAGCAGGCGACGGAGTCGCCCCCAAGGCAGCATCGTTGGACCGGGCGAAGAGCGCCGGCCTCCATGTGCCGGAGGGAGTCATTCTCCCGGACGGCGGCGGCGTGGAGGTGCCCTCGTGGCTGGGCGATTCATTGGCCGTGCGTTCCGCGTTCGGCACCGAGGACGGCGCAACAGAGTCACGGGCCGGCCATTACGACACGGTGCTTCGCGTTTCTCACCACGAGGTGGCGGCCGCAGTGGACAAAGTGCGTGCCTCCGCCGATGCCACTGTTCATCGCGACGTACTCGTCATGGAGATGATCGAAGCCGCAACATCTGGAGTTGCGTTCTCAGAGCCCGGGTACGCAGACGACCTGGTGGAATGGACTGAAGGCACTGCGGAACGGCTGGTGGCCGGAGACGAGCAGGGGAGAACAACCCACCTGGCTCGTCTTGCTCGCGGGGAAAGGCCGAATGAAACCGGCTGGCAAGGGCGCCTGGCACTGCTGCTGCGGGATGTGCGCACTGTGTTCGGAGAGAGGGGATGGGACATCGAATGGGCAGACGATGGGACCGATTGCTTCCTAATCCAGATCCGGCCAATAACAGCTCCAACGCGTCGTGACGACTTGTTCACGATGGCCAATCACCGGGAGATCCTGCCCGACCCGCCATCGGTCTTCATGACCTCCGTCCTTGCGGAAGGATCGCATGAACTCTTCGACTACTACCGGCGCTTCGACCCCACATTGTCCGAGGAGCGTCTCTTCATTGAGGTCTTCGACCACCGGCCGATGATCAACCTGTCCTTGATGACCGACTTCATGCGCTCTCTAGGCCTTCCTACCCGCCTGGTCACCGATTCGATCGGTGGCGGCTCGCTAGTCGACCACGGTCTCGAGCCGATCCGGGCGGCGCGGCGACTACCGGTGCTGCTACGACTTGCTCGCGCCCAGGCAGGATCCTCCCGATACGCCGACAAGAGACTGGGCGAGATGCGACTGATGACTGCCACGAGCGCACCCAGCCTCGAAGAGGCAGTGGAGCGGGCGAGGCGGGCTTTCGTTGCAACTGTGCACGGGATGACAGCCTTGAACACCGCCGCGGCTGCACCGACGGCCCTACTCAAGGTGCTGGGAACGCTCGAGGCCCACGGGGCTCGGCAGCACACCGCCGCCACCATGATGTTCCGCGAACTCGACAGATTGCGGGAGAAGCTCTCCGCCGGCGACATCGACGAACTCAAGGCCGGGGTCCTTCCCGAGTCACCGGACTTTGCTTTGGCCTGGGAGGACTGGCTCCGACGCCATGGTCATCGTGGCACTTACGAATCAGATCTGTCGCGACCCCGCTACGGCGAGGACCCCCGGCCGATCTTCGACTCGCTGGCGAGTGGCAACGCAATCCGGAGCCCCAAACCACGCTGGAATCTCCGGCAGATCATGACGTTGCCGCTCTGGTGGGTGGCAAGGATCCCGATGTCGCGTCGAGAGCAGTTCCGCTCCGAAGCGATGCGCGTGTTCCAGCTGATCCGGAACGATCTTCTTCGGATCAGCGCCGAACGGGGAGTGCCCGAGTCAACTCTATGGCTGCTGACCGCAGACGAGGTCCGTCGCCTCGACGATGGCTGGACACCGGAGGACGGGCTGATCGAGAGCCGCAGACGTGAAATCGCCGAGGCGAAGAAGCGGCCGATGCCCAATCTCATCAGCCGCTTCTCCTCCCAGGTAGGCGAAGGGAACAACGGCACCACCATCGGGCTGGTGGCCGGGGAGGTCCTCGGTCGAGCGTGGGTGCTCAACGAACCGGCGACCGACGTCCCTGCAGATCTACGTGGTGAGCCGGTCATTCTGGTCGCACCGTCCGTCGACGCCGGATGGCTGCCCACCTTCACACTCGTCGCCGGGGTCGCAGTGGAGATGGGAGGGAATCTGTCGCACGGTTCGATCATTCTGAGGGAACTGGGGCTACCCGCGGTAACCAAT
>Ga0180435_10000508_pt1 | contig 40860 bp, 27 predicted proteins | sample SS_ome_3_FD_132467 | JGI IMG/M metagenome (GOLD analysis project Ga0180435, IMG submission 132467) | Hypersaline lake sediment archaeal communities from the Salton Sea, California, USA - SS_3_S_1 metaG | ecosystem: Environmental > Aquatic > Non-marine Saline and Alkaline > Hypersaline >... | reverse complement strand
TCGGCCGGGTCTATCCACTTGCTGTATGTCTCGGCGGTCAGAAACAGCGCCTTGGAGCATTGTCCCGATTCGAGCAGGCCCTTAATTATCGACAGCCCATAAACATATCCGCTGCAACCCAAATTGACGTCGAAAGCCGCACAGGCAGTCGGCAAACCAAGGCGGTCCTGCAGCAGACAGGCCGTTGTAGGCAAAGCGTAATCCGGGCTCTGGGTGCAGAGCACCAGAAGATCGATTTCCTCCCGATCGCACACCCCCGCCGAAAACAGCTTCACAGCCGCTTCACACGCCAGATCGCCGGCGGTTTCATCAGCCCGGGCGATATGTCGAGTGTGAATACCGGTCTTTTCGTATATGCTCTCTATGCTCCACTCCGGGTGATCGCGCGAAATATCCTCATTAGTCAGCACATCCCGAGGGAGATGGTATTCGACAGCGGTTATTGCGGCTTGGCGACCACTCGAGTCAGGCATTGGAAGACCAGTCCTTTCGTGACACACGGGCCGTTGCAGGGATCCCCAAAACCAACGACTCTTCCAGAGATACTCCTGCCCGACAGCCCCAATTCATCACTACTGTAAGTATCGGTTAGCCCAAAGAACTATCTTAAGCAAATGCCCCTGCGAAGTGAAAAACTTCAGGACCAGAGCCCGTTTGACCGATGCGGCTTGTAAGAGAACAGTTTGTGGATTGGAGTGCTCGCCGTAGAAGCACAAGTGTTGAGCCGCGGTGGCATCCGGACAGAATCGTGCAGAATCGTTAGCAAAATCCAGGACTTGCAGGCAATGGATCAGAATTCAGATTTTGGCGGCAAACCCCTCGCTTATATCTCGCCTGAGGCGACCGTGGCTTCAGACGCTACGTGCTTTCCTGGCTGCTGGATAGGACCCGGAGTCAGGATTTCAAGCGGCGTGACTGTTGCACCAGGCGCGGCTATCGGCATGCCGAGCCCCAAATGCCCATCGGGTGAAACCGAGATCGGCCCGAACGTCTGGATTGGTCCCAGCACCCACGTGGAAACCGGGGTCATGATCGCCGAAGGAGCCAACATAGGTCCGTTTAACCACATACGACACGGCGTCGACATCGGCCCAGGCGCGTACGTAGGCCCTCGCTGCACCATCATGGATCACGCCCGCATAGGCGAGGCGACCAATCTGGTCGCCGAAGTATATGTTTGCGAGTATGCCGAACTCGGCTCCCATTGCCAGATCAGCCCTGGCGTAGCTCTGGTGAACGACAGGTATCCGCCAACGTCAGTCGATGTGCGGGGCCCTGTCATCGGACAATGCGCCATTCTCGGCGTAAACAGCGTGGTCTGGCCCGGAGTCAAGATCGGCTACCACGCGATGCTCGCCAGCCTGTCGGAAGCCAGAGAGAACGTCGATGACTATGTCCTCGTTCGCGGCTGTCCGGCAAGGCCTGTGTGCGACGTTCGACAGATCCGCCTAAAACATGAAGGACAATGGATTTATCCTTATCCATGGATGCGATTCGCCTTGCCGGGAGAAGATATCACCCAACCGGCCTACAGGCCCGAGAACAAACGCTGGGGCCAGAAGTAGCCCGCATTTCGCGTTTCTCTCCGGCACAAGAATGAACAGACCGCCAATCGAGGGTACTCAATGCTCAACAAGAACTCAGAGGCAAAGGAAGGACGGTCGACTGAGGACGCAGTGTAGCGCGGAAGCTATCGAATTCAAGGTGTTTCTCGCGATGTTCCCGCCTTTGCGACCCCCGTGTTGAGAGCCATCGCCGAAAATCTGATCGCCTTGGCGGATGCGTTACTTGTTCTTGAGCATTTCCGCGGCTTGGGCCGCCAGGGGAGATTCGGGGAAGTTGTCGACGATCCGTTTGAGGGTTTCGGCTGCCTTGGACGGGTTGCTCATCTTCCGGTAGGCCTCTGCGGCGAGCATCAGCAGTTGTGCGCCGTAGTTGCCGGTGGGATTGACCCTCGCTACGATATCAGCCTCGCGTACGACCCGCCGGTATAGCCCCTGGGCCATCCACAACCTGGCGGCCAGCAGCGACAGATATCCGTCGAGCTTGTCGGCGGGGAATGTCCGGGACCAACGATCGAGATACTGCTGAGCCCATTCGTAGTCACGGACCGACTGGGTGTACGATTCGATATGCCGCGAGAAATCACCCCGCAGGATCGGGGGTTTCTTGCCTCTGGCCTCCGGCCCGTAACCGGCGGTCTTGTACTCCGCGAGAGCCTTGTCGTATTCGCCGCGTGCTCGCCACACGTCGCCTGCGCCGATTCGGGCGTCGCGCACCGTCGCGGCGGTGAGCTTCTTGCCGTCGGCGGCCGTACGTTCGTAGAGCTTCATCGCCTCGGCGTCGTCGCCGATGGTGTCCAGAACTATCCGCGCAGCGAGTATGGTCATTCGGGCCGACGTCTCGGGCGACTGGCATTTCTTCGCGGCGACAAGGAGAAGCTTGACGGCGTTTTCTGGCTGGGAGTTTTCCAACATGAGTTCGGAAACAACGGGCGCTATCGCCATGACGCCGGCGTCGGGGAGCTTCGCGCGAGCGAGAAACCGGGCGCACGCGGCGATCATATCTTTTGTTCGCTTGTTGCGTTTGAGCAGTTCAAACGCCGGACCGACAGCTTCGTCCTTAAGCGTCGAAAAGTCGTACCCGGCTACGATTGCCGCGTAATCAGCTTCGTCGTCGATCTTGCGACGCGTTACCCGATCCCACGGCCGCGATACGTAAATCCGATTAGCCCTGACCAACTCACCGCGACGAGTCTTGGCCCTCAGGGTAACTTTGTACATTCCGTCGACAGCGTAGACATGTTCTACTGAAGAAGCGTTGGATTTCTGTCCGTCGCCGAAGTCCCAGGCCCACTCAAGCCCCGAGCCGCCCGACCCGACAGCCTGGGCGGTGAACGAGTATCGCTGGTAGTACCTGTTGTCTGCAAACGCCTCGCCGGCGTAAACCGGCGTAAAGTCTACATCGAGCGGATTCGTTCTTTTCTGCATAGCCCCCGGTTTGCCCTGATGCACAAGGGCGAACGCCGCCGGCGGTATTACGGTAACTCGCTTCTGACCGGGCGTTTTCCACGCCAGGACCAGTATGGGACTGTAGTATCTGTTGACGTGCAGGAACGTCAGCTTGTGCAGCCCGGCCCGCAGATTGACAGTGGCTCTCTTTCGAATGTCTCGCTGGGGTCGGTGCCGCCCTCCGTTGCTTATCAGCAGTTCGTCGTCGACCAGCAGGAATGATGCGTCGTTGCTCGAACAACTGAACGTGTACTGCCCTGTCCTCGGAGCATTAATGTATCCGGTCATGAGATTCGTCACGGAGGTTTCCGGCCCGAACGGGTTGTATCCCAGGAACATCCGATCGAGGAATCGCCTGCCCATAACTCCGGAGGATTTCTCAAATATCTTCCGTGCATCGTCGAATCTGCTCGGCGGATTGGCCCTGCAGCGCCGGGTCTCGATCAGGACTCCCCGCTGGATCGGCAGCTTGCGGAGCCTGTCGGGAGCGTCGGGATTCCCAAGATATGCGTAATATTTTTTCAGTCCGCCCTGCTTGGCGAAAGCAAGGGAGGCCTTGTCTCCGGGGCCGACCATGAGCACTGTCGACAGAACTTCCCTGCCCCTCGGCGTGGCGACGCGAATGTCGCTCCCGTCGGGCTTGCATACGCCCCCGGTGGCGATTTCAACGTTTATAATGTCGGTCCCGCCCAGCGCCGTGGGCTTGGTTTCTTCGATCGTGATCTCGCGCCGATAGGCCCATTTCGGGCTCCACCAGGCGTCTGCAGCGCCCGCCGACGAGGCGCACATGAGAACCAGCAGTGGAATCTGAACGCAAAATGCGGTATATCGGTGTCTCATAATAGGCTCTATTGTACGCGATGACCCGATGCTTTGCGAAACCGATGTCGATTCACCCGACGAGTGACCCGCTGTTGGAGATAACGCAGATTCGTCGACGATGATTGCCCTGGTGAAGTAATGGCCTGGTTACCCCTGGCGAACATAATGCACCACAAGCTTGCCAGCACGCTCAACGCGCTGGGCATAGGCGTAGGCGTCTGCATGCTCCTTACGCTCAGCGGACTGGCGCGCGGAACGCTGTATGAGGTTTCCGATCGCGCCCAGGCCGCCGACGCCGACCTGATAGTGTGCCCCCGCGGCTGGGGCGACAGCGTCGTGACCCGAAGCGGCGTGGGACTATGGGAAAACTACGCCAAACTGATCCGCAAGGAAAACGCCGATGTCGTCAAGCGGGTCGTTCCGGTGTTCATCTGGCCGATCAAGCTGGCCGGGCAGGATCACCGCGTCACAGGCGTAGATCCGAAAATGTGGCACACGCTCACCGGCGGCAGGCAGTTGTCCGACGGCAGGCTTTTCGATCCGGAAAACGAATTCGCCAACTGGCTTGAGAAGGAGTTGCTCAGCGACGCCCCGCAGGACGGTCCGATCGAGGAACTGGACCTGTCCAAGGCTCCGCACAACGGTTTCGAACTGGTGATAGACGAGCGACTGGCCCAGGCCGGCGGCTTCAAGGTCGGACAGAAAGTCGTCAGCGCAAACCACACATGGACTATCGTGGGAACGGTCCCCGCCGGCGTGATAACACGCGTGTTCATGCCGCGTCGAACAGCGCAGTACCTCTTCGGCGACAGCATCCAGCGTTGCACGCTGATGTTCGTCAAGCTCAAGAACGGCTGCGACGTCGGCCCGGCGGCCGCGGCGATCAGGAAGACTACCGATCAGGACGTGATGCCGCTTACGGCGTATCGCGGAATGCTCCAGACCAAGTTCGATCTGATGTTCGGATACGTAGACACCGTAAACGGCGTAGCGCTGTCAATAGCGTTCCTGTTCATAATGATAACGCTCTACACGATGGTCCTGCAGCGCAACCGCGACATCGCGATCCTCAAGTCGTCGGGCGCGTCGAACTTATGCATAGTCCGCCAGGTATTCAGCGAATCGGCCCTGCTTACGATGGGCGGCTCGCTGCTGGGGATCTGCATGGCCTACGGAGCCGGATTGCTGATAGGACGCCTCAAACCGTTGTACACCGTGGACATAACGCTCAAATGGGTGCTTATCGCGTTGGCCGCCGCGGCGATCGGGGCAACGCTCAGTTCGATCTACCCCGCCTGGCGGGCGACGCGCGTGGACATGTCCGAAGTGCTGGCGCAGGACTGAATTACATGGCAAACGGCAACCAGTATATCCTGACCGCCGAGGGGTTGCACAAGTCCTACGGGCGCGGACCGGGGCGGGTCGAAGTGCTCCACGGACTCGACCTGGCGGTCATGGAAGGCGAGTTCCTGGCGATCATGGGACCCAGCGGCTGCGGCAAGAGCACGCTGATGCACATACTGGGGCTGATATCCAGACCCGAATCAGGAGTCGTCACAATCGACTCGCGCCCTGTAACCAACAGCAACAGCCAACGCACTAGACTGCGGAGGACGATGATCGGGCTTATCTTTCAGCGATTCAACCTGATCAGCGTTCTCAATGCGAAAGACAACGTGAATATGTCGCTCCGCGTGCGTGGGATCCGGCCCGGCCCGAGGGCCGGTCAACTGCTCGAGTCGCTGGGCGTATCGCACGTGGCCAGGCGAAAACCGAGCGAAATGTCGATCGGCGAGCAGCAGAGAGTTGCTGTCGCCCGGGCCCTGGCGCACCGCCCGAAAGTGCTGCTGGCCGACGAACCGACAGGGAGCCTCGATTCGGTAAACGGACACGCACTGATGGAAATCCTGAAAAAGACCAATCGCGACGACGGTCAGACGATTGTCATGATAACGCACTCAGAAGAACTGGCCGGTTATGCCGACCGTACTGTATACATGCAAGATGGCCTCCTCATTGAACACAACTAGCGAGTTTGCGGTAAGGATCGAGCACGACGGCATATCCGTGGCGCGGTGGTTCGCGCTGTATGCGGTGATATTCGCAGCGGCCGCCGGATCGCTGGCGATGCTGCTTGCCGCCCAGCAGACAGCGTCGATAAACTCCTGGTCGCAGTTCAAGATCGCCCTTCCCGACATGTCCCAGGCGGTCAAGCTCCTTGTCTTCGGAATTTACGTTTCGCTGGGCTGCACCTTCCTGCCGCTGCCGGTCAACTGGCTTGTCGCGGCAGTCGCCACACGCACCGTGGCGGTGGGAATCGGTCTGTGGGACACCGTGCTGCTGGTCGGCCTTGTCGGAGCCGTCGCGTCGACCCTGGCGAACCTGAACGACTACCATCTGTTTACATGGATGCTGCGGCACCACAAAGTCGCCAAGGTCCGCCACACGCGAATATACAAGATAGCCGCGCGCTGGTTCGACAAGTCGCCGTTCTTCCTGGTGATGGTCTTCAACGTGCTGCCGGTTCCCGTGGATGTGGTGAGAATGCTCGCCGCTACCCACAGATACCCCAGAATTCCGTTCGCCGCGGCGAATTTCGTCGGGCGAATCATCCGATACGGAACCATCGCTTACCTGGTCTACTACTTCCAGTTGTCGGTAGAGACCGCTATGCTGATAATGCTCGCGCTGGCCGCGGCGATGCTGCTGGCGAAGCTCTTGCCCCGACTGCTGGCTCCAAACAAGGCGCCGGAGGCAAGCTGAAGCCGAATAATGCGTTTGTAACCATGAGGAGTTTTCCCGCCATGAAACTATACGTTCAAATAGCAACTGTTAGTCTGCTCGCATCGCTCTGCTCGGCCCAGACTACTCGCCCGGCTCCGACTACCGCCCCATCGGTCGATCCGGCGACGAAGAAGATACTCGACAAGATGGAGGCCGCGGGAAAAACGGTCGACTCGATCCAGGCCGAGTTGACCTACAAACTGCTCAACACCAGCCTCGGCGACAGCGAACTGCGGACCGGATGGGTCGCCTACCAGGCGGCAAAGACCGTCAAATCCGGCGGCAAGACGGTGACAGTCCCGCCAAGGTTCCGAGTGCATTTTGAAACGATCAAAATGGGCCGGGGCAAGACCACAAAGAGCCCGGTCGACTACGCTTACGACGGCAAGAACCTCACCATCGCGCGGACCAGGAATAAGACCGTGACGCGCCTGCAACTGCCCCCTGAGAACAAGGCCGGCGACATGCTCAAGCTCGGCAAGGGCCCGATGCCGCTGCCGTTCGGACAGAAGACCGCCGACATGGTCAAGTTCTTCGTCTGCACGCATCGCCCGTCGAGAGGGACAGACCCGAAGGACACGGTCTACCTGAGCCTCGTCCCGCGTAAGAAACACGCCAGGGGCCTGTCCACCATGTACATACACATGTGGGTCAGCACCAAGACCTGGCTGCCGGTCAAGATCGTGACAAGGGACAAGTCCAAGAACATCATCACCAGCACATTCAGCAAGATCACACTGAACAAAGTCCTGAAGTCGACGCTGTTCTCGATCCCCAAACCGCTTAGCTGGAAGCTCATTATCCAGCCGATGAGGCCCGGCCAGGACATCAAACCGTAACTCACGCCGCCTCAGCGGCGCACAGGAGCCTTCTGAAATGACATCCAGACGCAACTTCCTCCGCGTCGCGGCAGCGGGAGCCGCGGCGATGGCGATGCCGACGGCGACTCGCGCAAAAGCCGACAGCGACGATCGACCGAACATCGTTTTCATACTCGTAGACGATCAGCGCAACGACACCCTCGGCTGCGCCGGGCACCCGATCCTCAAGACCCCGGTCGTCGACTCGCTGGCGGCCAAGGGCGTGCGGTTCAGCAACATGTTCGTCACCACGTCGATATGCGCCGCGTCGCGGGCGTCGATCTTCACCGGCCTCCACGAACGAACGCACGGATACACGTTCGGGAAACCCGCGGTGAGCAAGGCCCATACCGACGCCAGCTACCCGGTCCTGCTGCGAAAAGCCGGATACCGCACGGGGTTCATCGGCAAGTTCGGCGTTAATATGTCGGGCGGTCGAGCGAAAATGTTCGACTCCTTTGAAGGTTTCTACGGCCCGCGATTCATAAAGCAGCCCGACGGGTCGAAACGCCACACAGCAGAAATCTGCGGCGACAAGGCCGTCAAGTTCATCCGCGCCGACAAGACGGGGAGCAAACCGTTCTGCCTGTCGATCAGTTTCCCTTCGGTCCACGCCGTCGACGGCAACAAGAAGCCCGGCGACGGGCACTACCCCTGGCCCAAAGCGGTCGACGGGATGTACGACGACGTGAAGATTCCCCCGCCCCGCCTGTCGAAGCCCGAGGTGTTCGACAGCCAGCCGGCGTTCCTGAAGAAATCGTTCAATCGAGCGCGATGGTTCTGGCGGTGGGACACGCCGGAGAAATACCAGACCAACATCCGCGCGTACTATCGCATGATAAGCGGCGTCGATCGCGTGATCGGACGGGTTGTCGACGAACTCAAGACCCAGGGACTCGACAAGAACACCGTCATCATATACACCGGCGACAACGGCTACTACATGGGCCAGCGCGGCTTCGCCGGAAAATGGTCCCACTACGAAGAATCGCTCCGCGTGCCGCTGGTGATCTACGATCCCAGACCCGAGGCGTCCAAACGCGGCAAGGTCGACCACGCGGTGTCGCTGAACATCGATCTGCCGGCTACGATGCTCGCGCTGGCCGGCGTGAATGTTCCCAAACACTACGGCGGCAAGAGTCTTGTCCCGCTGCTGAAAGACAAGAGACCTTCCGACTGGCGGACGGACTTCTTCTGCGAGCATCTCATGGAGAACGCGGGCATTCCCAAATGGGAAGGCGTTCGCGGGCCGCGATACGTCTACGCACGCTACTTCGCCGAAAAACCGTGCTACGAGTTCCTCCACGACCTGAAGGCCGACCCGGACCAACTCAAGAACTTCGCGAAAGACCCCAAATACGCCGACACGCTTAAGAAGATGCAAACCCGCTGCAACGAACTGCGCGAAACCCACGGCGGCGAATACAAGCGCCCCGCTCCAAGACCAAGGAAAAAGCCCGGGCGAAATAAGTGACGCTTAGAGCTTAGAAGTTAGAGGTTAGGAGGCCGCATGAATCGTAATAGTATCCACGCTCTGTCCCGACCAGCACGAGCAATTGCAGTTTCCTTGATCCTGATCGCGGCCGGATTGGGCGTCGCGGCAAAGAAGATCAGCGGCCAATGGAGCGACTACTGCGGCAAGGTCGGGCCGAGCGGCTGGCGATGCAATGTTGTCCAGCCCGATCCTAAGGACGCCGGACCCGACGGGATCAATCTGCATGACTGGGACTCCGACGGCGATCTGGACATCTTCGTCAACTACGAAGAAGGCGCCTACTCGCGGCTCTACTTCAATCCCGGCAAAGACAAGATCCGCAACCTCTGGACAGACTACATCCAGTTCAAGCACGGCAAGTGCGAGGATTCCGGGATCGGGGACCTGGACAACGACGGCGACATCGACTACATCGCCAACGGCGGATGGGTCTACTTTAATCCGGGCGGGAAGGACCTTCGCGACCCAAGCAAATGGACGAAGATGACGCTGTTCAACAACGAGGCCCGCGTGCCGGTCGTCGCCGATGTTGACGGCGACGGATTGAACGACCTGATCGTCGGGGCGAGGATCTGGTACAAGCAGCCGGTCGAGGGAAAACACGACGCGAAGAACTGGGAGAGCCGTTCTCTTGGCAAAGCGATCTGGCCGATGAACTGCTTCATCTACGACATGGACAAAGACGGCGACAATGACATCGTTGTCCAGGACCGCAGGCGGGAGACATTCTGGTTCGTCAACGCCGGCAAGGGCAAAGTCGCCGACGCCTGGGTCCGCAAGACGCTACAGGCCAAACGGGACGGGATGTTCATGGCGATCGGCGACGTAAACGGCGACAAGATCGACGATTTCGTCATCACAAATCTGCGGGAGCGGAACATTCATATTCTGCTGCGAACGAACAAGACCGGAGCCCCTGTAGTCGAGACGGTTACGCTGCCCCAACCAAAGGAGAATACCGGAGCCGGAAGAGACTTCTTCCCCAAGGGCGCAGCGATCATGGAAATCGACGGCGACGCGAGCAGGAAGGAGATCGTCATCGTCCCCAAGAGCGGGAACATCTGGTATGCGACATATTCCGGCGATCCGACTGACGCGAAGAACTGGGAGACGACTACCATTCAAATCCCCGGAGCCGGCACACGCAGGAAGATGGACAACGCATTCCTCGGCGACATAGACGGCGATGGCGATGTGGACATAGTAACGACGGAAGAAAACGGCGGCTGGGGAGTACTCTGGTTCGAAAACCCGGGCAAGAAGTAGCTCCGCCGGTTCCGGAAGCGTCTGTCGCAGGCCGACTGGTTATTGGGGGCAAGAACGACAACTCAACTCGCCTGGAACTTATCCGGCGATTCTGCGTCTAATTTGCGGATGGAGCATTTTCACGCGGGCTCTCGGGACGATTCGGACCCGCGCGGGCAAATGAAGATACACTGGAAAGGACACGGATATGCACAAGCACGTTACAATCATCATCCTGGCGCTGCTGGCGACCCTGGCGCCGCAGATCGCCCAAGGGCAGGTGGACGCCAAAGAGGCCTACGCCGCCGGCAAGACACTGTACGCCGCGGGCAAGTTCGAGGAGGCTCGCGACAAGTTCCTCACCGCCTCGTTCACCGACGGCAAGAACGCCGAAGTGTTTCTCTGGTTGGGCAAGGCCAACTACCAGATCGGCGAGATCGACAAGGCGATGGCCGCCTGGACGCGAACGCTGCAGTTGGCGCCGAAACACGCCTATGCGATCAAGATGCTCAAGGCGTTGAAGGGGCACTCGGCTAAACCGGCCGCCCGGATCAAGATTATCAAGACATTGATCGCCGAGGGCATGTACTCGACCGCCGGCCCGTACTGCCAGTCGCTGATCAACAACGAAGCGACCAGCGACCCGCAGCGCGCCGAAGCCCTCAGGCTTCATGCCAAAGTGCTTCTGGAGACAAAGAACGCCGCGGGAGCAATTGTCGCTCTTCAGGAGGCCGCCGCCAAGTACCCGACCCATCAGGACAAGCCCACCGCCGCTCTGCTTCTGGGGCGCGCCAGGGTCGCGATGGGAGGCAAGTCGCTGGCCTCGGGGCTGGCGATGCTCAACTCGGTAGTCAAGGATTTCGCCAAGACTCCACAGGCCGCCGCGGCTCAGTACGAACTGATCGCAATAGGCCTGTCGCAGAAGACCGACGCCGCCGGAGCCGCGGCACTGCAGAAGTGGATCGCCGCCAATGCCGGCCACCGCCTGGCGGGCGATGCGACAACCAGCCTGGTGTCAGTCTACCTGACGCTGGCGAATCAGACAGCCAAACCCAAGCCCGACGCCAAGCTCTCGCAATTTGAAGTCCAGGCGATAACGCTGGCCGGCAAGCGGATCGCAGCCAGTCTGCGGACCGCCGATGCGTCAGCGGTGCACAAACTTATAATGGATCACATACAAGCCAGATACGCCTCGGTCAAAGCCTACCCCGCCGCGATATCGGGCCTCGAAATGCTGGCCAAAGCCCCGCTGCCCAGGCCCGCACGTGCTAAGACCCTGACTACGCTCGCACAACTCCGGGCAACAGTAGCGATCACGGAACTGACCGATCTGGCCCGCGCCGGCAAGCTGCCGACAGGGAATACGCCAAAGGCCCTGACCGGCGCAGTGGCCGGATACAAAGCGATAATGACCGAGTTCCCCCTCCAGCCGACCTGGGCGAACATCGCCGTGCTGGCCCACCAGGCAAACAAGCTGGCGGTGAGCGTTCCGTTCCCGCCGAAGGTGACGGCCATGAAGGCCCAGCACGCCTGGGCGATTGAAATAGCGCTGGACGTGATCAAGGCCGACGCCGACTCCAAGGCCGTCGCAGATTCGATAACGATCGTCACCAACATCGAAGCGCTGTACGCCGGCTTCAAGGAAGCCCCCGCACGAAAAATCCCGCTGGCGATTCACTCGAAGCTCCTGGCGGCGGTCCCGAAAGACAATTCGGCCCGGCCCGCGCTAATGGTCAAACAGATAGATCTGCTGAACAAATACGCCTCGCTGGTGTTCGCCGAGAACGTCAAGGCCGGGCTCGACGAGGCCAACAAGGCTCTGACCGATCACCAGAATCAGATGTTGGCTACGATGACCGCGATCATCGCCCGCGACGCGGCCCAAGGCCCGGCGATGCTGACCAGACTGACAGCGCACGTGCGTCCGTGGCTGGCCCGGGGCCATTATGATCTGGTCCGCAAGGCCTACGGAACTCTGGCGGCGAAAATGCCCGCCTCGCAGACCGCTTCTGTGCGGCTTGCGGTGATCGGCGTGTGGGTCGCCGAGGCCAACGCCGCACACTCGCGCCTCCTTACCGCGGGATTCACCGTACCCCGCAAGCTCGATCCGGCTCACGAAGAGGCGCTCCAGGCGTGCTACGAGATGCAGGATCAGAGAAGCGAAACTGATGCTGTGGTCCTTCAGGCAAGAACGATAGCAGCAGGGATCGTGCAGCATTACAAGAACCTGGAGTATTTCGACATTGCCGAAAAGGCCATCGGGGTGAAAAGCGCCAAGGCGGTGGACACCGCCGACGCGTTCGCGCAGATAACGCTGGCCGGCTTCCATCTCGAGCGGGCCAGAGCCGAACTGAACGAATCACTGAAACGATACAAAGCCCAGGACAAGATCGCACTGACCGATGCGTTCAAGAAGGCGATCGCCGACTACAAGAAGTTCATCACCGACCGTCCGACGCACAGCTACGCACCGACGGCGGTCCAGAGCATCTACGATATCGCACGCATATTCGAGCATCACAAGGCCTACGACGTCGCAATCGGCGTGTACAAGGATTTCGCCGCATTCGCCGCGGAGTCCAAGGTCCTGTCGCAGGGCTCGCCGGTCTCGGCCAGCCAGGCCGAAAGCGCCGAGCTGATCGTCGCCAACGCACTGCAGGCCAAAGCCGAGAATTCACTTGGCAAAACGCTGGGCGACGCAAAACCCAACGATCCGCCCCCGGCGAAGATCAGCGCAGAATTCACCGCCGCGATCAACGCATACAAGGCGTTCGTGAAGGCCCGCCCGGCAAGTCCGCTGGTCGCAACCGCCATGGGTCGAATCAGCAAGATCGCTATGAAATACGTCAGCATTGGCTCGTGGGACGTAGCCGAAGGCGTCTTCGCCGATCTGCTGACGTCCGGACTGGATATCCGAAGACCCGAGCGAATCGAGTTCAGCCGCGGACTGTGCCGCCTGGGCAATGTCATGCCCGCGCACGCAACGGATGTACTCAAGGCCCTGACGGCTCCGAAAGGCCCGGGATTGCGGCCGGGCAAGGGAGTCTCTGCGATAGCGATGGGCGAAATCACGCCGCCGGACATGACGACTCCGGCCGACCCGGCGTCGGGTCCGCCGCCGGTAACCAAACCCGCGGCGCCGACCGGATCATCGATTGGGGCGGGGTCCTCCGGGAAGATACCGGTCGGAGGGAAAGAAGACATCTCCAAGATCGCGGAACTCACAAAGGACATGAACGAGCGGGAAGGCGCCGCCGATGAGGAACTGCGTGAAAGCGACGCACTGGCGATGGCGGCTATCAGACGCCAGAACACCAGCCGGGCCAGCAGGATCGCAAGGCTGCGGGATGAAGGATTGAATTACAAGTACGCGGCCTACGAGAAGTCAGAATCCAAGACGAGAAACACAGTCAAGCAGCAGCGTCAAGTACTATCGATACCGGTTCTCTCGGACGCCGAGATAGCCCGCCAGGACAAGTTCCTGTCGCTGGCGTACGACGTGTTCCAGTCGATACGCACGAAGTATCCGCAAACGCCGACGGCCGATCAGGCTCGCGGCGAGATCATGGTCATGGTCGGACACTGGCGATCGATCGCCAAATGGGCCAGGTCCGCGGCTCTGGTCGAGCGATTCCTGGCCGACAATCCGACAGACATCGAAATGCCCTCGCTCCGCATGTCAATCGCAAGCGACTACCTGTCCTGGGCGTCCCAACCGGTCCAGGGCGGCAAATCGACCCAGGAGATGCTCGCGGAGGTCGCCCTGCGATTCGGCAAGGCCCGCACGCAACTCGAAACGATCGTGACCGACCTTCCCGACGAAAAGAAGATCGTTCACCAGGCCCAGTGGTCCATCGCCAACAGCTTCCTGACCCAGGCCCGCGTGGTCAACGCCTTCAGCGCGACCCTGGCCCGCGGGCAGTACGTCCGGGCCGGACGGGAACTGCTGAAAGTAGCCGCCAAGTTCCACGATCATCCGCAGATCGGAACGATCCCGCAAATGCTCTGGACGATCTCCAGCGAACTGTCGTCCAGGGGCTACCACAATGAATCGATAGTGGTCTGCACCGACCTGGCCAATTACTACCCGACCAACGCGATGGCTCAGCAGGCGTCGCTGAAGATCGCGCAGACATACCAGAACAACCTGCGTCGCCCGTTGCGGGCGGCCGAGGCCTATATCGAACTGAACTTCGCGCGCGGCGGAAACGACGCGGCCGCACAGGCGGCGATGTTCCAGATCGGCACGCAGCTCAAGAACGAAAAACGCTGGGTCGAAGCGCTGCACGTGCTGGAGTCGTTCGTCGACAGCTTCCCCCGCCACGCACAAGCCGGACAGGCCCTGACGACTGTCGGGCAAATCCACCAGGCCAACGAGGCTTGGGCGGACGCCATCGCGGCGTACAAACGCGTGATCAGCGAGTTCGCCGGCGGCGTGTGGGTCAAGGAGGCCAAGTGGTCGATAGCCGAATGCACGATAAACCTCAGCCGCTGGCGTGAGGCGTCGGAGGCATACAAGGACTACCTCAAGACATACGCGGCGAAAACGACGAACGCCAAAAGCTCTAAAGCAGCGACTGACGCGCGACTGACCGAAGCGACGCGCCGGATCAGCGTGTTGAAGGATCTGGCGCGATACCAGGTCCTGGTCGACGAGAAGGGCCAGCGAAAGGCGTTCGACGCACAGTACCAGATCGCGGCGATAGTGGCGGAGAAACTGTCCAACCCCGTCAAGGCGATAATCGAGTACCGCAAGGTGACGGCCAACTGGCCGGAATCCCACTTCGCCGACGACGCACTGTTCAAGGTCGGAACGACTTATCTGTCGATGAAAGAGACGGCCAAAGCCCGAGAGGCCCTGCTGGCGGTCGGAGCAAAGTATCCCAACAGCCCGCTGGCCGACGACGCGCTGTACATGGTCGGGCAGAGCTACGAGACCGAAGCGGCGTCGCTGGGCTCGGTAACGAGAGCCTCGACAATATCCAAACAGCGGGACTTCGCACAGAAACTCGCATACAGCAACTTCGCAAGAGGCCGCCGACAATTGGACAGCGACAACAAGAAGAGAATCGCACAGTTCAAGGCCAGCCAGGACCAACAGAGCGCCGAACTGGAGCAGGCTCGCGGAGCCTTCCAGACCGCACAGTTCAACACCGCCAACGCCGCGATCATGGCCGATCTCGCAGAGCAGCAGGTCGTGGTTCTGACCGCCAAGCAACTGGCCGACCGGCAGGACAAGATAAACGCAGCGCTCCGCCAGGCGGTCAGATCCTACCGCAAGGCCGCCGAAGTCGCCGCTGCGGACAAGGCCGACGAATCGCTGCTGAGAATGGCGACGATCTACGCCGAGCGGCTCAAGGATTCGGACGCCGCGATGAAGACCTATCTCGAAATCGTCCGTCAGTTCAGCGGAACCAGCGTCGCCGAAGACGCGAGCTGGCGGATCGCACAGTACTACGAACAGCAGGAGAAAGCCGAGGAGGCGGTCGACGCTTACAAGGCGTTCCTGAGGAACTATCGCCGGTCGAGTCGGGCCGGCGCCGCACAGTTCGCCATCGCCGAGAATTACGAACACGCCGGGAAATGGGTCCAGGCGATGGACGCCTACACCAACTACATAAACAACTTCCCCACCGGTCCGATGGTCGCCAAGGCCAGGGAACAGATCAGTTGGATAAAGACCTACCGGCTGTAATCGCGGTTCGAACCGAGAATCACACAATCCGAGACTTCGGATCATGGAGAACATAATCATGCATGCAAGTAATCGAACGCTGTCGAGAATTCTGATAACCACAATGCTGGCCGCGATGCTTCCGGGCGCGTCGACCGTGTGGGGCCAGCCGAAAAAAGCCGAGAACGCCGACAAGCCGAGCAAGACCCAAAAGCTGTTTCAGGACGGCAGGAAGGCGATGTTGACCGGCGATTACGATGCGGCGGTGAAGCTGCTGAAACAGGCCGCCGACGCCAAAGACGCCAAGACCAGCTACCGCCTGTATCTGGCCAGAGCCTACAGATACTCCGAGAAAGCCCAGCAGGCCGAAACTCAGTTGAAAATCATCCTTAAGTCGGCGCCCGATCACGTGGAGGCCGGGCAGCTTCTCGGGCAGATATGCGCCGAACGCAAGGATTGGAGGAACGCCGTGAAGATCCTCGAACCGCTCCTGAAGTACCGCCACGACTACACGACGTATCAACTGCTGGCCGAAGCCTTGTACAACCTAGACGAGTACAAGAAGGCCCGCAAGTACTACCAGGAGGCGATCAAGCTCAACGCCAAGAACGCCGGGGACCACTACCGCCTTGGCAACATACACCTTGCCGGCAACTCGTTCGCGCTGGCCGCCGACTCCTATCAGAAAGCGCTCAGCCTGAACCTCGACAGCCCCGTTCTGCGATACAAGCTAGGCTCGGCGTACTTCAACCTGCGCAACTACTTCGGGAAAATATCGGTGGTGACCGTCAAGGCCGGCAAGGTCGGGACCATCAGCGGGAGCTGGTACCTGATCGAGCCGCAGCCGGGCAAGGCCGACACGTTCCGCGCCGCACCGAGCAACTCGGCAATCTACCAGATCGCCCGGGCCATCGCCGACGGGATCAAGGATCGCCCGGACATTCACTTCCTGAAGGCCAACATCTATCTCAACGCACGGCGTTACGCTCGTGCGTACGAGATGTTCGCCAAGATTCGCGAGACCATCCCGAAGGAGGACAAGGCCCTGTTCTTTTTCTACTACTCCCAGGCCGCTTTCGGCATAGATAAGTACGATGAGTACCTCCAACTGCTCGGAGAGGCGATCAAGCTCGACAAGGCCGCCTACGAACCGACGCTGGTCGAGGCGTACCTGAAGGTGGCCGGTCAGTACAACCAGGCCGGCGACTTCGCAAAGTACATCGAGTTCCTCGAAAAGGCGGTCACCGCCAGCCCGCAGACCGCCTCGCTGCACCTGAATCTCGCAAACGCCTACCAGGAGGCGCGCCGATACGGCGACGCTGTCCTACAGTGGCGGCTGGTCCTGGACCTCGAACCGGACCATCCGAACCGGACAGATCTGCTGAACAAGATCGCCATGTACCGCAGGATGGCCAAGCCGAAGAAGCCGGCCGCCAAACCGGCCAAGAAACCGGCCAAGGGAGCAACGAAGACCACCTGACCATCGCCGCGGCTGCAAATATCCGCTCGATTCATCAATCCCGTTCTATAATATAAATGCCAATGGGATTTATTGGGACGGGAGGCTGCAATGCGTCATAGAGCAACGGTTATAGGGTGTCTGTTGAGCGGGATCCTCTGCGGCTGCAACGCCTTTCCGGTCCAGCAGGAGCCTCAGCTCTATCCGTACGGAAACGGAGTGAAGTCCCTGCGGGTCAACTGCGAGGCCCGAGTCGGACTGATTCGCCCTCTGATCGCCACAAACCGCGGACCGATCAACTGGCCCGGCGATCCGCAGGCTCCGGTATGGGACTTTGCGGAGAACTATCGCAGATTCGGGATCGACGAGATCCGCACACACGACTTCTACGGCCCGACCGACTGGTGGGTGATCTTCCCGGACTTCACCGCCGACGCCAATGCGCCGGGGAGTTACGCCTTCGGCTCATCGGATCAGCGAATCAGCGCAATCCGAGACGGCGGATTCAAGTGCTTCTATCGCCTCGGCACGAGCTGGAAAGGTGACAATCTGCTGCCGATAAACGATCCGCCGGGAACAATTCGGGGTCAAAACGGACAGATCGTACACGAGGCCGACGAAGACGATTTCAAGAAGTTCGCCAACATCTGCACGAACATTGTGCGCCACTACAACCAGGGCTGGAACAACGGCTTTGGCCACGGGATTGAATACTGGGAAGTCTGGAACGAGCCCGACATGGCCGAGCAGTTCTGGACCGGGACTCCGTGGCAGTATTACAAACTCTACGAGGAGACCGCCAAGGCGATCAAGGCGCTTGACCCGTCACTGAAGGTCGGCGGGCCGGGACTGAGCGGCGCGTTTACGGACATCTACCTGGGCGACCTGGCGCGATGGTGCCGCAGGACCGGGGCTCCGCTGGATTTCTACTCGTGGCACACCTACGGCGGCCGGGACGACTACAACCCCTACTGCTACTACACGTACGCCCGGCGCGTGCGAGATGCGCTGAATCTCTACGGATTCAAGAACACAGAAAGCATCGTCACCGAATGGAACGCAGGGATCCGTGACGAGGTCTTCAGCGACACGCCGGCGGGAGTCGCGTATTACGCCTCCAGCCTGATGAACATGCTCGACGGCGGCGTTACGCGGGCTCACATGTACGTCGGCGACAACGCCCCGATGCTCGGACTGCACGACCACCAGACCGGTCAGCCCGTCCGGGCCGCACAATCACTGATCGCCTGGCGGCGCATGCAGGAAACGCCGCTCCGCCTGGCTTCGCTCGGCAGCGACAAAAAGGGATACAATATGCTGGCCGGGGTGAACGAACAGGCCAACCAGGTGCATGTCCTCATAAGCGACTACCAGTCGGACTACAGCGGCTGGGCTCTCCGCGTGAAGAATCTGCCGTGGAGCGAAACCACGCCGTACCAGGCCACGCGATGGGTGATGGACCCGTCGCGCACTGAACTGGAGGCCGTCGAAACGATCAACAGGACCGGACGAACGCTAGCGCTGAAGCGCAACATGAGCCGCCGGACGATCTGCCTGATCGAGATCCGCAAGACCTGGCCCAGGCGCGACGCCCGACCGGCGCCGAGAACGCTTCCGCCGAACCGCCCCCCCATTCGTGCAGGGCGCCGCCCGCCGCGCCGACGTCCGCCACCCAAACTCCCGCCAGTCATCAGGCGGTCGGTTCCGAGGAGATAAGCTCGCCTACTCCTTGAGCAACGCGGCTTTCTTTTCGTTAAGGAACTCTGTGAACAGTTGCTGGAGGCTCTTTTTGGCCTTGGCGGCCGCCGCGTTTAGCTTCTCGACTCTAATTAAACGAGTCCTGACCCTTTCTTTCGTGCGACGGCGATCATGGCCTCTATGTTCTCGCTCGGCGTTGTGGCCGGCAGGGCGCAGCCGGCGTTGAGGATGAATCGGGGGTTGTCCGCAAATACGTCCAGCAGTTTTGCCGTCCGGCGGCGGACGTCCTCGACTGAGCCCATGGCAAGCACGCCGCTGGGATCGATATTGCCGACGAAACACATCCTGCCCTTCATTTTATCGCAGGCGGAGATCACGTCGGTCTTGTAGTCAAGCTCCATCGCATCGGCTCCGGTTACGAGAATGTCGTCGAGTATCAGCGAAGTGTCGCCGCAGATGTGCAGTATGTACGGCAGGCCCGCCTCGTGCGAAACCGCCGCAATCCGCTGCTCGTAAGGCAGGCCGTACCGGCGGTACATCTCCGGCGAGATCATCGACGGACCGGCCGGGCTGTCGCCGTTGGACAGCACGTGTGCGCCGGTCTTGGCCATCAGGCGAACGAACTGCGACGCGGCCTCGGTGCACCACTCCAGCAGCGCCTCGATATTCTCCGCGGCGCCGGGATCCATCAGATCCATCATCCAGTTCTGCATTCCGCGCATCATGCAGGCCAGCGAAAACGGACCCTGATCGCAGTTGCCGCGCACGCATATCTCATCGCCGAGGTAATCGACAAGCAGCCGCACCGCTTCGAGCCATATTTGGATGTGCTCATCGGCCGCAACGTCCGGATCGCCGAGCGACGCGACGGACGCAAGATCGTCCATGCATCCGATGTGGCAGACCGCCGGATCGTCGTCGGGATATTCGACCGGCACTCCGACGGCTCCGGCAAGCGTTGCGGTGTCCACGTCGACCAGGATGCCGTCGTAGTTGTATCGCTCGACGGACTCGATGAACGCCCTGGCGATGTTCTGCGGGTCGCTGCGGTACTGCGCCTGGGTCAGACCGGCCTCGCGGGCCGCGGGCATGAAGTTGTGCAGCATGATCGGCGTGGTGTCGGCCTGCTCGCCCTTGAGGGCGGCGTTGATTCTCTCAAGACCGGTCATCGTCGTTCCTCTCCGCTGGGCTCGGGGTGTTATCCGAGCATTACTTTCGCACCCGTGCCGGCCGCTTCGAGCCCGGCTTCGAGCACCTCCATGCCCTTCAATCCGTCGAGGAAATTGGGCTCAACACCCGTTCCTTTGTCGATCGCATCGAGGAAGTCGACGACCCCGTGATGGAACTCATGCTCGAATCCGATGCTGTGTCCCGGCGGCCACCAGTTGGCCATGTACTTGTGACAGGCTTCGGTGGCGTGAATCGTCCTGAACCCCTGCGCGTGCTCCGGATCGTCGACCGAGAAGAACTTCAACTCGTTCATCCGCTCGAGATCGAAGATCAGAGAACCCTTGTCGCCGTAGATTTCGAAGTAGTTGTAGTTCTTTCGCCCGGTGGCGAAGCTGGTGGCTTCGAACGAGCCCAGGGCGCCGTTTTCAAATTCGACGATCATGGAAATAGCGTCTTCGACCGTCACCTTTCCCATCTTGGCGTCTTCCACCGCGACCGAGGCGTTGAACGTTCCGGCAGCTTCTCCGGCCAGAGGACGCTCATTAACGAACGTCGTCTTCATAGCCACCACGCTCTTGATCTCACCGATGAGGTGTCTGGCCAGGTCCACGCTGTGCGAGTTGATGCCGTTTTGGGGTCCCGATCCGGCAGTTTCCTCCCGCAAGTGCCACGTCAGCGGGAAAGCCGGATCGGCGAGCCACGACTGCAGATAGGCGCCGCGCCAGTGGTACACGCGCCCTATCCGGCCCTCGTCGATCAGTTGCTTAGCCAGCGCAATCGCCGGGCATCGGCGGTACTCGTGGTTCAGATAGTGGACGATCCCCGCCTTGTTCGCCGCCTCGTACATCTTCGCGGCCTCTTCGGCGTTGCGGGCAATCGGCTTTTCGCAGAAGACGTGTTTGCCCGCCTCGGCGGCCGAGACCGCCATCTCGCAATGCACGTTCGGCGGGGTTGCGATGTCGATCACGTCGATGTCGTCGCGCGCGACGATCTTGCGCCAGTCGGTCTCGGTCTCTTGCCAGCCCCACCGCTGTGCGAACGGGCCGAGGACTTCCTCGTTGGTGTCGCAGACGACCTTGAGTACGGGCTTGAGGTTCAGGTCGAAGAAGTGCGGCGCGTTTTTCCACGCGTTGCTGTGGGCCTTGCCCATGAACTTGCATCCGATCAGCGCTACGTTGATCTCTTTCATGCTTCGGCGCTCCTTGGGAGTTGAAGGGCCTGAAGATACTCGAAACTCTGCGCTAGTGCGGCCTGCTCGTCGCCGAATTTCGGGTCGAGATAGTCAAACTCGATCGCCCAGATCCCGTCGTATCCGGCCTCGTCGAGCGTTTTGACCAGGGCCGGCACGTCGATCACTCCCGAACCGACCGGCGTGCAGGCGTTGTAGAACCAATCTTCGGGATTCCCGCCCTCGAGCGGGGCTACGTCCTTGAAGTGGATCGCGTAGATGTATTTGGCCAGCTTTTTCGCGACCTCTACCGGGTCGTCGCCGTACCGCAGCGCGTTGCCGGTGTCGAACGTCATTCCGAAAAACGGCGAGTCGATAGTCTCGAACATCTCGAGCATCTCGTCGCACGTAAAGTCGTAGTGATTCTCCATCGCAAGCTTGATCCCGCGATCCTCGGCGCGCTTGACCGGATCTTTCAGGATCGTCATCAGCCGCTCCATCTGCGGGCGGTGCGGCGTGTTCCGCAGGCCGTAGTGCGAACCGACCATCCGCAGGATGTTCGTGCCCATGATGTCGCATGTGTTGTAGTGGGCCTCCATGTCGGCGATCGCCGCGACATTCTCGCCGCCTTCCAGACCGGCGGGATGTCCCCAGGCCACGATGCACTCAAGCCCGCCGGCGTCCATGATCCCGCGCAGAGTTTTGAGATAGTCTTCGTCCAGAGACTCGAAGAAGCACGTCTCCCACGAAACGCCCGCGGCTCCGAGCTTGATCGCCCGATCCAGGAACTCAGCGCAAGTGATCCGCCGACCGGGGTCCTCCTGGTTGTCGTAGACCTCTCCGAAATACCGATGGAAGCAGTAACTGTCGATCCCTATCTTCATGCTGTGTCCTTTCTCTGATCGCTGGCGATGCGGACTGGTTACGCAGGGACCAATATAGCGTAGCGGACATTTCCGCACAATCCGCAATACGCGGTCAAACGGCGACGGCTTTGCCACGGATAGCGCCGATGGTTACGGCAAGCCATATTGCATATTCCATGTAACGTCGCTCAATCCCGGATTTCCTCGCCGAGCCCGAGAGCAATTGTATCCGGTCCGCCAAATCAGGCAAGAAACGGATGAATCTGCAAAGTCTCTTGCGCCGCGAGCGGATTTGGGGTATTATCTCCGTACTATGATAGAGCCCAACACCATTGTCGTTGGCGACTGCATCGAAGTGCTCGATCAAACGCTGCTGCCGCAGATCGACATGATCTTCGCAGACCCACCGTTCAACATCGGCTACAAGTACGACGTGTACGAAGACCGCAAGGCGTACGACGACTACTACGCCTGGACGGAAAAGTGGATGAGCGCCTGCGCAAGAGTGCTCAAAGAGACCGGCTCGATGTGGATCGCGATCGGTGACGAATACGCCGCCGAGATCCGCATCATCGGCCGCAAGCTAGGCCTGAACCTGCGGAACTGGGTGATATGGCATTACACTTTCGGCCAAGCGACGCAAACGAAGTTCGCCCGGAGCCACGCACACCTTTTCTACTGGACCAAAACCACCGATCACAAGGCGATCACATTCAACGACATGGAGGTTCGCGTACCATCGGCACGGCAGACAACTTACGGTGACGCCCGGGCGAATCCCAAGGGCAAACTGCCCGATGACGTCTGGAGCTTCTCGCGTGTCTGCGGAACGTTCCACGAACGGGTCAAGTGGCACCCCTGCCAGATGCCCGAGAAAGTGCTCGAGCGGATCATCAAGGTTTCCTCCAGCCCCGGCGATCTGGTCCTCGACCCGTTCAGCGGATCGGGCACGACGTGCGCAGTGGCCGCCCAGCTAGGGCGAGACTACTTCGGGATCGACCTGTCCGAAGATTACGTAAAACACTCGACCCGGCGAATCGCCGACACGCTGGCTGGTAAGCGAAGAGGCACCGAGATATCCGAGAATCCCGAGTCTCTGCGTTCTTCGAGAATAGTGGGCAGTTCCCGGCAGTTCGGCAAGTCGTCGGAACATACTGCGAAATAGTCCCGCCAAGAGCCTGATATGCATTCCGCAGGACGTTGGGTCCGGCGGCGGTCCGAGTTCCGGATTAATCGGCCCAAAACCATATTACGCAAGTTATTAGAGTGATTTAGGATTCGGCTGGACGGTTTCGGCTCTATCTGCCGATTATCATCATATTGACTCTCTGATTATTCGCATTAACACGAAGGAATCCACATGCCCCCAGAAGCATCCTCCGGCAAGACCCCCGTCGCATTCGTCAGTGACTATCTCCCCCGCCGTTGCGGCATCGCGACGTTCACTTACGACCTGGCCGAATCGATGGCCAAGGTCGGCGGCGACGATTACGACATCTTCACAGTGGCGGTAAATGATGTGCCGGAAGGGTACCCCTATTCCGATCGCGTCCGGTTCGAGATCCGCGAATCGGTGCAGGCCGACTACCGCCTGGCGGCGGACTTCCTGAACGTACACCAGGTCTCGGCGGTCTGCCTGCAGCACGAATACGGCATATTCGGCGGAAAATACGGTTCTCACATCCTGGCGATGCTGAGGCGTCTGCGGCGCCCGCTGGTGACTACTCACCACACGATCCTCAAGGACCCCGACGAGCAGCAGTTGCTTATCATGCAGGAAATCGGGCGACTGGCCGACCGGATGGTCGTCATGAGCGAACTGGCCCACGAATTCCTCCACGACATCTACGAAGTGCCGAAAGAGAAGATCGTAACGATCCCGCACGGCATCCACGACGTCCCGTTCATCGACCCGAGTTTCTACAAGGACAAGTTCGGCGTCGAGGGGCGCAAGGTCATGCTCACGTTCGGGCTGCTGAGCCCCGGCAAGGGCCTTGAATACGCGATCGAATCGCTGCCGCAGATCGTGTCCAAACACCCGGACCTTACGTACATCATCCTGGGCGCCACTCACCCGCACATCAAGAAGGAAAGCGGCGAGGAGTACCGAAACGGCCTGCTTCGTCGGGCCAGCGAACTGGGCGTAAAAGACAATCTGCTCATGGTCAACCGGTTCGTGGAACTCGAGGAACTGTGCGAATACCTGGGCAGCGCCGACATTTACGTAACGCCCTACCTCAACGAGGCCCAGATAACATCCGGCACGCTGGCCTACGCGCTGGGAGCCGGCAAGGCCACCGTCTCGACGCCCTACTGGCACGCCAAGGAGCTCCTGGCCGACGGCCGGGGGCGGCTGGTGCCGTTCAAGGACTCAGAGGCGATTTCGAAGGAGGTCGTCGACCTGCTGGACCACGAGACCGAGCGCCACGCGATGCGAAAGCAGGCGTACACCTACTGCCGCCACATGGTCTGGGCCAAGACGTCCCAGGCGTATTTGAACCTGTTCGAGGAGGCCGCCGAAGCGTTCGTTAGGCATCGGCACGTCGTACCGGCGGCCGTGGCGCCCCAGTCCAAAGACAGACCCGACGAACTGCCCGAAGTGGATTTCCGCCACCTGCGGATAATGACCGACGACACGGGAATTCTACAGCACTGCCGCTACTCCACGCCTGACAGATACCACGGATACTGCACCGACGACAACGCACGAGCCCTGATCGCCGCGGCGATGTACTGGGATCTCGGACGCGACGATTCGGCGATCGAACTGATCCAGAGATACCTGGGGTTCCTGGCCTACGCGATGGACAACGAGACCAATCGCTTCCGAAACTTCATGAACTACGATCGCTCGTGGGCCGAGGCCGTCGGGAGCGAAGACTCCCACGCACGGGCGCTTTGGGGCCTGGGAATGGCGGTGGCTTACTGCCCCCACGAGTCGATGATATCGCTGGCGACAAAACTGTTTATCCAGGGCCTCAGCGTAACCGAGAACTTCCATTCGCCGCGGGCCTGGGCGTTTACGATCGTCGGCATACAGGCCTATCTTCGGCGGTACGGCGGCGACAGCGAAGTGCGGCGATACCGCGCGACTCTGGCCCAGAAGATAGTCGACCTGTTCGAAAACACCGCCGACGACGAGTGGCCCTGGTGCGAAGACGTTGTCTCTTACGCCAACGCCAAGCTGCCCCACGCACTGCTGATGTGCGGCAAGTGGATGGGCCGCGATGAATGGATAGACATCGGAAAACGGGCTCTGCAGTGGCTGCTGGACATCCAGACGAATAGAGACGGAATGCTGTCGGTCATCGGATCGGACGGCTGGTACGTGCGAGGCGGGCGGAAGGCCCGTTTCGATCAGCAGGCGATAGAAGCCCACGCGCTGGTCGACGCCTGCATCGAGGCCTATCATGTAACCAGAGAGACCCACTGGCTCGACGGAGCGAGAAAGGCGTTTAACTGGTTCCTCGGCGAAAACGACCTGCGAACACCGGTCTACGACTTCACGACTTCCGGGTGCCGCGACGGGCTGCACCCCGACCGCGTAAACGAAAACCAGGGCGCCGAAAGCACGCTGGCCTGGCTGCTGAGCCTGCTGATGATGCACGACCTGGAAAACGAGCAGACGCTCGGACCGCCGCCGGCGGACAAGAAGGACGAGAACATCAGCCAGGCCCGCCCGGTGGCCAAAGCCATACGCCCCGCCGGTCCGGTCGGCTCGGCCAAAGCACAAGAAATTTCCAAGAAAACCAAGGAGTAGGTAACACCGCATGTCCAATCCAATCGTAATGATCAGCAGTTATCCCCCGCGCCTCTGCGGGATCGCCACATTCTGCGAAGAGGCCCGAGAGTTCATCCGGAAGCACAATCCCGATCGCGAGGTGCTGGTGATCTCGCACACCGACGGGGGCGGCGACGGCGTTATCCCGATCATGGACAACACCCAGCGCAACTGGTGGAAGCCGGTGGCCGAGGAGGTCCGCAAACTCAAGCCCTACGCGGTGCATATCCAGCATGAGTACGGGCTGTACGAGTACTGCGACGAGCGCGGACACGGCGACGGGCAGGACGGTCTGCTGAGCCTGATGGACGCGATAAACGACGTGCCGACAGTGATCGAGCCGCACACCGTCCACGGGCGCCTTACCGAGCACGAGGCGGACTTCATCTTCAAGATGTCCCGCCGGATCGACGTGGTGCTGTTCAAGTGCCACTACCAGAAGTGGCGTCTGGACTGGAACTTCGCCGGACGCGGCTGGGACACGCCCCAGAACATAATGGTCGTCCCCCACGGCGCCAGGCCCGACAAACGCTACTCGCTGGCCGAGGTCGTTGAACTGCGGGAGGAGTTGGGGCTGAACCACGTGCCGAAGCTCTCGACCCACCTGGTCGGACTGATCGGATGGATCCAGTCCAACAAGCGATGGGACATCCTTACCGGAATGTGGGAGGAGATCGCCGAGGAGATCGAGAGTCAAACCGGCGAACAGTGGGACCTGCTGGCCGCCGGGTCGATGCGCGACCCGAACCACAAGGACGACTACGAGAAGTACAAGGAGGAGATCCAGTTCCTGGCGTCCAAGGGACTGGCCCACTACTACGAGTTCGTGCCGCGCGGCGACATCTACTACAAGATGATGGCGCTGTGCGACTTCATCGTACTGCCCAGCACCGACGAGACCCAGTCCGGCACGCTGGCCAGGATCATCGCGCTGAACAAGCCGTACATAACCACCGCCCCGATGGAGGGCCTGACGGCACAGACCATCGAATGCGGCGGCGGAATGCTGTTCACCAACAAGGACCTGCTCAAGCGGCAGGTGATCGAACTGGCGTGCAACGAGAACCTCCGCCTGGAATACGGCGAGAGGCTCAAGCACTATCTCGAAAACGTCGTCAGTTGGGACGTAGTCGCCCAGCAGTACAACGAGGCTTACAAACTGGCCAGAGCAGCCAAAGAAACCGGCAAGCCGGTGACTCTGCCTAAAGAGTGGTGAGAAACCGACAAAGTCATAGCTTCGGTATCGACAGGCACTTGCAGATCCTCTCTGCAAGCCGGTCGCTGATCTCTACGTGTCGAGGTATCGCTTCGGCTCGTCCGGTCATCGGATTTGTCCATAAAGAATGACTGCGCCCCTATCGCTTCATGACAAAGACACCGTTCCTCGAATCGCGTCCGCCGGCACACCTCACAGGGCGTCGTTACGACGATCTTCAAGAATGAGTTCGATGGCCTCGGCGAGACTCTGCCGACACTCTTCGATGGTCTTACCCTGACCGTTGGCGCCGAGTATCTCCGGGCAGTAACCGATGTACCATTCCCCATCACGTTCGATAATGCTCGTGAACTCGTTTTTCATAATCCGCTCCCGCGATGCGTAGTGTTACTACAGTTCACCTGTCATTCTAACGAAATGGGCAGGCAAAGTCTACTCGCCGGCGATTTCCCGCAGCGCCGCCGCGGCAACCTCTACATCGCCTTGGGAAGTCGTCGGACCGAAGCTCAGGCGGCACGTTCCGGTCGGGTGAGTGCCGATCGTCTCGTGAGCCAGCGGGGCGCAGTGTACGCCGGGGCGGGTCAACAGACCGTATTGGCTTTCCAGCCGGTCGGCTAGTTCGCCGGGGGCGATCGACCCGACGTTGACGCTGAAGACTCCGGCTCGGTGTTCGATGTCGCGCGGGCCGTAAATCGTCAGGCCATCGACGCCGTCGGTCAGATCCATGAACGCGCGGCACAGTTCGACGTCGTGGGCGCGGATTGACGCGACTCCGCGATCGAGAACCCAGGCCGCAGATTCACTCAAACCCGCCAGTCCTACGGCGTTGTGCGAGCCGATCTCGTATTTGTCTGGCATTGTCCGCGGCTGGACGGCCTGTTCGCTGATCGTTCCGGTGCCCCCCTCCTTCATCGTATCGAGCCGCTCCTCAAGACCCGGGCGGACGTAAAGCGCGCCGGTGCCCAGCGGGCCGAGCAGGCCCTTGTGACCCGGGAAGGCCAGCAGGTCGACTCCCAACGCCCGGACGTCGATCTCGACGTGCCCGGCGGACTGGGCCGCGTCAACCACGCACGGGATGTCATGCTCGCGTGCGATCGAAACGACATCGGCAATCGGCTGGAGAGTGCCGGTAACGTTCGACACGTGCACGCAGGCGATCAGCTTCGTCTTCGGGCGAATCGCCTTTCGAATATCGTCAGGATCGACAAGCCCCGTCGCCCGGTCGCACGGTATGAACTCGGGGTCCAGCCCGATCTGGCGTTTCAGCGCATTCAGCGGTCGGAGAACCGAGTTGTGCTCCATCGCCGTGGCGATTGCATGGGTCCCGCTGGCGGCGGTGTTAAGCAGTCCGCGGATCGCTATGGATAGTCCCTCCGAGCAGTTCATCGCCAGGATGATCCGATCGGGCGATTCGGCGTTTATCAGTTCGGCGATCCGCGACCGGCATGTTGCGATCATTTTCCCGCAGGCCCGGGCCTCGGCGTAGGCTCCGCGCCCCGCCGATGCGCCGCAATCGCGCGTAAACGCCGTCATAGCCTCGATAACGCCCGGCGGTTTGGGGAAGCTCGTCGCCGAATTGTCCATGTAGATGCGGTTCATCGAACGGCGAGCCTATCCTCTCATCACGTCAACGAGGATCGCAAGCCCCTTGTCCAGCACACTGTCTTCAGTAGTCAGGGCCGGCGCCACCCGCAGCACGTTGTTCTTGGCGATGCAGATTATCAGACCCTTTTCCATGCACGCGAGCATCACGTCTTTGGCCTGTATCGAGTCGTCGAGCTGGACGCCCACCAGGGCGCCTTTTCCGCGAATTTCCAAAACGCCTTCGATGCCGGCGCCGTTGATCGCATCGGCGACCCGCTGACCGATATGAATCGCACGATCCAACAGATTCTCGTCTTCGATCAGCTTCATAGCCGCCGCCCCGGCCGCGGCGCAGAGAGGATTGCCGCCCATCGTGCATCCGTGAGTGCCCGGCACGAGCACGTCGGCGCATTTCGGACCGGCGACGCATACGCCGACAGGCAGCCCGCCGCCGATAGCCTTCGCCAGCGTCATAACGTCCGGCTCAATGCCGAAATGCTGATACGCGAACCACTTTCCGGTCCGCGCGGGGGAAGTCCATACCTCGTCGCAAACCAGCAGCAGATTGTTGTCGTCGCAGAGTTTTCGCAGGCCCTGCATAAATTCGACGCTCGGCACGTTCACGCCGCCTTCGGCCTGGATCGGTTCGATGATCACGCCGGCGGTTTCGTCGTCAATCTCCGCGGCGACTGCGTCGAGGTCGCCGATGTCTACTTTCACGTTTCCAGGCAGCATCGGCTCAAAGCCTTTCTGGAAACCCTCGGGCGTCAGCGACAGCCCGCCCATGGTGCGTCCGTGGAAGCAGTTGTTGAAGCTTATGATCTTGTATCGCCCCTCGCCGGCGGCCAGGCGGACGAGCTTCAATGCCGCCTCGTTGGCCTCGGCCCCGCTGTGGCAGTAGAACACCTTGCCGCCGAACGCGTTTTCCGTAATCCGTTTGGCCAGATCAACTTGCGGTTCGTTTGTAAACAAGTTCCCGTGCGACAGGAGCGTGTCGGCCTGGGCCTTTACCGCATCGCTGATCGCGGGGTGACAGTGTCCGCAGACACCGCCGGCGCCGAAGCCTGGGAACAGGTCGATGAACTCCTTGCCGTCGGCGTCCCACAGCAGTGCGCCCTGTCCGCGTGCGGCGGCCATTGGGAGTCGGCCGTAGTTCTCGATGACGTATTTTCCGGTGCCTTCAACTATCGCTGCTTGCGTGTTCATTCGTGCAGCTCCCAGATTATGAGTTAAATCACAACGCCCGCAACATAGCCGGCGAGTATGTTATTTACGCCCCCAAGCCCCTTGCGTCAAGGGCGCAATAACCCGCCGGTCGATCGGAGGGCCTGAAAACGGGACTGATCTTTAGCTGGCGAATCGAGCTTTGGATAGCCTAGAATTAGTTGAGGCCCGAGTTGCAGGTAGGCTTCCATTTAACAACGGACCCAAGGGAGCACACATCATGAAACGAGCCATACAAGTAACTGTCCTGGCGGTTCTTCTGGCCTCCGGATGCGCCCAGAAGCAGATGACGCAGTTCGAATACGGCCAGGTGCGGCTCCAGGCCTCCGGGCGGACCATAAATGCCCCCGCCCTTGCCGCGGCTGATTTCAAGCCCGGGGTCTACTACTCGGTCGATCGTCCGCCAGTGCAGGTGGAGATCGAAGTGAAACTGCTGGAAGTCAGTCGGAGCGACCAGGAGATCCTGGGGGTGAACTGGCTGTCGGGTCCCGGACAACTGATCTCCGCAGGCAGCTTGACGAACACGACTCCAAAGGACCCGCCGATGGCTATGGGGGGGATGATCAATATCGGCATGGGAAGCGGAGGCTCGCGGGAAAGGGGACGCGGGAGTTGCCCCCACGGACCGGGATGCAGAAAATGCGGCGGTTCATCGGGCGGCGGACTCGGCGGCGGGATAGGTCTCCCCGTCATCACCGGCGGCGAAGGCGCCCGAAGCAACGACGTCACCGCCATCCGGGCGATCTTCAACCTCGACGAGATGATTGAACTGTCCGAAAGCTACGTGGCGATCGAAATCGAATTGGGACGCACATCGAGCGGAACGATCCTGGTCCAGCCGATGCTGCTGCCGATCAGGGTGGCGCCGAAAGTCCAGCCCGAAACACCGCCGGTGATCAAGCCTTCGACAACAGTACGAATCCTCGACGATCAGACCGTTCAACTCGGCGGACTCATCACGGAGACCGAAGCCGAGATCAAACAGAAGGTCCCCATCCTGAGCGACATTCCGATGCTGGGCCGACTGTTCAAGTCGAACGACCGGAGCATTAAGAAGAATAGCCTGATTATCTTCCTCACTCCGCATATCATATTGAACCAGGAGTGATGCGATATGAGATTCAGGCGACTCGGACGACAGACGGCGATAGTACTGCTGACTGTAACATGCTGGACGGTCGGAGTTCAGGCCGCCTCATGGCGCGACTACCGCAGAAAACCTCTGGAGTGGTTCCGCAGCCGCCAAGGGCTTGCGATCGCAAGGAACATACTGTCGTGGCAGGCTCCTCGGGGCGATTGGCCCAAGAACCTCGACACGATGACCAAGCCCTACTCGGGCAATCGCAAGAAACTCCACGGCACGTTCGACAATGGCGCGACGACGGGAGAACTGCGCTTCCTGGCCAGGGCGTTCGTTGCGACAAAGGCCGAATCTTTCGGTGTGGCGTTCATCAAGGGCCTGGATCACATCCTGGCCGCACAGTACCCCACCGGAGGCTGGCCCCAATCGAGCCCGCCGGGCAGGGGTTATCCCAGACACATAACGTTCAACGACAACGCCATGGTCCGCCTTATGGAACTGTTGCGGGACGTCGCCGAGTCGGACGACTACAAGTTCGTCAGCCCCGAGCGCCGCAGGAAAGCCGGGCTCGCATTCAACCGCGGCCTGGCGTGCATACTCAAATGCCAGATCCGCGTCGGCGGGAAGCTCACCGCCTGGTGCGCCCAGCACGACGAGAAGAACTACAAGCCCCGCCCGGCCCGAATCTACGAGCACATCTCAATCAGCGGGTGCGAGTCGGTCGGGATTGTTCGGCTGCTTATGAGCATCAAGAACCCGCGCAAGGAAATCGTCGCCGCGGTCCACGGCGCAATGGCCTGGTTCGAGTCGGCCCGGATCACAGGCGTAAGACTGGTGTCGATCGACGGTGACAAGAGAATCGTCAAAGACCCCAAGGCCCCGCCGCTGTGGGCCCGGTTCTACGACATACGAACGAATCGCCCGATATTCTCCGGCCGAGACGGCGTGATAAAACAAGCCCTGTCCCAAATCGAACACGAACGCCGCACGGGATACGCATGGTACGGCTCCTGGCCGGCAAGCCTGGCCGAACCCTACGCCGAATGGAGCAAGAGACGCTCGCCAACACCGAAACCTCAGTGACAAATGCGGGCGATTTCATCTCGGGCCGTTCGAGTCTACGGCCCCCAGGCCGGTTCGGCGCTCAGGCCGTCGTTGGTCAGTTGCTGTGGGTCTGTGCCGTCTGCGGCGATGCTGTAGATGTCGGAGATCACCTTGCCGGTGACGATGTCGAACGGGTTCAGCACATCTCTTCGACTGGTGATGAGTTGGCAGGCGATTCGCTTGCCGTCCGGCGACCAGGTGGGATACACAGCCGCCTGATTCAGCCGCAGGCGCGTGAGTTGCCGGGCGCCCGTGCCGTCGGCGTTGGCGATCCACAGATTGCTCGTGAAGTTCATGTTCATGGCGCAGTGGCTCTTGCAGAAGGCGATCCGTTTGCCGTCTGGCGACCAGGCGGGATAGGAGTGACCCATGTGGTACTGCGCAGGCACAAGTTTTCCCTGCGCCAGGACCTTCGGCTGGGGCCGGCCGGCGATCAGCGAGGCCAGGGAGCACACGGCGATGGACTCCATCGGCAACGAGCCCATGGTGAACGCGACGGATCGCCCGTCTGGCGAGACGCGAGGGTGCTTGGCGAACTGGCCTCCCATCTGGATGGGGTTCCACCCGGAGACAGGCGGGGAGCCTTTGGCCAGGTCGATCACCGCGATGGTGTCAAATCCACTTTCGTGCGGGAAGTACTCGGGGGAGGGCTTTCGCAGAACCTTCAACTCCAACAGCGTGTAGGCTCCGTGCATGATGCGAGGCTTTTGTCGCGGCTGGGGGTCGTAGAACGCATGCTGCCACAGCACGACGGCGTATCGACCGTCGGGGGTGAGGGACGGACCGGTCGCCAGCGGCATGCCCTTGTTCACATTAAGAGTGACCTTCGCGGTCTTGCTCGGCCCGGGCGTGCGGATGACTTCCAGGCATCCGATGTGCATGTTGGATCGGCCCTTGACCCAGAGCGTCTGATTGGCCGGGACATCCTTGATGATCGCCGTCTTCTTCTCTCCGACCAGCTTGAGGATCTTGCCCTCGCCGCCCTGCCACGAGACGCGAAGGGCCGCCATCGACCCGGGAGCGTCCATAACCTTGCCGGCGCTCATAATCATGATCTTCGCCTTGCCGCCAGTGACCGGCGGAGCCTGCTCATTGCCGGTAACGCGCCGTACGCTCCGCTTTTGAAGGTCCACCAGGAAGATGTCGGCGTTCAGCGCGCTGCGAGTCCGCTCGTAGTTGGAGGCGAAGGCGATCTTCTTCCCGTCGGCCGACCAGGTCGGCTCGAACGCATCCCACGGCGCCGGCGGAACGATAAACGGCGCCTTGCTGCGACCCTGACCGTCCATCAGGTTAATGGTCCGCCGCGGCGCACCGCCGTCGGTCCGCCAGTGCACATAAAGGATGTGCCCCGTCGCCGATCGCCCCACGACCGAGCGGGGCGTCAGCGGTTTATTGTCCGGCCCGCCGATCGGTCCGACGGGTATCCGGATCTTCCCCAGAGTCGCCGGAGCCGCGGCGGTGCGGTCCAGCGTCAGCCTGCCGCTCTTGTCGGCCAGCGCCAACTCGGCTCCGGATCGGCTGACCTTGTGCCGGACGACTTGACCGTCGGTCGTGCGGACCTCCAGCACGTCGCCTTTGACGGAGTATCGCCCCAGTTGCGCGGTCCGCTTTTCGTCGCGCACCATCACGCGCCGACAGGTCCCGTCAGGCGCGAAGGTCCACTCCGTCCTCCCGAACCGACCCTCGTACGACCAGACCCCTGTCACGTCCACGTTCTCGACCGCCTGCAGAGGCGTCGCAATCGTCGCCAGAGAAGCGCAGATGACGGCCAGGGCCGCCAGCAAACGGATTCGCGATGGATGTTTCATCAGGCCAACTCCCTTCGTGCCGGCACGTCCGCCGGTCGGGGCCGAGGCTACTTCGCCCGCTGAAGAACGGTCTTCACTCCGTCGCTGTCGACGATAGTAAGCGTGCCGCCCACGAGAGTGAAGTTCACTGTCTCCTTTTCGCCGGACGCCGAAACGACGTAGATCTTCCCGCCGACGATCTTGTACGTGCCGCGATCGTCCAGTTCGCCGTCGACGTACATCGCGAAGCGAGTTCTGTCGCACTTCAGCACGACGCCGTCGGAGTTCTTCCACGTGCCGACCAGTATGCCGTCGCCGCCATTGTCGCCTTTCTTCCCGAATGTGTTGTCCACCTTGTCCACATCGTCAGGGCGAACCATGCGCTGAATATCCGCGGCGTCCTCTTCGATGCCGATGTTCTTCAGGATCACGACCGAACAGCCCTTCGACTTGTCAGCGACGGCCACGTAAGCCTTCACCCGGACGAGTTGGCCCTGATCGTTCTTTACGAAGAAGCTCAGCATCGGCAGGCCGCGAGAGTCGAACCGGGCGATCCCTTCGATCGTCTCGCCCTCGATCTTGGCGGTGTAGAGCATGTCGCGGGCGTCTTTGGGGCTTGGTTTCAGCGTGACTGTCACGCCTGCGGGAGAGAATCGCCCGGCCTTGGTCTTGGGATCGACGCCCAGGTCCTGCATCACCCACGATCCGTGCAGCCTCTTGGCTGTGAGCTTGTCGCCGCTCTTGAGGTACGCATCCAACTGCTTGTTGGGCTCGACGCGGTAGGGAATGCCCTTATACGACGACAGCCCGCCGATGGCCTCGGCCTTGACGAACAGGGCGTGCTGGCCGGGCGGGGCCTGCCGCATCACCAGCTCGGGCCCCTTGCCCCACGTAAACTCGCCGGTCCCGAGGTTACGCACCTTGCCGTCCGGTGTTTCGGTCTCCAACAGGGCCACTACCTTGGCCGGGGCCTTGAGTATGATGTTCGACGTCGAGCGCCCGCCGCCGGGCCGGGGGAAGTGACCGATCACCGACTTGACCCGCCAGTCATTCGTGTTGAACTGTATTTCGATCGGCACGTTCTTGCCTTTGCCCGCCCCGTCGACCAGCTCGGCGTAGACAGTCGCCACGTCCGGCTTTTCCGGGTCGATCACCTCGACGGTCGCCGGGATGAGCTTTCCGTCGGCCCAGAGGGAGAATTGGAGCCCGCCGAGTTCCTGGCCCAGTTTCGTCTTGCCGTCGGGGTAGACCGGCACGAGCAGGTCGATCAGGGCCGAGGCTGTCTCTTCCTTCCGCCGTCCCAGCCCCGGCGCCACGTGGAACGTCTTGAACAGCACGGCGAACGAGCCGTCCTTCAGCCGGTAGCTGAAGTCCAGCGTCAGCCACAGCACGTTGGCGCCCTCCAGGTCAAAGGTGCAGTATCCGCCCGTCATAGGCACAATAGCCTTCGCTGGCTGGTTGTCGGGGCCAAGGACTTTCCCGGCGATAATCTTCGGTTTCTTGCCGTGGGTCTTCTGAAGCGCGTGGAGTTTCTGGAGTAATCGACGCCAGGCCCAGTCCTTCGTGCCGGCCTGGTCGGCGTATATGGGCTTCATATTGTCGGCGCGGACCGGTGCGTAGACGCTCAGCCCACAGCTCAACTGGCGACCGGAACCGCGGTACGATGCGAGCAGACACTGCTTGACGGCGGCCTTTAGGGCGGCCAGTTCAGCCTTGGCGGGAAACGCCTTGCAGTTGGCCTGGCAGCGGCTGAGGATGTCGACCATGTCGAAGCAGGCCTTGGCGTGCGGGCCGTGGCGGTACTCGACGCGCCCATTGTATGTCTCGGAGAAGAACAGGCTGCGCGAGATCGCGGCCCACTGGTCGTCGGCAATGGTCAGCAGCTTCTCGGCCGCGGCGTTCAGGGCGTCGCGGACGGGCGGGATCTTGTCCAATTCCACCGCCGACAACTGACGCAGCCGGTCGCCGTGACGCTTGCAACTGGCGCCGAAGCGGTCGACGAGCTTCGTCGCCAGCTTCCGCACGTCAGATTCGGTCGCAAACTCCCCCAGCACGTCCTCGAACGGGATGCCGAACCCCGGCCCCAGCGACTCGCAGGCGAGCATCACGTCGGCCAATCCGCCGCAGGCGACGGCGACCTCCAACTGGCTCATCAGACACATGTCGAAGGCCAGCAGATCGAGTTTTTTCACGCTGGCGCCTTTGAGTCCCGCCGACAGGCCCCCGACGGTCTCCGGCAGCGTCAGTTCGTCGTAGTTGTCCTTGGCGCCCGGGGCGTCGTGGTCATTACAGTTGTCCGGCCAGCCCGCGCCGTGGTCGCTCATGACCAGAGCGTAGTGCTTGGCGGGGAACGCCCTCAACGCCGCGCCGACGAATTTCGACAGCGTCTTGGCCTCGCCCATGTTCACCTCGCCGCAGTCGGCAAGCATCTCGGAGTGCAACTCCTTCAGATTCTTGTCTGCACGAAGGCGATAGACCCGCCCGCCGGTCCAGTCTCCATCGGCCTTTGTGAACTCCTTCGAGCGGTCCATCAGGACGATCACGTCCACACCCTTGTCGGGCATCGCCCTCTCGAACTCGTTCATGTCGGTCAGCAACTCGTTCTCCAGGTTGTTGTCCCCACATAAGTACACGACGATCGTCCAGATGCGGGATGCATCAGGTCTCGGCTTGCCCAGGTCGTCCACGGCCCGACCGGCCCCCGTCGCCGTCGACGCAACCAGGAACAGCAATCCCAGCCCCGCCGCCCATCGACTGACTCCGCGTGCTGATAAGATCCCGTGTTGCATGCGAATCTCCTTTCATTGTCAAGATATAGACATGTCTACTGCACAGTATAACGAAGTGTAGGATATCGCCCCGGAAAATGTCAAGGTCGCGACAGGGCTCCCAGCGGCCGGGTGTGTGACTGCTTTTCGCAGCGTTGCAGGAAATCCGACGTGATGGGAACGGCAGTCATGCGACACAGAGGCTCAAAGACGCAGAGAAAAGCGCCGACAACGGCAAGAACCTTTTTGCCGTCCTCTGTCTCTCTGCAGCCGTTTCCGTTGCCTTCACAAAAAGGGGGTTGTCGTGGCCGTCCTCTGGGTCTCTGAGCTTCTGTGTCGCATGGCTGCCATGGCCGTCCGCCGTGGCTGCCATTCCCGATGGCGACGGGCCTCGGGAGACAGCACGGGATCTCACAACGCGATCACGGACGACGCATCCTGTCGGCTACTTGCTGACCTTCGCGAGTCTGTCCAGCTCCGACGCGACAATCTTGTAGACCTGCTTGGACGGCATGCGGGCGAGGTCTTTCATGGCGTGCGTCTTCGCCAGCGACGAAACCATGAGGAATCCCACGTAGTATCCGGCCTCCGGCGGCACTTTCGTATCGTTCGCCTCGGCTCCGAAGTAGACCCTTCGCCGGCGCCGATCGGTCTGGCCCATGTGCTTTTTCAAGTCCGCGGCCAGGACAGGCAGCATCTTATGGCACAGGTCGATCTTCTTGCCTTCAAAGCCCAGATACGTCGTGAGCCGATGCCCCCCCACCACGACGGCCGATGCGTAGCTGGCCAGACCTTCGGCCCAAAGCGTACGGTACAGCGCGCCCTTGATCGAGAAGGTCTGAAAGTGAAGCAGGTGGAACATCTCGTGGGCGATTGTGATCTCGACTTCTGGTCCGGCGGCGAGAAACTGCTCCAGAGCCAGGGCGAAGACCTTCTTCTCGGTTTTCGCAGTCTTGCCGTCGGAGCCCTTGGTCAGGCCTGTGCGAATCGTGTCGACTTTGCCCTTGAAGGAAAACGCCACCGTAACGTAGAAGTCCGTCTCGGCCCGGAAGTCGGGGAACTGCGTGCGGAAGTCCTTCTGCACGGCGAGGATGCGATCGGCGATGCCGCGATTAGCCTTGGCCAGCGCGGTAATCTCGGGCGCGACTTTCTCCCAGAACTCGTCGAAGCACCACTTCTTGTGCCTGGCCAATGCGGCCCCGTCGAGCTTGCGATATATCACGTCGGCGAAGAAGCGAGGATACCTGTCCTCGATCATCGTCTTCCACTTCGCCGCCCGGGTCGAGGCATCGGCCTCGGCGCAAGCCTTGTGATAGGCCAGAAAGTCGTCCACAACATTTATGATGCGAACGGATCGATTCTCACGCCGGCTCTCGACCGACGCGGCAACCTGAGGTGAGACGATCGCCAGACAAACCGCCGCGGCGAACAGCATCCGCATCGTCCGCGACAACGCAGGCGGTTCGGAATCAATTGAATCCCTTCCCGAATTACTCCGTGCATTCATTTTCGCCTCCCAAGGCCTTCGATCCAACGGGCGTCCCTGCGCACGTCGTGACTTAGCGATCACGTTCCGGGTATTATACCCGCGACAAGCAAGAAAGAGGAGCCTAGCCGTCAAATAGCTGGATCGTCAAACATCTTCTTGTCGCTTGACGCCACGACGCACAACAGAGCGCCGTCGGCTATTCCGCCGAACACCGCGCCGACGACCAGGCTTATGCTCATAAGGGAGCCGACCGATATTCCCACCGCGACCCTCGCCGCCGCCAGCACCACCGCCAAACCGGCGAGAAGGCAGAACAAGCTCGGAGCGCCAGGCTTGAGTTGGATCAATCGGATCGCCGCGAAAACGTAGCCGCCCGATATGATCGCCGCCAGGGCTCCACCGAAGAGGCACCAGGACCCGAACCATTCGGGAGTGTCGAACATCTTGTTGAAGACATTGAATAACTCCTTGGGCGGCTGGTTGAAATCCGGTTGGTCCGGATTCGTTTTCTCGGCCATTTCCTGCATGTTGACCATGATCCCCTGCTGAGTCTCCAGCGTCTTGGGCAGCACCATCAATTGAACCCCGCCGAGCAGGCCAAGGGTTCCGAAAATGATCCCAATTATGCCGACCACCTTGGGCCAGTTGGGTTTCCCGGGTCCTGGCGCTACGCCGACCGGCGGCGCGCACTGCACCGGAGGTATCGGGGGCGGACTGGGCGGCATTTCAGGCTGCTGGAATTCAGACATGGCTGTTGCTCCTGTTCACTCGTCCGTCATATCTGCACAGGCTACAGTGGTTTGCCGCATCGAAGCGAAAACGCCTTGTGCAGTTTTCTGGTCCGTTCGCTGTCGCCGGGGTCATATCCGAATCGCTCGCGGTCAAGCGGGACCTGGGCCTTGGCGAGCTTCTTCCAGCCGGCGTTGGTCTGGTGCACGAATACAGACGTCGGAATCGAACGGGTCCGCAGCAGCGTCTTCAAAGTGCGCTTCCAGACCCACGGCTCGTTGGCCGCCGCCAGGCGCATCTCGTAGATCATCTCGTCCAGCCGCTGTGCGGTCATCTTCGCCGGGTCGTAAACCGTCTCGACAAACGTGTACCGCTCCCAGTCCTGGGGGTAGTTCGTCGCGTGGATGCGGCCCTCTTCCAGCCACCGCTTGTAGAGCTTGGTGCCAGGAAGCGGAGTTAAGTTCGTGATCTGCATTATGTCGACGCCGATCTGAACGCCCTTGAGCGCAGTGTCGGCCACGACATCTTCGGTGTCTTCGTCGGCGCCCATGATGAAGCATCCGAACATCGCCAGACCGGCGGTGTGGAATCCGTCTATCAACTGGCGGTACTCCTCGACAAGTTTGGTGTTCAGGCCCTTGCTGTATTCCTTCAGGTTCGCCGGATTGAACGTCTCGAGCCCCACGAGCATCGCGCAGCAGCCGGCCTTGTGGGCGAGCTTCAGGCCTTCTACGTCGCGGCCCATGTTGATCGAGGTCTGGCTGAACCAATGGCGTTTCTTGCCGCGCTTTATGATCTGGCGCATCAGCTCCTTGGCCCACTCGGCGTGCTTTTCGCCGACGCCGTAGAAGTTGTCGTCGACTACAAACATGAACGGCTTGTCGGAGCTGTTCCACTCTTCGATGATGTCGTCGATCGGACGGCGCCGTATCTCGCGCCCGTTGAAGAGCGTCACGCTGCAGAAGTCGCACCCGATCGGACAGCCGCGGGAGGTCTGAATGCATCCGATGTCGTATTTGCCGTTGATCGGGTCGAGCCCCTGGCTGGCGCGTCCCAGTCCGCTCGACAGATCCGGCAGCGACCCCTCGTAGCGGGGCTTGAGTTCGCCGGCCGCGGCGTCTTCGATAATCGCAGGCCAGATCCCATCGCACTCGCCGATCGCAACCGAGTCGAAGTATTCAGCGGCCTCGTCGGGGACCGCCCAGGCGTGCGGGCCGCCCATGATGCACGGGATCCCGTTTGCGCGGCAGACGCCGGCCAGTTCGTAGGCTCGCGTCGCCCCGCTGGTGTAGGCGGTCATGCCGACAAGATCGTAGCCGCCGGATGTAAGCAGGCCGGGAGTCTGTTCAGCTCCGAATATTTCGTCGATTATGTCTACCTGGTGGGGCTCGGAAACAAGGTTCGCCAGCACCTGCAGGCCGAGTTGCGGCATGAAGGTGCCGGTGGTGTGATACCCCTGACAGCGGCGTGCGACCGGATTGACTAAAGCGATTTTCATAAGATCCTTCCGAGTAAGACCTGCAATCATGCCCATAGAAGGCCAGTTTGCAAGAGATGTTTCAGCAATATCCGACGAACCGAAAAAAGGGCCGGGAATGCTCTGTAGAAAAGATCCGCGGGCATGATGATCATTATACTGCGTGCGATCGCCGGGAACACCTGTTGTATGCACCGGGACCGGCGGCAACGGACGCCGCCGCCGTCGGTGATCTCCGTCGTGCCCAGGCACTGATGTCCCCCCCCCCCCCCCCCCCCCACCTCTCCCCCCCCCCGCCCCCCCCGCCACCCACCCCCCCCCCCCCCCCCCCCCCCCCCCCGCCCCCCCACACACATCGACACCACCCG